>Ga0209851_1000061_pt1 | contig 41497 bp, 42 predicted proteins | sample GWRWT4_14Oct14_FD_187195 | JGI IMG/M metagenome (GOLD analysis project Ga0209851, IMG submission 187195) | Sand microcosm microbial communities from a hyporheic zone in Columbia River, Washington, USA - GW-RW T4_14-Oct-14 (SPAdes) (version 2) | ecosystem: Engineered > Artificial ecosystem > Sand... | reverse complement strand
AGGCCTACCAAAAACATGCCGCGCGCATCGGCCTCCTGGATCATGGCGCCCGCATCAACCAACAGCGCCCCGCCTGCTTCGAACACGATACCGGCCAGACCTGCCGCCGCCGCCAGATGCAGGGTCGTCACCCCGATGGCCGGCATATCAATACGCCGTTCCTGTCCGGGTTTGGGCAGTTTTATCAGCACGCCGCGCCGCCTGCCGCCGTCCGTGTTTGGGGTTGCGCGCAGGCTTCCGGGTAATTGGGCGCAGCGGGTCAGCATGGCGTCTGTGCCTTCCGCCGCCTCAACCGCCAGAACGACGCCACGGCAGACCACGACCCCCTGCCCGATATCCAGCGCGCCGGTCTGGCGCGCCACATGCAGCGCGCGGGCGATATCCGCCTGATCTTCCGGTCCGGGCGCGATCTGACCCAATTGGCCCGCCGGGGCGGCAATATCCGCCAGCACCTCATGCGCGCCAACCACCCTGAAGCCATGACGTTCAAATTCATTAACAAGGGCGCGTAAAAGCTGATCATCACCGCCCAGCGCCGCCCGGACATAGCGCGGCAGGAACCGCATGCCGCCCCAGTCCAGCTTCAGATGGCGCAGATCGGGCCGCCGCACGGCACCGATAAAGACCACCTCTTCGCAATCATGCTGGCGCAGGGCGCGCATCAGACTGCCCACCGCGCCAATCCCGACCCATTGATGCGGATAGCGGGCGATCTGGGATGCAGCAGCACCCAGTATACCCGCAATAAAGCAGGGCCGCCCCTCGGCCGCGCATTGTTCCGCCAGCATCAGCGGGATCGGTCCGCTGCCTGCAATAATTCCCAGCGGCTTCATTACAGGCCTGGCGCGCGGATGCGCAGGAATGAATCACTGATTTCCTGAAAAGTTCCCATATGCCGAGCCTAGCACAGCCGCCGTCCCATCAAAACGGCTCAGAATTAATCCATTCGGAGAAAATCAGGCATCTTGCCCAACTTTTATTCATATTGCCTGTTAACCGGGCAAATTCGGGATTGTTTCCTGCCCGGCATGGCGGTAACAATCGCAGAAATCAGACTGGTTACGCACTATTGGTAACTGGCACAACACATGCTAATCAATGGCTGTGACGCTTATTTACGGCAACTGGCCAGCCGTTTGTAACAGGAACCCGAACGCACATGAAAAAGATCGAGGCGATCATTAAGCCTTTCAAGTTGGATGAAGTGAAGGAAGCGCTTCACGAAATTGGCTTGCAGGGGATTACGGTACTGGAAGCCAAGGGATTTGGACGTCAGAAAGGACATACAGAACTATATCGCGGGGCTGAATATGTTGTCGATTTTCTGCCCAAGGTGAAAATCGAGATCGTTTTGTCGGATGATATGGTTGAACGCGCCATCGACGCCATCAAGGGCGCCGCCCATACCGGCCGCATTGGCGACGGCAAGCTGTTTGTCAGCAATATCGAGGAAGCCTTGCGTATTCGCACCGGGGAAACCGGCGAAGAAGCGCTGTAACACCACTTTCACAACAGGGAAAATAAAATGTCCGACGTCAATAAACTTATGAAGAACATCAAGGACAACGATGTCAAATTCGTTGATCTGCGTTTTACCGATCCGCGCGGCAAGTGGCAGCATCTGACCATGGATGTGGCTGTATTCGATGAAGACATGCTTGCTGAAGGCATCATGTTTGACGGCTCCTCGATTGCGGGATGGAAGGCCATCAATGAATCCGACATGACGCTGATGCCGGATCTCGGCACGGCGGTAATGGACCCTTTCATGGCGCAAAACACGCTTGTGCTGATTTGCGACATTCTGGAACCTTCAACCGGTCAGGCCTATAGCCGCGACCCGCGTTCCACCGCCAAGGCGGCGGAAGCCTATCTGAAATTTACCGGCCTGGGCGACACCGCCTTTTTCGGCCCGGAAGCTGAATTTTTCGTCTTCGATGATGTCCGTTACAAGGTTGAAATGAACGAAACCAGCTTTTCCATCGACAGCGTGGAAGGCCCGTACAATACCGGTACGAAATATGATGGCGGCAATCTTGCGCATCGCCCCCGCGTCAAGGGCGGCTATTTCCCGGTGCCGCCAATGGATACACTTCAGGACATGCGTTCTGAAATGCTGGCGATCATGCGTGAAATGGGGCTGGACACTGAAAAGCATCACCATGAAGTTGCCCCCAGCCAGCACGAGCTGGGCATGAAATACAGCACCCTGACCAAAATTGCCGACCAGATGCAGATTTACAAATATGTGATCCATCAGGTAGCGGCGAGCTATGGCAAGACCGCCACCTTCATGCCAAAGCCGCTTTATGGCGATAATGGCTCGGGCATGCATGTGCATCAGTCAATCTGGAAAGGCGGCAAGCCGACCTTCGCCGGTTCGGGCTATGCCGATCTGTCGGATACGTGCCTGTATTATATCGGCGGCATCATCAAGCATGCCAAGGCGCTGAACGCGCTGACCAATGCCTCCACCAACAGCTATAAGCGCCTGATCCCGGGGTTTGAAGCGCCGGTGCTGCTGGCCTATTCAGCGCGCAACCGGTCTGCCTCCTGCCGCATTCCATTCGCGCAGAACCCCAAGGCCAAGCGCGTCGAGGTCCGCTTCCCCGATTGCACCGCCAACCCCTATCTGGCGTTTGCCGCGATGCTGATGGCCGGCCTTGACGGCATCGAAAACAAGATCCATCCCGGCGATCCGATGGACAAGGATCTGTACGATCTGCCGCCGGAGGAACTGAAGGAAGTGCCGACAGTGTGCGGCAGCCTGCGCCAGGCGCTGGAATCGCTCGACGCCGACCGCGCCTTCCTGAAAAAGGGCAATGTGTTCAGCGACGAGCAGCTCGATTCCTATATCGATCTGAAAATGGAAGAAGTGTACGCCTTCGAACACACGCCGCATCCGATTGAGTATCAGATGTATTACAGCGTCTGATCAGCCCCTATACGGATCAGATGGGATCGCCAATAGCGATTTAAAACAAATGAATCAGACTCTAGCGGCGAACTGATTGCCCGCAGGGCGCGGCGCCGTCCCTTATGTCCATTGCCGGACGCGGCCGGTATCCACATGGACAAAGCCCGATGCCGGGTAATAGCCAACCCCGCCCGCGCGTAAATCCAGGGCAGCCTGGCGTAAATGAGCAAGTTTGCAACCCGGCAGCGCAATGTCGATCGCCTTGCCGCTCATGTGCAGACTGCGATTGGCGACACCACCGCTTCGCGCGCGCAACAAGGAATTGCTTGCGGGCGACCGGTAGCCCGAAATCACATGAAAGGCTTCCTCTGTCCCGATCCGGCGTTGCAGCCTGTGCAGAAGATCAAGCAAAGTGGGATCAATGGCGCTGATCTCATTTGTGCGATGATCGCGCAACAGGCGGTTGATATGACCCAGCGCCTCGGGGATGAATTTTCCATCGGCCCAGAATTCAGTCCGCAGTTTCTCACCTGTATGCAGGTTATAAAAGGCAAGCGCCCTGGGCTTTGCCAGAGCCTGGCCATAAGCAAATGCGCGTTGCGGAACAAGACTGAGCGCCGCCGCGCCTGCCAGCCCTAAAAGGCTGCGGCGATTAAGTGTCTGTGCCGGAGCCGGCGCCGGATTATCTGCTGATTTCACACTACCTCGTCTGGAACTGGTAAACACGATATGCGCTACCGGATAGTATCCGGATGGCATTTTAACAAGTAGTTACTCTGGCACATCCAGCTTGAGAGCGGAGCGCAACAAAGTGTCGCGGCCATATATGTCGTTGCGAAATTGCAACCTGCCCCCGTCATCCACCCAGGCTGTACGGTAAATAATGTGAATTGGCAAGGGCCTGGCGAGTTTAACGATTTCGGGTTTTACGCTGGTCATTGCCTGCGCCAGCCGCCCGGGTGGCCAGTCAGGGGCATTTTCCAGGGCAAATAAAGCCAATTCCACGACCTTGGCGACACGGATGCAGCCGGAACTGAAGTCACGCTGATGTTTGACGAACAACTCCTTATGCGGCGTATCATGCAGATATATCCCAAACGCATTGGTCAGTGAAAAGCGCACACCGCCCAATGCATTGAGGGGGCCAGGCTCCTGGCGGAACCTGAAGCGCAAATTATTCGCGGTGACGCTGCGCCAGTTAATGGCCGCAGGATCCAGTTCTCTGGCATCCGCGCCCCAGCCATCAAAGACGCGAAAACCCTGTTGCCTGAGATAGGCCGGGTCGGCTCTGATCCTGGGCAATATATCCAGCTTCGCCAGCCGGGGCGGCGGGGTCCATGTCGGTGACAGCACGAGATTAACGATCTGATCGCTGAGAACCGGAGTGCGGCGATAGGCGCGGCCCACCACGACGGGGCTGCGGATCACAATTTTGCTGTCATCCACCGCAATCAGTTCGAAGCTGGCAATATTGACCAGCACATAACGCGGCCCGAAATTATCATCGAGCCAGCGTAATCGCTCCATATTGAGAATGATCTGTTTGGCGCGCTCGGCCGGGCCGGCATTCAATGCGCGGCGTGTAGCGCGGCCAACAACACCATCTGCGTCCAGACCATGCCGGGACTGAAAAATTTTGACTGCGGTTTCAAGCGCAGCATCGAATTGATCATCGCCAAAAAGGCCCGGAGACAGATCACCCAGCAGCACCAGTTGCCGCCGCAACGTCCTGACAGTGTCGGCGCGTTGTCCCTTTTCCAGCTTGGGTCCATCGGGTAACAGCGGCCAGTTGCCAGCTCCGGCGCGGATGCGCATTTGCGCCAGAGCATCCCGCAATTGACTGTAACCAGGCGTGGATGGGGCCAGAGCGTGCAACCAGCCTGCAAAATCTGCAGCCTCCATGCCCGCACGCAGCACCGTGTACGGATCAATAATATCTGGCGTGACATACAGTTCCGGATCAATCTCGTGCGGCCTGAGCCGGCCATTTGCGATATCCGAAATATACCGCAGCAATGCAGCCGTGAGCAGCGCATCGGCCGTGGCAATTTGCAGCGGGCTGGCGTCTTTGGCGGGCAGTTGGCGCGCCCCGACGGCATAGTCGGCTGCGCGCAAGCCTTCCTGTCCGGCATGCGCCAGCGCATGCTGCGCTAACCGGGCACTATTCTGCCAATCGCGGCCAGTCCACCATAGCGGCGCATTTTGCCGCAAAGCATAGAGCCGCCGGGCCGCATCCATGTGTGCGGGGGAAAGATCGTGCCGGACCGGAACGGCGCCGCTGATGATCGCCCCAATTTCACGCGCCACCGGATCCCCGGTTGCGGCGGCCGGCGCCGGAAAGACCAGCACCACCGCGAATAGCATAATTACATAGCGCCAGCGCAGCATCATCCCGGCAAAACCATCATTATGCTGCGCCGATCACTATCCCTGGCGTGGCAACTCACGCCGATTTGATTTCGATTTTCTTCTCGGGCTTCACGGCTTCCGGTTTTTTGGGAAGGGTTACCGTAAGAACACCGTTTTTAAAGTTCGCCTGGATTCTATCGGCGTCCACCTCATCAGGCAATGCGAAACTGCGCTCAAAGGCGCCGAAGCTGCGTTCATGCAGATAATAATCCTTTTTCTTCTCCTCTTTTTCGTCCCGCTTTTCGCCCTTGATGGTCAGACTGCCATTGATGAGTTTCACCTCGATGTTTTTCTCATCCATGCCGGGCAGTTCGGCGACAACCTCATAGGCTTCGGTTTTATCCATAATATCTACAGCCGGAGTGGCGCCCCAGCTTAGCCCGCGGCGCAGCATAGGCTCGATGTCGCCAAAGGTGCGGCGGAACGGCGAGCGCCAGAAATCCCGGTCGAAATCCTCAAACAGCCGGTCAACTTCACGGCGCAGATTTTCAATCGGACGCCACGCCGGCAAGCCGCGCCCTTCTCCCTTTCCCTCAGTATGTACGGGCAGTTTGGTTCCAGTGTCGGCCATATCCGTTTCTCCTTGTTAGAAGTGGAATGCGGCAAGCCAGGCGGCAAGCCGGGTGAAAGGTACTCGGGACGGCACATATCTGCATTGATTCAGGTCAAATCAATTTCTGGCTTATTCGATAAATTCAGCGGAAGCAGGGCAGGATTGTCCGCCGTAATTTTGCGAGATATTTTATTGCCCATAAACAGGTTTTATTCCGGTCCGCAGCCCGTGAAAAAATCCTGCGTGGTGCGGCGCAGCCTGGCGCTATTCCGCCTGTTTATAGCGGCAGGATTTTCTTTCCCGTCACCCCCCAGGGGCGGGGTGACGGGAAAGTGATTCAATCCAGACAGGAATCAGGCTACGCCGCAAATGCGCTTGGCATGGTGCCGCGAATAGCGACGAAAGTATCTGTCGTGAAACCGTTAAAGCTGCTTTGCAGGGCGTTGGAATAGGCGCCGACCCCGCCCACTTCGATCCAGTCGCCCTCGGTAATATCCTTGGGCAGCGCAAATTGATGCGGCACAACATCGTTCGAATCGCAGGTCGGCCCGAACAGGGTGAAGGGGCGCATTTCGTTGGATAAGGGCCCGCTCAGCCGGATTGCCTGCAAGGGCGGACGCATATCGCCATAGACGATTTCCGACAGGCTGCCAAAGATGCCTTCGTTGAGGTAAAGCTGATTGTCCTTGCGCAAATGCACCTGGGTAATCAGTGACGCCGCGTCGGCGACCATGCCGCGGCCCGGTTCACACAATAAGGGCACCTTTCCCAGAAAACCGTACTGGGCGGCGGATTCCCGGATTTGAGCAAAAAACTCCTCCAGCGGCGGGGCCTTGAGCTCTGCATCTGAAACCGGAAAGCCGCCGCCGACATTGACATATTCCGGCGTCACGCCGGCACGCTCAAGCACCCGCGCAACAATTTCAAAGGCCTTGGCATAGGCGGACGCCTTGCGGCACTGACTGCCCACGTGAAACGAAACCGCTGCTTTTGATTTTTGGGCAACCACTTCGCGCAGCAATTCCACCCCCATATCTTCATCGGCGCCGAACTTTGCGGACAAATCAAATGTGGCGACGCCGCCCGGCGTGCGCAGACGCACCTGAATGATATGTCCGGGGCCTGCCACGCTGATCAGCTTTGCCAGCTCGCTTGGATGATCCACGACAAAATCGTTCACGCCATAGACTCGAACCGCACTGTCTATGGCGGCGCGGCTTTTTACCGGATGGTTGAAATAGCAGATTGCATCGTCGAAACGCTCATCGACCAGGGCAATTTCATTGAGCGACGCCGTGTCAAAGTCCCGGATGCCCGCGCCATGCATCGCATCAAGAACAATGCCGTGCGGGTTGCATTTCACGGCATACAGCACCTTGCCCGGAAATCCGGTAAGAAAGCGACCGGCAGTCATGGCAATACGTTCGGGCCAGATACACATGACCGGATAGGATGGCCGCAATGAGGCCAGCATATCCTGAACTGAGGCAAAGCTGGGACTGATCATGGCGGCATACTCCAGACAGAAAAGGGAAACCGCTGTTTACGGTAAGCAAGCCCGGCCCGCAAGCCTTACTCTATGCCTGAACTGAAATGGCCCTGGGCGCCAAGCCGGGCCCTCCTGCATATGGACGAGGATTTGCCCGTGCAGTTTGAGAAATACAGATCCAGATTGCCATCCGGCTTCTGGTTCATCTCATAACAATTGATGGTGCCATAATCGATAACCATGGCCTGAAGACAAAGACTGTCATTCTCCACCCACCATTTGCCGTCGCCTTTCAGGCTCCGGGTGGATGTCACCAGCTTGTGAAAGGTTTTGTAGTGAAAATAGGTCAGCGCCACCCGCATGGTGCCATCGGGGAACAGGTTCAGTTTCACATTCATCAGGCGGTTGCCGGACGGTATATCCAGCCGCCCCGCCAGCAGGTTAAGCGTGCGCCCGGCAGCGGAGGAAGAAATTTGCGCGCCGCTTAATGCATTGCCGGCGCGATTGCGTTTGGATGCTTCGGCATCCCCCCCCTCGCCGCCGCTGCGTTTTTTTGCCGCGGCTTCGGCAGCGGCAGCGGCGGCGGCCTTGGCCGCCTCCGCCTTTTCCTTCGCTACAATATCCTCAGCAGGCGCAACCGGTATGGCGGTTTCCTCTTCGACCAGAGGAACTTCTATCTGTTCCTCTTCCAGCGTTTCGGGCAGGACTTCCTGAATATCCATTTCGGCCCCGGTGATTTCCGCCAATGGGGCGTCATCATCCCCGCGGGACAGTTCAAACACCAGATCCTGGCCGCCGCCCAGCCCAAGCACGCCACTATCCTGGGACGCGAACATCGCCGTCCCCTGCATGGCGAACCAGACAAACCACAGAACATGCAGCAAAAAGGAAATCAGTATGAACAGCGCCAGATGCCGGTGTCCCGGATTCAGCATGCCGCGGGAAGGGTTCACTTCCCCTGCTCCGTCAATATGATGATCTCTTCGACCTGAATCTCCCGCATCTTTTCCATCAGATCAATCAGCGTTTCGGCATTCGCATTCCTGTCAGCCCTGATCTGAACCGAGCGATGCCCCTCCTTCAGAAAAAAACTGCGCAGCATGAAGGGGGCGAACTGCGCCTCGATTACCTGGTCGAACATATAAACAAAGCCATCCGCCCCGACATACATCGTCACCGCCTCGGCGGGTTTGGTTTCGTCAATCGACCCTTCGGGCAGTTCAACTTTTACAGGTTCCGCCGTCTGCATCGTGCCGGTGATCAAAAAGAATGTGATCAGCAGGAAAACCACATTGATAAGCGGCACCAGATATTCATATTCGCGCTTTGGCCGCTCCGGGCCAAAATCAATCATTCGCCGCCCCCATCGGTTGCGGGGGCTAAAATGGCTTCGGCATCCTTCAGTTTTTTCAAGGCGATATTTTTCAGGCCGCTGCTGCGCGCGGCTTCAATCGCGTAAATCAGCGCCTGATTTTTTGCGCCCGGCTCAACCACGATCATCAGGGTGACCTCGGCGGCCTTCAGTTTCAGCTGCTGCATTTCAGCCTTGAGCGCCTCCAGCGGAACCGTGCGCCCATCAATCTGAATGGAATTATCCGGCCGGATATAAACCGGCGTCAGGGTGAAATCCTTTTCGGCTGATTTACGTTCACCCGCCGGGGTCGTAAAACGCAAAACCTGCGTTGTGCCAAATGTATTGATCAGCATAAAGAAGATCAAAAGCAGGAACACAACGTCAATCATGGACGTCATGCTCATTTTCCGGGAACGGCGCAGCGGCTGGTCAAGAATGCTCATGGCTGCCGGGCCCCGCTTATTGGGCAGCCTGGGCGGGTGCAGCGCCGCCTGCGGCCGCGCGCTTTTCCGCGACATTCAGCGCATATACCAGGCGCGCCGAAATATCGCGCATTTCCTGACGGTACTGATCCAGCCGGTTTTCCAGCAGATTAAGAACCGTTACAACGGGAATGGCCACCATCAAGCCCACCTCGGTGGTCAGCAGCGCTTCCCAGATCCCGCCTGCCAGAATGGAGGGGTCTACCTTGCTGCCTGCCACTTCCAATTGCTGAAAAGCGGTGATCATGCCCATCACGGTACCCAGCAGACCCAATAGCGGCGCAACATTGCCGATCACTTCCAGCCAGCGAAAATAGGATTGCATGGCTGTAAGCTCATTTCCGCCCACGCGCCCAAGCTCTTCTTCAATTTCAGCACCCCGGCGCTGGTCGCGCCAGCTGGCGGTAAGTCCCGCTTCCATTAAGCGCGCCAGGGGGCCCTTCTGCTTCAACACGGCATTATGTGCGGCCGCGAAATCCCCCGTCCTGATTAGCTCCATCACAGGATCAATCACTTTGGCGCGCGCACGGGAATGTGAATAAACGCCGGCAAGATAAAACTGTACAATCTTGATAATGATAATCGCCAGCGCCACAACCGAAATTAACAGAAGCACGGCGACGATCGGCCCGCCCCGAAGAATAAGGGGCGCAATCACGCCATTATAAGTTTCAACCAACGCCGCCAGCATGGCACTCCTCCCACCTCAGAAATTACAAGCCGCTACGGAAATACCAGCTAGCTATTTTATTCTACGAACTTGACCATATCCCGGCAGCGGGCGCAATGGACAAAACCGGCCAGACCGGCGCGCCCTGATCAGGCCAAAGCGCAATAGCCGCCGCGGTGGAACACCAGCGGTTTACCCGCCGCTTCAGGCGAGTCAAATTTACGGACCAGGCCGACATAAATTATATGATCCCCCGCATCGTGACTGGCCACCTTGTCACAATCAAAAATGGCCACCGCATCAGCGATAATCGGACTTCCGGTCTCCCATGTGGTATAGGCGACGCCATCCATATAGGGCTGCCCTTTTTTTGCGAAACGGCCGGACAATTCCTGATGGCTGGCAGCCAGCACATTGATGGCGAAATGCTTCGCCGACTCGAATATGGCCAGGCGGTCGGACCCCTTGTCGATGCACCAAAGCACCAGCGGCGGGTCCAGCGACACGGAACTGAACGAGTTTGCGGTCATGCCGATGACCTTGCCATCCGCGCCCCTGGTGGTGACAAGGGTTACGCCGGTCACAAAATTGCCGAATGCGTTGCGCAGGGCGCGGGTGTCCACAGTCATCTTTACTAGTCCCCTTTATTTTATGATGAATGATTGATTAATTTATAGGGGCTTATGTGAGGCTGGCGCAATGCCAATATGGTTCTGGCCGGGCTTTGCGCTGCAAACCCGATATTAACCCCCCCGCCCTAGACTGCCCGCACACAATGGCTGGTAATAGCAGGCGGAAATGGCGCAAGGCAAAAACAGCGAAGCTCCAACAATTATAATCAAGAAGATTAAGAAAATTCAGGGCGGCCATCATGGCGGCGCCTGGAAGGTCGCCTATGCCGATTTCGTGACCGCCATGATGGCATTTTTTCTTATGCTCTGGCTGCTCAGTTCCACCTCCAAGGAACAGAAGGAGGGTATTTCCGAATATTTCAGCGTCACCATGGCCAGTTCCGCATCGGGCGGCGGCGAAGGCATGATGGGCGGCCAAAGCATCAGCAAGGATGATAGCGTTGCCGATGGCACACCCAGCGTTACACTGGAACTGGCCCCGCCCGCGCCACCCCCGGCCAATGAAAGCGAAAATGAAAACGAGGCCCCCCAGCCCGCGTCCGGCGCCGTATCGGCTACATTAAGCACGGCTCCGGATGCGGTTGCCGCCGTCGGCGCCGGTCAAGACACTGCCGGTAAGGGGGGCGCCCATGAACTCATGACCAGTCTTTCCACAGACCGCACCTCAGCCAAGCCGACGGAAGAAGCCCTCAACAAGGCTATTGCCGACCGGGAAATGAAAATATTCGAAAAAGCGGAAAAAGAACTGAAGCAGGCCATCAATGATATTCCGGAACTGGCGCAGCTTGCTGGGCAGCTGATTATTGATCACACGGCCGAGGGCATGCGTATTCAGCTTGTGGATGAAGCTGACAGGCCGATGTTCAAGGAGGGTTCTTCCGATCCCTATGCCCGTACCCGCGTCATGTTCAAGGAAATAGCCAAGGTCATCAACAAGCTCCCCAACAGGATTGCAATATCGGGGCACACCGACGCCAGCGCCTTTCAGGGTGAGGATGGGTATGGCAATTGGGAATTATCCATGGACAGGGCCATGCTAAGCCGGCGGATGCTGCAACAAACAGGCGTTCCCGACACACGGTTTTCCGAAGTGACGGGCAGGGCCAGCACCGATCCGCTGTTTCCTGATGATCCCTTTCTTTCCGGCAACCGGCGCATATCCATCACGCTAATGCGCGAAGCCCCGGTGCTGCCCCCCAGGTCGCTGGGCGTAGATTAACCGGCGGGATGGCCTCCCGGCGGCGGAATGCTGTCCGACAATTCCGGCGCGAGATGCTGCGTCAAACGGCGTATGATGGTGATGAGCTGTAGAATTTCCTGTTCTCGCAAAGCATCAATTTTATTGTGCAGCAGCTCTATTTCCAGTTCCGCCTTTACGTTCACGCGATAATCATGCTCGGCATTGCGGCGGTCAATTTCCGCCTGCCGGTTCTGGCTCATCATGATGATGGGCGCGGCATAGGCTGCCTGTGTGGACAGCAGCAAATTCAGCAGGATAAAGGGATAGGGATCCCACCGGAAAAAAAAACCGGCAAGATTAAGCGCAATCCACAGCGCCAGCAGCACCGACTGAATTATGATAAATCGCCAGGAGCCAACGATTGTGGCGACCATATCGGCGATCCTGGCGCCGCGCGTCGGGGCATGTTTGGGTGCGTGGCGCGCCGGTCTCTGCGCCCGCAATTCACGCAGGTGCTTGCGGTCTTCCGGACTGAGATGCACCCGTTCATTGAGACCATTCGTCATGTCGTGCGCCTATCTGCGTTCAATATACCACGACGCTGCGGATGGATTCTCCGCTATGCATCAGATCGAATGCGCGGTTGATATCCGTAAGCGGCATTTTATGGGTAATCAGATCATCAATATTGATCTTACCCTGCATATACCAGTCCACGATTTTGGGCACATCGGTGCGCCCCCTTGCACCGCCAAACGCCGTGCCGCGCCATACGCGCCCGGTGACAAGCTGGAAAGGACGTGTACGGATTTCCTGACCCGCACCGGCCACGCCAATTATTATCGCCTCGCCCCAGCCCTTGTGGCAGCATTCCAGCGCCTGGCGCATGACATCGACATTGCCGATGCATTCAAAACTGTAATCGGCGCCGCCGCCGGTCAGCGACACCAGATAGGGAACCAGATCGCCGCCCACTTCTTTTGGGTTGACGAAATGCGTCATACCAAAACGTTCCGCCTGGGCGCGCCGCGCCGGGTTGACATCCACGCCCACGATCTGCGACGCGCCAACCAGCCGCGCCCCCTGAATGACATTCAGTCCAATACCGCCAAGCCCGAATACGACAACTTTTGATCCCGGCTCCACCTTCGCCGTATTGATTACCGCGCCAATGCCGGTCGTGACACCACAGCCGATATAGCAGATCGTCTCGAACGGCGCGTCCTCGCGCACCTTCGCCAGCGCAATTTCCGGCAGCACCGAAAAATTGGCGAAAGTCGAGCAGCCCATATAATGCAGCACCGGCTTGCCCTTATAGGTGAACCGGCCTGTGCCGTCGGGCATCACGCCGCGCCCCTGTGTTTCGCGGATCGCCTGACACAGATTGGTTTTGGGATTCAGGCAATATTCGCACTGCCTGCATTCCGGCGTGTACAGAGGAATGACATGATCGCCTTTTTTCAGCGATTTCACGCCGGCCCCCACCTCGACGACGATACCCGCCCCTTCATGGCCCAGAATGGCCGGAAACACGCCTTCGGGATCATCCCCGGACAGCGTAAAGGCATCGGTGTGGCAGATTCCGGTTGCCTTGAGTTCAATCATCACTTCGCCTTCTTTGGGGCCGTCCAGCTGAACGGTGACAATCTCCAGCGGCTTGCCGGCCTCAAAGGCAACAGCGGCGCGAACATCCATAGGTATTTCTCCCTAAATTAAATCCTGAAGCCGGCTATAAAGTGTCGCCAATAACAGCAATGGCATACGCAATATCGGCCCGCCTGGAAAAGAACGGTGCGGAATCCGGGAGAAAATGTCGAGTTTTTCCATATCACCCCGAATTGCGTCCGCAATAATTTTTCCGGCAAGACCTGTCAGCGCCACACCCTGCCCGGAAAATCCCTGCGCATAATAGACATTTCCCGGCCTGCGGCCAATATCCGGCAACCGGTTGCGCGAAACATCCACATATCCGCCCCAGGCATGGGTAATGGCTGCGCCTTTCAATTCCGGAAAGGTTGCCAGCAGGCGCTGACGCATTCTTTCCGCCAATGCCACAGGCGGCACGGTGGAATAGCTCACACGGCCGCCAAACAGCATGCGCCAATCCGCCGATAAACGAAAATAATCCAGCACGAAATTCGTATCCGACACGCATACATTATGCGGCAATAATTTCAGGGCGCGTTCCGGGCCCAGCGGTTCTGTCGCAATGATATAGGTGCCAACCGGCATTATCCGGGCGCGCAATTCCGGTTCCAGCGATCCAATATAGGCGTTACAGCAGAGCAGCAGATGCCTGGCGCGAATCTCTCCCCCCGCAGTTTCAGCGATGGCCGGGCTGCCCGCCTGGGCGGGACGGATACGGATAACCCGGCTTTTTTCATATATTCTGACGCCCGCACCACTGGCAGCCGCAGCCAGGCCGCGCGCATATTTCAGCGGATGCATATGCCCGGAGCCCGGATCAAGCAGACCGCCATGAAAACGGGTGCTTTGCACCTGATCGCGGATCGTGTTGCGGTCCAGCAGACGCGGCCTGTCATACCCCAGACCCGCCAGATAAGCCTGTTCAGCAGATAACGCCGCCATATGGCGCGGCCGGGTGGCGGCCAAAACATATCCCGGCCGGAATTCCACATCCATGTCATGGCGCGCGATCCGGTCATGCACAATCTGTACGGCTTCCTGCGAGCACTGCCATAACAGCCGCGCCTGCGTCTGCCCAACCAGCTGTGCAACCTTCGGCATGTCTTTGGCGAAACCGTTAAGCACCTGCCCGCCATTACGTCCCGACGCGCCCCAGCCGATGCGTTCCGCCTCAAGCAGCACAACGCTGTAACCGGCTTCGGCCAGGTTCAGGGCCGCCGAAATTCCCGTATATCCGCCACCCACGACGCATATATCGCAATCCATCTGTCCCGCATATTGCGGATGCAGATCCGCGGGCCCCATGCTATCCAGATATTGACTGGAGGGGCCGAACTCAGAATCAACCTGGATACCGGATTTCATACGCCTTTATTCTAGCGTAAAACCCGTGTGAATAATAGCAGTAGTAAGTCTGCGGATGAAAGGTAATGATATCCCCCGGCGGCAAAAATGTCTTTGGCGGGTTTTCTCAAGATGGGGCTTGCGTGGTAAAGAAAAACGAAAAAAAGAATAGTGTCGATCTGACGGTTCCAGAAAATTTCCTGCATATGCGTCAGGATATTTTGCGCTTTGCCGATGTGGACAGCAACGGCCATCTGAACAATGTCAAATTTTTTGAGTTCTGCCAGGAAAGCCGTGTTTCGCTTTTTCGCGCCGTTGGCGCGCATGATGGCGAGGATGGCCGGGCCTGGATGATTGCCGCCCTTTCGATTGAGTTTCTGGGCCAGGTCCATGCGCCTGGCAATATTGAAACTGGTACGCTGGTGCTTAAATTCGGCAACAGTTCCCTGAAATTGGGTCAGGGCATCTTCAATAGCGGCCGTTGCGCCGCCACCGCCGAAATGACCATGGTGCGGGTCGATCTTCAGACCGGCAAGCCCTTCCCGATAGAACCCATTCTCCGGGAGCGGCTGAAAATGCTGGGCGGCAGTGGTTAATGCCAGGGCCGGTATCTTCACCAAAAGACGTTGGCATTGCATTCAGAATACAGGTTAATATACGCGGAAATTTTGAGGGATCCGCCAGGTGACCAAGCCAGCCAATATACCCCGTTTTTACGTGACATCCCCGTCACCCTGCCCCTATCTGGCTGGGCGCGAGGAGCGTAAAATATTCACGCGGCTGGCTGGAGAAGAACCGGGACTGCTGCATGACGCCCTGGCGGATATGGGATTTCGCCGCAGTCAGAACATCGCCTACCGGCCGGCCTGTGTCGGCTGTAACGCCTGCACCTCGGCGCGGGTTCCTGTTGCCGCTTTCACAGCGGGTAAAAGCCTGAACCGCATTTCGCGCAAAAATCAGGATTTACGTCTTGGCTTTGGCGGAACGACAGCCACTATCGAGCAATATCATCTGCTGCGCCGCTATCTGCATGCCCGCCACGGTGATGGCGGCATGGCGGCAATGGATGCGTTTGATTACCAGATGATGGTGGAAGACAGCCCGATCACAACCTATCTGCTGGAGCTTCGCCTGCCTGAAGATGGGGACGATAGCGAGGACGACGGCCGCCTGCTGGCGGCCTGCATCACCGATGTTGTGGGGGATGGCCTGTCCATGGTCTACAGCTTCTTTGATCCAAAGGAACAGCATCGCAGCCTGGGCAGTTACATGATCCTGCGTCATATCGCGCTCGCCCGGGAAATGAAACTGTCCTATGTCTATCTCGGTTACTGGATCGAGGGCAGCCGCAAGATGCACTACAAATCCCGATTCCAGCCGCTTGAACTGCTTGGTCCGGGAGGCTGGGAGATCAGAACACCGGCGCCACTCTGAATCCGGCATTGCCCTGCATGGGCAAGGTCATGTAATCCTCATCATGCTTCAGACAGATAGTGAGCGGACGGGGTGTGTGCGCAGCCAGGGGGAAAGCGATATGATCAACACGCGCAAAAGCAGGCGTTCATTCATCAAGGGTTCCGCAGCCCTGGGGGCCGCCGCCGCCGCATTTTCCGCCCCTGCCATCGCGCAGGGCAAGCGCACCCTGAAAATGGTCACGACCTGGCCCAAAAACCTGCCCGGGCTGGGCATGGCGGCAGAACATGTCGCCAAGCGCATCAATGAGGCAACCGATGGGCAATTGACGGTCAAGGTCTATGCGGCCGGTGAACTGGTTGGCGCCTTCGACGTTTTTGACGCCGTATCCAGCGGCAGCGCAGACATGTATCACGGCGCCGAATATTATTTTCAGGGCAAAAGCCCCGCCTTTAATTTCTTTTCCGGCGTGCCCTTCGGATTAACCTCCAACGAGATGAACGCCTGGATTTATTATGGCGGCGGCCAGCAATTGTGGGATGAACTGAGCGCCAAATTTAATCTGAAACCCTTTATGTGCGCCAATACCGGGGTGCAGATGGGCGGCTGGTTCAACCGGGAAATCAATACCATCGAGGATTTCAAGGGTCTGAAAATCCGCATGCCCGGATTGGGCGGCGAAGTGTTGCGGCGGCTGGGCGCGTCCGTGGTCAGTATTCCGGGCGGCGAAATATATACCAGCCTGCAACAGGGCGTGATCGACGCGACCGAATGGGTCGGCCCCTGGAACGACATGATTTTTGGTTTTCACAAGATCGCCAAATTTTATTACTGGCCCGGATTTCATGAACCTGGCTCTACCCTGGCGTTGAGCATCAATCTGGATGTCTGGAACAGCCTGTCAAAAAGCCATCAGTCCATCATTCAAAACGCCTGTGCGGCGCAAAACGATATTACTCTGGCTGAATTCAACGCCAATAACAGCACCGCGCTGTCCATCCTGGTTGAAAAACACAAGATTGAACTGCGCCGTTTTTCAGACGAGATCATGACGAAAATCGGCGCTGTGTCCGGGGAAGTGATGCGCGAAACCGCGCAGGCCGACGATATCACGCGCCGGGTCTATGAAAGCTATCTTGCCAGCCGCAAGAACTCCATGCGCTGGTCGCAAATTGCCGAAGAAAATTTCTGGGAAGCGCGCCGCTTGCCCTTTAGCTACGAGTAATCCTTCCGTGCAGAAAGCGCTTTATCTCGCCAACCTCATTGACGCCCTGAACCGCAGCATAGGCCGGACCACCGCATGGCTGGCGGCGGTGATGATCGTGGTGCAATTCGCCATTGTCCTGTTACGTTATGTTTTCGGTATCGGAGTGCTGGTATTGCAGGAATCCCTTACTTACATGTTCAGTATGCTGTTCATGCTGGGCGCAGGCTACACGCTGCTGCAAGATGGCCATGTCCGGGTGGATATTTTTTACAGAACCGCAAAAGTCAAGTCCAAGGCGCTGGTCGATTTTCTGGGCAGCGTGTTTTTTCTGATCCCATGCTGCGGGTTGATTCTGATTATTTCCCAGCCTTATGTGGCTGCCTCCTGGGCGGTGCTGGAAGGCTCAAAAGAAACAAGCGGCATTCCCGGCGTTTTCTTACTTAAATCCCTGATACCCGTTTTCGCCATTCTGCTGCTGCTGCAAGGTTTGGCGCTTGCCATCCGCGCTTTTGCTGCATTGCGCAAGAAAGACTAGCCGCATGCAAGTCCGGGAATATATGGACATATTGATGTTTGCCTCGGTCTGCGGGTTTTTGATGGCCGGCTTTCCTGTTGCCTTTACCCTGGGGGGCTCGGCACTGCTGTTTGCTGGGATCGGCTATGCGCTGGGCATTTTCGACTTTTCATTCGTGGGGTTTTTAACCCAGCGTATTTTTGGCGTCATGAGCAATGATGTGCTGCTGGCGGTGCCGTTGTTCGTTTTTATGGGCGTCATGCTGGAACGGTCCCGCGTGGCGGAGGATCTGCTCGAATCCATGGGCAAGCTGTTTGGCAGCCTGCGCGGCGGATTGGGCATATCCGTTTCCATTGTGGGAGCTTTGCTGGCGGCATCCACGGGCATTGTCGGGGCCACTGTTGTCACCATGGGGCTGCTTTCGCTGCCTACCATGTTAAAGCGGGGTTATGATCCCTCACTTACTGCGGGAACAATCTGTGCCGCAGGCACGCTGGGGCAGATTATCCCGCCCTCGATCGTGCTGGTGCTGCTGGGTGATGTGATTTCCAGCGCCTATCAGACATCGCAACTGGCGCAGGGCGTTTACGCCCCCGAAACCATATCGGTAGGCGATCTTTTTGCAGGCGCCCTGATGCCCGGCCTGATGCTGGTCGGGTTATATATTCTTTATCAGATCGGCATGGCGGTTTTCCGTCCGGCAAGCTCGCCCGCCCTGCCGCCGGAAGATGTTTATTTTGAGAGGCGCCGCGATCTGTATCTGATGGCGTCCCGCACGCTGCTGCCGCCGGCACTTCTGATCGTTGCGGTTCTGGGGTCGATTTTAAGCGGCATCGCCACACCTACCGAAGCCGCAGCCCTTGGCGCGGTGGGCGCAACATTTCTGGCCGGCTGGCGCATTGAGCGCGGTTCGCCCCTGCCCATCTATGCGGGCGGCGCCGGATTGACCGGCCTGCTGATTCTGGTGCAGTTTTTTGATCTGCGTTATGGCCGGGATTTACCATCCATTACGGATATGCTGGCAATGAGCGCCGCAGCACTTGCCAGCGCGGCGCTGTTATGGGGGTTTGGCGTCTGTTTATGGCGCTGCTATCGCAGCGGCACGCTGGGTGAAGTTTCGCGCTCCACCATGGAAGTCAGTGCGATGGTATTTGTCATTCTGATCGGGGCAGCCTTGTTCAGCCTGGTGTTTCGCGGCTTTGGCGGGGATGAAACCGTTTCCAGCGCACTTTCAAGCATGCCTGGCGGGGTTGTTGGCGCGATGGTCCTTGTGATGGGCGTCATGTTCGCGCTGGGTTTCTTCCTCGATTTTATCGAGATCATTTTTATCGTGGTGCCGCTTGTCGCGCCAGTTCTGCTGGGCATGGGCCTCGACCCGATCTGGCTCGGGGTCATGATGGCGGTTAATCTGCAAACGTCATTTCTGACGCCGCCATTCGGGTTTGCGCTTTTCTATCTGCGCGGCGTGGCGCCGCCGGAAGTTACCACAATGCATATTTACAAGGGGGTTTTCCCATTTGTAATGCTGCAATTGCTGGCGTTGATCCTGCTGGCGCTGTTTCCGCAGACAGCCACCTGGCTTCCTTCCTTGCTGAAATAAACCGGGCATCACGAAAACAATATGAAAAACTTGCAGGCATTTTGGAAAAATCTGGATGAGGCCGCACGGCAGGCTTTTTTTCGCACGGCATTGTGGCTTGTTCTGATTGTCGGCACGGTCTATACGATCGGACAGTCGGGGCTGATCGAAGATCTTACGCCGCTGGCCGTGCGCATCGAGATACCGGAAAAAATAATTTTTCCGAAAAGCAATGCATCGTTCAACCTTCCCGTCAACATAAGCCTGAAAAACAATACGGAACAATCCGCGCAGCTTGAAGTTGCCAATCCCTGCAATATTATCCGCTGGTATATTGCCAGCCTTGACGGCGATTTCATTCAGGCCCCGGCCGCCGAATCCTGCTCCCAGATGGTCATGCGCGCGACATTGCCCGCCGGACAGATTTCCCAGGACGAGATGATGGTGCCACTCGACACCCAGCGCTATCAGCCTGGTGTAGAATACAGACTTATGGTCAGCTATTGGGGCCAGGACGGGAGCATAGACTTCAAAGTCGAGTTCGAATGATCTCAGGAAAATTTGTTGCTGCGTGGAAAACCGCGCGGGGGCAAACGCCCGGCCTGGGCGCGTTTTCCAATCCATTCGAGCAGATTATGTTCGCTTTGCCTGCGCCCTGAACGGTCCTGCCAGCTCAACCCTTCCGCCAGGGTGAAAAGTTTCGCGTCGCTCAGGCCGCCATCCTTGAATCGTTGCAGGATCACGCCTTTGCCGCGCGTCATCACCGGAACTTCATCGCGCGAAAATATCAGCAATTTGCGATTTTCCCCGACCACCGCAACCGTGTCACCGGCTGCTGGCGTACAGATATGCGCTTCGACATCGCCGGATACATTCAGCACCTGTTTGCCATTGCGCGTAGCCGCGACGACTTCCGATTCGGCGACAATAAATCCATGCCCGTCACTTGACGCCACCAGCAGCATACGCTCCGGATCATGGGTCAGGATCGTCACAATGTCATGATCATTATCCAGATCAATCATCAGACGCACCGGCTCGCCATGTCCGCGCCCGCCCGGCAGTTTATCGCAGCGCAAAGTGTAAAACCGGCCATTGGTTGCGAACAGGATAAGACGGTCCGTAGTATAAGTTTGCAGCCAGAAGGCCGGGCCATCCCCATCCTTGTATTTTAATTCCGGATCTTCCGGCACATGCCCTTTGATCGCCCTGATCCAGCCTTTTTGTGAGCACACAACCGTCACCGGCTCGCGTTCGATCATCGCCTCAAATGGAATTTCATCCATCGCCGGGGCATCGGCAATGGTGGTGCGCCGCGCGCCCAGCGCCGTCTTTGGCCCGAATTTCACTTTCAGCGCCTTCAGATCATCGGAAATCTGCGCCCATTGCTTTTCATCCGATTTCAGCAGGCCCGCAAGCAGTTTGCGTTCATCGGACAGCGCCTTATGTTCGCGCCGCAGCGCCATTTCCTCCAGCTTGCGCAACGCACGCAGCCGCATATCAAGGATCGCCTCGGCCTGAATATCCGTCAGCTTGAAGGTCTGAACCAGCTTGGGTTTGGGTTCATCCTCATTGCGGATAATGCGGATAATCTTATCCAGATTGAGAAAGGCGATGATATAGCCATCCAGAACTTCCAGACGGTGCACGATGCGGGCCATGCGATGCTGCGCGCGCCGCACCAGAACTTCCTTGCGGTGATCCAGAAAGGCGCGCAGCGCCTCGCGCAGATCCATCACCCGCGGAACAAGATTGCGGTCCAGCACATTCAGATTCAGCGGAAAGCGCACGTCCAGATCGCTGAGCTGAAACAGTTGCTGCATCAGCATTTCCGGCTCGACCGTGCGTGCGCGCGGTTCCAGCACGATGCGGATATCTTCCGCCGATTCATCGCGTATATCGGCCAGAAGCGTCAGTTTGCGGCTGTTGATCAGTTCCGCCACTTTCTCGATCAGCTTGCCCTTCTGCACCTGATAGGGAATCTCGGTAACGACGATCTGATAACCGCTGCGCGCGGTTTTTTCCACTTCCCAGCGGGCGCGCACGCGAAACCCGCCGCGGCCCGTGGCATAGGCTTCCAGAATGCTGGCGCGCGGTTCAATCAAAACGCCGCCGGTGGGAAAATCCGGCCCCGGTATAAAATCCAGCAGCTTTTCAATACCCGCATTGGGATGTTTGATCAGATGCTGCATGGCGTCACACAGTTCCGCCACATTGTGCGGCGGAATGCTGGTGGCCATGCCCACCGCGATACCCGTCGCGCCATTGGCCAGCAGATTGGGGAACGCGGCCGGCAGCACCAGCGGCTCGCTTTCCTCGCCATCATAGGTGTCGCGGAAATCAACCGCGTCTTCGTCAATGCCTTCGAGCAGCGCCTGCGCCACCTCGGTCAGGCGGGTTTCGGTGTAGCGCATGGCGGCGGCGTTATCGCCATCGACATTGCCGAAATTGCCCTGCCCGTCGATCAGCGGATAACGGATGGAAAAATCCTGCGCCAGCCGCACCAGCGCGTCATAGACCGACTGATCGCCATGCGGGTGATATTTGCCGATCACATCGCCCACAACACGGGCGGATTTTTTGAAACCGGACGCCGGATCCAGCCGCAACTGCCGCATCGCATAAAGCAGCCGCCGATGCACCGGTTTCAGCCCGTCGCGCACATCCGGCAGCGCCCGGTGCATGATTGTGGACAGCGCATAGGCCAGATAGCGCTCCGCCAGCGCATCGCCCAGCGGCATGTCGTTTATTTCTGATTCGGGTGTCAGCAGATCACTCATGACGCGCTTATAGCACCGGTTTATTGCTTGTGCAGCCCCATCAGGCTATTGAGACAGGTCTCCGGCCTTCATATAGCGAGAAATACTCCATGCCCTTACGGCAGCGCAAACTTGTCGGATCACTCCTGCTGCTCGTCTGGATGCTGCTATACACCGCGATCTGCGTGCAGATCGCGGTAAGCTGGCTTCCCGATTCGCATCTGGCGCGGCTGATTTTTTATCCGGTCGCCGGAATCTTATGGGTGTTCCCCGCCCGCCCGCTGGTGTTCTGGATGCGGGGGTAATATAAAGTTAAGTGAATCACTGTTGCAAACCAGGGGGGGTGCCAGATGAATTTTTCTCAGGCAGTGAAGTCGGGATTCAAGAATTACGCAACATTTTCAGGCCGCGCCGCGCGGTCGGAATATTGGTATTGGTTTTTGTTTTATACGATTGGCACCTGGAGCGTGCTCCTCTTACAGCTATTAATAGCAGGCCCTTCCAATACCGGCAGCACTGGGCAAGCCTTCGTTATTGTCCAGCTGATGTTTATTCTTGCAACGTTTATACCGGGAATAGCGGTCACTTTCCGCAGACTACATGATCTGGATCGAAGCGCCTGGTGGTTGTTGATCATGCTTATTCCACTCCTTGGTCCGCTCGTATTACTATATTGGATGTGTGTCAGAGGCACCGCCGGATCAAATCGCTTTGGAGACGATCCACTGGCATAGAAGGGATTTTTGGCGTTACCAAAACCGTTTATTTGCGAAGGCTTTGCCGGTCAAAAGTGCTTCTTGGCAAACGCTCTGCCTGACGCGGTTTTGAGATATGCTTCGAACTTGTCCGCTTTGTCATGATCCGAGAAAGCTAGGTATCCTATCAGCATCCACGGAAGAAATTTCTTTGTTTGTGCAGAGAGACCATTATTATGATCAGCAAAGCGCTTCTTTAAGTCAATTGTACTTCCCGTATAATACCGGTCAGGAAAATTGATGCTTTGCAGCATATAAACATATTTCATCGCGCCCGCCTTCGCCCTTCGGGCTTCGTCGTGGCATCCGCTTCGCACGCTTCGGCCTGCTTGGGTTACACCCAATCACGCCGTAGCTAAATTTTGGCTTCGCCAAAATTAGCGAAGGCGGATGGTCGGAGTGGCCGGATTTGAACCGACGACCCCTTGTCCCCCAGACAAGTGCGCTACCAGGCTGCGCCACACTCCGACATTGCTTCCTGGCGGGTCTAAGCCAAGGCGGCGGACTATACTCTGCACATTCCGCTTCGGCAACCGCAGAAGATAAAAACCTATTCCCCGGCCAGCAATCCCTTTATGGCGGTCAGTTCTGTCAGAATTTTTTCGAGCTTTTTGCGCTTTGCGGGCGGAATGGATGGCGGTTCCTGTGTCTTTGCCGGTTTGGGGGGCGGGGCTGCGGCTGGAGTGGGGTTTTTCAGAAATTCCGGTAAGAAAATTGGCAGGGGTACTTCATCGGGATGCGCGGCTGCGACGCGCCGCCGGGCTGCTGGGGCGGCAGCGGGGGCGGGCGGTACAGGCACCGGGGTTTTTTCAACTGCCGCCGCTACTGGCGCGGACCCGGCGCTTATATGGCGCGCACCGCGTTCTTTCAGAACCTTCTGCACGCCTTTAATGGTATAGCCATCGCTGTATAACAAGGTGCGGATGCCCCGCAGCAGCGCCACATCATCCGGCCGGTAATAGCGCCGCCCCCCGGCGCGCTTCAACGGTTTGATCTGAACAAATTTGCTTTCCCAAAAGCGCAGCACATGCTGGGGAACATCAAGTTCCTCGGCAACCTCGCTGATGGTGCGAAAGGCGTCGGCTGATTTCTGCACTGCTTGATTCAGTCTGCGCTGGAGATATTCCCGCGCAACAGCCGCGCGGCCCGGTTGATTTGTTCCTTCAGAACATGTGAAGGGCGGAACACCAGAACCCGGCGCGGCGCAATCGGTACTTCCTCGCCGGTCTTTGGATTGCGGCCAACCCGGCCGCCTTTGCTGCGCACTGAAAAAGAGCCGAATGACGAAATCTTGACGATCTTGCCATTCACCAGTTCCGCACAGACCTCGTCCAGCACCGCCTCGACCAGTTGCGCGGAATCGCTGCGCGACAATCCGACTTCCTTGTGAACGGCTTCGCTTAGATGCGCGCGGGTTACTGTTCCCATGATACCCCCTTCAACTGTCCCACATCCTGGCGGCGGGGACCGGTTCGCAGTGCCAGCCCATTCCTGTCCGGAACCCATTGTGCACAAATTTATATCTTCTTGTCAAATAGATGGGTTCGATTGTTTATGTGAAATCGAATCCCTACCAGCGCGCCAGTGCTGAGCCCCAGGTAAAGCCGCCGCCCATGCCTTCCATCAGCACAAGCTGTCCCTTGCGAATACGGCCATCCGCCACGGCGCAACTCAATGCCAACGGGATCGAGGCTGCCGAAGTGTTGCCATGCAGCCCTACCGTCTGGACAACTTTTTCCGGTGCGATACCAAGTTTTTTTGCCGTCGCGTCAATGATGCGCTTGTTCGCCTGATGCGGCACGATCCAGTCAATATCCGCCGCCTGCAGACCGGTTGCGGCAAGCGCGTCATTCACAGCGCCGGTCATATTGACCACCGCATGTTTGAAGACTTCCTTGCCATTCATCCGCAAATGCCCCGTCGTGCCGGTCGATGAAGGCCCGCCATCGACATAGAGCAGATCATGATGGCGGCCATCGGAATATAAATGGGTAGTCAGAATGCCGCGATCGCGCAATGTGCCCGTGCCCGCTTCAGCCCTGAGCACCACGGCGCCCGCCCCGTCACCAAAAAGCACGCAGGTGCCGCGATCCTGCCAATCCAGAATGCGCGAAAAGGTTTCAGCGCCAATGACCAGCGCGCACTGAAACTGGCCCGCCTTCAGAAAATTGTCGGCAATGGCCAGGGCATATACAAATCCGGTACAGACCGCCTGAATGTCAAAAGCCGCCCCGCGATTTATCCCAAGGGCGGCCTGAACTCTGGTTGCAGTGGCGGGAAAAGTCTGGTCCGGGGTGGCGGTCGCCAGAACAATCAGATCAATCTGCGACGCCTCTATCCCCGCATGGCTCAAGGCCCGGCGCGCCGCAGCCAGCGCCAGATCAGAGGTCATCTCGCCTTCGGCTGCGATATGGCGCTGATGAATGCCTGAACGCTCAACGATCCATTCATCGCTGGTGTCCACCATGCCAGCCAGTTCCGCATTGCTCAAAACTCTTTCGGGCAAATAACCGCCGGCGCCACAAATGACCGATCTGATCACACTCACCTTGCATTCACCTCCACGCCAGCAATCATTGAACCGGGATTTTCCATAATTCCTTTTCCACTTGACTGAATGGTCTGATCATATTTCTGAAGATCAGCGGCAATCCTGGAAATCAGATTGGCGCGCGCCATATCAATGCCGGTCTTGATGGCATGCGCAAAGCCAACCCCATCAGCGCCGCCATGACTTTTTATCACCAGCCCATTCAGCCCCAGAAACACGCCGCCATTCAGATGCCTGGGATCGAACTTGTCACGCAGCTGGCGAAACGCCCCGCGCGCCAGAAGATACCCAATCCTGGACAGAATCGAGCTGCGCATCGCAGTACCCAGCACGTCAAAAATCAGTTTGGCGCTGCCTTCGCCGGTTTTCAGGGCGACATTCCCGGTGAATCCATCGGTAACGATCACATCGGCCTTATCCCCGCCGAGATCCGTGCCTTCGACAAAACCGATAAACTGCATATTATCCGGTGACGCCTGCCGCAATTTGCCGGCGGCCATGCGGACATATTCATGGCCTTTCTGTTCTTCCTCACCGACATTCAGCAAACCAATTCGCGGGCGCGGAATATTCAACACGGCGCGGGCAAGGGCCGCGCCCATCAGCGCATATTGCACCAGGCTGTCCTCGTCGCATTCGAGATTGGCGCCCAGATCGAGCACAATTTTCTGCCTGTCCGGCCCCGGCCAGGTCGAGGCGATGGCGGGACGGTAAATGCCTTCCATGGTGCGCAACTGAAGCACCGACATGCCCATTAACGCGCCGGTATTACCGGCGGAAACGGCGATCGCGGCTTCGCCATCCTTGACCATGGCGATGGCTTTCCACATGCTGGTATTACGGCCCCGGCGGATAATCTGCGCCGGCTTGTCATCGGCAGACACTACCTCGTCGGTGTGGCGCAACTCATAGCGTCCGGTCAGCGCCGGGCGCTGGGCAATCAGGGGCAATAGCGCCTGCTCATCACCGATCAGGACAAAGCGGATATGCGCATCTTCAGCGCAGAGGATCGCGGCCCCTTCCAGCACCATCTCAGGTGCCGCATCGCCGCCCATAGCGTCCAGTGCAATCGTCAGAAAGGCAGGGTCCAATGACGCCAATGTGTTAATCTTTCGCTCAATAAGCCCAAAACCCAGCGATGATCCGGCTGTTACCGGGTACCGCAAACGCTCCTGAATAGCCAAATAAACCGTCAAATCAAAGCAAATCTACGCATGGATTAACTTTCAGGCCGGATTGGACCGCATAAAGCTGAAAATCCTCAGCAGCTTATTGACAGATTCACTGTTGCAGACTAGTTTGCGCCCCTTCCGGTGTATCGTCCCGGTATGGCTTCCGGCAGTCTGTCTGCGTCCATTTATCTGAATTAAGGCCCACAAATATGGCAGTCCCCAAAAGAAAAACCACCCCTTCCAAGCGGGGCATGCGCCGCTCGCATGACGCCATTGCGCGTTCTGTGTATCAGGAAAGCAAGGATTCCGGCGAACTGGTCCGTCCGCATCATATTGACCTGAAATCAGGCAAATATCGCGGCCGCCAGGTACTTGCCGCGCAGGAAGACTGATCTGCGCCGGCTTAGTTTTCCGGCCTTTCACGCCAGCGCGCCAGCGCCTGAAACACATTGCGCTTTTCCTCAGGCTCCGGCTCGGTGGGGCTGAATTTTTCCGGCACGCTGGCGCCATCCGCACGCGGGTAGGGTGATATCCCAAGGGCCAGATATTCGGTTACCAGCGCGCCCAGATCAATCGTGTGGCCATCAAATGGCTCTGGCGGATCTTCCGCGAGGGGGTCCACAAAAATAGCATTGTCAGCATTTTTTACGGGCCGCGCCAGCGCCTCCGGGAGATAGCTGACCCTGATTTCCTCGCGGACATCAATTACAACCGGCGCCAGCGTGACGACGCATTCCTGCGTTATACGGGCAGTGACAACACCTTCCACCAGGGCGCCATGTTTGCGCCAGCGCCGGACCGAAAGGCTGCCCGCGACCGTTTCAACACCCAGAATATCGAAAAATTCCGCCAGCGCCTTGCGGACCGGCGCATCGGCATGAATGGCGACCGTCACGGGCACGCTCCCCAATCTGTCTAGCTTGAAGCTGAGTTTCAGCGGCGCGCCGGTTTGCGATTCGGGATTCATGATTGCAGCCGGATCAGGTAAAATCGGGCAGCGGCGCAAAGCGCAGCCTGCCCAGGGTAATATCCGTGACCAATTGCGCATCCAGGACAGCGGCCGTTTCCCTGACATAGGCCGCCATGCGCGTCAGTATGGCCTGGGCGGGCGGCGCACCGCGATAGAGATTGCGTTGCAGCGCATCCATCAGCGTGGCCTGCCCGTCGCCGGTTGCCGCCAGTCCGGCTGCATAGGCTTCCACGCGGCCATAAAATGCTTCGGTCATGGCGCGTATCCTTTTGCCGACCGTCAAATCGCCCACACCCATTTCCCGCAGGCTGCGGTCCATATCGCCAAACATCACATCAAACAGCTGTTGCGCCAGTTCTGCTTGCGCCGTGCCGTGCGGATCTGCGCCGTGATTTACGCTGAGGCGCTGTAACACCAGAAACATATGCAGGGCCAGCATGTCGAAGCGGCCATCAAGACTATCCGGCACCGCGCCGCCGCGATAGAATTCCGGCAGTCTGGACTGGGCCGCAATGATGACATAAAGCTGATGCGCAATAGCGTCATCAGGGGCTTTTTTAAAAAAGCGGGATAAAAACATGCCTTCTGCACCGGATTTTGATCTGTTCACTTGCACTAATTTGTGCCGCAAGGTACGTCAACCCTCATGAAAATACCATTCCAGAATTTGTTGACCCCATCCCGCCACCACAATTTCGGACGGTCTACCCAGATCTTGCTCCAGACTTTGCTGCTGAGCGCGGCACTGGCTGCCTGTACGCCTACGGTCGAATTGCGCGGGCATATTACCGATGAGGAATCTCTCAAATCACTCAAGCCAGGCGTGGATAATCGCGAATCCGTCTCCGACACGCTGGGTACACCATCGGCAATCGCAACTTTCGATAGCGATGTGTGGTTTTATATTTCCACACGCCAAGAGCGCGTGGCATTTATGGACCCCAAAATCACCGAACGCAAGATTGTAGCTGTCGAGTTTGACGCCAAAGGCAATATGGCCGCCACCCGAAGCTATACTGCGGCAGATGGCCGGATCGTACAGATTGTCGGGCGCGAAACCCCCACCAAGGGCAAGGAGTTGACCTTCCTCGAACAAATGTTCGGTAATTTCGGCCGCTTCTCCGGCACGGGCACCCCTGCAGGCCCTGGCGGCGGCAGTGGCGGCGGCGGCGGCGGCGGGCGGTAGGCCGTTACACCACAAAAAAGGCCGCCCATTTCGGGGCGGCCTTTTTTGTGCGTGTCCTGAAGATTATCCGTGCGCCAGCACCGCCAGCAGCAGCAGCGCCACGATATTTGTGATCTTGATCATCGGATTGACTGCCGGACCGGCCGTGTCCTTGTAAGGATCACCTACCGTGTCGCCGGTGACGGCAGCCTTGTGGGCGTCAGAACCCTTGCCGCCATGGTGGCCGTCTTCAATATATTTCTTGGCATTATCCCATGCGCCGCCGCCAGAGGTCATTGACAGGGCCAGGAACAGGCCGGTCACGATAACCCCCATCAGCATCGCGCCCAGCGCCGACAGTGCGGCGCCCTGCCCAGCAATCATGTTGATCACATAATACACAACAATAGGCGACAATACCGGCAGCAGGGACGGCACGATCATTTCCTTGATCGCCGCTTTGGTGAGCATATCCACCGCTGCGGAATAATCCGGCTTTTGCGTGCCTTTCATGATGCCCGGCATTTCGCGGAACTGACGGCGTACTTCTTCCACGATAGAGCCCGCAGCGCGCCCGACCGCCATCATGCCCATGGAGGCGAACAGATAGGGCAACAGGCCGCCAATGAACAAGCCGACCACGACGTAAGGATTGCCAAGCGAGAAATCCAGAACCACATCCTTGAAGGATGGGAACAGTTCAGGATTGGCGATGAAGTATTTGATATCTTCGGTATAGGCCGCAAACAGCACCAGCGCGCCCAGACCGGCCGAGCCAATGGCATAGCCCTTGGTCACGGCTTTGGTGGTGTTGCCCACCGCGTCCAGTGCATCGGTCGTCTTGCGGACCTTCTCGTCCAGCTTCGCCATTTCGGCGATGCCGCCGGCATTGTCGGTCACAGGGCCGAACGCATCCAGCGCCACCACCATGCCGGCCAGCGCCAGCATCGTGGTTACCGCGATGGCGATGCCGAACAGGCCCGCCAGCGTGTAAGTCACCACAATGCCCGCAACGATCACCAGCGCCGGCAGCGCCGTGGCTTCCATTGATACCGCCAGGCCCTGAATGACATTGGTCCCGTGGCCGGTTACCGAAGCCTGTGCAATACTCTGCACCGGACGGTAACCCGTGCCGGTATAATATTCGGTGATCCAGATGATCAGCCCGGTCACCGCCAGCCCGGTTACGCCGCACCAGAACAGGTCCATACCGGTAAAGGTCAGACCGCCCACGGTCATGGCGGTTCCCATGCCGAGTACATAATCAATCAAGGGATAGATCGCCACCAGCGACAGCACGGTCGAGGCGATAAAGCCCTTATAGAGCGCGCCCATGATCGAGTTGTTCGAACCCAGACGGACAAAATAGGTGCCGATGATCGAGGTGATGATGCACACGCCGCCAATGGCCAGCGGCAACAGCATCAGTTGCTGTTCCAGCGCATCGTTGAAGAAAATCGAGGCCAGCACCATGGTTGCAACCACGGTCACGGCATAGGTTTCAAACAGATCGGCCGCCATGCCCGCGCAGTCGCCCACATTATCGCCCACATTATCGGCAATGGTCGCGGGGTTGCGGGGATCATCTTCGGGAATGCCCGCTTCGACCTTGCCCACCAGATCGCCGCCGACATCTGCGCCTTTGGTGAAGATGCCGCCGCCCAGACGCGCAAAAATCGAAATCAGCGAAGCGCCAAAGCCCAGCGCCACCAATGAGTCGATAACGACACGATCCCCGGTCGCAAAACCCAGCGGGCCGGTCAGAATGGCGTAATAAACCGCCACCGCCAGCAAAGCCAGACCCGCAACCAGCATACCCGTAACCGCGCCAGAACGGAACGCCATGCTCAGGCCCGCCGCAAGGCTTTCCGAGGAAGCCTGAGTCGTGCGCACATTGGCGCGCACCGAAATCAGCATGCCGATAAAACCGGCAGCGCCTGACAGGACTGCGCCAATGACAAACCCGCCCGCAACCAATGCGCCCAGCAGGAACCATACAATCACAAAAATCACAGCGCCAACAATAGCGATAGTGGTGTATTGGCGGTTAAGATACGCGCTTGCGCCTTCCTGAATGGCTGCGGCAATCTCCTGCATCCGGGCATTGCCCGGGCTTGCCGCCAGGATCGACCGGCTGGTGATGATACCGTACACTACCGCCAACAGGCCGCAGCCGATAACGAGCTGAAGTGTTGTGCTCATGAAGCTTCCCTCTAAATATGTATGTCTGGAACCGTTGCGGCCGGCCAACACCGGCGCTCCCCCCGGACCGGGGCGCAACATGCCAAAGAACCGGCGCGAAAGCAACCTAATGTCTGGTCCGGGCGTGATTGTTTGCTGGTATTTCCATTGGATCAGTCAATAACCAGGCGCGTCTTCAGGCCAAGCGCCTGGCCCAATTGGCGCAGGCGTTTGACTGGCGCCTCTCCGGCCAGATCCTGATAGCGGACAGGCATATGCAGGCAGAGTTCTCCCGGATGCACCTGCAAGCTGCATTCGCCAATAATTCCACCGGTTCCGCCCGAAATTGTGTGCCCCAAACGCAAGGCCAACCCCAAAATACGCGCTTTTTCTGCGGCCTCCGGGTTAAATGCCATCATTCTTAACACTTCCCCCTCGACCGGGTCCGCCCGGTAACGGAAATAGACTGCCAGCGCCAGGCAGATACGCCCCACATGCGTGATGCCAACAAATTGCGCGTTCAGGACCTCCATCATGCAATGACTGGCCCGGTAATCGGGATGCACCCGCCAGCCAATATCGCTCAGCAGGCTGGCGCAATGCCGCAAGCGCCGGGCCGATTCGGTTTCATCCTTGAACAGGCTGGAGGTCCAGCGTGTGATCTCATCGGCATGATCCGGGAATCGCCCAAGCCGGGCCGCTTTTTCCTCACATGCGGCAAGCAGCGGGTCGCGCGCCTGCACATCTTTGGGTAAATGATCAAACAGTAGCCCTTCGCGCAACCCATAGGCTGAAAACACGACACGCCGGACCCCCGTCTGGTGCAGGATCCGGTTCAGGATAGCGGCAGCCGGCGCCGCCGTCTCGGCGCGGCGTTTGGACAGGCCGGGTATCAGATCCAGCGCCGCCTGCGGCATACGCGCGATCTCAGCCGTGAAACGCAGCGCCTCTTCGGCGGGAATTTCATATTCATGAATAACATGCACCGGATGATTAATCGCTTCCATATGCGCGCGCGCCAGGGCGCGCCAGGATCCTCCGACCGCATAAAAAGTCTGGCCTAAAAATTCACGGATCCATCCCTGATCCGACAATAGTCCATCGATCCGGCGTTCCAGCTGTTCAGGCGTGGCTTTTTTAACCTTCAGCGCCCCCATGGGCAATGTTGCCGCCCGCCCCGGCGCGCCGCCGTTAACATTGATCAATTCAATACTGCTTCCCCCCAGATCGCCCGCCAGACCGGTTGCGCGCGGATTACCCGCCAATACGCCAAGCGCGGAAAGCCGCGCCTCTTCCGCGCCGGAGATGATCCGGATATCTATGCCGATTTCTCGCGACAGTGCCGAGAAAAATTCTTTGCCGTTTTTCGCTTCGCGTGACGCCGCCGTAGTCACCGCTTCGATCCGCTCCACCCGCATGGCACGCAGCAGCGCTGCAAACCGGCGCAGCGTGTCCCGGACAGATTGCGCCGCTTCTCCCTGAATCAGACCTGTTTCAGACACGGTTTTTCCCAAACCGCAGAATATTTTTTCGTTAAACAGCGGTATGGGGGTCCGGCGAAGACCATCATATACGACCAGCCGCACGGAATTCGACCCCGTGTCGATGACGCCAATCCGCCGCCCCGCACCGGGGGCTGGGCGCAGATTTTTTTCCGGCGCCGACAGTTTGCTGAGCGGAGAGTCCTTAAGCGCCTGTTTAGTCATGCGTGTGCTTACCATCAAACAGCGGTACAGGTTTTGGCCGGTCCTTGGCATAGGCCTCGCCCCGGCCGGAAAGACTGGGATTATTCATGAAATAATCATGCGCGCTAAACCGCGCTTCGCCGGTAGCGGGCTTGATACGGATATAGGTTTCATCCGGCTGCAATTCCCATGACTGTGTATTATCCTTCAGATTGGCAATCATGACCTGATCCAGCACCTGCTTGTGCACCGTTGGATTTTCCACCGGCACCATAACTTCTACGCGAAAATCCAGATTGCGGGTCATCATGTCTGGCGAGCCGATATAAATTACGGCCTTGCTGGACGGCAAGCCGTGGCCATTGCCAAAACAGAGAATCCGCGAATGTTCCAAAAACCGCCCCACAATGCTGCGCACACGGATATTTTCCGAAAGCCCCGGCACGCCCGGGCGCAGACAGCAAATGCCCCGCACGACAAGTTCGACATGCACACCCGCCTGAGACGCTCTGTAAAGCCCGCGAATCATTTCGGGGTCAACCAAGGAATTCAATTTCATCCATATATCCGCTGGTTTGCCGGCTTTGGCAAAAGCAATTTCCGCTTCGATATGGCGCATGATGCATTCGCGCAGATTAATCGGGGCCATCGCAATTTTTGACAGCTGCGCCGGTTCAGAATATCCGGTGCAGTAATTGAAGAAATGCGTAGCGTCGCGGCACAGCAAAGGGTCGGCGCTGAACAGCGACAGATCCGTATAAATGCGCGCATTCACCGGATGATAATTACCGGTGCCAAAATGCACATAGGAACGCAATTCCTTGCCCTCCCGGCGCACGGCAAGACTGACCTTGGCATGGGTTTTAAATTGCATGAAGCCAAAAACCACCTGCACGCCGGCGCGCTCCATTTCACGGGCAAGCTGAATATTGGCCGCTTCATCAAATCGCGCCTTGAGTTCCACCAGGGCGGTAACGGATTTTCCATTCTCGGACGCCTCAATCAAAGCCTTGACGATCGGGCTGTCCAGCCCGGCACGGTAGAGGGTCTGTTTAATCGCCACCACATCGGGATCGACCGCCGCCTGGCGCAGAAACTGAACGACAACGTCAAAGGATTCGTAGGGATGGTGAACGATAATATCCTTGGCCCTGATTGCTGCAAAGCAATCGCCGCCATGATCGCGGATGCGTTCGGGAAAGCGGGCATTGTAAGGCGGGAACAGCAGATCAACCAGATCATCAATGATAAGCTGGCGGGTGCTGGCCAGACCCAGCGCACCCTTGACGATAACCACTTCGCGCTGGGTGACTTCCATTTCGCGAATAACAAATTCGCGCAATTCTACCGGCATGCCCTCTTCGATACTCAGGCGGACCACATGCCCCCTGCGGCGGCGGCGCAACGCCGTTTCAAAATTGCGGACGAGATCTTCCGCCTCTTCGTCAATTTCTATTTCGCTGTCGCGCACAACGCGAAATTCGCCGCTGGCCATCAATTCATAACCGGGAAACAGCCTGTCCATAAACAAGGCGATCAGATTTTCAAGCGCCAGAAAGCGCACCTGGCGCGTACCCGTAAAGTCTTCATCCGGCAAACGCAGAAAACGCGGCACCTGATGCGGCAGCGGCAGCAGCGCCTGCATCAGCCGCCCATCCGAGAGACGGCGCAACTGCATGACCACGCAAAAGCCGAAATTCGGAATGAACGGGAATGGATGCGCCGGATCAATCGCCAGCGGGGTCAGCACGGGAAAATAGCTGTTGAGAAATTCATCCTCGAGCCAGGCCCTGTCCTTGTCATTTACCTCATGCGGGGACAAAACCAGAATACCCGCACTGCGCAGTTCCTTTTTTAAATTATCCCAGCACGCTGCCTGTTCGTCCATCAGCGCTACCGCGCCGCTATGCACCCGCTCCAATTGCTCCACGGGGGCCAGCCCGTCCTGGCTGAGGCCGGTAATGCCCGCGCGAATTTGCGCATGCAGGCCAGCCACACGAACGGAATAAAATTCATCCAGATTTGACGCCGAGATGGACAAAAATCGCACACGTTCCAGAATGGGATGATTGCTGTTTTCAGCTTCATCCAGAACCCTGCGGTTAAACGCCAGCCAGGACATTTCCCGGTTAATAAATAATTCTCCAGGCAGAATTGACCCAAGATCACGCGGCGCCGGGCTTGTTCCGTCTGAAACCACTATTGACGCGCTTGCCTCGTTCATATCCACTCCTGCCTGGACATTCAGGCCGCCGCCTTCTTCCGGGCCGTCATCTGAAGAAAATTCACCATTCCGACCGGATCATATCATAGCATCCCGCGATATGAACCGCCATCCAGCACCAGATTCTGGCCTGTAATAAAACCGGCATATTGGCTGCATAAAAAGGCGCAGGCAGCCCCGAATTCGTCTGGTGTGCCCATACGGCCGGCTGGATTGGACTGCGATTCCCTGGCGATAAATTCCTCGATCCCCATACCGGCATTTTTGGCACGTATTGCATATGCCCCGCGCAGGCGATCGGTATCATGCATACCGGGAAGCAGGCAATTGATCGTCACATTGTCGCGCACGGTTTCACGCGCCAGACCCGCGACAAAGCCGGTAAGACCGGCGCGGATGCCGTTGGACAATGGCAACATGGGGTAAGGGTTTTTTACTGTGGCGCTGGTAATGTTGACAATGCGCCCGAACTTGCGCGCCATCATGCCGTCAACCGCCGCTTTCATCATTTCGATGGCGCTGAACATATTGTTGTCAAACGCCTTGATCCAGTCATCGCGCGTGAGCTGGCGAAAATCTCCGGTGGGCGGGCCGCCGCAATTATTAACCAGAATATCGGGTTGCGGGCAAACCGCCAGAACATCGCGGCGCCCCTCCTCCGTCGCAAGATCGCCCGCCACAATGGCAGGCTTTGCGCCAGTTGCGGCCAGAATATCCGACGCCGCAATTTCCAGATCCTGAAGGTTGCGCGCAGCGATGGTGACCAGCGCCCCTTCTGCCGCCAGATGCGTGGCGCATGCCTTGCCCAGCCCCTTGCTGGCCGCACAGACCAGAGCGCGCTTGCCTTTAATGCCCAGATCCATTTTTGTCATCTCCTCTGCTCGATGCCGCATCAATATCACCGATTTCCTGTGCATGCGCCAGCGCCTTGCGTGCCAGGGCCAGGCTTAGCGGGCGCAGCTCGGCCGCCGCCAGCATGTCAAGAATGGCAACCAGAGAACGCGCAGCCGCAAAAGAACGCTCCATGCGCGCCACAAGAAAACGGATGACTTCCACCGGTGGACGCAATTGACGGTCCGACAGCATTTTCATCATCACCGTGGCCAGCAGGTGATCGTCAGGCTCTAAAATTCCGCATGACTGCATCGCGCTCAGCCGGGACCGCAGATCCGCCAGCGGCACTTTCCAATGTCCTGGCGCCTGAACCGACAGGCATAACAGATAGCCGCCATCCTGACGCAGCAGATTGATCAAATGCAGCAGGGCCTGCGGGTCTGAAACGCTATCCGCCGCATCCAGCACCACGGCGCCATGCGCAGCCAGGCCAGGAACAGATTGCACCGTCAGATCCGCGGCAGCGGCAATCACGCCCCCGCTTCTGGCGCGCCAGACTTCGGCCAGATGCGTTTTACCCGATCCGGCCGCGCCGAATAATGCCAGCGAACCTCCCGGCCAATCCGGCCAGCGGTCAATCCATGCAACCGCGCTTTCATTGCAGGCGGCAACCAGATAATCCTCCCGTCCAAGGGCTGGACGGTAGGGCAGGTCAAGAACCAGTTGTTTTGCCACCCTGATCCCCCTTGTCTGGAAATTCAGCGCCGCCGGCTGCCTTATAGAGCGGGCTTTGCGTGTAAAGCATCAAGGCATGACGCACCAGCACGCCCGCTGTAGCCGCCAGCGGCACAGCCAGCAGCATACCCGTGAAACCAAGCAGCGATCCAAACGCCAGCAAGGCAAAAATAATCCATAATGGGTGCAGGCCCACCCGCCTGCCGACCAGACGCGGGGTAAGAAAATTCCCCTCCAGCGCCTGACCCGCAGCAAAGATGCCAACGATAATGGCTATGGGCGTCACTTGTGGCCAATATTGAACCAGCGCCAGGCCCAGCGACAGAACCAGGCCGGTAAGCGCGCCCAGGAATGGCACGAAACTGAGTGCGCCCGCCACCAGCCCTGCGATAAAGCCAAATTTCAATCCGGCAAGTGAAAGCCCTACACTGTAGAAAATGGCCAGAATAATGCACACGCTGATTTGTCCGCGAACAAAGCCCGCCAGCATTTCATTGATTTCCGCCGCCAGTGCACGCAGCGTCGGGGCATGTCTGCGCGGCAGCAGTCCATCAATTTTTTCAACGATCAGATCCCAGTCCAGCAGCAAATAAAAGGAAACGATGGGAGTTAAAAACAGCAGCGACAGCACATTGAACACCGCCAGTCCGCCGCTAAGCGCCTGCCCCAGCAATCCCGCCAGCCAGCCAGCCACATTCCCGATCATCCCGGAAAATTGATCCGTCTGACTATTCCCGGACTGCGCGGCCAGCAGTTCACGCACCCGCTCCAGCGCGGGGGTATCCAGCACCTCGCGCAGGCGCAGCATATAATCGGGAAGGGCCAGCGCCAAAGCCTGCACTTCGGCAGCAATAATGGGCAGCAGCAATATCAGTGCCGCAATCAGCAGCAGGAAAAAACTGCCGGTGATGACCACCGTTGCTGTAATCCGCGACAGCCCTAATGCTTGCAGGCGGTCAGCGGCCGGATCAAACAAAAAGGCGATGGCCATGCCCGCGACAAAGGGCAGCAGCACACCGCGCAACAAATAAAGCATAACGCCGATGACGATCACAGCGACAATCCAAAACAGCGTCTGACTGCGCGGGCTCATATCATTGCCTGTCCGGATTGGCGGTACTGATATTCATCGCTTTCACCCATGTGATGATATAGGCCCCGCCAGATGCGGTTGTGGTGAAGGCGGTGAACCAGATAAGATAGACTATCGCCTGCGCCATCGGCGTAACCGATTGCGCGCCAAGCGCCATATGGGCCAGAACCGCCGCCACTAGAGCGATCTGCACGAGCGTATTGGCCTTGCTGATCCGCAGGGGGCTCATTACCAGCGCTTTTCCCAATGTATAGGACAATAAAACACCGCCCACGATCAAGCCGTCCCGGCTTACCGCCAACAGCACCAGCCAGGCGGGTAATTCCTGTAATATGCCCAGGGTGACAAAGACACTGACCAGCAGAACCTTGTCCGCAACCGGATCAAGATAGGCGCCCAGTTCCGTCTCCTGACCGAAACGCTTGGCGATCATACCGTCGATGGCGTCCGTAATTCCGGCGATCAGAAACAGCCCGAAGGCGGCTGCGGCTTCGCCTTCCATCAACAGCCATATCACCACCGGCGCCAGCAGCAGACGCAATATTGTCACAAGATTGGCTATGTTCACCGAATCCCCCATGACCGCATCAATCCAGACGCCAGCTTCCGGCAACCTGGGTCAGGCTGAGCCCGTGCTGCGACAAGGCAAGAGCAAGTTTTTCCGGCGTGCCAAGATAATGCAGCGTCACCTGAGCGCCCTCGACAGACATAGCCTGCACATCAACCCGCTGGATCATCGGTGTTTCTTTCAGCCGCTTTTGTATACGCACCCAGTCCTGCAAAGTCCGCAGCGGGGCCGCAGCATCAAGCGTTGCCTGCTGGGCGAAATCAAGCGCCGTATCATTGAGCCAGGTCTCTTCCACTGCGCGCACCAGCGAGGCGGCGGCGCGCTGCATCACCATCGCCGGCATTTCACCCGGACCGCCTTCAAACCGCTCAATCTGAATATTTTCTCCCGGCGTTGCACTGCGGCTGACCGTCACATTTATTGCGGCCCCGCCCGCCGCACCGGACAGCTGAGATAAAACCGCCTGCATCAGCAGCGCATCCGCCGCCTGATAGCGCCGCAACAAGGCGTCGAATACCTTAGCATCCGCGCTGACGGCCTGTTGCGCATTTAGGGCGGAAATATCTTCTGCATCCCCTATGGGCATCACTAACGGGACAAGCCGGTCATTGGCGGCCCCCTGCTGTGCGATGGCTGCGCCTATCGCTTTATGCCAGTCATTTTCTTCCCATAAGAGACGCGCCTCGCCCTGACTATAGAGCGGGATGACCAGCATCCGTCCAGCGCCGGTTTCGCTGTGACGCAAATTGTTTCTGCGCAACAATGTGCGGACGCTTTCGGGATTAAAGCGCAGCGTCAGAACCGCCAGATAGCGCTGCCCGCTTGTCTTCTCTTCGGTAATCTCAAAGTCCGACACCATGTTGGACAGGCTTTCATCCGATGGCAGCGGCAACCGCACAAGATCCTGGGGCAGAACTATCCGCCGGCTCAGCCTGCTGAACGCCATGCGCCGCGCCGCCCGCAGTGCAATCTCACGCGCCGCCGACGCGGTAGCGTCCGTTTCATCGACAGCGACATTACGGATCGTGAAAATTTCCTCGGCAGACCTGAAGTCCGGCGCGGGCTTGGCCCTGGCTGGCGCCGGGGCCAGCAGCCCCAGCCCCAGTAACAATACAGCCGTAAGATGCCTAGCCACGCCCGTCCGGCAGAGGGTGAATTGAAACATCGTAACCGGCTTCCTCGGGGATCTTAAGATAAGGCCCATTCTCACCTTTCAACATTTGCGGCAGGACGGTAACGATCTTGCTGCTGCGCGCATTCTTTAACGCCTCGGCGACGGATCGCGAATGGCCAAGTTTTTGTACATTCATCCGGGTCGGAAAGATAACGGTTCGCCGTCCGGCGTCGCCTTCTTCTAGCACTTTGGCAGGTTTGATCCATACAGAATCCACAGATTCATGGCCATCATGCAGCGCGATATGGTCGGCAGGGGCTTCAATAATGAAAAAATGGGTGTCAAACCGCTTGGGCACCATCGGCGGCGTGATCCAATGCGCGAATGGCACCAGATTTTCCGGCAAAAGAATCAGATCCTCCTGAAGCAGGAATTGCAGCATGGTCAGCTCACCGTCCACCAGCTTCTTGCGGTAAGGCTCCAGCCCCGCCAGGCGCGTGGCTGCGATCAGGCCCGTACCGCCCGCATCATGCGCCAGCAACACTCCGCATTCCTCAAACGCCTCGCGTATGCCGCCCACACGCAGCGCCAGTTCCAGATCAGAAAATTGATCCCCATTCTCGCATCTGGCCCGCAGGCCCGGATCAAAATCCGCCTTGTCGATCTTGCCGCCGGGAAATACCAGCGCGCCGGTGGCAAAATCAATCTGGTGGTGGCGCTCCACCATAAAAACTTCCAGCCCATCCGCGCCATCGCGAATCAGCATCAAAGTGGCTGCGGGAACAGGCGTTACGGCTTCTTTAGACATGTAATCCTCAATTGTTGGACGTTATTAGGTTTTAATCTATCGGAAGAGATTATTGGTTTTTGCAGACGCAAGGGCAAGGCAAGTTTGCCCTTGCCGGCCGGGACTGCACACCGCACAGTAGCGCAAACCTCTAACGGGAGATCCCGTAATGTCGCGCAAGGTGGCGTTGATTACCGGTATAACCGGACAGGATGGCGCCTATCTGACAGCATTGCTGCTGGCAAAGGGCTATGCGGTGCATGGCATTGTGCGGCGCACATCTTCGTTTAATACCGGGCGGATAGAAGATTTATGTAAAACATTAGATGAATATCCGCAGAACCTGTTCCTGCATTATGGCGATGTCACGGATTCGGGTAATATTCTGCGCATCGTTCAGGAAACCGGACCGGAGGAAGTCTACAATCTGGCCGCCCAGAGCCACGTGGATGTCAGTTTCCAGACCCCGGAATATACCGCCAATGTCGACGCGATCGGCGCTTTGCGGTTATTGGAGGCGATTCGCATTCTGGGTCTTCAGGACCGCACAAGATTCTATCAGGCCTCGACCTCCGAACTGTTTGGGATGGCGGCCCAGATCCCCCAGAATGAGCGCACCGCTTTTCATCCGCGCAGCCCCTATGCCGTGGCAAAACTGTATGCGCACTGGATTACCATACATTACCGCGAGGCCTATAGGCTGCACGCCTGCAACGGGATTTTGTTCAATCACGAAAGTCCATTTCGCGGGAAATCCTTTGTGTCCCGTAAAATTACCCGCGCTGTCGCCGCCATTGCCGCCGGAAAACAGCAGCCCTTGCTTCTGGGCAATCTTGATGCGCGGCGCGACTGGGGCCATGCCAGGGATTATGTCGATGGCATGTGGCGGATCGTGCAGCACCCCACCCCGCAGGACTGGGTTCTGGCCAGCGGTAAAACCCATACTGTGCGTGAATTCGCCACACAGGCATTCGCGCAAATCGGCATCGCCCTGGAGTGGCGCGGCGCGGGATTGCATGAGACCGGCATTGACAGGAGCAGTGGAAAAATCCTTGTTGCGGTCGATTCCGGGCTTTTTCGCCCGGCGGAAACCGGCACTTTATGCGGCGACGCCAGCAAAGCCAGGGCAGAACTCGGCTGGACCCCGGCCACAGATTTCGCGCAATTGATTAACGAGATGGTGGCGGCGGACCTGGCCCGCACATCGCATGGGGTATCTAGATCGGTATGATTTTAGATTGAATCAGCCCATCCACTCTGTCACCCCGCACTTGGTGCGGGGTCCAGGGCCAAAAACTCAGGTCTTAGCTTGTGGCTCACTTGCCAAGCCGTAGCCAGCCTTCTGGCGAAGGCTGGTGGACCCCGGAATAAATCCGGGGTGACAGGTTAGAGCGTTTCATTATTTGACGGAAGCGTATCCAGCGTTTTGGAAATAGTTTTCGCATTCGTCTTTGCTGATAGTGCTGACGAGGCTTCCGACATGGCGCCAGGTGTCTTCAATCGTCCTCTTTTGC
>Ga0209851_1000056_pt1 | contig 44450 bp, 39 predicted proteins | sample GWRWT4_14Oct14_FD_187195 | JGI IMG/M metagenome (GOLD analysis project Ga0209851, IMG submission 187195) | Sand microcosm microbial communities from a hyporheic zone in Columbia River, Washington, USA - GW-RW T4_14-Oct-14 (SPAdes) (version 2) | ecosystem: Engineered > Artificial ecosystem > Sand... | reverse complement strand
TCACCACCAAACTTCTCCGCCAACACCTTCGTCAGCGCCGCCGTCAACGTCGTCTTCCCATGGTCCACATGACCAATCGTCCCCACATTCACATGCGGCTTCGTACGCTCAAACTTGCTCTTGGCCATGCGCAGCAGTCTCCATGAGAAATCAAATACGCCAAAACGGCCCCTCATTGCGCGACGAGAAGCCATCCATCAATCGTGGAGCCCATAACCGGATTTGAACCGGTGACCTCTTCCTTACCAAGGAAGTGCTCTACCGACTGAGCTATATGGGCCCTGAACCTAAAAAAACAGCCCACCAAAGACAACTTATGGAGCGGGTGATGGGAATCGAACCCACGCTATCAGCTTGGAAGGCTGAAGTTCTACCATTGAACTACACCCGCGCGCCGCCCTTGATGGAACCCGTACGCAATCTGGTGGAGGGGGTAGGATTCGAACCTACGAAGGCAGAGCCGGCAGATTTACAGTCTGCTCCCTTTGACCGCTCGGGAACCCCTCCGAAATGTAAGCTTGCCATTATCTTCAGCTTGCCGATCACTGTCAAACCTCAGCGAATCTCGACCGGCAGGGCCCGGGGTGCGGCTTCTGACAGATAGGCATCAATTGTTTCCAGATCGGCGGGTTCCAGGCCACCAACCGCAGACTGAAGGTTGAGCCGACCCAACAGGTAAGCCAGACGGGAGCTATCCAGGTTCTGCTGCGCGACATAGACCTGTTGCAGGGCGAACAGCACGTCCACGGCGGTCCGCACGCCCACCTCCCGGCCACGCCGCGCCGACTCATAGGCGGCTACGCTTGACTTCACGGCCTGTTCAAAGGCCCGAACCTGCGCAATGGACGTATTCATCTGCAGGAAAGCTTGGCTGGCCTGAAGTTCAGCGCCGCGGGTCGCATCCACCAGATCGCTCTTGCGCTGCCCGTAAAGTGCTGCCGCCTCCTTGACCTGAGCGTCCAGCAAGCCCCCCCGGAACAGCGGCACACTGAGCTGCACCCCCACCACACTGCTCTCGGTCTCGGTACGCGTGACTTCTCCCCCGAAACTCGGGCGGCGCGACTCCTGAACATCATAGTTCCCCACCAGGAACACCGTCGGCAAACGGGCGCCCTGCCGAGCCCGCACCTCGGCGTGCGCGACCTCGACCCCCAATTCGTTCGCCACACGGAACAGGTTGGACCGGCGCGCACGCTCCGTCCATTCCGACTGGAGCGCAGGCTCGGGGGGGGCTAGTGGAAAGTCTGCCCGTGGCCCGCGCAATGGGGGCACGTCCTGATCAATGATGCGCGTCAACTGCTGGCGCGCCACCGCGAGATCATTTTCATACTGCAGCACCTGCGCCGACACCAGGTCATGGCGGGCCTGGGCCTCATTCACATCGGTAATGGCAACGGTCCCGACCTCGAAGGATTTCCGGGCACGGGCCAGCTCCTGCTCAAGTGCACGCCGCTCTGCCTTGCTGGATGCCAGCGCCTGATCCGCCTGCAGGACCTGGAAATACCCCGATGCCGTGCGCAGGATCAGATCCTGACGGGCAATGGCGTATTCCACCTCAGCCAGTGCAATCTGTCGCTTGGCCTGTCCGTAGCGGAAAATCGCTTCCGCCACAAATAGCGGCTGGCGCAGCTGTACACCATAATTCCAGCCCGTAGCATTGTTGACCTGACCACTCTGATCGATCGAGCTGGGCGGCGAACCCGGCGGGCCAGGAAAGGACACTGGATCGCTCTCCACATCCAGCCAATTGCGATTGGCGCCACCATTCAGGTCGATGCTGGGAAACAGCACCCCGCGCGACTGCTGGTTCAGCGTATACACGGCATCGAGGCGATGACGCGCGGACTCATAGGCCGCATCGCGGGCCTGGGCCAACCGGTAGATTTCCACCAGTCCCTCGGCGGAAGCAGGCCCACTCAGGCCCATCGCCGCGAGAAGACAGGCAAGGCCGGCGCCGGCTTTTCCGATCCGATTACGCATGATCTGTCCCCTGATGCGTGGCCGGATGAAATCCGCGACGCTCTTTCATCCGTTCGACCAACAGATACACCACCGGCACCACCACCAAGGTCAGCGCGGTGGATGTCACCATCCCGCCGATGACCGCCGCCGATAGCGGACCGTTGGTATCCGCGCCGGCGCCCAAGCCCAGCGCCGCCGGCAACAGCGCGAAAATCACCGTGAGCGAGGTCATCAGTACCGGTCGCAGCCGCACCGGACAGGCTTCCATCAGTGCCTGTTGCAATGGCACACCTTCGGCGCGGCGCTGATTGGTCAGATCCACCAGCAGGATGGAATTCTTCGCCACCAGCCCCACCAGCAGCAACATCCCGATCATGGAGAACATGTTCAACGTGTAGCCAAGCAGCCAGAGCGCCGCCACCCCCCCAATGGCAGCCAAGGGCTGGGCAACCATGATGATGAGTGGTTGCAGGAAGGAATCGAACTGGCTGGCCAGGACCATGTACAGCAACACCAGCGACACCACGAGCGCGAAGATCATGTAGCCTGCCGTATCCTCAAATTCCTTGGCTTGACCGGTCAGATCCAGGGTATATCCGGTGGGCAGGATCTCCTGACCAATCGCCTGCGCGTGGCCAACTGCCTCGGCGAGCGGCATGGTGGGGTTGATGAAGAAAAACCCGGCATAGTTCAGGTCAAATCGGCCGATCTCGGCAGGGCCCAGCGACTGGCGCACACTGGCCACCGTATCCAGCCGCACCAGATCGCCGGCGCGATTGCGCAGAAAAATATTTCGCAAGTCATCCGGAGTTGCGTAGGCGCCCTCACGGGCTTTCAGCCGCAGGTCGTAGCGTTCACCATCGCCTGGTTCATCGTTATAACGCGCGACATCGAAGCCCCCCACCAGGATATTGGCCGCCTGCGCCACCTCCAAAGTGGACAGGCCAAGGCTGGCGACCCGCTCCCGGTCAATTGCAAGTTCCACCTGGGGCAAGTCAAGTTGCAGGGTGAGATCGACACTTCCCATCCCCGGCGTCGTCAACAGCCGCTGGCGAATCTCGTCGGCGTAACGCGCCACGTCCCCCAGGCTGCGCCCACGTAACACCAACTGCAGCGGTTCGCCGCGCTCCCCGCCAAACGCGGGCACCTCGGAAACAAAGATCTGTACCCCTGGGATGTTTGCGGCTTTTTCACGCAGCTTGACCGCCAGATCCTGCTGAGAGATGTCCCGCTCCCCGCGCGGCTTCATGGTCACGAAGGCTACTGCCTGATTGACCTGGCCCTGTTGACCCAGGCCGATCGCGGTGAAGTAGCCCACCACCGTGGGCTCCTGGGACAAAACCGCCTCCATCGCCCGTAGCCGGCTGTCAGTGTACTCAATGCCAGAACCCAAGGGCGTTTTGAGCTGGACAAACAATTGCCCCTGATCCTCTTCAGGCACGAACTCGCCGCCCACATTGGCAAAGAAAAAGCTACTGGAGAGCACCACCAAACCGGCCAGCAGCATGACGAGCCAAGGTGCATTCAAAGACCGCCCCAGCAGATTACGGTAACCCGATTCCATGCCGCGGAACGCCCGTTCAAAGGCATTGAAGACCCGCCCGTGCTCGTGGGATACCTTCAGATAGCGAGAGCACATCATGGGCGTGAGAGTGAGTGCGACGAACCAAGAGACCAGCACGCCGAAGACCACCACCACGGCAAAGGACTCGAAAAAGCGCCCCACGATCCCGCCCATGAACACGACGGGAACGAAAATCGACACCAAGGAAAGCGTCGCGGCCAGCACGGCGAACATCACCTCCTGGGTGCCGTTCAAGGCCGCGCTGACCGGATCGGGATCCAACTCCTCACGGTGGCGGTAGATGTTTTCCAGCACCACGATGGCATCGTCCACCACCACGCCGATCAGGAGCAGCAAGGCCAGCAGCGTGACGACATTGAAGGTGTAGCCAAAGAAATACATCACCGCGACCGCGCCCATCAGAGACACCGGAATCGCGGCAGCGATGATCAGGGTGGAACGGAAATTGCGCAGGAACAGCAGGACGATGGCAGCGGCGAGCAGGGTGCCGGTGATCAGATGCTCCTGCAGCGCATGCACCATTTCCAGAATGAAAGTGGAGGTATCGGTGGCTACCGAGATGGTCATGCCCGGCGGAAGCTGAGGACGGATCTCTTCATCCAGCCGTCGCTTGACCTCATCAATGATGGCCACGGTATTGCTGCCGGCAATTTTGACGATGCCCAGGCCCACCATGGGCACACCGTTATAGCGCGCGAGCTGTCGGGGATCGGCCAATCCGTCGACCACCTCCGCCACCTCGCGCAAGTGGATTGCAGCGCCGTCGACAAAGCCGACGATCATCTCCCGGAGCGCGGCAGGATCGTGGTACTCCAGGTCCAGCTTGAGCAGGGATTCGGTCTCCTTGCCCACAACGAAGCCGCCGGGCAACAGGAAATGCTCGCGCTGGAAAGCCTGAAGCAGATCCTGAACCGTGAGGCCGTAGCTGGCCAAACGGGCCGGATCCACTTCAACGCGAACGGTACGTTCTCGCGAACCGGCAATGCGCACCTCGCCCACGCCATTGACGTTTTCCAACTGCTTACGCAAGGTGTTGTTGGCATAGACATTCAGCTGCTGCTCGGTCCGGTCGCCCTGCAGGGCCAGCCAGAGAATGGGCTGGGAGGTGGTTTCCACCTTGGCCACGATGGGCGGATCGGCATCCGTGGGCAACTGGCTCAGTACCTGGTTGACCTTGGCCTGGACCTCGTTGAAGGCCACATCCACATTCTTTTCCAGCTCGAAATTGATCGCCACCACCGACACGCCAGGGGTGGAACTGGAGCGGATATTCTCGATCCCCGGGACACTGTTGACCTGGCGCTCGATGATGTTGGTGATACTGGCATCCACCACGGACGGATTGGCGCCGGGCTGGATCGTTGTGATGGTTACGACCGGGATATCCACGTTGGGGAAACGGTCCACCCCCAGATCACGAAAACCGATAATCCCGAACAGCAGCAATACCGCATTGAGCATATACGCGAGCACATGCCGACGAATCGACAACTCCGGCAGATTCATGCGCCGCGCTCCTGCGCCTGGCGCACCTTGGCGCCCTCACTCAGGTAAGAAGCGCCCTCGACCGCGATGGTCTCGCCACCCTTGAGGCCATCGAGGATTTCCACGAAGCGCGCGGTACGCACGCCTGCCGTCACCAGACGTTCGTTCGCCTGATCGCCCGTGATGACATATACCACCGTGCCCGCCGGACGCCGAATCAGCGCCAACGGCGGAACCACCACGGCCCCTTCACGACGCACCAGCACCACCTCCCCGGTTACGCTGCCACCCGCGCGCCAGCCGCCTGGATTACGGATTTCCGCCAGGACTTCAATCGCTCGATTCTGGGCGCCGATAACCGGGCGGATTTCCGTAATGGGGACTTCCACACGCTCCTCAGGCGCCATGGGCGCATAGAGGCGCAAGGTTTGCCCAACCTCCAACCGATTCCCCAGGCTTTCGGGGAAAGGCAGTACCACCCGCAAAGTCTGGTCGGTGCTGAGCTGGAACAATGGATTTCCGGCCCCCACATAGTCACCAGGGCTGACCAGCCGCTGGGCGATAACCCCGGCAGCGGGCGCCTTGACAGCGGTTCGGTCGAGATTCTTGCGTGCCTGCTCCAGCTGGGTGCGGGCAGCGGCAAGCTGCTCACGGGTCCCCGCCAGTTGCGTCACGATCTCGTCGAGCGCATTGGCAGAAAAGAAATTTTCCTTGACCAGTTGCTGATAGCGTTCTACCTGCCGTTGCTGCTGGGCGCTCAAGGCCTCCAAGCGGCGCGCGTCGGCGCCGGCACGTTCGACTGCGAGGCGATAATCCTGCTCATCCAGACGCGCCAGCACTTGCCCCTGGGCCACCGTCTCGCCCGCTTCCACAGCAACCGACAGCACCCTCCCCGGGACCTCTGCGGCAATCTTCGGATCCACGTTCGACTGCAGCCTCCCCAGAGAGGCTTCGGTCTCTTCAACAAGTTGCTGACCAACCACCACGGTCGTAATCAACACCGCCGGCCGTTCCGGCGGCGCGACTGCTTCTTCCTTGCCGCAGGCGGCCAAGAACAGAACGGCCAACAGAGACCATCTGTTTCTGATGCGAATCGCCATATTCAACATTCCCGGTTGACGCTGGTTTGGTCCAGATCCTGCCATTCGTGGCGTGGATCGGGATGCACATTTTGTTCAAATTCAGATTGCTGCCCTGCGGCGCTGCTTGAAGCCTTTCATCCACACCGACAAGCGCCTTCCCAAGTCCGGAACAGACGCGCAGTACACCCGCCCATGGGGGCGAATGAATGGATAACAGCCATGGAGCTGGCGACAGGATTTGAACCCGCGACCTGCCGATTACAAATCGGCTGCTCTACCAACTGAGCTACGCCAGCAAAAGATCGGAAGCGCCCGACTGAGCCGCGCCAAGGATACCGGCTTAAACGGCAGCAGCTCAAGGATGACATATTGTGCCGATACAATTAGCCGATACACTCATCAGCGCCGCCGCCGTTGGACACGACCCAGATCCGAGGTTCACACACTCATGCACGAGATGTCACATCTTCACCCCATCCGATTCCAGGACGAATCAGCGCGCTACCTGACTGAATGGAACGGGGTGGCGCTCCAGGGGCATTACCTGATCGAAACCCGGCGCAAAAACAACCCCCCCGCCTCCTGCGTGCCCGTTGTGCTGTTTCCCGGTGGATTTGACCCCGTGCGCGGCAGTTTCGGTGATGCCTTGATTCAAGGTCTGCTCGATCATCCCGCAGTGAGCGCGGTCTATGAAGCCCATTACGAACATCAGGGTCGCGGTGGCTATGTGGACATCACAGCCGTTCTGCATGATTTGCAATTGATGTTGACCGACGGAGCACAACGGCCCTTGCTGGTGGGCATGAGTTTGAGCACCTCTTCCTTAAGCTGCGCCCTGCATGCGACCCTGGCGGCCGGCCACACGCCGACAGCCAGCGGCTTGGTGCTGATCGGGCCGTACATCGCGGGCTATGAAACCTGGCTAGCCCGGGCGCTCGCACCTTACTACCGGCGCAAAAAAATCCGTCAGCGCATTCTCAAGCACTGCGGGCACCCCTACCTGTTCGACAACAGCGATCGCCTGAAAGCCTGGTGGCATGGCCGCCCTCCCTTCCGCCGATTTCTGGAAGAGGGGCATTTCGCCGATTTCAGTGCGCGCCAGACGGTCGGCATGAGCCTGGTCTATTTCCGCATCGACACCCTCTCGGGACGCGGGCGACGCATCATGCAGCGCGTGTTCAATGCGCGCCTGCACCCGGAAAAGATCCCTGGCCACCATCGCGCACTACGTTATCTCACCGAGGCCGATTCCATCCTGCTGCGCGCCTGTGAGGCCCATTTGCACCCAGCACCATCCGCCGCTCCGGCCGTTGCCCACTTCACGCCAGCCCGCGAGCCAGCCAGATGATTGCTCAGGCTTGCTCGGCGCGCGGCGTGATCCAGCGCTGATCCAGCACACGCAACATCAGGCTCAGGCCAATTCCAGCCAGCATGGGCGTGAGCAACTCCGGGCTATACCAGTGCAGCCGCTCGGGATGAAAGGCCAGCTTCTCGATCACCACATCGCCAAGCCAGGCATAGAGCGCGATCTTGGGGAAAGAGCCGATCAAGGTCCCCAAGACCATATCCCGCAAGCGCAGGTTCATCACCGCCAGAAACCAGTTGACAGGCGGCAACGCGAAAAACAGCAAGCGCAGATGGATCACGCTGATCAAGCCGTGATTCCCGAAATGCGCTTCCACCCGCTGCATGATGCGGCCAAAGACCCGCATCACCGCTGCCCGCCCCAGATGCCGACCTGCCAGATAGATGATCACACTGGCCACATTCAAGGTGAGCACGCCCATCACAATCCCGCCCATCGCCCCATAGAGCGCCGCGGCAGCCAGCACCACCAGCACGCAGGGCACATTGAGGACAATCACGGCGATCCCGGCCAAGGCAAACTCGGTCGCTCCCAGCCAGCCGGCCTGAAGCTGCCAGCCCCGCAGAGCCGCCAGATGGGCGCCGAATTGTTCCCGATCGGTGAAACGACCCAGATCCAAGGACCGGTATGCCAAGACCAGAACAACCAGCAAGATGAGGGCCAGCATGACCCGCAGCAGCGTGGCGCGACCAATGCTCGCCTCTTGTTCCGATCCCGGACTTGGCTGATTCATCCCTGCTCCCGTCGCAGCGTTCCCGGCAACAGGTAGTCGCTCACCTGAATTTCGGGGTGCAACGCCAGCATGCGATGAATCATCTCCCGTTGCCGGGGACGTAAAGTCGATCCGCCAGTGCTTGCCAATATCGACCCCTCTTGGGCATTGCGCGACATCGTGCGTCCCATGCGCGCCATCGCCACCTCGTCCGCGGCCGGCAAGCTCAAGGCCGCCAGCAGGTCTGGAATCAGCGCGGTTCCCTGGACGCACAGATCCTCATAGCGCAACACCGCCTGGAAAAAACCCGGCGGGTTGCGCTGCAAATCCAGCACACGATCCATCTTGGACAACCAGCCGATGGCCAGGAAAGCGGCCAAGTCCTCGGGAATCTGCTTCTGGTAATGGGCTTGCTTGTACAGTGGCGCCAGCGCGCCCGGATTGCGTTTCATCGGATTGATCAATGCCAAGAGCCGCAACACCATGGTTTCCAGTCGCACCTTGCGCGCGAGACGCATCAAGGGCACCCGCATCAGCATTGCGAAAAAGGAATCCACGGTATCGGTGGCATTGCGATAAAGGAACAGATGCCGGTCATCCGGCAGATCGCGAGCCAGCAGATCCGCTGCGAACACCACCACGCCGCGCAGCTTGATCACCACCGATTGCGCTGCGGGATTGGCGCCACGCAGATGCGCCACCAACAACCGGGTGCAGGCTGCCGTAATCCGGCCAAGTTGAGCTTCGTCCGCAGCCGTCGCCCCCTCGCGCAACAACACCAGCTGGCTATAGAAATCCGGCTCGGAAACAGAAACAGTTCCCGCCGCATCACCCAGTAATCGACACAGCAGAGTCGATCCGCAGCGCCCGGTGCTGTGCAGGAAGATGACCGGGGTGCGCGCCAGGGCATCCGGGATTTCGGCAGCCAGAGCCATCACGGCGGCATAAGGCACTGCATGCAATTTCACGGCATGACGCCGCTGTGCTTCGTAGAGAAAGGGATGATCATCAACGAGATTGATGCCCTCAGGCGTCTCCACGAAGATCACCTGCTGCCGAGTCGGATCCAGGCAATACGGTGTCAGGCGCCGGGATGCGGATTGCCACAGGGCCCTGAAATCCTGGCGCTCCAGGGGGCGGGTACGAAAATCGCTGGCGTCGGCAAATCCGTCGAGCAGCGTCCGGCGCTTGGGACGCAGGACCTGCAACGAGTCACTCCATAGCGGTTCGGCTACGGATTGCATCTCATTAGGCTGCATCATAAATGCGTTCTCTCTGTTTTCGTTTTCCATTCAATCATTCCGGGAAAGCCAGGTGAGGGTGCCTACTGATAGGGATGTCGACCACTCTCACCGTTTCTCAAGAACTCAGCTCAGCCGAGCGACGCGCCACCCGTCTCTTTGCCGCTGTCACTCACAAGCGACTGGCCGCCAGGAATGCTCGGCATCAGGAACGGTTGCCGAGCGCACCACCATGAAATTCCGCTCCAGGTCCCGGTAGCGGGGCTCAATACGCGCAGTCACACCCAATGCCTTCATCTCGGCAACTCGCCGCAAGGCGCCCCCCGGCTCGGCAAACAGACCCAGTGAGAGACCGTTACGCATCGGCCCAGTGGTCACCACGGCCAGATCCTGGACGCCCAGATCCGCGAGCCGCCGCTGCTCTTCGCGGGCTGCGGCGAGCGTCGCCAAAGGGGGAAAATACACCCAGTCGGCCACCTTGTCGCGCCGGGCTTCCTGAACCAACCTGGCATTGAATTCAGGCGCCGCAAATCGTTTCAAGCCCGTCCGTATTTTCCCCTCGTCCAGCGGACCGGTTCGCCAGCACCGATCCCGAACCCCCGCCTCAGATCGCCCATCCGGTGCTGGAGCCGGGACGGGGTCAGCGCCACGCTCGGTCCTTACGATCGGAGGCGCCTGAAATTCCGGCTCAGGCGCAGCGACAGGCTTCAGCACCTGCAAGACTGCGGCGCCCGGCTCGCTGGGCTGGCGGGCAGGATGGGTCCCACGCAACTGCCAAATACCCAGCAATATGCAGGCCAGCAGCAGGCCCATGACCATTACGTGAAAAACCTTAATCACCCGCCATCACCGCCAGTCCCCACAGCACCAGATCCGGTTCGATCCGGCTGGCAAATGGCAGGAGTTCATGGGCCCACAGGGCATCACCCCCCGTCAGCACCACCGTCATCCCGGACCCCAGCGGGGTACGGGCCGCCGCCACGATCTGGGCACAGCAGCCGACCACGCAGTGGGTCACCCCCCAGGCGACACAGGCATCAGTATCACGCCCCAGGCCACCCTGCTCCAGCGACTCCAGGTCCTTGACCTGGGAGCCCACGCGCGCCGTCCCGCCCAACAGGCTGCGCTGTAACATTTGCCGTCCCGGCGCGATGATGCCTCCCAGATGCTGCCCCGTTTCATCCAGGACATCAGCCGTCAGCGCCGTTCCCAGATCCAGGATGCAGACGGGTCCCGGCCAGCGCAAGCGAGCCCCCACCAGCGCTGCCCAGCGATCCGCGCCCAGCCGCAGCGGATCGACATAGGCGCAACGGACCCCGAATGCCTCGGCTTGCGGCACGACAGGGTGCACCGGACATCCCCAGCGTTGCGCCAAGGCCTGTCCGAACGCCGCCGTGCGCGCCGGATCGGTCACGCTGCACAACCACACGGCCGCCGGTGGCGCGGCCGACGGCCAGATCTCGGCCAGCGAGCCAGCGGGATCCTGCGCCGCGTACAAGGCCTCCCCCCGTGCCGAAAATTCCAGCGCTCCGGCCGGTCGGCAGGCCCACTTGATGCGGGTATTGCCCAGATCCAGCAGCAGCTTCATCCCGGCAACGCCCGCGCACTGACCTCACCAGACCAGTAGGATCGGATACCGTCTTGATGGCGCACCCGCAGCGCGCCGCGCTTATCAACCCCCAGTGCCGTTCCTTCGTACCACTGACCGTTCTGCTCCACCCGCACCACGCGGCCAGCCAAGACATCACGCGCTGCATAATCGGCCAGGAAAGGCGCCAAGCCCTGATCGGCAAACACATCGAGACCCTGCACCAGATCGACGATCAACTGCTGCGCAATGCGATTGCGATGGGGACGCGCCACGCCCAGGATGCGACTGAGATCCGTCCAGGGCTGATCCACCTGACCCAGCGCCTCGGGCGCCAAATTCACGTTGACACCCACGCCCACCACCACCTCGCAGGGTCCGCCGGTCTCACCGCGCACATCGATCAGCACCCCGCCCAACTTGCGTCCCTGCCAGTGCAGATCATTGGGCCATTTCAGCCCGATCTCCTGCGCCCCGAGCTGGCGCAGGGCGGAGGCGGCCATCACCCCCACCGCGAGGCCCAGGGCGGAAAAATCCGCCGGCAGTGCTGCGAAGGTGTAGGCCAGTGACAGCGGAATCTGCCCACCCAGCGGCGACTGCCAGCTGCGCCCGCGACGCCCGCGCCCCGCCCACTGGAACTCCGCCAGACACAGCCGCAGCGGCGTTCCAGCGGGTTGGCGCAAGAGTTCCAGATTGGTGGAATCGACTGCAAAGGGCAGGTGAAAGGCCCCGATCCGCGCAGCCAGCTCGGACGGCAAAGCGTGCAGGATCGCCTCCCGATCGAGCAATTCCAGCGGCGCTGCCAGTCGATAGCCCTGACCGCGCACCGGCAGCAGCTGCACGCCCATCTCGACCAATTGACGCAGTTGTTTCCAGACCGCAGTCCGGCTCACTCCCAGCTCGTGGGCCAGGGCCGCGCCGGACACCACCGCGCCCCCGGCCAAGGCCTGCACCAAATGGTTCTGGACATCGGTCAGCTCGCCGCTGGACTCAGGCACTGCTCACCCCCGCAAGCGCCGCAACAGCATCACCCGCTCGAAGCGGTGTTCATTGCCCGCCCTCAGCCGCCGGATGTTTTCGCGATGGGTATAAAAAACGAAAGCAGCCATTAACACCGCGAAAAGACCCAAGGGAGAGGCAATGCCCTCCGGCGTGCCGAAAGCCACATACAGCGGCGCGACTGCGGCGGCCAAAACGGTCGCCAGCCCCACATAACCACTCAGAACCAGTACCAACAGCCAGGCGCCAAAAATCCAGATCACCCCCGCCGGCATCAAGCCCAAGACGACGCCGAGCAGGGTGGCCGCTCCTTTGCCGCCGCGAAAACCGTGAAAGAGGGGATAAACATGGCCCAGTACGACGGCGAAGGCGCAAAGCACCGGCAACCAGGGCAATTCCGGGCCGGCGCCGAAGGGCAGGGCAGGAATCAGGGTGACCGCCAGCACCCCCTTGCCGGCATCAATGGCCAGCACCGCCACCGCCATCCCTCGCCCCAGCACCCGCAGGGCATTGGTGGCCCCCGCATTGCCGCTGCCATGCTGGCGCACGTCCACCCCACGCAGTCGACCCAACAGGAGACTGCCCAGCACCGACCCCAGCAGGTAACTCAGCAACAGCTTGATCAATAAACCCATGGCGGCGATATTCCTCGATTCATCCCATTGAATGGAAAAACCTAATGGCCTTGAATGGGCGCCGAAGAACCCAGCCAAGCCGCCCCGGCCGGGTGGCGGGTGGCGAAACCTTCTGGCAAATGCAGCCAGCAGGTATCCAGGGGCGCGGGATCGGCCTGCACGGCATAGGTCATCAGACGATCCTCGCGGAATCCGTGTACCGCCATCGTCCGTCCCGCCGCATCGCTCATGAGCATCCGTTCGAGTCGCTCGGCATCGAGCCGCAAGCCGTCCAAAGCCACCAACACATCGCCACAGGCCATGCCCGCGCGCGCCGCCGGCCCCTGCGGCGCGACCCATTCCACGCGCAAGCCCTCCGCAATGACGCGCACCCGCAGCCCCAGATCCGAACGCCGGCCACTACGGGGTGGCAAGCCATATCCCCCGGTATCGCGGGCATCGCGCGCGCAAGCCCAATGCAGATCCACCCCGAAATCCGCCAGCAATTCGGTGACTGGTAATTCTTCGCGGCCGTGAACCCAATCGCGCAACTGGCCTCCCACCGTATCTCCGGCAAGGGAAGCGACCAACGCCTCAAACCCCGCCTCGGGCAGGGGGATCGCGTTTTGGCCATGATCCTGCCACAGGCGGCGCATCACCTGATCGAGACTCACGGCATTTGAAGATTCCCGGCGCAGCATGAGGTCGAGACACAGGGCAATAACGCTGCCTTTGGTGTAATAGCTGACAGTGTGATTGGGCGTGGCTTCGTCGGGCTTGTACAGTTTGATCCAGGCATCGAAGCTGGCATCCGCAACGCTTTGCCGGAAGCTGCCCGGGGTGCGCCGCAGCCGGGTCAGGGTATGCGCGAGCCGGCCGAGGTACTGCGGCGCCCCGATGCAACCGGAACGCACCAGCGCCAGATCGTCGTAGTACGAGGTGATGCCCTCGAACACCCACAACTGGCGCGTATAGGCCTCGGCGCTAAGGTCCGCGCCCACGAGCGGCGCGGGCCGGATCCGCTTGACATGCCAGGCATGGAAATACTCGTGGCTGCACAGCCCCAGCAATTCCGCGTAATCCGCCGAAACCGCCGATTCCTCGATCTGGGGCAGGGTCTTGCGTTGGGCCAGCAGCGCGCAACTCGTCCGATGTTCCAAACCCCCATAGCCGTCACCCGCCAGTCGCAGCAGGAAATGATAGCGGTCCATCGGCAGGGGCTCACCGAACAACTGCCCCTGCCAGGCACAGATGCGCGCCAGATCACCCCCTAGTCGCGCCAGGTCCGCCTGGGGGTCGGCGTCCAGCGCCCACAGGACATGGGGCACGCCAGCCACCGTGAAGACCTGTTGCGCCAATGGCCCCATCAGTGCGGGGCAATCGATCAAGGTCTCATAATCGGCCGCCCGGTAGCGCCCGAAGCCCTGCCCATCCACGGCCACGGGGTCCAGTGCCGTGGCCAGGCGCCAATTCGCGCACGGAGCGGCGACATCCACCTCAATCTCCGTCACTGCCACATCCAGCGGCTCAAGGAACAGGCTGCTGCCGTTGAAAAAGCCCCAGTGGCCATCGAGATAAGCGCCGCGCACCGAGGTATCGCGGGCATAGACTTCCCATACCAAATCCAGAGACCCGCCCGCATGTGCCGCCTGCCAGGTGGACTTGTCCAGCTTGGTCATAGGAACAGCACGACCGGCGTCATCGCGGGCCTCCAGCGTCACCACATGGCGGGCAAAGTCGCGGATCAAATAGCTGCCCGGAATCCAGGCCGGCAAGCGCAAGCGCTGTCCGGGCAAGGCTTCGGGCAGATGGCAACGGACCCGATAGCCGTGTTCGGCGGGCTGGGGCATCTCAAGCTGGTAGCGCAATAACATCACTTCATCCACGAACGAAAAACGGGCGTGCCAAAAACAGCACGCCCGCCTGAAAGTGTGTGGATTTTAAGGGTCAGGGTCAACGGCTGACGCGCAAGGTCCCGTCAGCGGCACGCAGCACTCGCACCCGCTCGCCCAGCATGAATGGCGCCATGGACGGATCAACCGCCTGAGCCACGGCAATCACGCTGCCATCGGTCAGGCGGACGGTCACTTCAACGCCCTGCTGGCGGCTGGCACGTTCTTCAGCCGCCTGTCCAGCCACGGTACCCGCAGCGGCTCCGGCGGCGGTGGCCACGCGACGACCCGCGCCACTGCCGACTGTGCTACCCAGTACACCACCCAACACAGCACCACCAACTTGGCTGACCACTGAACGGTTGCCCTCGATCACTATCGCCCGGATGTTCTCGATCACTCCGGTTTGAACTTCAAGCCCGCGCTGAGCCTGATCACGTTGGTAAACACCGGGAGACTGGCTGGGTGCACAAGCGGAAAGCCCAAGCACAACAATCGCTGCCGACAACCCGATCCAGATTCTTTTCATCCCATCCTCCTAGTTATCTCGATGCCATCTTTTGGAGCGTGCCTTTTTCACGCTTCGACGGTCGAGTCTAACATTCGTTCCCGGTTGATAGGCATGCAGCACTCCCAGGAAGATGATGGCCCATGTGAGCAAGATTCAATTGAGTGAGTCAATTCAAAGGGGGTTGCTGGCGAAATCCCAAATGAAGCAGTCCATCCAGGCGGCGATCAAAGAACTTGGCCGTGATTCGAATCACGGCCAAAAAGCACCGCCCGGTCCATTTTTCGTTCAGGCCGCCGACGGCAGACGATGGCGCTCGTACAGGAAGCGCAAACCCTCGGCGCGGTAGTGATGGAAGGCCGGGTCTTCCGCCAGCGCCATGCGCGCGCGCGGGCGAGGCAGGTCGATGCTGAGAATTTCCCCCACGGTGGCCGCGGGTCCATTGGTCATCATCACGATGCGATCGGACAACAGCACGGCTTCGTCCATGTCGTGGGTGATCATGACGATGGTATTGCCGAGCCGGGCGTGGATGTCCATGACGGTTTCCTGCAGGGTCGCTCGCGTCAGGGCATCCAGCGCGCCGAAGGGTTCGTCCATCAGCATCACCTTGGGCTCCATGGCGAGCGCACGGGCGATCCCAACCCGCTGCTTCATGCCGCCGGAGATCTCATTGGGACGCTTGTGGCGCGCATGGGTCATGTTCACCAGTTCCAGGTTGTGCTCGATCCATGCGTGCATTTCGGCGCGGGTCTTGCGGCCGCGAAACACCTGACGCACGGCCAGGGCCACGTTCTCATAGGCGCTGAGCCAGGGCAGCAGGGAATGGTTCTGGAATACCACCGCCCGCTCCGGCCCCGGACCACTCACCTCCCGGCCGTCCAGGATGACGCCGCCAGTGCTCGCCTGGTACAGGCCGGCGATGATGTTGAGTACGGTGGACTTGCCGCAGCCGGAATGGCCGATCAGAGAGACATATTCCCCCTGGGCAATGCCCAAGTTGACGTCCTGCAAGGCAGTGAACGGCCCCTGTGGGGTGGGGAAAGTGATGGAAACCTGCGTCAGTTCGAGATAGGACTGGGCCATGGCGATGCTCCTCGTTCAGCGGGTGATGGCGGATTTGTCCCAGGACAGCGCACGCTGCAGCAACAGCATGCCCCGATCCAGCACCAGGCCAATGAGACCAATGGTGAGCACGGCCACCATGATCCGGCCCAGCGACTGGGGATTGCCGTTCTGGAATTCGTCCCAGACGAATTTGCCCAACCCCGGATTCTGCGACAGCATCTCGGCGGCGATGAGCACCATCCAAGCAACTCCCAGAGAGAGCCGCAGCCCGGTAAAAATCATCGGCACCGCCGAGGGCAGCACGATCTTGCGCACATGGGTGATCCACCCGAGCCGCAGCACCCGGCTGACATTGACAAGATCCTTGTCAACCCCCGCCACACCAACCGCAGTATTGATCAAAGACGGCCACAAGGAGCACATCATCACCGTGATGGTGGACACCAGATAGGATTTGGCAAACAGCGGGTCCTCGCTGACATAGGCCGCGCTCACCACCAGCGTCACCAGCGGCAACCAGGCCAGCGGCGAAACCGGTTTCAGCAGCTGGATCAGCGGATTGACGCTGGCATACAGGCCACTGCTGAGACCGATCAGCACCCCGAGCGGGACGGCAATCAACGAGGCCAGGAGAAATCCGCTCATCACGGTGACAAGGCTGGTGCCGATCTGGTCGGGAAAGGTGGGTCGGCCGGTATAGGGCCGAATCTGCACGTCTGCCTGGGGATCCTCTGCCAGCCGGGCGGCGGCGCGCTCCTGTTGGCGGAAGTTGAAGGCGGCGGCCTTCTCGCGTTCCTGGAGGAATTCATGGTAGAGGCCCCGGGCCTCACGGGCTGTTTCCATGGGCCCCGGAAACTGGCCCAAGGAGGTATTGATCTGGCTGGCACCGATCTGCCAGAACAGCAGGAATGCCAGCATGCCCAGCACAGGCAGAATCAGTGCCCGCGCCCACGACAGCGGTGAAAACGTCCATTGCGGCAGGCGCAGTCGGTTGAATCGGCTCATCCAATGCACCCCCCGATGAATGAGGCTTGCCCGTGGGACGGGAAGCGATTCCGCGTGCGTGTTCATGACTCTTGATCTCCCGAGAAGGGGCCGGATCAGGCGTAAGCCCGATCCGGCGTGGGACATGCGCCCTGGATCAGGGCTGTTCATTGCCTTTCAGTCCAATGGCGAACTGATTCAGGTAGGCGTTGGGTTTGCGCCCGTCGAACTCGATGCCGTCCAGCGGGCCCTTGCGCGGCGGCTTGAACGAGAAGTCCTTGCTCAAATCGGGGAAATCAGCAGCCTTGATCTTGCCTTCAGCGACCAGTTCCCTGGCGGCGGCCAGATAGATGTCACCGCGATAGGCTTTCTTGGCGGCGTCCAGATACCAGCTGTCCGGCTTTTGCTCCGGGATATGACCCCAGCGCCGCATCTGGGTCAGCCACCACACCGCGTCCGAGGCATAGGGATAGGCGTAATAGCCGCGGAAGAACTTGTTGAAATCCGGGATGGGCCGCTTGTCACCCTTCTCGAATTCGAAGGTCCCGGTCATGCTGTTGGCGATCACCCGCTCCTCGGCACCCACATAGTTGGGCTTGGCGATGATGCGCACTGCCTCCGGCCGGTTGGCGTTGTTGTTGGCATCCAGCCAGGCTGAGGCACGGATCAGGGCCTTGACCATGCGCACTGTGGTATTAGGATTTTTCTCGGCAAAGGACTTGGTCATGCCGAATACCTTGTCGGCGCCATCGGGCCAGAGGTTCTCGCTGGTCATGACCGGCACGCCCAGCCCCTTGAAGACGGCCTGCTGGTTCCACGGTTCACCCACGCAATAACCCACGGTGGTGCCTGCGTCCATGGTCGGCACCATCTGCGGTGGCGGCACTACCGACAACATTGCTTCCGCCTTGATGTTGCCGCTGTTATCGCCCTTGGCCGGTGCATAGAAGCCGGGATGGATGCCGCCTGCCGCCAGCCAATAACGCAATATGTAATTGTGGGTGCCGATGGGAAAGGTCATGCCCAGATTGAAGGGCTTGCCGTTTTTCTTGTAAGACTCCAGCACGGGCTTAAGCGCCGCCGCACTGATGGGATGCACCGGCTTGCCATCGGCCTGGGGCACCTGCTTTTTCATCTCCGCCCAGACCGCATTGGACACCGTGATGGCAGCGCCGTTATAGGACAGGGTCAAGGGCGTAATCACCTCGGCCGCCGTGGTGGTGCCGGTGGCCGCCAGCAGCGGCATGGGCGCCAGCATGTGCGCTCCGTCGAGCTCGCCGGTGACCACTCGGTCGAAGAGCACCTTCCAGTTGGCTTGGGCCTCCAGGGTGACGTACAGGCCCTCATCCTCGAAATAGCCCTTCTCGTAGGCCACTGCCAGCGGTGCCATGTCGGTGAGCTTGATGAAACCGAGCTTGAGTTCCTCTTTTTCGGGCGCGCCCACCGCCGCGCTGGCTGAAGGACTGGTAACCAGACTGGCGCCGAGCAAGCTCAAGGCCAGCGTGACCGCCGATGCCAGGCCGCGCAGCGGGGTGGATTTGAAGAAAGACCTGTTCATGAAGACTCCTGTGTGGAAGAGGAAGGATTGGAAAGATTTGATATCGAGGCGTCCCCAGCGATTGCAGGAGAAGCCGCGGAAAATTCATCGAGATAAGCAAGTGGCGCGCGTGGATCGAAAATCCGCCCATCCAGGAAACGGTCGGGACCCATGGCGATCGGCTGGCTGGCAGCGAGCGTCCAGGGCAGCGCGTGTTCCCCCTCCGTTTTCATCGTCCTGGCCGGGGCGGGCAGGCCCAGCAGCGCGGCCGCCTCCCGGAACAGATCGGGGCGATACACTTGTGCCGCAGCCTGCTGCCAATCCGTGGGCGCTGCCAGCCGGTCCCAGCGCACCATCTGGGTCAGGAACCACAGGCCGTGAGAGATCCAGGGAAAGTTGGCGGCGTAACGGAAAAACACATGGAAGTCCGGCAGGGCGCGCGGCGTCTCCCCCGGCACATAGGCCATCTGTCCCGTCATGGAGCGGTGCATCAGCTCGGCTGGCACATTGACATAGGCCTCCTGGGTGAGCAGATCGGCGGCCTCGGCGCGATGGGCCGGCTCGTCCAGCCATTGCGCTGCCTCCAGCAAGGCCAGGAGCAGGGCGCGATGGGTATTGGGATGGCGTTCGGCCCAGGCGCGGGTCACACCCAGCACCTTTTCGGGGGCGTTGTTCCACAGCTCATAACCACTGATCAGGATGCAGCCGATCTCCCGGGCGACCGCTTGGCTGTTCCAGGGCTCGCCGACGCAGAAACCGTCAATGAGCCCGGCTTCCAGGTGATCGGTCATCTGGGGCGGCGGGATCACCATCAGACGCACATCGCGATCGGGATCAATGCCTGCCGCGCTCAACCAGTAGCGCAGTTGATCGTTATGGGCCGAAAAGGAGAACACGGTGGCAAAGGTGAGAGCCGGCCGCCCCGCGCGTCGATCCGCCTCGATCACCGCCTTGAGGGCGCGTGCCGTGCTGGGTCGCTCGGTCATGGCGTGCGGATCCGCTTCCAGCATCCGCTGATGCAGTGCGCGGGACACGGTAATGGCATTGCCGTTCAATCCCAGGCTGAAGGCGGTGACCACAGGCTCGATACCGGCTCCCGGCACCCCCTGGCCTGCCGCCAGCGCCATGGGAGCCAGCATATGCGCGCCATCCAGTGCCCCACTGTCCACCTTGTCGCGGATATTGGCCCACGAAGGCTCCCGACACAGACGCACGCTGAGCCCATGACGCCGAAACAACCCCTGCTCCTGCGCCACGACCAGCGCGGCGCAATCGGTGAGTGGAATGAAGCCCAGCCGCACATGGCTGAGTTCCAGATCCTGATGGCTCGCTTGATGGTCCAATGCCCGCTCCTGGCCGATAACCCAAAAAAATCCATAAAAAAAGCGCCACTGGATTCCCGCATGATGAACGGGTCCAGGACGCCTTTGTCCTCCAAGCCACTAGGGGTAGCCGTGTGATTCTTGAACCCTGCCCGCCTTTGGACCGGGGAAGAATCGCTTACTTAGCCTAATTGCATGCTTCGTGCCACATCTTGTTTTCCCTGCAGATGCACGAGTTACAAAAAAAGACGGCTCCGGCAGCTCCGAAGCCGTCAAATGGCATTGCTGCCATGGTGCGCCGGGGAGGAATCAGGCACGACAACAGTGCATCGGGCGCCGGGGTCACCGGCGCAGCTCGAACGCCCGCGTCATGCGGTCAGAACTTGAACTCACCCATCAGCCAGATTTTCTGGGTGTCGGTAGCGAAAGTATCCGCCTGGTAATCCGCATATTTCAGGGTCAGCGACAGGTTGGGCGTCACCGGCTTGGTCGCCATCACATCCCATTCGGTGCCATAGTCCTGGTCGCCGGCATCGGACTTGAAATCATGCACCATGGCCGTGAGGGTCACCCCCATCACCGCGCCACTTATCGTCAGGAAATTATCCTGCAGGCCCTTGCCCCCCGCGATCGAGTCGCCGAGAAACTTGTCCGCCCAGCCATTGAAGACATGCTTGGTTGCCAGCGGGGTCTGGAAGTTATAAACCCCGTCTCCACCCAGCACTTCGCGTGATAATTTGACCGTGATGCCGGACAGGACAGCTCCGGCCTCGATCAGATAGTAGTCCGCGTCCACCACTGGCCCGGAATCCTGATAATCCCCTTGCTGGGCATACTCCAGGGTGTACAGCAGCTTGGCAGGCCCGGCGGGCATCGCGCCCTGGGCGCGCAGCCCCAACGTCTGGGTATCCTTGGTCGGGCCGGCATCCAGTTCATAATCCAGCAAATAGCCGTAGCCGATGAGCTTGGCCCAAGGCGCCAGGTCATAGGCCGCGTTCAGGAGATGGGCGCTCAACTCGATTTCATCGAAAGTGATGTTTTGGACCCGGTCCAGATAGGCGTAGGTGAGCACCGTCTTGGACAGGGATTTGTTCTGGATACTGAAAGCATCGAAAGTCTGCTCGTTCTGGCGCCAGCCTACGTTGCCCACGAAACGGGCGTTGTCGAGGATGATGCGCTGGCGTCCCAGCTTCATGTCGGTGTCGTAAAAACCACCGTAACTCAGATAGGCCTGGTTGAGCTCGGTGTCAGCCGGATCCGCGACAACCGGGAACTGCGTCTTGCCGTTGTCGGTGCTGTTGTAGTCCTTCCCCAGGAAGGCATCGACGTGTTCGAGCTGGACGTAGCCCCCGAAGCCATTGAGATCGCGCGTTTTATAGCCCAGCCGCAGTCGGCCGGTATAGGCGGCAGCTTCCTCGTCAATCCCGTCCTGGTCGACCCATTCGCCGCGCAGGCGATAATCGACATCCACCTTGCCGCGCGTGATGGCCGCCGTCAGCGGATCGGTTTCCGTTGCCCCCAAGGCGGCCCCGGAACAGACCGACAGGGTCGAAATAATTGCCCATCCTGCGGTTGCGCCTGCGTTTTTTTTCAGCATGCTGTTTCTTCCTGTGTCCTGAGTCACGATTGATGGTCCTGCCCCGGATTCGGGCGGGCAGAGCAAAAAAAAAAAAACGACGCGACCCCGGCGCAAGCGCTGGGATCGACGTCGTTGTCTTGGAATGAGGCAAATCGTCTTTGACTGGCCTCCAAACAGCTCACTGCAATAAAACTGCCACAATTGCCGATGACCGCAGAAACACGGCAACACCGCGCAGGGCAAGCCATCGGCTTAGGCTGCAGTTCCTCGAAACGCACCAAGATAATCGGGTTGGCGGGCGAAAGGCCCTCTTTCAGTGCTTAGCCGCAAGTCGTCAACCGAGCAGCTCAGCCATCTCCACCACCGTACGGGCCACATCGGCCAAGCGTTGGTTGCGATCCATCGCCAGTTTGCGCAGGGCCTGGTATGCGGTTTCCTCGTCCATGCCGCGTTTTTTCATCAGGATCCCCTTGGCGCGATCCACCACCTTGCGTTCGGCCAGGGTGTTGCGGGTCTTTTCCAGTTCATCGCGGAGCGCCTGGAACTCCTTGAAACGAGCCACCGCCACTTCCAGAATGGGCTTGACCCGGCGCGGATTGATGTCGTCCACCACATAGGCGCTGACCCCCGCTTTCACCGCCTGACGCATGATGTCGGCATCGGCCGACTCGGCATACATGACCACCGGCCGGGGGAAGTCTCGGCTGATATGGCGAACCGATTCCAGCGTGTCGCGGTCCGGCACGTCCATATCGACGATGATCACGTCGGCCCCGCTGCGCTGCAGCTCGGCCAGCAGGTTCACGCCGCGCAGCGGACAATTGAACACAGCGTAGCCGGCATCGGTCAGCGCCTGGCGCAAAATGGCGCCGCGACCGGGGTCATCGTCCACCAGCATCACTTTCAACATCGCCGAACCATCACGATCCCCGCCGCTCTGAATGCCAGAGCCCAACGGGCCCTCAAGCAAGAAGAACGCCACATCCGCCACCATTCCCCTTACTCGACCCGGAGACCGCTTGCATGAATACCCTGGCCCTGGTGATTTTTTTGATCTTCCTGCTCGCGGGCGCTGCTGGCGTGATCCTGCCCTTGCTGCCGGGCGTGCCGCTGGCTGCCGTGGGCATCCTGTTTGCCGCCTGGCTGGGGGATTTTGCTTATCTAGGAGTGCGGGAAATCGCCATCGGTGCGCTGCTGGCAGGCCTGTCGCTGGCGCTGGACTATCTCACCACGGTGCTGGGGGCGCGCTACTACGGTGCCAGCACCCGTGGCGTCTGGGGCGCGTTGATCGGCGCGGTCGTGGGTGTGGTCTTTTTCCCGCCTTTTGGCTTCCTGCTCGGCGCCGTCGTGGGCGCCATCGCGGCGGAACTGGCGAGTGGGCGAGCGCCGGCCGAGGCCGGGCGGGCGGGGCTGGGTACCTTGATCGGCACCTTGGGCGGCGTGGTGGTCAAGGGCCTGCTGATTGCGGCCATTGCGCTGATGTGTCTGCCGCCACTGATTCGAGCGCTGTAAGGGTTTCCATCGGCGCGGCCAAGGCGGCGACCCGTTGGCTGCCCAGGCGCCGCAGCCAGGCCCGGGCTCTGCGCTGGCGCGGGGGAACGCGGACCCCAGGCGCGACGTCACACAAAGGCCGCAATACGAAGGCGCGCTGCGACAGTCGGGGGTGGGGCACCTGCAAACGCGCCGTCCGCATCCGCCGCGCGCCATAAAGCAACAGATCCAGATCCAACGGACGCGGGCCCCAACGCCGGCGTCCGCGCCGCCGGCCCTGAGCGGCTTCAATGCGCTGCAAGGCCCGCAACAAGGACATGGGCGCCAATGCGGTATCCAGCGCGGCCACTGCGTTGATGAACGGCGATTGGTTGCGGCGCCCCATGGGGGCCGAGACATAGAACGGCGAAACCGCCTGCAGCCGACTGAAGGGCAGCCCTCCCAATGCCGCTAGTGCGCGCCGGAGTTGCGCCACGGGATCACCACGATTGCTGCCCAGGCCGATATAGGCCCGCGCCGGGCGGTGATTCATGGCGTGGGCGCGCCCTCGGGGCGGCGCCGCGGGGCCCGACGGCGGCGACGGCGGCGCGAGGGCGCCTCGGTCGCACTCGCCTGCGGGGTTTTTTGCAACAGGGCTTCCCGTTCCTCGGCAGCCGCAGCCTGAAGCTCGGTCCACCACGCCAGGATCGGCTCGGCCACTTCCCCCGCATGTCCCCGCAACAGCAGGAAATCATAGGCGGCGCGGAATCGGGGATGCGCCAACAGGGCATTGGCGCGCTTGGGCGTGGTCGATTCGAAGCGGGGCTGCAGGCGCCAGATTTCCTGCATGGGCGCCCGGAAACGACGCGGCGGCAAGACCGGCATGGCTGCTTCCACCGCCTCAGCGGCATCAAAATGGGCCTGTGCCGGCGGGACCCCGGCCTCGAGCCGCGCCGATACGGCCTCGCGTATCGGACCCCACGCCAGCGCGGCAAACAGGAATGCCGGCGTCACCGGCTTGTCCTCGGCGATGCGCTGGTCGGTGTTGACCATCGCCTGATTCAACAAGCGCAGGGTAGGACCTTGTTCGCCTTCGCGCCGGATAACCGCCTCGGTGGCCGGAAACAGATAGCCAAACAGGCCATGCTCACGCAACAGGGTGAAGGTCTGCGCCGCATGCCCGCCCAGGAACAACTTGAGGGACTCATCGTAGAGTCGCGCGGGCGAAATATCAGCCAACAAGCCAGCCAGCTCAGTCAATGCCGCCGCCGTGCGCGCCTCAAGCGAAAAGCCCAGCTTGGCGGCGAAGCGCACCGCCCGCAGCATGCGCACCGGATCTTCGCGATAGCGCGTCCAGGGGTCGCCGATCAGCCGCAGCACCCGGTTGCGCAGGTCCGCCATGCCCCCGACATAGTCGTAGATGGCAAAGTCCTCGACGCTGTAATACAGAGCATTGACGGTGAAGTCGCGCCGCCAGGCGTCCTCTTCCAGGCTGCCATAGACGTTGTCCCGCAACACACGGCCGCGATCATCCACCAACACATCGCCATCGCTATCCCCCTCGGCGCCGGCGCCCCGGAAGGTGGCCACTTCGATGATATGGCCGCCGAAATGGACATGGGCCAGGCGAAAGCGTCGACCGATCAGCCGGCAGTTGGAAAAGGTGGCCCGCACCTGTTCGGGCAAGGCATCGGTCGCCACATCGAAGTCCTTGGGCCGCAGTCCAAGCAGCACATCGCGCACCCCGCCGCCCACCAGGAAAGCTTGGTAGTTAGCCGTCTTGAGGCGATAGAGCACCTTGAGGGCCGGAGACGCGATCTGTGATCGGGACAGGGCATGCTCCGCCCGCGGAACGATGACGAGGCCGGGAGAAGTGGCGGATGGGGCCGTATGATGGGGGGAATCGTGCACGCAGACTCAGGCTGGGGAGTGAATTTTGATGGGGTTTAATTTAACATGACGCGCACATCTTGACACGTTATCAGGATTATCCAGCCCCTGCTCCCTTCGTCTAGTGGCCCAGGACGTCGCCCTCTCACGGCGAAAACAGGGGTTCGAAACCCCTAGGGAGCACCATGGACAAACCCAACGCGTTGCCAGCCGCCGCGCCGCCCTGCGGGCTGATCAGGCGATTGGCCGCCATCTTCTACGACAGCCTGCTGCTCGGTGCGCTCTGGATGGGGGCAACTTTCCCGTTGCTGTTCCTGACCCACGGCGAAGCCGTTCCAGCCGGAGATCCGGTCTACACCCTGTACCTGATCCTGATCGGCTGGGTCTTCTTCGGCTGGTTCTGGACTCGGGGCGGGCAAACGCTGGGGATGCGCGCGTGGCGTATTCAGGTACAAACTCCGGCGGGTCGTCCAATCGGCTGGCGCGCCGCCACCTTCCGCTACCTCGCCGCCCTCTTCTCCTGGCTTTGCCTGGGTCTGGGATTCCTCTGGCAATGGGTGGACCGCGAACACATCACTTGGCACGATCGGCTCTCGCGCACCCGCGTGGTGGTGCTGCCCAAAGCCGGAAACACCCTGCCGCCGCTGTTGCGCACCGATTGAGGTGATCAACGGCTGCGCGCCAGAGACCAAAGCGCCAACAGGCTCAGCAGCCCCGTCGGCAACCAGGCACTGACGACGACGGGCAAGCCCAGCACGGCGCCGCCGCCACCCACGGTGAGATTGACCAGATAGTAAATCGCCCCGATGCCCACGCCGATCCCGACACGACGCACCATGCTGCTGTCGCGCAATCCGCCCAGCAAAAGCGGCACGGCCAACAACATCATCGGCAACACGCTGACCGGGGTAATCAGTCGTGACCAGAACAGGGCCGCAAAGGAGGCCGTTTGCAGACCGTTTTCTTGCAGGAATTGCATTTGCCGCCACAGCTCGGCCAAGGTCAGGGTTTCCGGCTTGACCGCCAGCACCTCCACCATCTCAGGTTCGATCCGCAACGGCCAGAGCTGCTGCGCCTGTTGGAACATGGTGGCACCCTCTCCCTCAAAACGGGTGCCTTTGCCATCAAACAGCAGCCAACCATCCGGCTCCACCACCGCCCGGGGCGCGCGGACGATTTGCCGGAGTTGCCCGCCCTCGCCGAATTCCATCACCTCGACGCCGCGCAACAGGCGAGGACTGACCAGCCGATCGACCCGGATGAAATAGACGCCATCCCGCAACCAGACTTGATTGGCCAGCAGCGCGCCGACGCCCCCCAGGCGCTGGGCATCCCGCATCTGCCGTGCCATTGCATCGGCACGCGGCGCCACGACATCTCCCAATACCCAGGCGCCCGCACCGACCAATAGCGCCGCCAGCGTCGCCGCACGCGCCATCCGCCAAATCGACAAGCCAAGCACCTGCATGGCGATCAGCTCACGCTGAACCGCCAGGCTGCCCAGCCCCAGCAGCGTGCCAATCAGCGCAGCAATCGGGATCGTCTGGAACAGGAACCCCGGCAAGCGCAGGCTCACATAGAACAACAGTTGGCCGGCGCTGAAGCCCGTGTCATGAAGATCCTCAACCTGACTCAATACGTTGACGAACACCACCAGCGCCGACATGACCAGCAGCACCGTCCCCACGCCAGCGAGCATATTGCGCAACAGATAACGCTCAAACCGGTTCATGATGGCTTCCCACGCAGGCGGAAGCGGACTGGCAAACGACGGATCCGGCCATTCTGGTAGGCCAACAGCAGCAATCCCGTCCCCGCCACGGACACATGAACCCACCACAGGCCCACCCAGGCTGGAACCAGTTGCTGTTCCAGCCACGACCGGCCCACGCCCAGGAGATTCCCGAACACCACATAGGCCAGCACTGCCCAGAGCAGGCCATTGCCGCGCCGCCGCGGTGGTGTCCGTGCCAGCGGGAGCGCCAGCAACGCAAACCCCAACAGCGAAACAGGCGCCGCCAGACGGCGGTGAATCTCCGCCCGGTTGGCGGCGCCACCGGTCTTCAGAAGCTGGCTGAGCGGCTGCATGCTGCGCTTGCTGAGCTTGGGCAAAAGCTGGGGCAGGTGATAGCGGGCCACATGGGTCTCGAACCGAACCACCTGGTAGGCGGCATCACCCGGGATACCGGTGTAACGCCAGCCATCTTCCAGCACCAGTTCCCGGGCCCCATCCGGCGCGCGTCGGGTCCAGCCCTGGCGCGCCCGGATGACCACGGCCTGATCGTCTTCCCGGAAACGGATCAGAATGTCTTCCAGACGCCCCGTCGCGCGATCGGCCTGCTCGGCATAAAACACCGCCTGCCCACCCTGAAACGACAGGAAACGCCCTGGTTGCAGCAGGCTCAAACTGGCCTCCTGTTCACCCGCTTCACGCATGACCAGCGTTTGTCGCGCCGCCCAGGGCGCGACGGACAAGGACAGCGCGCCCACCGGAATCGCCAGCACCAAGGCCAGCAACAGCAGCGGGCGCAAATAATGTTCGGGGCCAAAGCCGCTGCCAGCCAAGGCGAACGCCTCATGGTCCCGATACAAGCGACCCACGCCAAAAACAATCGCCAGCAGCAAGGCAATCGGCAGCGCCAGAGCCAACTGCTCGGGCAGAGTAAACAGGATGAGCCAGCCGACCACCTCAGGCGCCAGTTCCCCGGAGCCAGCCGCCGCCAACAATCGGCCGAAAATTCCGCCGATCAGCACCAGCAGCACCGCCGCCAACACCGAGACCAGCCAAAAGCCAACCTCCCGCAGCAGATAATGGGAAAATATCCGAGGCATCAGGGAATTCCGCCCGATGATTCAAAAAAAACGGGATTTCTCATAAAATGATGCATCATGCAGCCGCACCCCGGGGAGCGCCGCTGCGACAATTCGACCCGCCACACGCCCGGCCGTTTCGAAGCAACGCGGGGCACAAGTCTACACGGAGAGCGCAAAGGTGGAATACGCAGCCAAAAGCGGCAGCCCTGAAAAACAGCGCGTTGCCTGTGTGATCGTGGGGGTCTTCGAGCACCGCCGGCTTTCCGATGCCGCGGAAACCCTCGACAAGGCCAGTGGCGGCGTACTCGGAGGCATCCTGCGGCGCGGCGACATGGACGGCAAGCCGGAACAGACGCTGTTGCTGCACAACCTCCCCAATACCTTGTGCGACCGGGTCTTGCTGGTCGGTTGTGGCAAGGAACGGGAATTCGACGATGCCCGCTATCGCCAGGCGAGCCGTGCGGCCCTGCGCGCACTCCGCCGCAGTGGCGCACGTGATGTCACCACCTATCTGACCGAACTACCGGTGCGTGGCCGCGATCTCGCCTGGAAAGTGCGCGAAACCGTGGTGGCCTGCGAGGAACTGCGCTACCGCTTTCATGCTCCCAAGGAAGAAGACGGGCCCGATACCCGGCTGCGCAACCTGACGGTGGGAGTGGAGAGCCGCCGCGACCTGGATGAGGCCGAAGCGACCCTTCTCACCGCCCAGGCGACCACGGCCGGCACCCTGCTGGCGCGCCATCTGGGCAACCTGCCGCCCAATGTCTGCACGCCGTCCTACCTGGCTGACCAAGCGCTGGCGCTGGCCGCAGACGATCCGGCAATCACCGTCCAGATCCTGGAAACGGCGGACATGGAGGCTCTGGGCATGGGCGCCCTGCTGTCGGTGGCACGAGGCAGTCGCCAACCGCCCAAGCTCATCGTGCTGGAATATGGCGCCAAGACGCACAAAAACCGCCCTGTCGTACTGGTCGGCAAGGGTGTCACCTTCGATTCGGGAGGGATTTCCCTCAAGCCCGGCGCGGCCATGGACGAGATGAAATTCGACATGTGCGGCGCCGCCAGCGTATTGGGCACCTTCAAGGCGGTCTCCCAGCTCAAGCTGCCGATCCATCTGGTGGGCATCATTCCGAGCAGCGAAAATCTGCCCGACGGCAACGCCAGCAAGCCGGGCGACATCGTCACCAGCATGTCCGGGAAAACCATCGAGATCCTGAACACCGACGCCGAAGGACGCCTGCTGCTGTGTGACGCTCTCACCTACGCCAAACGCTACGAGCCCCAGGTCATCATCGACATCGCCACCCTCACCGGCGCCTGTGTCATCGCCTTGGGCAGCCACGCCAGCGGCCTGTTCAGCAATGACTCCGCCCTCGCCAAGGCGCTGCTGGCCGCCGGTGAAGTCACCGGCGACCGGGCATGGCAGATGCCCTTGTGGCCCGAGTACCAAAAGCAACTGGACAGCAATTTCGCCGACATGGCCAACATCGGCGGCCGCGAGGCGGGCAGCGTCACCGCCGCCTGTTTCCTGTGGCGCTTCGTGGAAGACCAGCGCTGGGCCCACCTGGATATCGCCGGCACCGCCTGGAAATCCGGCAAGGACAAGGGCGCCACGGGCCGGCCCGTACCGCTCCTGGTCGAATACCTGCGGCAACAGGTGGCGTAAGGCCATGACCCAAGTCGGGTTTTATCTCCTGGAAGACATCGAGCCTCAGCGTATCCAGCACACCGCCTGCCGCCTCATCAACAAGGCCTATCGGCAGGGGCTGGGCGTCTATGTCCATGCCGCCTCCCCCGAGGGGGTCGCCGAGATCGATCAACTGCTGTGGACCTTCCGCCAGGGCAGCTTCGTGCCTCATGTGGCGCTGGCGCAGGAAGACGGCGTCAGCCCAGTGCTGGTCGGGTGCGACGCCGAGCCACCGACGCGATTGAGCGATGTACTGGTGAACCTGACCGACCAGATCCCGCTGTTCTTCAGCCGTTTCGAGCGCGTGGTGGAAATCATCGGCGCCACCGAAACCCTGCGCACGGCGGGGCGGGAACGCTACCGCTTCTACCGCGACCGGGGCTATACCCTACAGACCCACACCCTCGCCGCCTGAACGCGCCGCCACGGCCCTGACCTCCGAGTAAACATGGACAAGTCCTACGAACCCAACGCCATCGAGTCGCGCTGGTACGCCTTCTGGGAAGCCAACGGCCATTTCCGCCCCGATCTGGCGCAAACAGCCGAACCGCCCTACTGCATCATGATCCCGCCGCCCAACGTCACCGGCACCCTGCACATGGGCCACGCATTTCAGGACACCCTGATGGACGTGCTGACCCGCTACCACCGCATGCGCGGCGCGCCGACGCTGTGGCAACCGGGGACCGACCATGCCGGCATCGCCACCCAGATGGTGGTGGAGCGGCAACTGGCCGCGCAGGGGCAGTCGCGGCATGACCTGGGACGGGAAGCCTTCGTCGAACGGGTGTGGGACTGGAAGGCCGAATCGGGCAACACCATCTCGCGCCAATTGCGCCGCATGGGCGCCTCCTGCGACTGGTCGCGCGAGCGCTTCACCATGGACGCGGGGCTGTCGGCGGCAGTCACCGCGGTGTTCGTGCGCCTGCATGAGCAGGGACTGATCTATCGCGGCAAGCGGCTGGTGAACTGGGATCCGGTGCTGCACACCGCCATTTCCGATCTGGAGGTGGTGAGCGAAGAGGAAAACGGCTCGCTGTGGCACATCCGCTATCCGCTGGCCGACGCGGATGGCCGACCGACGGATGCCTTTCTGGTGGTGGCGACCACTCGTCCCGAAACCCTGCTGGGCGACACCGCCGTGGCCGTGCATCCAGAGGATGAGCGCTATCGCCACCTGATCGGCCAACAGGTCTGGCTGCCGCTGGCCGAGCGGCTGATCCCCATCATCGCCGACGACTACGTCGACCCGGCCTTCGGCACGGGTTGCGTCAAGATCACCCCGGCGCATGACTTCAACGACTATGCTGTCGGCCAGCGTCACGATTTGGCGCAGATCAATGTATTCACCGTCGATGCACGCATCAATGAACTGGCACCGGTCGCCTATCGCGGGCTGGATCGCTTCGAAGCGCGCAAGCACATCGTCGCGGACCTCGAAGCCGCCGGCCTGCTCGATTCGGTCAAGGCGCACAAGCTGATGGTGCCGCGCGGCGATCGCAGCGGCGCGGTCATCGAGCCCTATCTCACAGACCAGTGGTATGTCGATCTAACGCGGGACAGCCAGCCCGACGGCCGGCCCGGTGGCCGCACCGCCATCACCCAGCCCGCCATCGATGCAGTAACCAGCGGCCGCATCCGCTTCGTGCCCGAGAACTGGGAAAAAACCTATTTCCAGTGGCTGGAGAACATCCAGGACTGGTGCATCAGCCGGCAGATCTGGTGGGGCCACCGCATCCCGGCCTGGTATGACGAGGCGGGCAACGTCTATGTCGGCGCCTCGGAGGCCGACGTGCGCGCCCACCATGGGATCGCCGCCGATCAGCCATTGCGGCAGGACGAGGATGTCCTCGATACTTGGTTCTCCTCGGCGTTGTGGCCCTTCTCGACGCTGGGCTGGCCGCAGGCGACGCCCGAGCTGGCCGCCTTCTACCCCACTTCCGTGCTGGTGACCGGCTTCGACATCATTTTCTTCTGGGTCGCCCGGATGATCATGATGGGGCTGAAATTTACCGGTGAGGTGCCGTTTCGGGAGATTTACATCCATGGTCTGGTGCGCGACGCCGAAGGCCAGAAGATGTCCAAGTCCAAGGGCAATGTGCTCGATCCGATCGATCTGATCGATGGCATCAGCCTGGATGCACTGGTGGCCAAGCGCACCAGCGGCCTGATGCAGCCGCAGATGGCGAAAAAGATCGAACAGGCCACCCGCCGCCAGTTTCCCGGCGGCATCGCCGCCTTCGGCACCGACGCCCTGCGCTACACCTTCTGTTCGCTCGCCTCTACCGGCCGCGACATCAAGTTCGATCTGGGGCGGATCGAAGGCTACCGCAACTTCTGCAACAAGCTGTGGAACGCCGCCCGTTTCGTGCTGATGAACACCGAAGCAGAGGACACCGGGCTTGGCGCCGAGCCGATCGAACTGGGGCTGGCCGAACGCTGGATCATCTCGCGTTTGCAGCGTACCGAGGCGGGTGTGCGCGACCACCTGGACGGCTATCGCTTCGACCTCGCCGCCCAGGTGGCCTACGACTTTTTATGGGGCGAATACTGCGACTGGTACCTGGAACTGGCCAAGGTGACGCTGCAGAACGCCGATGCCGATCCTGCTCAGTTGCGCGGCACCCGGCGCACGCTGGTGCGGGTACTGGAAACGGCGCTGCGGCTGCTGCACCCCTTCATGCCCTTCATCACCGAGGAGATCTGGCAGCGGGTGGCACCGCTGGCCGGCAAACCGGGCGACACATTGATGCGCCAGCGCTACCCTGAACCGGATACCGCGCGCATTGATGAGGCCGCCGAAACGGATATGGCCTGGGTCATGGCGTTCATCCTGGGGGTGCGTCGCATTCGCGGCGAAATGGACATCGCCCCCGGCCGAGCGCTGCCCGTGCTGCTGCAGGACGCCAGCGACGCTGATCGACGGCGGCTCGACGCCTACCTGCCCTATCTCAGCAAACTGGCACGGCTCGCCGAACTCGAATTCCTCCCGTCCGGGGCATCGGCCCCGGAGGCGGCGCTTGCCTTGGTGGGCGGCATGGGTGTCCTCGTTCCCCTGGCAGGACTGATCGACACGGCGGCGGAACAGCAGCGCTTGGACAAGGAAATCGCGCGTCTGGGTCAGGAGCGGGACAAGCTGAAAGGGCGCCTGGACAATTCCGCCTTTGTCGAACGCGCACCCGCCGAGGTGGTGAGCAAGGAACAGGCCCGCCTGGAAAGCCTGACCGCCGATCTGGCCCGACTGGAGAGCCAGAAAGCGCGCCTCGCCCGCTTGGCCTGAAGTCAGAAAAATTCCGCCCACCGCCGCGGAGCAGGGATGGATGACGCGACGCCGGGGGCCTGGACGATCGCCTCCAGGCCCCGACGACCAGTCAGTTCTGTTCTGCCTCTTCCTGGAGCGTCTTGAGATGCTTGCGCGTCAGTTCGTAGAACTGGCGCGATGGTCCCACGTCCTCGAAGATGGGATCGCCCAACTCGTCCCGTGCCACCACCTGGGAACCTTCCCGGTAAGGCAGCAGGCCCTCAATCTCATCGAGGGCGGCGCTGATCAGTTCCCGCAGCAAATCATCCTCGCAGCGCGCCGGATACATCTCGTGCAAGGCCCGCAACCGGGCCAGGTCATGGATCGTCAGCCGCAGGCAGTAATCACGCCGGCTCAGGGGCGAATGCCCCTCACTTTCCCATGTCTTCAGCAATGCCTTGATCGCCATCTTCCGCACTCACCTTTATCTCAAATTCGCGGGCGCCATCAGCACCCAAATTACCTTCAGGGCGCGGGATGCCCGGCCTGAGCCAGCAACAGCCGCACACCCAGCCAGATCAGTCCAATCAACACCACCGTGGCCGCCGCGCCGACTGCGATGAAGGCAAAGGGGCTGCCACTGGTGAAATCGCGTTGACGATTCTTCTCGCTCTGAACCCCCAGCAAGGCCGCCAGCACACTGCCCATCACCTGCCAGAATCCCATGCGTTCATCGCGCTGCGTCATCTCATTCTCCGTTTGCAAACCGACCGACCGATCATTGCACGATCGCTTCACGTCATATTCTACCGAGGTCGGCCGAAAACCTCATTTGAAGCCCTGTTCAGTTCTCCGGAGTTCCCATGTCCGACGTATTCGATCTTCCGCTCCAGCCCCTGATTGATGAGCGGCCGCTGACCCTCATCCATGAAGCCATCGATCAGGTCGCGCGCGTCGTCCTCGGCAAGGAACACCAGATCCGCCAGGCAGTGGCCTGCCTGCTGGCCGAGGGGCATTTGTTGCTGGAAGACGTACCCGGTGTGGGCAAGACCACCCTGGCCCATGCGCTGGCGCGCAGCCTGGGGCTGGAATTCCAGCGCGTCCAATTCACCAGCGACATGCTGCCCGCCGACATTACCGGCACCTCCATCTATGACCGCGTCAGTGGTCGCTTCACCTTCCATCCGGGGCCGGTCTTCACCCAGTTGATGCTAGCCGATGAGATCAACCGGGCGACACCACGTACCCAGAGCGCACTGCTGGAAGCCATGGAAGAAGGCCAGGTCAGCGTGGATGGTATCAGTCACCGGCTGCCCCAACCCTTCTTCGTCATCGCCACCCAGAACCCCACCCGCCAGACAGGCACCTTCGCCCTGCCGGAATCGCAACTCGACCGTTTCCTGCTGCGCATCAGCCTGGGTTATCCGGACCCGGAGGCCGAGCGGGCGCTGCTGCGCCTCGGGGAGCGGCGCAGCGCACTGACGCAATTGCCCAGTCGACTCAGCGCCATTGATCTGTTGGATCTGCAACGGCAGGTGCGCCGGGTGCACCTGGCCGAACCGCTGCTGTCCTATGTGCTCGCGCTGCTCGACTACACGCGGCGCTGTGGGCGGTTTCGCGAAGGACTCTCGCCGCGCGCGGGATTGGGCCTGGTGCGCGCCGCGCAGGCCTGGGCCTTGTTGGCGGGGCGTCAGCATGTGTTGCCGGAGGATGTGCAGGCGCTGTTCGAACCTCTCGCCGATCATCGCCTGCAGCCGCTTGAAGGCCGCGAAGAACAACCCATCGGTCCCCGCGATATCCTGGCTGCGGTGGCGGTGCCCTGACCATGCCCGGGGCTGTGATGCGTCATGCCTGGGTGCTGCGCTGGGTCAATCGGCGCCATCCCCCGGTCACCGGACCCATCCGTGTGGAACGCAACCGCATCTATATCCTGCCCACCCGACAGGGCTGGGGATTCGCCGTGCTACTCGGGATCATGCTCTTGGCCGCCCTCAACTATGGCAACAGCCTGCTGTTCGTGGTCTGCTTCTGGATGGGCGGCGCGGCCTTCCTGGCCATGTATCACACCCACCGCAACCTGCTGGGACTGGTCCTCACGGGACAAGACGCTGCGCCCGTATTCGCCGGAAACCCAGCCATGTTCAGCCTGCATCTTTCCCACCCCGACACCCTGCCCCGCTACGGGCTGCGCCTCCATCACGATGCGCAGACTATGGCGCTCGCAGCGCTGCCCGCAGGTGCCGAAACGCCCGTTCCCTTCGCCATTCCGGCTCCCCGACGCGGACGTCTCGCGGTCCCCCGCCTGGGACTGTCGACCACCTATCCACTCGGATTGTTCGAAGCCTGGACCTGGATTCATCCGGCGCTGGAAACCCTGGTCTATCCGCATCCGGCCCGGCAAGCGCCGCTGCCCCGGGGCACTGCGGCGCAGGGCGGGGTGGGCGCAGCATCCGATCACGGAGAGGGCAGCGAGGACTATCGCGGCCTGCGCAGTTACCGCGCCGGCGATGGCGCGCACCACATCGCCTGGCGCACGCTGGCGCGGGAACGAGGGCTCATGGTCAAGCAATTCAGCGAAACCGATCAGCCCGAATGGCAGCTGGACTGGACGCAGTTTGCCCACGAAGCGGAAGCCGAACGCATTCTGTCGCTGCTGTGCCGCCAGGCCCTGGAAGCGCACGACTGCGGCGCGCCATTCGCCCTGCGCTTGCCCGATCGCCAGTTGCCCTTGGGCGTCGGCGAGCGCCACCTGCAACAGGCACTGCGCCAGCTCGCCCTGTTCGGTCTGCCGGCACGGGCAGCGCCATGAAGGCCGCCCGGCCCGGCCGCACGCTTGCCCTGCTGCTGGGTTGCGTCGCCATCGCCTATCTGCCTCACCTGGCCCATCTGCCGCTGTGGGTCGGCGTTGCACTGGCCAGCTGCGCTGCGGGACTCATCGCCATCACGGGCGGACGGATGGCCGCGCCGGGGCGCTGGCTGCGGCTGGGATTGGCGCTCACCGGCTTGGCGGCGGTGGCGGCCCAGTATGGGCGCATCAATGGCGCCGACTCGGGCAGCGCCCTGCTGGCGCTGATGCTGGGGCTCAAGCTGCTGGAGATTCGCACCGGACGGGATCGCATCCTGGTGGTGTATCTGTGTTTTTTTCTGTTGGGCAGTGGCTTCCTGCACGACCAGGCCTTGCCCGGCGGGGCGCTGGCGCTGCTGGGTCTGCTACCGCTGACCGCCGCCTGGATTTTGTTGCAGGCGGGCGCGGACGGACCGTCGCCGGCCATGGCCCTGCGCACTGCAGCGGTGCTTCTGGCCCAGGCGCTGCCCCTGATGTTGATTCTGTTCCTGCTGTTTCCGCGTCTGTCGGGGCCGTTGTGGAGCATTCCGCGGGATACCGGAACCACCCGGTTCGGACTGAGCGACCACATGGCCCCTGGCGCCATCGCGGCGCTGGGCCAATCCGGGGCGGTGGCTTTCCGCGTGCGTTTCTTCGGTCCCACACCGCCGCCAGCATCCCGCTATTGGCGCGCCCTGGTGCTCTGGGATTACGACGGTCAAACCTGGCGCACCCGGCAACCTGCCGAAACCAACCCGACGCCGTTGACCCCTCTTGGCGCACCGCTGAGCTACGAGATCACACTGGAACCGCAGGGACAACCCTGGCTGCCGCTGCTCGACGTTCCCGCCCGACTGGAGCGCACCCAGGCGCGGCTCACGGGACGCGAGGCCATCGAGGGCAAGCCAGTGGAAGAACGCCTGCGTTACGAAGCCAGCTCCTATTTGAACTACCGACTTGCCGCGGAACTCGACCCGGGTCTGCGCGGACGCGCCCTGGCACTGCCCGAAAAAGGCAATCCCGCGGCGCGCGCGCTCGCTGAACAGTGGCAGGCGCGTCTCGCCAATCCGGCGGAGCGATCCCGCGCAGCGCTGACTTTGTTCCGACAAGCACCTTTCTACTACACCCTCGACCCGCCACCCCTGGGGCCAAACGGGATCGACGATTTTCTGTTCAACACCCAGCGCGGGTTTTGTGAACACTATGCGGGGGCCTTTGTGTTCCTGATGCGAGCAGCCGGGGTCCCAGCGCGCGTGGTGACCGGCTACCAGGGCGGCGAGACCAATCCCCTGGGGGATTATTTGATCGTGCGCCAGGCCGACGCCCATGCCTGGGCTGAAATCTGGCTCGCGGACCGGGGATGGGTGCGCATCGATCCCACCGCGGCCGTCGCCCCAGAGCGAATCGAGGACGGTGCGGCCGCAGCGCTGGCGGGTGAACTGTCGGCACCGGTGCGCTTGCTGCGCGAGAGCCAAACGCTGCAACGCCTGCGGCTGAGCTGGGACGCGGTGAACTACCGCTGGAATGACTGGGTGCTGGGTTATGGCCCGGAAAAGCAACGCACGACGCTGACTCAGTTGGGTTTTGAGTCGGTCGAACCGGGACGGTTGATGGGGTGGATGACGCTCATCACCGTGGGCGTGGGCGCGATGGTGGGGCTATGGATGGGACGCCGGCGCGACTATCGCCGTGAGGATGATCCCGTGGCGGCAGGTTTCGGCCGCCTGACCCGTCGGCTGTCGCGGGCGGGCTATCCAGTTCGACCGGGGGAGGGGCCGCGGGATTATCTGGCCCGCTGCGCCGCAGCCGAGCCGGCCTGGCATATCCCGCTCGGCGAGCTGTGTGAGCAATACCTGGCCTTGCGCTATAGTCTCGAGCCCGCGCCGCAGGCGTTGCCGCGATTCAAAAGGACGCTGCGGCGGTTTCATCCCCGCTGGCTGCGCCTGCGCGGGCGCATGCCCCTGTTACACCCTCACGCACCTTCAGTCGACGCACTCGCGACGAACGCCTTGGTCATCCCGGGCGACGCGGCGCGAACAACACCGCGAGCAGCATCAGACTGATACCGGCGTAGAGAATCTGGCTGGTGCCATGGACCGCAAGAAAGCTGACACGGGCATCCGGCCCCAGGGATTTGAAATGCGCCATGAGGGGCTGGAGTGCCAATGCCTGAAGCGTCACGCTGGCCATGGCTGCATACAGGAAAAAACGCGGCCAGCGTGACGTCACCGTCGGCATTTTCCACAGGGCCAGCAGCAAGACGGGAATCCCGCTCAGGAAAACCATGCGAAACAATTCTCCCGCCAGAGCGCCGGCCAGCACCGGATCCGGCAAGCGCGCAAACAGCAGCGGCGCGACGCCATAACCCACCGTCAGTTGCGCGCCCAACCACAGGGCCAGCAGATGGGAAGCCGGGCTGCCCCGCCGTGTCGTCATAGATAGCGGACCTTGACAATCTCCAGGCTGCGGCTGCCAGCGGGGATTTCCACGACAACAACATCCCCTTCCCGCTTCCCCACCAGCGCGCGGGCGATGGGAGAATTGATGGACAGCAGGCCCGCCTTGATGTCGGCTTCATCCTGGCCGACGATGCGATAGGTCAGTTCTTCGCCGGTATCCTCATCCACCAGGTCGACGGTGGCGCCGAACACCACCCGATCCGATGGCTCCAGCGCCAGCACATCAATCACCTGGGCATTCGAGAGTCTGGCCTCGATCTCGGCGATGCGCCCCTCGACGAAGCCCTGCTGCTCACGGGCGGCATGATATTCGGCGTTTTCCTTGAGGTCCCCATGGGCGCGGGCCTCGGCAATGGCGGCAATGATGCGAGGCCGATCCTGTTTTTTCAGGCGCGCGAGTTCCTCGCGCAGCAATTCGGCGCCGCGAACGGTGATGGGAACCCGTGTCATGGCTTGAGCTCCTTGTGCAGATCCTGTAACCGATGCACTTCCACATTGTCCAGATAATCCAGCGCTCGGCAGCTTGCCCGCGCCCCGGCCAGGGTAGTGTAGTAAGTCACCCGATGTTGCAGTGCGGCGCGGCGGATGGATAGGGATTCGGCAATCGCTTTCTTGCCTTCGGTGGTGTTGACGATCAGGTCAACGGCGTCGTTCTTGATCATGTCCACCACATGCGGGCGCCCTTCGGTGACCTTGTTGACCTGCTGGCAGGCAATGCCCGCAGATTCCAAAACGGCCGCCGTGCCCCGTGTCGCCACGATGTCAAAGCCGCGTTCCAGCAGGGTGCGAGCCAGCGCCACGGCCGCCGGCTTGTCCGCGTCACGCACACTGAGGAACACCCGTCCGCCCCGTTTCAGCACCACGCCCGCACCGAGCTGGGCCTTGGCAAACGCTTCCCCGAAGGAGCGGCCCACGCCCATGACCTCTCCCGTCGACTTCATCTCCGGTCCCAGGATGGGATCCACGCCGGGGAACTTGATGAAAGGAAACACCGATTCCTTCACCGCAAAATAGGATTTCGGCGTCACGCTGCCGGTAATTCCTTGTTCCGCCAGGGAGCGGCCGGCCATGCAGCGCGCGGCGACCTTGGCCCACGGCACCCCCGTTGCCTTGGAAACGAAAGGCACGGTGCGCGAGGCACGCGGATTGACTTCCAGCACGTAGACTTGGCCGTCCTTGATGGCGAACTGGGTGTTCATCAGCCCCACCACACCGAGTCCATGGGCCATGACGCGCACCTGTTCGCGCATCTGCGCCTGGAGATCCTCGCTGAGGCTGAAGGGCGGTAGGGAACAGGCTGAATCGCCGGAATGCACCCCGGCCTGCTCGATGTGCTCCATGATCCCGGCCACCAGCACCTGCTCACCGTCGCAGATCGCGTCCACGTCGACTTCCAGCGCATCGTCCAGGAAGCGATCCAGCAGCACCGGACAATCATGGGAGACCTGCACCGCCTGGGTCATGTAGCGCTCCAGGTCGCCTTCGTCATAGACGATCTCCATCGCCCGCCCGCCCAATACATAGGACGGTCGCACCAGCAGGGGAAAGCCGAGATCCTGTGCCAGGCGCAGCGCCTCGGCGGCGCTGCGGGCCGTGCGGTTGGGCGGCTGGTTCAGTTTCAACCGGTGCAGCAGCCCCTGAAAGCGTTCGCGATCCTCGGCCAGATCGATGGAATCGGGGCTGGTACCGATAATGGGCGCCCCGGCCGCCTCCAGGGCGCGCGCCAGCTTCAAGGGGGTTTGACCGCCATACTGGACGATCACGCCCTTGGGGTTTTCCTTGGCGAGGATCTCCAGCACATCTTCCAGCGTCAGGGGCTCGAAATAGAGCCGATCAGAGGTGTCGTAGTCGGTGGACACCGTCTCCGGATTGCAGTTGACCATGATGGTCTCGTAGCCATCCTCGCGCAGCGCAAGCGCCGCATGGACGCAGCAATAGTCGAATTCTATGCCCTGGCCGATGCGGTTGGGGCCGCCGCCCAGCACCATGATCTTCTCCCGCGTCGTGGGCGCCGCCTCGCATTCCTCATCGTAAGTGGAATAGAGGTAGGCCGTCGCCGACTCGAACTCGGCGGCGCAGGAATCGACGCGCTTGTAGACCGGACGGATGCCCCAGCCATGACGCAGGGCGCGGATCTCGCCCTCATCGGTGGCGAGCAGCGCGGCCAAACGGCGGTCGGAGAATCCCTTGCGCTTGAGCGCACGCAACCGGGTGGCGTCCAGGTTTGCCAGACCACCCTCGCGCACCTGACCTTCCTCGCGCACCAGGTCTTCGATCTGCACCAGAAACCAGGGATCAATCGCTGTCAGATCGAACACCTGCTGACGATCCAGCCCGGCGCGGAAGGCATCCGCCACATACCACAGCCGCTCGCCACGGGGGGCGCTCAGTTCCTGGCGCAAGCGCGCCCACGCCTCCTCGGTCTGGGGCAGCGGCATGCGCTCGGTGAGTCCGTCCACGCCGGTTTCCAATCCGCGCAGGGCTTTCTGCAGCGATTCCTGGAAATTACGGCCAATGGCCATCACCTCGCCCACCGATTTCATCTGGGTGGTGAGGTGGTCGTCCGCCTGGGGGAATTTCTCGAAGGTGAAACGCGGCACCTTGGTGACCACGTAGTCGATGGCCGGCTCGAAGGACGCCGGGGTCGCGCCGCCGGTGATGTCGTTCTTCAGCTCATCCAGGGTGTAGCCCACCGCCAGCTTGGCGGCCACCTTGGCGATGGGGAAGCCGGTGGCCTTGGAGGCCAGCGCCGAGGAGCGGGAGACCCGCGGGTTCATCTCGATCACCACCATACGGCCATCCGCCGGATTGATGGCGAACTGGACATTGGAGCCCCCGGTGTCCACGCCGATCTTGCGCAGCACGGCGATGGAGGCATCGCGCATGCGCTGGTATTCCTTGTCGGTCAGGGTCTGCGCCGGGGCTACCGTAATGGAGTCGCCCGTATGCACGCCCATGGGATCCAGGTTTTCGATGGAGCAGACGATGATGCAGTTGTCCGCCCGGTCCCGGACCACTTCCATCTCGAACTCTTTCCAGCCCAGGGCGGACTCCTCCAGCAGCACCTCGGTGGTGGGGGACAGATCCAGGCCATGCTCGACGATGGCGAGGAATTCCTCGCGGTTGTAGGCAATGCCACCACCGGACCCACCCATGGTGAAAGACGGGCGGATGATGGTGGGATAACCCACCTCGGGCTGCTGGGCCAGCGCTTCTTCCATGGAATGCACCACCACCGAATGCGGCGTGGCCAGGCCGATTTCCGTCATGGCGCGCCGGAACAGGTTGCGGTCTTCGGCCATGTGGATGGCCTCCTGGCTTGCGCCGATGAGCTGGACACCGAATTGCGCGAGGACACCCTCGCGCACCAGGTCCAGCGCACAATTGAGCGCCACCTGGCCGCCCATGGTCGGCAGCACGGCATCGGGGCGCTCCGCCTCGATGATGCGCGCCACCGTGGCCCAGTGGATGGGCTCGATGTAGACGGCGTCGGCCATCTCCGGATCGGTCATGATGGTCGCCGGATTGGAGTTGACCAGGATGACCCGGTAACCCTCCTCGCGCAGCGCCTTGCAGGCCTGGGCGCCGGAGTAATCGAACTCGCAGGCCTGGCCGATGACGATGGGGCCGGCGCCCAGGATGAGGATGCTGGAAAGATCAGTACGTTTGGGCATGCGAAAACCTGTCAGTCAGGCGGATGGCGGTAAGGGGCTCAGGCCGCCCGCTGGCGCTCCATCATCTCGGTGAAACGGGTGAAAAGAGGCCGCAGGTCGTGGGGTCCCGGGCTGGCTTCCGGGTGGCCCTGGAAACCGAAGGCCGGCCGATCGGTGCGCATCACCCCCTGCAGCGTGCCGTCGAACAACGAGCGGTGGGTGGCGCGCAACTGATCCGGCAGGCTGTCTTCATCCAGCGCAAAGCCGTGGTTCTGGCTGGTGATCAACACCCGGCGGCTGTCCAGATCCATCACGGGGTGGTTGGCGCCGTGGTGGCCAAATTTCATCTTGACCGTGCGCGCGCCGCTGGCCAGCCCCAGCAACTGATGGCCCAGGCAGATTCCGAACAAGGGGACACCGCGCTCCAGGAAAGTCCGGATCGCCGCGATGGCGTAGTCGCATGGTTCCGGATCGCCAGGCCCATTGGACAGGAACACCCCATCCGGCGCCATGGCCAAGACCTCGGCGGCGGTGGTGGTGGCCGGCACCACCGTGACCCGACACCCTGCGTCCACCAGCAAGCGCAGGATGTTGCGCTTGATGCCGAAATCGTAGGCCACCACATGGAAGCGGCCCGATGCCGGCGCCTCGCGGTCGGCATCGAACGACGCTGTCGGTTCTTCCCAGATGTAGGCAGCGGACGCACTGACCTCGCGGGCCAGATCCAGCCCCAGCAGGCCAGGAAAGGCCAGCGCAGCTTCCCGTCCCAGTTCAGGGGCGCGCTGAGGATCGGCCTGTCCTGCCACGATCGCCCCCCGCAAGGCGCCTTTCTGGCGCAACAGCCGGGTGAGGCGGCGCGTGTCGACCTCGGCAATGGCAACGATGCCCTGGGCCTGAAGGTAGGTTTCCAGGCTTTGCTCGGCCCGCCAGTTGCTGACCACCTGGGATGCGTCCCGGATGATCAGGCCGGCAACCTTCACCCCATCGGACTCGGCATCGGCCGCATTCACGCCGACGTTGCCGATGTGGGGATAGGTCAGCGTCACCAGTTGGCGATGATAGGAGGGATCGGTCAGCACTTCCTGATAGCCGGTCATGGCGGTGTTGAACACCACCTCCCCGGCGCTTACGCCGGCAACCCCCAGGGAACGGCCGGAAAACACGCTGCCATCTTCAAGAACGAGCAGGGCGGGTACAGACAAGGGGCCACCTCCGGCACGGGCGTGCGAAAACGGAACGGGATTTGCGTCCCGCCCGGAAAATCCATTGCATCCGAAACAGCGATCACGCCCCCGGGAAGAGACGCTGACTCAACGGCCACCCCGAGGCCGGAGTGCCGAGGCAAATGCCCAGCGAGTGCATTCAAACCGCTCTGATTTTAAGGGTCTTGGCCCTGGATGTCCATGCGAGGGCCATCACAGACCCAACACATCCGCCATGTCATAGAGCCCCGGCGGGCGCCCGGCCAGCCACGCAGCGGCGCGCAGGGCGCCTTGCGCGAAGTTTTCCCGGCTGGTCGCGCGGTGGGTAATTTCCAGCCGTTCACCCTCGCCGGCAAACAGCACCGTGTGGTCGCCAACGATGTCACCCGCGCGAATGGTCTCGAAACCGATCATGTGCCGATCACGCGCACCGGTCTGACCTTCGCGGCCATACACCGCGCAGGTTTTCAGGTCGCGCCCCAGGGTGCTGGCGATCACCTCGCCCATACGCAGCGCAGTACCCGAGGGCGCATCGACCTTGTGGCGGTGGTGGGCTTCGATGATCTCGATGTCCACCATATCGCCCAACACCCGCGCCGCCATTTCCAGCAGCTTGAGGGTCAGGTTGACCCCGACGCTCATGTTGGGGGAGAGCACGATCGGAATGTCGCGCGCCGCGGCCGCCACGGTGGCCCGCTGGGCGGCATCCAGCCCAGTGGTCCCGATCACCATGGCCTTGCCATGCTGGCGACAGAGCTCCAGATGGGCCAGGGTGGGCTCGGGTCGGGTGAACTCGATCAGCACCGCGAAACGCTGAAGCTGGGCAGCCAGGTCATCGACCAGCGGCAAGCCCAGCGGTCCGAATCCCGCCAGAATGCCGGCGTCCTGACCCAAGGCAGGATGCGCCGGGGCTTCCAGCGCCACGGTGATGGCCAGATCGCTGCGTCCCTGGGCCGCTGCCATCAACGCCCGACCCATGCGGCCCGCGGCCCCTGCAATCGCCACCTGCGCCATTTGCCGCTCCATCTCCCCCGGCCGGGAGTTCAAGACGTGAATCGATCAAAGAAGCCTTTCACCCCATCCAGCCAGCCACTGGTAGTCGGGCTGTGGCGGCGTTCACCCGCGCCGATCAGGGTCCCGAAGCGTTCCAGCAGCTCGCGTTGCTCCGCCGTCAGGTTGACCGGCGTCTCCACCTGCACACGGCACAAGAGATCGCCGGTCTCGGCGCCACGCAGGCCCGGCATGCCCTTGCCGCGCAGGCGGAATACCTTGCCGGTCTGGGTGCCCGCGGGGACCTTCAGATTGACCTGGCCATCCAGCGTGGGCACCTCGATTTCCCCGCCCAGCGCAACGGTGGTGAAGCTCACCGGCATCTCGCACAAGAGATCCTTGCCCTCGCGGTGGAAAATGGAATGGTCGCGCACCTGAATCTGGACATACAGATCCCCTGCCGGACCGCCCCCCTGGCCCGGCTCGCCCTCGCTGCCCAGGCGGATGCGATCGCCGCTATCGACCCCCGGCGGAACCTTCACCGACAGGGTCTTGTCCTGCCGTATGCGCCCGGCGCCACTGCATGCCTTGCACGGGGATTCGACAACGGTGCCGCGACCACGGCAACGCGGGCAAGCCTGTTGCAGGGAGAAAAAGCCCTGCTGCACCCGCACCTGCCCCTGTCCCGCGCAGGTG
>Ga0209851_1000055_pt1 | contig 44478 bp, 44 predicted proteins | sample GWRWT4_14Oct14_FD_187195 | JGI IMG/M metagenome (GOLD analysis project Ga0209851, IMG submission 187195) | Sand microcosm microbial communities from a hyporheic zone in Columbia River, Washington, USA - GW-RW T4_14-Oct-14 (SPAdes) (version 2) | ecosystem: Engineered > Artificial ecosystem > Sand... | reverse complement strand
CTCATGTTCTAATCCTCGTATCTGCTTACAGCGCTTCTGCGCCGGAAATGATTTCGATAAGTTCCTTGGTGATCGACGCCTGACGGGTGCGGTTATAGGTCAGGTTCAGTTTCAGGATCATGTCGCCCGCATTGCGGGTGGCGTTGTCCATCGCGCTCATGCGCGCGCCCTGTTCGCTGGCGGCATTTTCCAGCAGGGCGCTGAAAATCTGCACCGAGACATTGCGCGGCAATAAATCGGACAGAATTTCGGCTTCGTCCGGTTCATATTCATAGGACGCGCCGCCCATATCGGATGCGCCGCCCGCCACAGCGCCCAGATCAATCGGGATCAGCTGGGTGGCGGTGGGAATTTGCAGAATGACCGAACGGAAGCGGCTGAAAAACAGGGTGCAGACATCAAATTCGCCGGCTTCATACATGGCCAGCACACGTTCGCCGACATTGGCGGCCTGGGCAAAGCCGATATTGCGCACATTATTATGTTCGATCGTATCCACGATCAGACTGCCATACAGACGGCGCAGCGCATCGCGCCCCTTGCGGCCGACGCACAGGATTTTGACGGTTTTGCCTTCGCTTTGCAGCCGGATAATATGTTCACGCGCCAGGCGCGCAATGCTGGAATTAAAGCCGCCGCACAGGCCGCGTTCGGCAGTCGCCACCAGCAACAGATGCACCTGATCCCGCCCCGTGCCGCCCAGCAAAGGCGATACACCGTCGCGCCCGGCAACGCCTGCCGCCAGATTGTTGATTACCCGTCCCATACGCTCGGCATAGGGGCGTGACGCCACGGCCGCATCCTGCGCCCGGCGCAGTTTTGCGGCGGCCACCATCTGCATCGCCTTGGTGATCTTCTGTGTGGAGCGCACAGAGGCGATGCGGTTTTTAAGTTCCTTAAGGCTGGGCATCTTTTATCCCGTGAATGGCCTATATCAGGCGAAGGACTTGGTGAACGCGGTCAGAATTTCGCGCAGTTTGGCGTCGGTCGCATCCGAAATGGCTTTTTCATCGCGGATTGCCGCAACCACGGCGGAATGCTTGTCATGCATATGGCGCAACAGACTTTGTTCATAGCGGCCAATGGCTTCAACGGCGATGCCATCCAGGAATCCCTTGGCGCCGCTGAACAGCACGATCACCTGTTCTTCCACGGTCAGCGGCGAAAACTGGTTCTGCTTCAGCAGTTCGGTCAGCCGCGCGCCGCGCGCCAGCAGTTTCTGCGTCGATGCGTCCAGATCGGAACCGAACTGCGCAAACGCCGCCATTTCGCGGTATTGCGCCAGTTCCAGCTTCAGCGAACCGGAAACCTGCTTCATCGCCTTGATCTGTGCAGCCGATCCCACGCGCGACACCGACAGGCCGACATTGACGGCCGGACGGATGCCCTGGTGGAACAGGCCGGTTTCCAGGAAGATCTGGCCATCGGTAATCGAAATCACATTGGTCGGAATATAGGCCGACACGTCATTGGCCTGGGTCTCAATCACCGGCAGCGCGGTCAGCGAACCCGCGCCATTGTCATCGTTCAGTTTGGCTGCGCGTTCCAGCAGGCGGCTATGCAGATAGAACACGTCGCCGGGATAGGCTTCGCGGCCCGGCGGGCGGCGCAGCAGCAGCGACATCTGGCGGTAGGCCACGGCCTGCTTTGACAGATCGTCATAGATCATCAGCGCGTGCATACCATTATCGCGGAAATATTCGCCCATGGTGCAGCCGGTATAGGGCGCCAGGAATTGCAGCGGCGCCGGATCGGATGCGGTGGCGGCGACGACGATGGTATATTCCATCGCGCCCGCTTCCTGAAGCGTCTTGACGATCTGCGCCACGGTCGAGCGTTTCTGCCCGATGGCGACATAGACGCAATACAGCTTTTTGGATTCGTCCGTACCCTGATTGATGACCTTCTGGTTCAGAATGGTGTCGATGGCGATGGCGGTCTTGCCGGTCTGGCGGTCGCCAATGATCAGTTCGCGCTGGCCGCGGCCCACCGGGATCAGGCTGTCGATGGCCTTGAGGCCGGTCTGCATTGGTTCGTGTACGGATTTACGCGGGATAATGCCGGGCGCCTTAACCTCGACGCGGCGGCGCTCGGAACTGACCAGCGGCCCCTTGCCGTCAATCGGATTGCCCAGACCATCGACCACGCGGCCCAGCAGGCCCTTGCCCACGGGGGCGTCCACGATGGCGCCGGTGCGCTTGACCACATCGCCTTCCTTGATGTTGCGGTCATCACCGAAAATCACCACGCCGACATTGTCGCTTTCCAGGTTCAGCGCCATGCCTTTGGTGCCGTCGGAAAATTCGACCATTTCACCGGCGCGCACTTTGTCCAGGCCATGAATGCGCGCGATCCCGTCGCCAACGCTCAGTACCTGGCCGATTTCGGAAACCTCGGCCTCGACGCCGAAATTCGTAATCTGCTGTTTAAGGATCGCGGAGATTTCCGCAGCCTGGATGTCCATCAGCCAACCTCTTTCATAGCAATCTGTAAATTGTTCAGTTTAGTGCGCAGCGAACCGTCAATCATGCGGCTTCCCATGCGCACGATCAGCCCGCCCAGAATGGAATTATCCACATCCGCCTTTAGCTGCACATCCCGGCCGGCGGCCTGTTTCAGCGCCGCCTTGATCGCATCAAGCTGTGCGCCATCAAGCGCATGGGCGGAGGTCACCTGCGCCGACACTTCGCCGCGATGCGCCGCCAGCAGGGCGTTAAAGATGCTGATGATCGCCGGAAGCACGAACAGGCGGCGCTTTGACGCCACCAGGCCGATAAAGCGTGTGGTCAGATCCTGCGCCTGCATGCGCGCCAGCACGGCGGCCATGGCCTTGCCCTGTTCGGCGCGGCTGAATACCGGGCTGCGCACCAGGCGCGTCAGATCTGCGCTGGTGTTCAGCAGTTTTGTCAACGCAGCCAGATCGGCCGCCACGCCATCCAGCGTACGCGCCTCGCGCGCCAGTTCAAAAATCGCGGTGGCGTAACGCCCGGCCAATCCCGAAACGCCCGCAACCTGTTGTGTTTGCTCAGCCAATTGAGGCCCCTCAACTGCGCCCGCCGCAAATGCGCAGGCAAAATACCAACCATATGAAAACAAAAGGCTTTTCCGGGCATCACGAAAATCCGCAACAACCATGCCCTTAAAGCCGCGCGTGTCCTAACATGACTTCGGTATAGACGCAAGCGCGGGCGGCGATTTGGCGGCATAAGAATGTCACGCCCTGTGCCATTTCAGGGCTGGCCCCTTATTTCGGCTTTTGCAATAAGCGCGTCCGCTGACACCTGGCTCACCGGACAAGCACCCCATCGCGTTCGATATTGCGTAAAAGTTTCGGGTTGCGATAGGCGTCCGGATTATCCCATTCGTCCTCCCACACCGGCAAGGGTTCAATGCGAATGCCGGTTTCGAGCATTACGTCAAAGGCAATGTCGGCCATCGCCAGCTTTGCCGCCATGAACGGGCCGTGCGGGCCGGAAAGCAGCACGGCGACATCCGCGTCACTCTCGGGCTGAAATTCACCCCGGGCGCGGCTGCCAAACAGGATGACGTGGCGCACTGGGAACATTGCGGCAACCCGATCAAGAAAAGCCATCACCGCGTGACCGGTCGCCGCATCCAGTGGATGTTCGTTGCGCATTTGCATAAGGATATTTGTATCAGCTTGGGGGGAGGAGGGCAAACCCATCCAGTGTACAAATAAGGGCGCCCGCCAGGCGCCCTTATTGAGATTGCAGAAAGCGGAAAATCCGCCTTTATTTTGCCGCCTGGGACCGCCGCCGCATTGCGCCGATGCCCGCCAGACCCGCGCCGAGCAGGCTCAGTGTCATCGGTTCGGGGACGCCTGTGGGGGGTGTGACCACAGTGACGCCATTGAGCTGCACAAGAAGATTGTCGATGCCCCAGGCTTCATCATCCGCGCCTTGCCACCCGCCGCCTTCGCCCCGCAGTTCAATGCTCAGGGTCGACGCCGTGTGCGTAAGGTTTGCCAACTCGTTTTCAAGGTCAAAAGCCTGATCATTCCAACCGCCATTAAATCCACGCGACACTTTACCGGCGCCGATGTCCGTCAGCAGAGCGGTATTGTTGAAGGAGCCAAGCGCAGTGTTATAGGTGTCACTGAATATGGCCACCCCATCCACATAAATACGGAAGAAATCAGGGCTACAGCAGCCGCCATCACTTGAGTCCCAACTGTCAAGCATACCGAGAAGGCCAGTAATATTAAGGCTGGTGTGGGTAGGCAGATTGCCCAGCGTGAGTGTGGCTATGCTTGACGAATTGAAGGAAGACAAAAAATTACCACCGAATTGATTGCCCGTGGCGCCCAATCCAGCCAGACCTTGAACAGATTGCACCGCCGCACCGCTCAAGCTAGCGGTCACGCCTGACGCCACTGTGGCGGCGGCGTCAAAATTAGAGGAATAGGCGGTTATGGTCACAGCCTGCGCCTGGGTGGCCATCAGCGCCCCAAGCGCAGTGATGGCGGTTTTTGCAAAATTACGCATATTCATTCTCCGTGATTAATGTTTGTCCGCCGGATAATCTCGGCAGCTTTTACGCTTTGAAAACACAGCTTAAACCCGGAGCTGAGCCATAATTTTACTCTGCGCCGATTTTAAACCTTTTTCAGCCTACCCCCCCTGCGAAAGAGTCAATGTTCATTCGTCACAATTTTGCGGGTGAGGGGTGCCTCCCTCTCCCCCTGCGGGAGAGGGCCGGGGTGAGGGGGCGGTCCCGGAAAAGCTTTCCCTGAGGCGCATAAAGGCAGCCCCTCATCCTGACCTTTATTGGTACCTGCACCTTCAGGCTCCCACAAGGGAAGAAGGAAAAGCTCGAATAATGAAATACACATCCATATGCGATAGCCCTGCTACGAAGGGCGAGGGTTGGGGTGGGGTACGAAATTGGCGCGGCTCTCAGTCTGATCAAAAAAAAAGCCCTGGGGCCGGTATGGGCGCGCGCAGGCGCTCACATAAAGCTGTACGGATCGACATCGACGGCAAGGCGGAGTTTGGGCGGGACTTTTATCTTGGCCAACCATTGCCGTAAAATCGCCTGCACATTGTGCTGGCGGGTGGCCATCAGCAGCAGGCGATAGCGGTGGCGGCCGCGCAGCAGCGCCAGGGGGGCGGGGGCGGGGCCGAGCACATGAACATCCTTGCCGTGGGGCGCATGGCGGGCAAGCTGGGTGGCGAAGTCGCGCACCTGTATCTGATCGGGGCCGGAGATGATCAGCGCCGCCAGGCGGCCAAACGGCGGCAGGTTGCGGGCGCGCCGCGCGTCTGATTCCGCCGCCAGAAATTTCGCCTGATCGCCGCTGATCAGCGCCTGCATTACCGGATGTTCGGGCATATAGGTCTGCATCACCGCATGGCCGGGGCGGCTCGCGCGGCCCGCACGGCCTGACACCTGATGCAGCATCTGAAAGGTGCGTTCCGCCGCGCGCAGATCGCCGCCCGCCAGGCCAAGGTCCGCGTCGATCACGCCGACAAGGGTAAGATCGGGAAAATGATGCCCCTTGGCAATAATCTGTGTACCGATTAATATTTGCGTTTCCCCCCGGGTGAAGGCCGCCAGTGTGGCGCGCACCTGATCGACATTGTGATCACCGGAAATTATCGCCGGGGCAAATTGTGGAAAGGCGGCGGCCACTTCTTCGGCCAGCCGTTCAATGCCTGGGCCCAGCGCCACCATTTTATCTTCGACAGCGCAGGCGGGACAGGCTTTGGGCTTTTGCGCCTCATGCCCGCAATGATGGCACAGCATGCGGTTGTGAAAGCGGTGCTCGACCAGCCAGGCCGAACAGTTCGGGCATTCCATGCGGCTGCCGCAGGCACGGCACAGCGTCAGCGGCGCATAACCGCGCCGGTTGAGAAACAGCAGCGCCTGTTCGCCGCGCGCCAGGGTTTCCCCCATCAATTGCAACAGGCGCGGGGAAATAAACTGTCCGGCCGGCAGGCTTGCCGCGCGCATATCCACCGCCTCGATGCTGGCAAGGCGCGCCCCGCCATGCCGGTCCGGCAGGATCAGATGCCGGTAACGCCCGCTTTGCGCATTGATCATGGTTTCCAGCGACGGGGTGGCGGAGGCCAGCACGATGGGAACAGCGCTGAGATGCGCGCGCACCACCGCCATGTCGCGGGCATGATAGATGACGCCATCTTCCTGCTTGTAGGCGCCATCATGTTCTTCGTCCGCAATGATCAGGCCCAGCTGCGGAAATGGCAGAAACAGCGCCGAGCGCGCCCCCGCCACGACACGCGCTTCGCCTGACGCCACCGCGCGCCAGATATTGCGCCGCCTTGCATCCGGCAATTGCGAATGCCACTCCGCCGGTAGACAGCCAAAGCGCGCCCTGAACCGTTCCAGAAACTGCGCCGTCAGCGCAATTTCCGGCAGCAGCACCAGCGCCTGTCTGTCCTGACGCAGGGCTTCGGCAATCGCCTCGAAATAGACTTCGGTCTTGCCGGAGCCGGTGACACCCTGCAACAAGGTACAGGAATAGGTTCGCGCCGCCACCGCGTCACGCAATGCCCGCGCCGCGCCGGCCTGTTGCGGGGAAAGCTGCGGGCCGGGATGTTCCGCATCCGGCTTTTCAACCGCTGGCGCGCGTCTCGGCCGATTGGGCGGCGCCGCAGAGGGAACCCGCATCGCCAGCCGCAGCACCGCGCCGGGCGGGCTCAGCGTATAGTCCGCGACCCAGCCTATAAACCGGCGCAAATCATCCGGCAGCGGCGGCAGGTCAAGCTTGCCGGTAACGGGTTTCAGCCTGCCGGGATCGACCCCGCCCTGCGCCGCGCCCCAGACAACCCCCACCCTCTGGCGTGCGCCCAGCGGCACGGTAACCATGTCACCCGGCGACAGTTCCATGCCCGCCGGAACCGCATAATCATACGCCCCCGCCAGCGGCAGCGGCAGCAGCACGCCAACACAGGGCGGTGCGGGGGATGTGGTGTTGGGCGAATCCATGGTCTATATTGCGCCAACCCGCACAAACATAAAGCGATACCGGATCAGCCTATCCGTGCTGATTTAACAAAAGCGAGATGAGCTTATGAAACTGAAAGTGATCATTCATGAAGCGGAAGAAGGGGGCTTCTGGGCTGAGGTTCCCGCTATACCCGGTTGCGTGGCTCAGGGCGAGACGTTTGATGCGCTTCTTGGCAATATTTACGAGGCCGTTGAAGGGTGTTTGTCGGTTGACATAGCGGATATCACAATAAGCGGGACGGACAGGGTTTTGGAGATTGCTGTGTGAAATCCGTTTCCGGGAAGGATTTCGCAAAGATCCTTGAGAAAAAAGGCTGGGAGTTGCGGCGAACGAAAGGCAGCCATCACATATATGCAAGAGCGGGAAGTCAGGTGCGGATCTCGGTTCCCGTTCATGGAAACGCGGCCCTAAAACGGGGCCTTCTAACGCACCTTATGAAAATTGCCGGAATTGATGAAAGTGAGCTTTAGGCTCCCGCCCTGTAGCCTCGGGCGTATCCATGCTCTATATTGCGCCAACCCTCACGAACATAAAGCGATCCCGCATGAAATTCTTTGTCGATACCGCCGATCTGGCTGAAATCCGCGACCTTGCCGCCACCGGGATGGTGGATGGGGTTACCACCAATCCTTCGCTGGTGGCCAAGGCGGGGGGTAATTTTATCGAATCGCTGCGTGAAATCTGCGCGCTGGTGCCGGGCCCGGTCAGCGCCGAGGTCACCGCGCTGGATAGTGCCGGCATGTTGCGCGAGGCCGAAAAGCTGCGCGCTGTGGCCAGCAATATAGCCATCAAGGTGCCGATGACCTGGGATGGGCTGAAGGCCTGCCGCAGTCTGGCGAATGACGGGGTGATGGTCAATGTCACCTTGTGCTTTTCCGCCAATCAGGCGCTGCTGGCGGCCAAGGCGGGCGCGGCCTTTGTGTCGCCCTTTGTCGGGCGGCTGGATGATATCAGCCAGGAAGGCATGGATCTGATTGCGGATATACGCGAAATCTATGACAATTACCCTGATCTTGAGACCGAAATTCTGGTGGCCTCGGTGCGCCATCCCGCCCATGTGCTGGAATCCGCGCGTATTGGCGCGGATATCTGCACCATACCACCCAATGTGCTGCGTCAGCTGATCCGCCATCCGCTGACCGATGCAGGCATAGCCGCCTTTATGGCCGACTGGGAAAAAAGCGGGCAGAAAATCATTTAGCGTAAATCCTGTTCACGCGCGCACAGCTGACCCGCGCAGTGCGATTTCGCCAGCCATTGCGGCGACCCCATTTTTCTATTGATATATCCGTCAATATGATTGAAAATGACGCTATGTTCATTTTTTGCGGGGGCCCTGTGCGGTGCGCACAGCCAGGTTTTCGCCTGACAAAACAGGAGGTTGCGTAGATGCAGGTCAATCAGGCACTTAAAGATCAGGTCAGTAAAATTCCATTGGCCGAGATGGATGTCAGCGATCCGCTGCTGTTTCATAATGATACGGTCGGGGAATATTTCAGGCGGCTGCGCGCGGAAGATCCGGTGCATTACTGCGCCAAAAGCCCGAACGGCCCCTATTGGTCCGTCACCAAATTCAACGATATTGTCCGGGTCGATACGGACCACAAGACCTTTTCTTCCGATGCGGCGCGCGGCGGCATCGTGCTGGGCGGCATCGGCGCGCCCGAGGAAGCCAATGCGATGGGCGGTCTGGAGATGTTCATCGCCATGGACCCGCCCAAACATGACGCGCAGCGCAAGGTGGTCAGCCCGATTGTAGCACCCCACAATCTGGAAGCATTGGAGCCGGTCATACGTGAGCGCGCCGCCGGCATTCTCGATTCGCTGCCGACCGGCGAGGTCATCGACTGGGTTGACAAGGTTTCCATCGAACTGACCACCATGACGCTGGCCACGTTGCTGGGTTTTCCCTGGGAAGAACGGCGCAAGCTGACCCGCTGGTCCGATGTCGTAACCGCCTCGCCGGGCAATGGCATCGACAGCTGGGAACAGTGGCAGCAGGAGATGATGGAATGCGGCATGTATTTCAAAACCCTGTGGGATCAGCGCGTCGGCGGTGAGCAGAGCTATGATCTGATTTCCATGCTGGCCGGTTCGCCCGCGACGTCCAACATGCCGTTCAATGAATTTCTGGGGAATCTGATTCTGCTGATCGTCGGCGGCAATGACACGACCCGCAGCTCCATCAGCGGCGGTGTTCTGGCGCTGAATGAAAACCCGGCGGAATATGCCAAGCTAATGAACAATCCAGCACTTATCCCCGGCATGGTGTCGGAAATCATTCGCTGGCAGTCACCCATCACAAGCATGATGCGCACCGCCTTGAGCGATGCCGAGATTGGCGGCAAAAAAATCCGCGAAGGCGACAAGGTGGTGATGTGGTATCTGTCCGGCAATCGTGACAGCGAAGTGATCGAGCGGGCCGATGAATTTCTGATCGACAGGAAAAATCCCCGCCAGCATCTTTCTTTTGGCTTCGGCATTCATCGCTGCGTCGGCAACCGTGTGGCGGAATTGCAGTTGCGCATCATATGGGAAGAGATCGTCAAACGTTTCAGCAAGGTCGAGATCGTAGGCACACCGGTCCGGAGCATGTCGCACGTCATTCATGGGTTCACCAAAATGCCGGTAAAGCTGCACGCGCGTTAAGGGCTGCTGTCAATTCGCACACAAAATGGAACAGAGAATGCCAAAAGTAACCTTCATTGCGCACAATGGTACGAAAAACACGGTAACCGTCCCCAATGGCGTTTCCTGCCGGGATGCGGCGGTTGATAATGATATTGCGGGTATTGACGGCGATTGCGGCGGTGTCTGCGCCTGCGCCACCTGCCATGTCTATGTCGATCCCGCCTGGCTGGACAAAGTGGGGCGGGCGGTGGAAGGCGAATTGGAAGCCGACCTTCTCCAGTTCGCGGAAGATTTTCGCGAAACCAGCCGCCTGGCCTGTCAGATCATTGTGACCGACGCCCTTGATGGCCTGGTCCTGAATATCCCGGCGGGACAGCATTAGATGCCGGTCTGATTGCAGCGCCGCTTCTATGTTTCCTCCCCCCGTCTCTAACCCCTCGCCATGCGGAAGAGGGGTTAGGGGCGGGGAAGCAATTCAGTCTGTTCACAAATCGCGCTGAACGGTTCAGTCTTCGGGTTGCGCCGCAGCGGTTCCGGTATGGCCGGAGATGGTTTCTTCCAGCGGGCGCAGGGTTTCGCCGGGGACAAACCCCGCCTGGGCGCGCTCCTTGGCCTTTGCGGCGCGTTGGCTGGCAATGCGTACCTGCGCATCCAGTTCCATTTGCGTGCTGAGGCCGAGGCTGACCGGGTCTACCGGTTTGAGATTGGCCTGGTTCCAGTGGCTGCGGTCGCGCACGGACTGGATGGTGGTCTTGGTGGTGCCGACGAGCTTGCCGATCTGGGTGTCGCTCAGTTCCGGGTGATGGCGCAGCAGCCAGGCGATTGCGTCGGGGCGATCCTGACGGCGCGACACCGGCGTGTAACGCGCCCCTTTGGAACGCTTTGCGGGTTCCGGATGGCTGCTGGTGCGCAAATGCAGACGCGCCGCCGGATCCGCCTCACAGCGGGCGATCTCTTCGCGCGTCAATTGCCCGGCGGTCACCGGGTCCAGCCCTTTCACCCCGATGGCCACTTCGCCATCTGCAATGCCTGAAATCTCCAGCAGATGCATTTCGCAGAATTCGGCGATCTGCTCAAAACTGAGCGAGGTATTGTCCACGAGCCATACGGCTGTCGCCTTGGGCATCAGCGGTCGCGTCATCGCACTACTCCATAATTGACGACAGCAAAATCCATTCAGAGAATGTGACTGAGTGGCTTTGCTATGGGGGATTTAGCTCTATATAGGCTATTGTTGCGCCAAGATAAAGCCGTTACCCGCTGTTATGCTGCTATAGTGTCAGCACCAGCTTGCCAATATGGGCGGAACTTTCCATACGGGCATGGGCGGCGGCGGCGGCATCCAGGCGATAGGTGGAATCGATCACCGGCAGCATTTTTCCAGACGCCAGCAAAGGCCAGACTTTTTCAAGCAACGCATTGGCGATCATCGCCTTTTCGGCGATGCTGCGCGGCCGCAGCCCGGAACCGGTCAAAATCAGGCGTTTTTGCAGAACCGGCAGCAGATTAAGCGTAACCTTGGATCCCTGCAGGAAAGCGATGGAGACATGGCGCCCCCCCTGGGCCAGAGCCATGATATTGCGCGCAACATAATCGCCCCCCACCATGTCCAGAACGACATCCACCCCCGCATCAGCGGTGAGCTGTTTTACGACAGAAACGAAATCCTCGGTCCGGTAATTGATCGCCCGCTCCGCCCCCAATTGGGTGCAGACGATGCATTTTTCGTCGCTGCCCGCCGTTGCAAACACCCGCGCGCCAAACGCATGGGCCATCTGAATGGCTGTGGTGCCAATGCCGCTGCTGCCGCCATGCACCAGCAGGGTCTCGCCGGCCTGCAGCTGCGCCCCGTCGAACAGATTGGTCCACACCGTGAAAAAGGTTTCCGGCAGGGCCGCTGCCTGCACCATATTCAGCCCGGCAGGAACCGGCAGGCATTGTACGCCGGGCGCCAGGCAATATTGCGCATAGCCGCCCCCCGCCACCAGCGCGCAGACCTGATCGCCGACGGCCCAGCCGGTAACGCCCGCGCCCAGTTGCACGATGGTTCCCGCCACCTCCAGCCCCGGCGTATCCGGCGCGCCCGGCGGCGGCGGATAAAAGCCCTGGCGCTGCATGACATCGGGGCGGTTGACGCCGGCCGCCGCCACCTCGATCAGCACCTCGCCAGGACCGGGCGTAGGGGTGGGCAGCGTGACGGGTTGCAGCACCTCCGGCCCGCCCGGCTGGGTGATGGCAATGGCGCGCATGGTTTCGGGAATGGAACTTGTCATGGAATGGATCTCTGCCTGTGCTGTTGCATCACTTGCGGGCGGCCTGTGCTGGCCACCCAGCCAGCATAGCCGAAAAGCCTGCGCTTCGGCTATATGTCCAGATTACCCTGCCTTGTCCTGCTCAAATCCTCGCGGGCGGCGGTGCGGAAGGTCGCGGCGGTGTCGACCAGCGGGATGCGCGGGCGTTTGCCCTGAAACAGTTCCGCCAGGGTAATGATCTGCAGGCGCGGAAATTTTTCTTCGAGGCCGCAATCATACAGCCCGACCGCCGCCGCCTCCTTCTGCATGGCGCGGGTCGGCAGCATGGCGGTAATCAGTACGCCGATGGCCGCCTTTTCGCGCTCGATCACCGAATGCAGATCGCGCACCGCGCCAACGCCTATAGTGTTGCCGCCCTTGACCGAGATGATCACGCTTTCGGTGGTCTTGGCGCCGGACCGGAAAAACAGAATGCCGTCGATGCCGCCATCCGCGCCCTTTTTCTTGCCTGCATACGGCCTGCCGCCAACGGCGGACGCCGCCCACCATTGAAATTGGTATTTGTCGCGGTCCGCAAGATCAACTGCGTCCTGCAATGTCTTTGGCGTGCCGTGGACCTCAAAACCGATGCCGGGAAAAGCGTCCTTTAAGCGCCGTTCGATCAGGCCGATGGCAAGACAGGTAATGTCAATGCCGATCCAGCGGCGGCCAAGTTTCTCGGCTGCATGAACCGCCGTGCCGCAACCGCAGAACGGGTCAAGCACAACATCGCCTTCGTTACTGGATGACTGGATAATTCGTTCAAGTAACGTCAGGGGTTTTTGTGTAGGGTAACCTAGACGTTCCTTCGCTTGTGCAGATATGGGTGGAATATCGGTCCAAACGTCCTGCAACGAAACGCCGGGCATTTCGTCGAGGTAGCGCTTATACGCCGGCACTGCGCCAGGTTTAGTTTGAATGATGCGCCCCTGTGCGATCAGTTCCTGCATCTTCTTTTTGCTATAACGCCAAAACCGTTTGACGCCCATTACCTCATATTCGGGATTTCCCTTGGCGGCGCCACCGGGGCCCGCAAGATTGTCGAGACGGTATATGCGGCCAGTGTCCGGCTCGACATATTTATAAAAGCCGTCAACATATTCCTGGCCATATGACGTATAGACCGGATTCCAAATCTTGTTTTCAGTTTTCGTGTAGAAAAGTATGATGTCGTGAATTCGACCGTGCTGTTGACGTCCCTGTTTTGTATCACTGTGTGCGCTGCTCCGTTTCCACACAATCTCGCTGCGAAAGTTGACGGGCTTGAACACCGCGTCCAGCAAAATTTTCAAATAATGGCTGGCCGTCGGGTCGCAGTGCAGATAGAGCGAGCCGGCGGGTTTCAGCACCCGGTGCAGTTCCAGCAGCCGCACCGCCATCATGGCGAGATAGGCCATCATGTCATTCTCACCCAGAAAGCCGCGCATGGCCCGCAGCATTTCGGCGGCGTTGGTGTTGGCCGATTGCAGCACCTCGTCATAGGCGTGCTCGGATTCATCGCCCCAGTGCCAGGTGTCCTCGAAGGCCTCGATCTGCGCCTCGGCGGATTTTCCGGCGGGCGATCTGAACAGGACATTATAGGTGGCCTGCGAATTGAACGGCGGGTCGAGATAAATCAGATCGACGGATTCGCTGGCGATGCTTTCGCGCAGTACACGCAGGTTATCGCCATAGTAAAGCGCGTTGGCCACCATTTATCCTCATGCTTCACGAAAAGTACGAATCGGCTTTCATATTGCCGAAAATGAAGCCGCATAACTATAGTCTATATGGAATCCCGAACAGCCTGATCACAAAAAAAGGGCGCTCCCGCGAGCGCCCTTTTTGGTGTTTTGATTGTGCCCTATTGCGCGGCGACGAGCCGTGAGCGGCCTTCGGTCAGGCCGTGGCGCAGCAGCTTGCCCGGGACCGCGCCGGTGCAGACATCATTGGTGAAGGTCTCCACGCCATTGATCAGAATATGGCGGTAGCCGCTGGCCTTTTCCACCCGGCGCCATTCGTCGCCCGGAAGATCATGCACAACTTCCGAGGGCAGCAGTTTCAGATTTTCATAATCATAGATCACGATATCCGCCGGCGCGCCCTCGGCAAGGGTGCCGCGATCGACAAAGCCCGCACAGATGGCCGGCATGGCCGAAAGACGGAAATGGGCTTCTTCAAGGCTGATCAGCCCCTGCTTGCGCACCTCATCAATCAGCAGTTCGGTCGGATAACGGCCAAAGCTGAGAAATTTGGTATGCGCGCCGCCATCCGAAACGCCCGGAATGATATAGGGCGAATCCAGCAGTTCCTGCATATAATCCGCGTCCTTGTTGAAGGGCGGGATATAGATCACGGTGGCCAGATTTTCATCCGTCACCAGTTCCATCAGCGCGTCAATCGGATGTTTGGCGCGCATCGTGCCCAGTTCGGCAATGGTCACGCCTTCATATTTTTTATTCTCGGGCTTGACGGTGCGTTCGATATAAAGTCCCGAAATCGGGCCGGACACCAGCGGCGCGCTGCCATGGTCATAGGTGTAACGCAGCGCCGCAAGATAGTCCGGATTGCGCATTTTCGCCGCGCGTTCCGCGACCGTTCCAAGCGTGACCTCGCGCCAGGCCGGATCGCCATCGAAGAGATTGAAATCTTCGAAGGTGAAACGCATATCATTGGCGGTGGTGATGCCCTGCAACCAGATTTGCAGGCCCTTTTCCTGCATGCGCTTGCCCCAGTCGAGCAGGCGGCGATGCTGGTGCGGGTGGCGGTTGTTGATCTGCACCGCATTGAACAGAATCGGGCGCTGCGCCACTTCGGCCAGCTTTTCGGTGAAGCTCAAATCGGCCTTGAAGTCCGCCTTGGCCTGGGTCAGCTGAATAAAGCCCTCGCCACGGCGGCGCAGCACTTCGGCAAAGGCAAAGCAGGTTTCATCAGACATCAGATCGGTCGCCATCGGCGTGCCGTCATAGTCGCGCTGCACCGAAGTATAGCCATCACCCAGACGCTGCGCCGACCAGCCGCAGCCGCCCGCTTCCAGCGACACTTCCAGCAGGCGGCACATCTCGGCCAGCTCCGCCTTGGTCGGCTCACGCAATTTGCTGTCTTCCTGACCCATCACATAGACCATCAGCGGCCCGATTGGCACGAAGCTGAGCACATTGATGCCTTTGGGGGTGCGCTCCAGATTGTCAAGCCATTCCGGGAAGGTTTCCCAGTTCCAGTTGATGCCGGCCTTCATGGTGGCAAGCGGTATGGCCTCCACCCGTTCCATGGTCAGCATGGCGCGCTCACGCTCGGCCGGTTTCACCGGGGCAAAGCCAAAACCGCAATTACCGATAGCGACCGAGGTCACCCCGTGCCAGCTGGAGGTGGTGAGATAGGGGTCCCACATCAATTGCGCATCATAATGCGTATGCAGATCAACAAAGCCGGGTGCTACATGCAGCCCCTTGGCGTCAATGACCTTGGCGGCGCGATTGACGCTGATGGAACCGCTGCGGTCGATCCTGGCAATCACGCCGTCCTTGATGGCGATGTCGCCGGTGAAGCGCTTGGCGCGGCTACCATCAAAAATTGTCCCGCCTTTGATCACAGTATCAAATTCTGACATGTTCCGTGTACTCCCTTTATGCCGGCAGAGATGCGCCCGCAATATTGAACGATTACGCCAGAGCCCGTTTTGGAATACGCAAATTCCAGCCAAACCCGGCAATTGTGTGATTGCTACAGTAGATAACCCCCACTTGTTTAAAGCAAGCAAATTATTCTCCAAATGCACCCCGGTCTTATTTGCGGCAATAATCAGATTTTTTCTTTGTTGCGATGCAGCATAGTTTTACCAATTGTATCGAAATATTGGACGATTTCTATATTGCATTGCAGTATAGCGCTTAAGGTGCGCGCAAAATCTGCTTTACCCTCTTGACACATACAGCATTGTAAGTTAACCTGGGCGCGGTTATGCATCGTGGCATGGGCGAATGGGCCTGCTGCGGCGAGAGTGCTGAAACAAGATTGTTGAAACTGGAGAAAGCCATGAGCCGTCAGGACAATACTTTTCAAACCGTGCGCAGCGATGATTTTCCGGCAATGCTGGATCCGGACCGTTATGGCCGCCGCTCGCCCGCCTTCGACAAAATCATTTCCGCGACCCATGATCATTTCTGGGATCCGCTGGATACGCGCTATATCGATTTCAGCGCGCCCTTCGATCTGAAAAACCAGTATCTGGTCAATGCGAAACTTTCTTCGGAACTGCAAACCGCCGCCGCCGACAAGCTTGACGAAGGCCAGAAAATTCATCTGGCCAACCGCTTGCAGCATTATCAGCTGTCGGTGATCCTGCATGGCGAGCAGGGCGCGCTGAACATGTCGGCCAGCCTGTGCCACATCATGCTGGACCCCGGCGCGCAGGAATATGCCGCCAATCAGTGCCGCGAAGAAGCCCGCCACGTCACCGGTTTCACACAATATATCAAGGCGCGTTTTGGCAAGCCGGAGCCGGTGGGCGGTTTTCTGCGCAATCTGCTGGTGGAGCTGGTCGGCAGCCCGCTGGTATGGAAAAAAATCGTCGGTCTGCAGATGGTTCTGGAAGGCCTGGCGATGGGCGTGTTTGCGTCCTATTTTCAGTATGCGCATGATCCGTTGCTGGTGCGGCTGATGCAGCTGACCATGACCGATGAGGCGTTCCATCATAAATTCGGCAAAATATGGGCCGACAAGACCATCCCCTTTGTCAGCCCGCAGGAGCGCGATGATATTGAGGACTGGGCGAAGGAAGTCTTTAACGCCCTGCTGCTGAATCTCAGCGATCCAGAACAGAAACAGCATATTTACGCCGAAGTCGGGCTGGACTGGAAATTTGTGCAGGGCGCGATGGTTGAGGCCTTCACCAATGAATTCCGCCGCAAGCAGATGCAGGAAAGCACCAATATTTTCCGTGTGCTGATTAAAACGCTGGTCAAGGCCGGCATCATCACCGATCGCACCGCGCCCTATTACGCCGCCTTCGTGGATATGAAGGAACTGCATGCGGAAGGCGACAAGATGGTTGGCGACGACATTGCCGAGGAAGGCATCAAACTGCTGAAAGAGATCAATATGTTCTCCAAGCCCGCGACCATCGCCGCGGAATAGCCCTACAGGGAAAAAGCGCAGCGTCCGGGTATCAGGCAAGGCCTGAGGATTATCCGGACGCCGGCGCCGTATCTGCCAGGCCGGTTCGGACGCCGATTGCACTGGCTGATGGCGAGAAAGTAATAAACATTACGATATAAGTATTTCGTAGTATCCGCCTGACGCAGCCGGTATTTATATTGCGTTTACTGTTCTTCCCAATAATAAAGCGTATCAGTCCTGCTGGACAGGCACCTGCCGTTTCGCCGCACTGCGCTGCGCCGGCTAAAGCTATGGCGGTAGCGGCCTTGTCTTGGTCAGATGCTGATATTGGGGAAGAGAAGGGATGACACAGGGCCTGGGAAAAGCTGCGTCAAAGGCAATGGGCGCCAAGCAGGCTTCAGAGCTTGCCGGGATGGAATGCCGCGCGCGCGCGGAAGCGTCGAAAGACGCGCTGGATGTGTTGCCTTTGTCCATGCTGCCTTTGCAGACCAAAGCGCTGAAACGCGCATGCCTGCGCAAAAATACCAGGCTTGAAAGTGTGGTCGAACTCTTCGCCGATTCAGGTGCTGGCAGCGGCCAGGTCGGATGCGAAAAGCTATATATAAATTTCGGCTGGCCGGAAGGCCCGGACCATCCCGACCAGAAAATGATGGAAGCTTTGAGCCGGCTGACCAGTTACGATGTTTTCAGCCTGCGCATCGCCCTGCGTGAACTTGGCATTGAGGTGAACGAACTTTCCGCGCTGCAACTGTCGGATGCCAAGAAACAGCAGCTTAATGCCTATATGAAAAGCTTCACCGCGCCGCTGATCTGGCAGATTTTTGGCGCGGCGAACACCAATGTGCATGATTTCGAGAGCATGGTCGCCATGTTCAAAAATCCCGATCGCGAAGAGGCTTTGCGCAATCTCAGGCTGATGGCGGCGCAGCTGAATATTGAACTGTATGAAGTGCCAAAATTCCTCGAAGACTATGCGGATACTTTCCTGTCGCTGGCCTATTTCCAGGAAATACTTGATGGGCTTATCCCGCGCACCCGCAATTTTCTCGCTGATCTTGCTGCGCTGCGCTCCGGATATGGTCTGAAGCACAACGCATTCTTTGCCCGTGGCACCCAGAGCCTGGACAAGGAGATCAGCAGCATCATCACCTCGATCGTGGGACGCTTTGACGGATTTAACACCCATAGCCGGTCAATGTGGGAAAATATCACTGCCGAAAATTTTGAACGCACACGCGCGCTGATCAGCGCGCATCATATGACGGTCGGCGGGGTGCTGTGCGGGCTGACTGTAAAAATCAATGGCTGGGAAGAGTCGTTCAAGGGGTTGTCGATCGAGCAGCAGCAGCGCCGCCGCGGCGAATATATCCTGACCGAAATCCGTCCCGGCATAGATCAGATCGAGGCGCTGGAAGCCTCCGCGCGGGCCATCTCACTGTCATCGGCCAAACATGCACGCGGCAAGGCTGCCGCCACGGCGCCTGCATGACTGGGGCTGATGCATTGGCTGCTATCCAGTCTGGAACGGGGAATGAATTTCAGCGTGGCTTGAGGCCTCAGCCCAGCGAAGCGTAGACAGCCTGCAACAATGCGTGCGCGCGGTTATCGCCGACAGTGCCTTCGCCCATGCGGTTCATGACATAGGCCAGGGTGAAGCCGGCATCCACATCATTCACCACCAGCGAGCCGCCCCAGCCGCCCCAATAACACACGCGGGCATTCGGGCTGATCGGGTTGCGCGGTGAATTGAGGCCATAACCCACGCCGAAGGTGACGCCGATGCCCAGCACGAGATCACGCCCGGCGGCCTGCACATCGAAGATACGGTTGATGGTTTTTTCCGACAGCAGTTCAACGCCGCGTAAGCCGCCGCCATGCGACACCGCCGCCTGCGCCAGCGCCACGCTGCGCGCATTGCCATGCCCGCCCGCAGCGGGTATTTCGGCGCGCCGCCAGGGGATCGTCCAGGATTGTTCCGCCACCAGACGCGGGTTCATGGCGCGATAGGGGATCGAGCTTTGATCCGGCTTGCCGCCGCCCTCGCCGCCGAATTCCAGCGGCGGCACCGGAATGACTGGCGCGACACGGGCGTCATGTTCCGCACCCAGCCCGATGTGAAAATCCGCGCCCACCGGCCCGGCGATTTCTTCGGCGAAAAATTTCCCCACCGAACGCCCATCCACCCGGCGCACCACTTCGCCCACCAGATTGCCCTGGCTGACGGCGTGGTAACCGGATTTTGATCCCGGCGTCCACCAGGGCGCCTGCGTGGCGAGCAGGCCCGTCACCTTGTCCCAGTCATACAGTTCGGCGGCGTCCATGCGCTGATCCCATCCCGGCACGCCCGCGGTGTGCGACAGCAGATGGCGCACCAGCACGCCTCGTTTGCCGTTCTGGCCGAATTCGGGCCAGTATTTTTCGACGGGCGCATCGGCGTCCACCAGGCCGCGGCTGATCAGCACCAGCAGCGCCAGGCAGCTCATGGTCTTGGTGGTGGAGAAGACATTGATAATGGTGTCGCGCGCCCAGGGCGTGGTACGCGCCACATCCTGATGCCCGCCCCACAGATCGACCGCCAGCTCGCCATCCATGACCACCGCCACCGAGGCGCCGACATCATTATTGACCGAAAAATTGGCGGCAAAGGCGTCCTTGACCGCACCCAGCCGGGCAGCACAGCTGCCGCTGATATCAATGTTCGTGCCGGGCTGGTTCATGAGGACCTCCTGGAGTGTGTCTGAATATCGGGGCCTGTCCGCCGTCCCGCATCCAGCATGGATGGCTGGCTAATTAAACCGGGCATCGGTATGATTTAACAGGTGCATGTTAAGCGGCCAGCCTGGCGTGTGGCAAGCGCCGATATGCCCCTAAAATCTGTGTCAAATTCCCCTTATTTTACACCATTGCGGGATTGACAGCGGGCATGTCCGCAACTAGTGTCCGCCGCGATTGCTGGCGGCGCCTTGTCCGGGTCCGCCTTGATGTTCGGGGGGCTTGTATTTTGCTGGCGGATGATGGCCTTATGGGTCATGGCTGACAGGCAAAGGTGAAATGCGCAAACCCCCATCCGAAGAGAGTTTCGAGGCCCGGCTCGCGGCCGCCAAGCGCGCAAATGCGCCGCACGGTTCGCAAGGGGGGACCCAGGGCGGATCTCTGGGAACGGCGTTTCGTCTGAGCGCCGATCTGGTTTCCGCTGTAGTGGCGGGCGCGGGGCTGGGCTGGGGACTGGACTGGCTGCTGGGGACGCAGCCCTGGTTTTTGCTGCTGTTCTTCTTTTTGGGGATCGCAGCGGGGATATTGAATGTGATACGCACGGCGAATGCAATGAACGCCGCGCAACAGGCGGATGCGGCGGCGCTGCAAATACTGGATGAAGATAATCCGGGCGATAATCCGGGCAAAGATAATCCGGACATAGATAGTCCGGGCAAGAGTAAACAGGAAAACGGTCTTGAGCACTGATACACATAATCCATTTGCCCACAGCCCGATGGCGCAGTTTGAAATTCAGCGTTATATCCCGATGGAAGCGGGCGGCATTGACGTGTCTTTCACAAATTCCAGCCTGTTCATGGTGATTGCACTGACGGCGATTACGCTGTTCCTGTCGCTGAGCATGCGCCGCGGGGCACTGGTGCCCAGCCGCTGGCAATCCATGGCGGAACTCAGCTATGAATTTGTCGCCAATATGATGCGTGATACTGTTGGCGTGTCGGGGCAGAAATTTTTTCCCTTTGTGTTCACGCTGTTCATGTTTGTGCTGTTTACCAACATGCTGGGCATGGTTCCCTATGCGTTCACGGTCACCAGCCATATTATCGTGACCTTCGCGCTGGCCTGTGTGGTGTTTATTGGCGTGACCGTGCTGGGTTTCATAAAGCATGGCGTTGGATATCTGAATCTGTTTGTCCCGCATGGGGTGCCCAAGGTTCTGCTGCCGCTGATTGTGGTGATCGAGGTGATTTCCTATCTCAGCCGGCCGATCAGCCTGTCGGTGCGTCTGTTCGCCAATATGATGGCGGGACACACCATGCTGAAAGTATTTGGCGGCTTTATCGTCATGCTGGGATTTCTCGGCGGCTGGCTGCCGCTGGCGTTTTCGGTCGCCTTTATCGGCCTCGAAATTCTGGTCGCCTTTCTGCAGGCCTATGTGTTTGCAGTGCTAACCTGTATCTATCTCAACGACGCGCTGCATCTGCATTGAGCGGGCAGCGCGTTTAATTTTTCTCACGCAAGGATCTTAAGTCATGGAAGCAGAAGCAGCAGCACTTTTGGGTAAATATATTGGCGCCGGTCTGGCCGCCATCGCGCTTGCGGGCGCCGGTGTGGGCATCGGGCACATTTTCGGCAATTACCTGGCCGGCGCGCTGCGCAATCCGGCTGCCGCGCAGCAACAGTTCCCCAATCTGCTGCTGGGCTTTGCGCTTGCCGAAGCGACCGGCCTGTTTGGCCTGGTGGTTGCGCTCATCCTTCTGTTCGTGGTCTGACACCGTCCACTGATTAGGAAGCCGCGCCAATGCCGCAATTAGTCTTCGCAGATTTCGCACCGCAACTTGTGTGGCTGGCGATTACGTTCACGCTGCTCTATCTGATTCTGGCGCGGGTGGCCCTGCCACGCATCGCCACGACACTGGAAAAGCGCCGTGATGTGATCGCCAATGATCTGGATGAAGCGGGCTGTCTCAAGCGCCAGGGCGATGAGGCATTGCGCAACTATGAAGCGGCGCTGGCTTCGGCGCGCGCCCAGGCCCATGCCATTGCTGCGGAAACCCGGTTAAAGCTGAACCAGGAGGCCGACCGGCAAAAGGCCGAGCTGGCCGCCACTATGGCAAAACGCACCGCCGATGCGGAGGCCCGTATTGCCGCCGCCAAGACCGCTGCCATGGCCAATGTCCGGCAGATCGCCACAGATACTTCAGCGGCGATCATGACCCGGCTGCTGGGCGCCGCCCCGGACAGCACGGCCCTGAAGGCCGCCATTGACGCAGCCCTTTCGGCCCGCAAGGATTAGATCATGGAAGCTTTCTATGAACCCGCCAACTGGGTTGCCATCGCCACGCTGCTGTTTGCGGCCCTTGTGCTCTATCTCAAGGTCCCGGCAATGGTGGGCGAGGCGCTGGATAAACGCGCCAGCGAAATAGCCGGGGAACTGGACGCGGCCCGGCGGCTGCGCGACGAGGCGCAGGCCCTGCTGGCCAGCTATCAGCGGCGCACGGCCAATGCCGAAAAGGAAGTGGAAGAAATTGTCGAGCTGGCCCGCGCCGAGGCTGCCCGCCAATCCGACGAGACCAAGGCCAGTCTGGCCCTCCAGGCCGAACGGCGCGGCAAGCTGGTGGAAGAAAAAATCGCCCGGGCCGAAGCTCAGGCCATTCAAGAGGTTCGCACCGCAGCGGTGGATGCGGCCATCACCGCCGCACGCAGCCTGATTAATGCCAGCCTTACCCCCGAAAAAGCCCGCGAGCTGATTGCTCAGAGCATCGGGGATGTGCGCAGCAAACTGCATTAGCAGGCTGCGCCAGCCCCGCAACGTCCGGAAATAATTGCGTCTTTAATGGCCCAAACCGGTTCCGCGCTGTTGCAGAATCATTCGGAAACGTAAAGAATAGGCCCCGGTAAGTCATATCGGGACTATCATGTTCAGGGCTGTCTGGATCCCTGCCAATATCCGCCAGGCTGAAAAACCGGCGCGGATGGCATTCAGGGCTCCAGATCGCCATACAGGCCGGGAAGCGGCAGCAGTGCCATTGCCTCCGGCCTTAACTGGCCGGACGGGGTATTACATGCTGATGCATCACACCAGGAACTTTATTGATGGCTGTCCGGCGCTGGTTCTCAATGCGGATTACCAGCCTTTAAGTTACTTCCCGCTCTCGCTCTGGTCATGGCAGGACACGATCAAGGCGGTGTTTCTCGACCGGGTCAATATTGTCAGCGAATATGACCAGAAGGTGCATAGTCCCAGCTTCGAAATGGCGCTGCCCAGCGTGGTATCGCTGAAACGCTATGTCAAACCGGCGCGTTACCCGGCCTTTACCCGGTTTAACCTGTTTCTGCGCGACGGCTTTATCTGCCAATATTGCAGCCGCAAGGACGAATTGACCTTTGATCATGTGGTGCCGCGCTCAAGCGGCGGGCGCACCACCTGGCAGAATGTGGTTGCGGCCTGCGCGACATGTAATCTGCGCAAGGGCGCGCGCCGGGTTTCGGAATGCGGCATGCGCCTGCGCCGGGCGCCATACCGGCCGACCAATGAGGATCTGCAGCGCGCCGGGCGCGCTTTTCCGCCAAATTATCTGCACCAGAGCTGGGTGGATTATCTTTATTGGGACAGCGAACTGGAATCCTGATTCTTTGTTCCTGTGACTTGACACATTCCATGAACTAAACTAGAACAGATTCGCGAGTTTCTATTTTGTTCTGGAAGGATGTCTTCTCCCATGCTGACCAACAAGCAATATGAATTGCTGATCTATATCAATGATCGCATCCGTGAATTCGGGGTTTCGCCTTCCTTCGACGAAATGAAGGACGCGCTGGATCTAAAATCCAAGTCCGGCATTCACCGCCTGATCAATGCGCTTGAAGAACGCGGTTTTATCCGGCGGCTGCCTAACCGTGCCCGCGCGCTGGAGGTATTGCGTCTGCCGGAAACCATGGCCCAGAACGGGCGGGCGCGCGGCTTTTCCCCCAATGTCATCGAGGGCAGCCGCAGCGCTTTCTCCGGCGTCAGCGCCACCCCGGGGGCCAGCAATGAAAACAGTATTGTGAATATTCCAATGATCGGACGCATCGCGGCCGGCACGCCGATCGAGGCGCTCGAAGACCGCACGAACATGGTCGGCATTCCATCCGACATGATGGGCCCCGGACAGCATTTCGCGCTGGAGGTGCAGGGTGATTCGATGATCAATGCGGGCATCCTTGATGGCGATGTCGCCATCATCAAACAATGTGACACCGCCGAAAACGGCGCCATTGTCGTGGCCCTGGTGGATGGTCAGGAAGCTACACTGAAACGCCTGCGGCGCAAGGGCGCCTCCATTGCGCTGGAACCCGCCAATCCCAATTATAAAACCCGGATCTGCGGCCCCGATCAGGTCGCGGTGCAGGGCCGCCTGGTGGGCATATTCCGCAAATATCATTAAGGCGGTATCTAATCCTCAAGCAGCCGGTGCAGGCCAAACCAGGCATTGAGGGGGGCGAAGGCGGGGTGCTGCAAATCCTGGCGCAGACAGGCGCGCACTCTGGGAATTAATTTCAGATAGGCGGGTTTGTTATCGCGTTTGGCCAGGCGCGCAAATATGCCCAGAATTTTGCAATTGCGCTGTGCGCCCGCCACGGCATAGGCGGTGCGAAACGCAGTTTCGTCAAAGGCGGGGGCAGAGGCCCTGGCGCCCGCACAATAACGGGCAAGCATCGCCGCCGCCAGCGCGGGCGCCACGTCGCGGCGCGCATCTTCCAGCAGTGAGACAAGATCATAAGCGGGGCTGCCCAGCAGCCCATCCTGAAAATCAATCAGGCCGGTACGCGCAACACCGGTACGCTCCGGCAGCCAGAACAGGTTCTGCGCATGATAATCGCGCAATACCAGCACCGGCATTGCTGGCTGTGTCAGCGCAAAATAGTGACGCCACAGCGCCACATAGTCATCGCGCGCCGCAGCACTTAGTGCGCGGCCCGTGACCACCGGCGCATACCATTCACAAAGCAGCAGCACCTCGGCCTCCTGCGCGCCCGCATCATAATGGCTCAGCACATGCATACCGCCATCGCCATCCGGCAGCGCGCGGGGGGCGTCTGCCGCATGCAGCGCCAGCAGCACATCAATGGCTGCCGCATATAATTGCATTTCGTCCGCGCCTGCGGAGATGGCCCTGGCATAGAGATCATCGCCCAGATCTTCCAGCAGCAATAACCCGCGCGGCAAATCCGCCGCCAGAATTTCCGGCGCACTCAGTCCCAGCCCGCGCAGATGATTGGCAACACCTACAAAGGGACGGCAATCGGTGGCCAGATGCGCCACCGCATTATAAGCCGCTGCCTGGGGCGAGCGTAACTGATCGCCGCCGGGCGGCGCATTCATCAGCATGGCCTTGCCGCGCGGGCCGGTCAGCCTTTGATAACTGCGATAGCCGGCATCATCGGCAAGCGCCTGACGCGCGGCGTCATCCCAACCAATGCGGCGCAGAAAACTCGTAATTTCAATTTCCCGTTCAGTCATGTTGCATCCGCTTTATCCACTTGCCACGGGCTGTCAGACGCGCGCACCGTCTTGTGTCCGCAATATCCGCATCTGCCGGGATTTCCAGATGCAGTTCCAGCCGGTCCTTTGGCAGTAGCGCGCCCAGCCGGTCTGGCCATTCGATCAGGCTGATGCCGCTGGCAAAGGCTTCCTCCAGCCCCAGCTCATGACATTCCTGCGGGCCGCTGAGCCGGTACAGATCAAAATGCCACAGGCTGACCGGCCCGATCTGATATTGCTGCACCAGCGAAAAGGTCGGGCTTGGCACCTCTTCCGCCAGGCCCAGCGGCGCCTGCAATGCGGTGATCAGCGCGCGTGCGAAAGCGGTTTTACCGGCGCCCAGCCCGCCCGTCAGCGTCAGCACATCTCCTGGCAGCAATTGCGGGCCAATCCGGGCCGCCAGCGCTGCTGTTGCCGCTTCATCCGCCAGTTCAATCCAGCATCCGTCTGCATTTTTTTGAATATCCGGCATAGTCTTATGCGTGCTTCCACTTGATTTACAGGCCAGCATGCCCGATGTTGGCGCACCCTTATTCAATAACGAGCATGGACAACTATGTCTACGACACCCGGCGCCCCTCTGACTACTGACATTGCCATTATCGGCGCGGGCCCGGTGGGCCTGTTTGGCATCTTTGCCGCCGGAATGTTGAATATGAAAACCGTGATTATTGATTCGCTGGAAATGACAGGCGGTCAGGTCACGGCCCTGTATCCGGAAAAGCCGGTTTATGACATTCCCGGATACCCCGCGATCGAAGCGCAGCAATTGATTTTCAATCTTGAAAAGCAGGGCGCACCGTTTAATCCGGTTTATATGCTGGACCAGCAGGTCATGACGCTTGAGAAACTGCCGGAAGGCGAGGCTTCGAACTGGCGGTTGACCACCAGCAGGAACAATATTGTTTACGCCAAGGCGATTATCATCGCCGCCGGCGTTGGCGCCTTCGGGCCAAACCGCCCGCCGGTGGAACATCTCGATATCTACGAGGCGTCCGGCCATGTGCATTATCTGGTGAAAAAGCGCGAAGCGTTTCGCGGCAAAAAGCTGGTCATTGCGGGCGGCGGCGACAGCGCCGTTGACTGGGTCATGTCGCTAAAAGAAATTGCGGAGCGTGTCGCCATTGTGCACCGGCGCGACGGGTTTCGCGCAGCAGACGCCAATGTCGATAAAATGCGCGCCTGGGCGGCGGCAGGCGAAATAGATTATGTCGTGCCCTATACGGTAAAAACCCTGCATGGCGGCGGGGGCCGCCTGACCGGCGTGGAAGTGGAAAGCAAATCCGGCAACCGCATTCTGGAAGCGGACCATTTTCTGGCTTTCTATGGCCTGTCCAACAAGCTTGGGCCGATTGCGGAATGGGGCCTCAATCTGGATAAAAAACATATCCATGTGGAGCCGTCCACCTGCGTCAGCAATATTCCCGGGATTTTTGCTGCGGGTGACATCGCGCTCTATCCTGGCAAGCTGCACCTTATTCTGGCGGGCTTTTGTGAAATCGAAATGGCCTGTCATGCGGCCTATAAAATCGTTCACCCGGATGTCGAGCTGAAGTTTGAATATTCATCCGCTAAGGGCGTGCCCGGCTCGCCTGGATCGCCCACTGCTGACTGAGTTCCGGGCCGGGCGGCGGCGGCTCAGACTGGGCCTCAACAGAGAAGGGCAGATTGCAGATGACTTTTGTGCCCTGATTGACGGCTGATTCCACCTCGACCCAGCCGCCATGCAGGCCGATCAGGCTGCGCACCAGTGACAGGCCGATGCCCGCGCCCTGTTCCTTGCCGCTGGCCGCGCGCGATTCGAAAGTTTTAAACATGTTCTGCTGATAGGCATGGTCGATGCCCACGCCCTTGTCGCGGACCCAAAGCTGTAATATGTCCCTGCCATCCGCCGCTGTGCCGGTATTGGCGCCGATGACAATGTCATCGCCCGGTGAAGAAAAACGGATGGCGTTGGACAGCAGGTTGAACATCACCTGTTTGATGCGGCGCGCATCGGCATTGATAAAACCGATATTTTCCGGGTAATCCAGTGTCAGCGTCATGTCCGATTCCCGGGCCCGCTGGCGCGATAATTCGTGTACAGATAATAGCAGGCCGCGAATGTCAATTGCGGTTCTGGACAGGGACATGTAACCAGCTTCAATTGTCGCCAGGTCGATCACATCATTCACCAGAGTCAGCAGATGGTGTGACGCCTCCAGCAGGCCTTGCGTATATTCATGCTGGCGCGCGTTCAGATCGCCAAAATATTCCTGTTCCAGGATTTCGGCAAAGCCGATAATGCTATTCAGCGGTGTGCGGAACTGATAGGAAATATGCGTGATAAATTCGGATTTGAGGCGATCCGCCGTTTCCAGGGCCTCATTGCGGTCACGCAGCAGCCGCTCCATCATCGCGGCCCCTGTCACATCGGCGAAACTCAGCATCACACCGCCATCCGGCAGCGGCACGACACGGCAGTCAAGAACCGAATTATCGGCCCGGTGAATGCGCAACTGGCGCATCTTGCGGTTGCTGTCATCCATTGCGGTAATCAGCATCCTGATTTCTTCCCAGCTCTCCAGGCCGGGCACCAGCAGCTGATATAAAGAAAACAGATCCTCAATATGCGGGCGGTTTTCAAGATCCGCCTCGTTCACATTCCATATCCGCAACAGGGATGGATTGAACAGGCTGATCCTGCCATCAACGCCAAATACCGCAACGCCTTCGTGCAGGCTGTTCAGTGTTTCCATCTGTACTTTTGAAAGCGCGTTCAGCGAACGCTTCAGCGTCAGCATTTCCGTCAGATCTTCATACAGAATAAACAGGCCTCCCTGCGGGCGGGCCTGGGTCACCACACGAAGGGTCAACTGGTTGGGCAGTTGCCAGATTTCTTCCTGGCTATCCAATAGATCGGTATAATTGGCGAGCTGCTTTTTTTTCCAGGCCGGAAAGTCCGCCTGCTCGGGCAGCCTGCGCGACTGGCGCATTGCCTCCAGCACTTCGCCGTGATCGGGTTCGCTGACCAGCCAGTCTGTTGGCAGCTTCCACAGATCGGCAAAACTCTGATTGAAAAATTCCAAGTGCCGGCTGGCGGAGAAAATCGCCACGGGCGTGCGCAGTAAATTCAGGCTGCTGCGTTGCGCCGCCAATTGCCTGCGCACATCGCCGCGTGCGTCATCAATTTCGGTCACATCGACAGCGATACCTATCGTGCCCTGATCTGAGGGCACTTCAAACAGATCCAGAATGCGCCGTTGCCCGGCAATCACGGCGCGCAGACGGTGAATGCTGCCCGGCTTTCCGGCTGCGGCCAGTTCACGCCGGTCGAACAGCTCTTCCCCGCGTTCGACGGCGGCATGTGGAGATGGCGCATCCACGGCGCGGCAATAGGCCTGATTGACCCAGATCAGCCGGCCATCCAAACCGCGCCGCCAGCAGAGATAGGGAATACCGTCTATCGCCAGCCGTAAAAAATCCCGCTCTTCAATCGTTTCCGACAGCGCGTCACGTAAGATGCAGATTTCCTGAAAGGCTTCGCTGACATCTGAAATGGACAGCGCGATGCCAGCGCCAATGATTTTGCCGCGGCTGGCCAATGTGCGCCCGTCCTGACAAAATAGCGGGAAGGCGAAATGGCTGCCTTGTTCGCGAAGCGCATGCAGCGCGGCGGTTAATTCCTGCTGCGAAGCGTGGGTAAGGCTCTGGCAAAAAGTTTCGAACTGCCCGGCGTCGGTTGCGCCGGACTTTTCGCCCGGGTTTGCGAATACAAGCAGCGTGCCCTGACTGTCCCATAAAAACAGTGTGCCGGGCTCGGACGCCAGAAACGCTTCCAGGCTTTCCAGACGCGCCTGCAAGCGGCCCGCCGCCAGCATATGGTTATGCTGTGCGGCCTGGCGTGCATGTGCCTGCCGCCAGGCATACAGGCCCACGCCGCAGAACAGTACCGCGGCGGCAAGCGCCATGAATGGCAAATAATGCAACAAGCCGCCCATCATGACGCCAGATTTGCCTGGCAATGGTTAACAGAGTGTTAAAATCCGCCGCGTTGCCGATCTAATAGCGGTATTGTTCGGCCTTGAAGGGGCCCGCCGGGTTGATGCCCAGATAGCTGGACTGCTTTTCTGAAAGCGTGGTCAGTTGCGCCCCCAGCTTGCCCAGATGCAGGCGCGCGACCTTTTCATCCAGATGTTTGGGCAGCACATAGACGCGCTTTTCATATTTCGATGCGTTGCGCCACAGTTCGAGCTGCGCCAGCACCTGATTGGTGAACGAGGCGCTCATCACAAAGCTGGGATGGCCGGTGGCGCAGCCCAGATTAACGAGCCGCCCTTCGGCCAGCAGGATCATGCGTTTGCCATCGGGGAACAATACTTCGTCCACCTGGGGCTTCACATTTTCCCATTTATAGTTGCGCAGCGCCGCCACCTGAATTTCCGAATCGAAATGGCCGATATTGCAGACAATGGCCCGGTCCTTCATGGCACGCATATGTTCGAGCGTAATCACATCCACATTGCCGGTCGCGGTTACAAAAATATCGCCCAGCGGCGCGGCCTGTTCCATGGTGACAACCTGATAGCCTTCCATGGCGGCCTGCAACGCGCAGATCGGGTCAATTTCCGTGACCATCACCCGCGCGCCCTGTGAACGCAGCGAGGCGGCCGAACCCTTGCCGACATCGCCAAAGCCGCACACCACCGCAACTTTGCCCGCCATCATCACATCGGTGGCGCGCTTGATGCCATCGACCAGACTTTCGCGGCAGCCATACAGATTGTCGAATTTGGATTTGGTCACCGAGTCATTGACATTGATGGCCGGAATTTTCAGCGTCCCCGCCTTTGCCATGTCATAGAGGCGCAGCACGCCGGTGGTGGTTTCTTCCGACACGCCTTTTACATCGTTCAGCAGATCGGGATATTTGTCATGCATCAGCCGGGTCAGATCGCCGCCATCATCCAGCAGCATATTGGGCGTCCAGCCGCCCGGGCCGGTGATGGTCTGTTCCAGGCACCATTCATATTCCTCTTCGGTTTCGCCCTTCCATGCGAACACCGGAATGCCCACCGCCGCGATGGCTGCCGCCGCCTGGTCCTGGGTGGAGAAAATATTGCATGACGACCAGCGGATGGTCGCCCCGAGATCCACCAGGGTTTCAATCAGCACCGCTGTCTGGATGGTCATATGCAGACAGCCGATAATGCGCGCCCCCGCCAGCGGCTTTTGCCCATGAAATTCCTGGCGCAGCGCCATCAGGCCCGGCATTTCGGTTTCGGCAATGGTGATTTCCTTGCGCCCCCAGGCGGCCAGTGACATATCGGCGACTTTAAAATCCTGACCTGAGGCCATGTGCAGGCTCCTGTGAATGTTGGATCAATGCACCCCATGCATAGGGCAAATCTGTTAACGCGCGCTTATAACAGGGCTTAAAGCAAGGCGCAAGTATTACATAAGGAAATCTTTATATTGTTATGTATTGATGTCAATCTTCTTCAAAACCGCCACTGACCAGCGCCGCCAGCGCATCGAGAACCGCCTCCGCGTCCGGCCCTTCGGCCGATACTTCGATGTCGCAGCCCTTGGCTGCCCCCAGCATCAGAAGACCCATGATGGAGGCGCCGCTGACGGTCTGGCCATCACGGCTTACTTTCACCTCGGCATTGAATTCGGCCACGCATTTGACGAATTTGGCCGAGCTGCGGGCATGCAGGCCACGGCGGTTGCATATTGTAAAAATCCGGGCCGGGGGCGCGGTGCTCAACTGTCCTCGCCGCTCAATACCTTGGAGGCGATGGAAATATATTTCCGCCCGGCGTCACGGGCCTGGACGACAGCCTGATCCAGCGGGCAGTTCTTGCGCACCGAGGCAAGCTTGATCAGCATTGGCAGATTGACGCCCGCAAGCACTTCGAGATTGGGCTGTTTAAGTATCGAAATCGCCAGATTGGAGGGGGTGCCGCCAAACATATCTGTCAGCATGATGACACCCTGGCCCGAATCAACCGCCCCAACGGCGGCGACAATATCCGAGCGGCGAAGTTCCATGTCATCATCAGGCGCAATGCATACGGCGCGGGTCTGTTCCTGCGGCCCAACCACATGTTCCATGGCTGCGAGAAATTCCGCCGCCAGGCGGCCATGGGTGACAACCACCAAACCAATCATTGCGTGTTACCCACTTGCCCACCGCGCTTATTTGATCCGAGCGGACAATATGCCGGGCGCAGACGGGCTGTCAATTGCCGCCATCCCCGGTACCGCCATCGGCGCCGATATCGCGGTGCCGCACCTCTGCATCATGGCCGGCGCCGCGCAGCTGCAAAGCAAGGGATTCGGCGAAAAATACCGATCTGTGCCGTCCCCCGGTGCATCCGATTGCAATAGTCAGATAGCTTTTTCCTTCCCGTGTGTAGCCCGCCATCAGGCTGTGCACCAGTTGCGTATAATCTTGCAGCGCCGGAGCGAATTGCGCATCGCTGGCGATAAAGGCCCCCACTTCCGGGTTCCGGCCGCTAAAGGGCCGTAACACCACGTCATAATGCGGATTTTTCAGAAAACGTACGTCAAACAGCAGATCGGCCTCGCGCGGGATTCCGCGCCGGTATGAAAACGAAATAACCGAAATCGCCAGGCGTGAAGCCGACAGCGTATAATGCCCGCTTATCAGCGCGCGCAGATCATGACCGCTTAACGCCGTCGTATCAATGACCTGTTCGGATTGATCGGCCAGGCTGCGCATGGCCGCGCGCTCGGCCGTGATGGCGTCGCGCAGGCGCTGTCCCGACGGCCCCATCGGATGGCGGCGTCTTGTTTCGGTAAAGCGGCGGAACAGCACGTCATCGTCACAATCGAGAAACAGCAGTTCGACCTGCATGTCACCCCGCAAGCGCAGCCAGTCCAGAAATTCCGTCAGCCGCGCGACGGAAAATTCCCGCGTGCGGCTGTCCACGCCAATGGCCAGGCCCTGCGGCCCTTCCAGCAGGCCGCGCTGCGCCTCCGCCCAGTCGCTTGCCAATTGCCAGGCCAGGCTCAGCGGCAGATTATCCACCGCGTCATAGCCAAGATCTTCCAGCGCATTCATGGCGGAACTTTTGCCCGCGCCGGAAAGCCCGCTGACAATCAGCAACCGGTCCTGGCGCCTTGCAGGGGCAGGCGGGTTCATGACGGCCTTATCCCCGGCTGCTGCATCTGCCGCAGCGCCTGGCGCAGCCTGGCCGCGGCGCTGGCCTCAAATGGCGCCAGCAGAAGGCGCGGCAGCCGGATGCCAAGCATTGCTTCCGTCAGGGGTTCCGGCAAACGGGGAATGTGCTGCGCCTCCTGCAAATCCGCCAGCAGCCCCAGTTTTACGCGCGGCCTGTGCGCCACCGGCACAATGCCGACGCCGCGCACCTCCAGCAGGCCGGCAATACGCGGCGGCGGGCTGGCGTAAAGCGCGCCGTCCGCCGCTGTCACATCCACCCTGTCATCCGCCACAAGCATTACATCCGCATACTGATCAATCAGCCGCAGCGCCAAATCGGACTTGCCGCACCCCGAAGGCCCGCGCAGCAGCACGCCGCATTCCCCGATCGCCACACAGGTTGCGTGCAGGTTCATGGCGCCGCGCCGCGCTCAACCCGCCCAGCTGGGCAGCCGCACAATGGCGCTGCCGGGAACCGAAACGCCGTCGCGGTTATTTTCCACCCACACCTCGCATTCCACCAGATGCTCGTTTCCCTCAATACGCTTGCCGGTCACCTTGCCCGCCACCTTGATGGTGTCGCCCAGCGCATTGAAACGCCGCATCTGATGCTTCAGCTTTTTCAGAAAGCCGGTATCGCCCATAAAATCGGTGAGCGAACGCGACAGCAGCGCCTCGATGAAACCGGTATTGACATAGGCGTCGGGCGCGCCCTGCCTGCGGGCGAATTCGGTGTCGTGATGCATCAGATTATAATCCTGCGACCCCGACACCTGATCGACAATCAGGGTGGTGGTGATGGGCATGCTATAGCTGGGCAGCGCATCGCCTTCTTTCACATCTTCCCAATATACAGTGCGGGTCATTACGGGGTTACTCCTGCGGCTTTGAGTTCATCCGGCGTGCGGAAATTCATCAGCGTATTGCGGATCCGGCACACTATTTCGTCATTCTGGTTGGTGATAATGTCTTCGTTCACGATCCACAGCGATTCCGGATCAAGCCTTGTGGGTTTGATGAAAATATCCGCCGTGCGGGTTGCGGTGGAAAGATGATCGCCGACATAAACCGGCAACAGAAAATCCAGTTCGCGCCCCATATTGGTGAACTGGCTGCCGATCATCGGCATGCCTAGCGCAAAAGGCGCATCGCCCTTATCGCCCCCCTTATCACCCTTGCCCGACGATTTGCCAACCTTCGGCCCTTCCGGCTCAAGCCGGCCCACCATGGAGAAAATCCATATGGCTGTGGGCGGGCAGGGGGTGCGCGGCGCATAGCCCGGCTCCAGATAGAGCGGATTTCTGTTGCCCACCATCAGGCAATGACGCCGGATCGGTTCATGTTCAACCGGGTATTTGGCGCGCCGTTTGGAGGAGGTGCGGCCGATCCATTCGGCCCTTACGGCTTCGATATCATACATGTGTGATCTCCCTGCTTTCTTTCTGCGCTAGCTTAACCCGGGACGGCCCGCAGGGCTACTAGGCAAAACGCGCAATCTGGGGCAGGATAGACGCAACAATAATAAACGGGGAGGAACCACCTATGACCGGCTGTCTTGATGGCGTGCGCATCATTGATCTGACCGCAAATGTTTCCGGGCCGTTTGGAACGGCCATGCTGGGGGATATGGGGGCCGATGTGATCAAGGTTGAACCCCCTGGCCTGGGCGACCTGTCGCGTTATTTCGGCCCGGTGCGCGGCGGCATGGCGGCGGGGTTCGCCGTCATCAACCGCAACAAGCGCGCCATCGCGCTTGATCTGCATGCGCCGGAGGGGCGCGACGCGCTGCTGAAGATTGCACAAAATGCCGATGTGGTGCTGCAAAATTTCCGCCCCGGCGTGGTGGACCGGCTGGGCGTCGGCTATGACGCCTGCAAGGCGGTCAGGCCGGATATTATTTATGTGTCGATCAGCGGTTATGGCGACAGCGGGCCGCGCGCGGGCGATCCGGTCTATGATCCGGTGATCCAGGCGGCGAGCGGCTATATGATGGTGCAGTCCGAACCGGGCACGGACAAACCTGTCCCGGTGCGTAATATTATCTGCGACAAGCTCACCTCCATGAGTGTGGTGCAGGCGGTCACCGGGGCGCTGTTCGCGCGCGAACGCGGCAAGGGCGGCCAGCACGTGAAGATTTCCATGCTTGACACCGGCCTCGCCTTTCTGTGGCCCGACGCCATGTCCAATCTGACCTATATTGGCGACATGCCGCCCATGGCCGAGATTGGCGATCTGTATAATCTGCCGCGCTGCAAGGATGGCTATGTCATCGGTTTTGCGATTACCGATGGGCAATATCAGGGCCTGTGCCGGGCGCTGAACCGTCCTGATCTGGCCGAAGATCCGCGCTTTGTAGGGATTGCCGCGCGGGTGCAGAACCTGCATAAACTCAGCGCTATCGTCACTTCGGAAATCGCTAAATATACATCGGCCGAAATCGTCGAGAATTTTTCGCGCGAGGAAGTGCCCGGATCGAAAATCAACAGCCGCGCCGATCTGCTGACCGACAGCCAGATCGCGCATAATGGACTGATTGTTGAGACTACGCATCCCGACGCGGGCCATATGCGCATGACCCGCCCGCCGATACACTTCGAAGGCACGCCCAGCAGCCTGCGCCGCCACGCGCCGCAACTGGGGGCGCATACGGATGAGGTGCTGACCGAGGCCGGAATCAGCAGGGACGAAATCGCCCGGCTGCGCGAGAAAGGCGTGCTGGCGTGAGAGGCGGGCCACTATAGCCAACCCGCAAATTCTGTAGCAAGATGCTCATAACCCGTAAAAACCATAAAGAGGGAGCAGCGCCAATGGCCGGAGCCTTGCAGGGCGTGCGTATTCTTGATCTGACTACCAATGTTTCGGGGCCGTTCGCCACCGGCATCCTGGGCGACATGGGGGCCGATGTGATTAAGCTGGAGGAGCCCGGCCCGGGTGATCTGGCGCGCCGCTATGGCCCGATGCGGGATGGCATGGCGGCGCCGTTCGCCGTTATGAACCGCAACAAGCGCGCCATTGCGCTGGATCTGAACGCGCCAGGCGCCAAGGATCTGTTCCTGCGGCTGGTGAAAAGCGTCGATGTGGTCATGCAGAATTTCCGCCCCGGCGTCATGGACCGGATCGGCCTTGGCTATGCGCATTGCCGCGCGGTGAAGGACGATATTATTTATGTGTCGCTGAGCGGATTTGGCGAGACCGGGCCGCTGAGCGCCGACCGGGTTTATGATCCGGTCATTCAGGCGGTCAGCGGTTTTATGGGGGTGCAGGCCGATCCCGCCACCGGCATGCCGCAGCCGGTGCGCCATATTGTGTGCGACAAAACCGCCGCCATGACCGCCGCCCAGGGGGTGCTGGCCGCGCTGTTCGCGCGCGATCGCGGCCAGGGCGGGCAGCATGTCAAGATCACCATGCTGGACGCGGGGCTCGCCTATTTATGGTCGGACGCCATGTCCAATTACACCTATGACGGCGCGCCGCATCTGCCGGAAATCAGCACCCTGCTGAATGTGGCGAAAACCCTGGATGGCTTCATCACCTTTATTTTCGTTAGCGACAGCGAATTTCACGGCATGTGCCGCGCGCTTAATCTGCCGGATCTGGCGAAGGACCCGCAATATGCCGGCCCGGTCGACCGCATGCCAAAAATGCGTGAATTAAGCGCCATCGCCTCCGAGGTCATCGCCACGCTGACCACCGCCGGCATTGTGGCGCGTTTCGCGAAGGAGCAGGTGCCCTGCGCCAAAATCAATCTGCGCGAGGATTTGTTGAACGATCCGCAGATCGTACACAACAAACTGATCCTTGAAATAGACGATCCGAAGCTGGGCAAGGTGCGCTTTCCGCGCCCGGCCATAGATTTTTCCAAAACCCCGTCCAGCGTGCGCAGCATGGCGCCGCAGGTTGGTCAGCATACAGACGAAATACTGCGCGAAATCGGCGTTGCCGCGGACGAGATGGCGGCGATGAAAAACAAGGGCCTATTCGGGTGAGCCCATGCCCGGAGAAATAATCAGTACACGGAACATGCTGGAGCGGCTGGTGGCGTTTGACACCACCAGCCGGGAATCCAATCTGGCGCTGATCGGCTTTGTGCAGGATTATCTGGACGGGCATGGCATTGCATCCACGCTGATTCATAATGAGACCGGAACCAAGGCCAATCTGTACGCCACCATCGGGCCGCAGGGTGCGCCGGACGGCATTGTGCTGTCGGGGCACAGTGATGTGGTGCCGGTGGATGGCCAGGACTGGCGCAGCGACCCGTTTATATTGCGCGCGGAAGGCGGCCGCCTGTATGGGCGCGGCACGGCGGATATGAAGGGCTTTATCGCCAGCGCGCTGGCGCTGGTTCCGGAATTTACGGCTGGCATCGGCAGGACGCCGCTGCATCTGGCCTTTTCCTATGATGAGGAAGTGGGGTGCCTTGGCGTGCATTCCATGGTGCGCCATATCGCGGAAAATCTGCCCCGCCCCAAAGCCGTGATTGTGGGCGAGCCGACGCTGATGCGGGTGGTGAACAGCCATAAGGGCATCCGCACCTACACCACCGAGATCATTGGCCATGAGACGCATTCATCCACCCCGCATCTGGGCGTGAACGCCATTGATGTGGCGGTGCGGCTGATCAATTTTCTGCATGCGATGCAAAAGGACATGCAGGCGCGCGGCGATGCGTCCGGCCGGTTCGATCCGCCCTGGACCAGTATTCATGTGGGCGTGATTGACGGCGGCACAGCGTTGAACATTGTGCCGCGCCGCTGCCGCTTTCAATGGGAAATCCGCCCGCTGCCGGGGCAGGACCCGGATGAGATTTTCGCGCGTTTCCACGCCTTCGCCACGCATGAGGTGCTGCCCGCAATGCGCGCCATTTCGCCCCAGTGCACGATCAGCATTCGCCAGCGCGCAGACGTGCCGCCGCTGGCGCCGCAAAATGGCTCGCCCGCCGAGGCGCTGGTCACCGCATTACGCGGCGACAATGCGCCGCTGGCCGTTTCCTATACGACCGAGGCCGGAATTTTTCAGGAGGCGGGCATTGCCGCCGTGCTGTGCGGCCCCGGCAGCATTGATCAGGCGCATAAGCCGGATGAATTTGTGGCACAGGCGGAACTGGACGCCTGTGATGGTTTTTTAAGACAATTATTGGCGGCGATTGCCTGACTGTCCGGATCAGCGCCGCCTGAAAATCGCGTCAAACGGCACGATATAGGTCAGCGCCGCGCTTTCGACCCCGGGATTGTCATCGCCCAGATTGGCGTTGGAAATATGGTTGAAACTGGCCCCCAGCCGGTGGCCATTATTGAAGCGGTAACTGATTTCAATCTGGCTGCGGAATTCCAGCGTATAGAACAGATCCTTGCCGTTGCCGTCATGATAGAGGCCGGGTGCAAAGCTGGGTGTGACATAGATCCGGTCCCATAGCGGGATATCAATCAGCAGCCCGGCAAATCCGTGCAGCGCGCCGTCGGTTGTCGCCATCGCGCCGCCAAAGGGTTTGAATATCCACATGCGTTCATCGGCGCGATATTCGATGCGAAACTCGCCCGCATCCTCATCACGCTGATTGACATCAAAATAAGCGGCGGAAAAGGCCAGCAGATCGCCATCCGGACTGGCGGCCCGGGCAGCGCCGACGCCAATACATAACAGCGTCATCGCGCCTGCAAACCGGTATGTGAATTCAATGACCCGCATTGGATGACCCCTGATTACTTCGCTCGTTCAGTCCTATCATAAATCAACCGCGTTTCCAGACCGATTTTTTGTTAGTATGTCCTTATGCGTTATCTGCTTTTGTCCGTATTACTGATGCTTTTCTCCGGCCGCCCTTTGGCAGCGGCGCCGGCCATGCAGCCGGATCATGTGCGCGTGAAAATGGTTACGGATGGCGATACGCTGGTTTTGGAGGATGGCGCCATTGTGCGGCTGGTTGGCATACAGGCCCCCAAACTGCCGCTGGGGCGAAAGCAATTCAAGGCGTGGCCGCTGGCGGAGGAGGCGCGTGAGGCGCTTGTGGCATTGACGCAGGACAGGACCGTGCAACCGGGTTTTGGCGGCGCGCGGGCGGATCGCCATGGCCGGGTGCTGGCGCATCTATACCGGCAGCCTGATGGGCTGTGGCTTCAGGGTGAAATGTTGCGCCTGGGGCTGGCGCGGGTTTATACATTCAGCGATAATATTGCACTATCAGCGGACATGCTGGCGCTGGAGCGCGAGGCGCGCGCAGCAAAGCGCGGCATCTGGGCGGATGAATTTTATGCCGTCCGATCCCCTGATGTCTTGGCCGGGTTACAGGACAGTTTTCAACTGGTGCAGGGCAAAGTTCATACATTTGCCAAAATCAGTGACTATATGTTTCTTAATTTCGGCGCCGACTATAAGACGGATTTTACCGTGGTGATTGATCGCAAGGATTGGCCCCGCTTCACAGCTGGGCTTGTTGATCTGCAATCCTCCCCGGGAAAAATCCTGCGGGTACGCGGATGGCTGGAAAACTGGAATGGGCCGATGATACGCGTCACCCATCCCGAACAGATCGAGGTGGTGGAGTGAAGCTGAAACAGAATTTTTTCCGCCTGCTGACGGGGTTGGCGCTATGTGTGGCAGCCGGGTTTGCGCCAGCGGCGGCGCAATTTATGTCCAAATCCAAAGAACAGCAGATCGGCGCAGAGGAACATCCCAAAATTATTGCGCAATATGGCGGCGTGTATGACGATCCGCGCGTGGCCGGATATGTTGCGGCCATTGGCGGGCGTATCGTCGCCAATTCGGAAATTCCAAACCAGAGTTTTCATTTTACCGTTCTGGACAGTCCGATCGTCAATGCATTTGCGCTGCCTGGCGGCTATGTCTATGTCACGCGCGGTTTGATTGCGCTCGCAAATAGCGAGGCGGAACTGGCCAGCGTATTGGGGCATGAAGTCGGCCATGTCGCCGCGCGCCATTCGGCACAGCGTTATAACCGGGGCGTCGGGATGGCGCTGGGCGGCGCCCTGCTGGGTGTGCTGACCGGAAATCAGGTCATCAGCGATCTGGCGCAGCAGGGCGGCCAGCTTTATCTGCTCGGCTATTCCCGCAAACAGGAATATGAAGCCGACCAATTGGGGGTGCGCTATATGGTGCGCGCGGGATATGACCCTTATGCAGAGGCGGACTTTCTGCGTGCGCTGGAATCCCATGACGCGCTGGAAGCGGTTATAAGCGGTGATAAAAATCCGCGTCCCAGCGAATTTTTGACAACCCATCCGATTACTGCCAAGCGCGTGACCGAAGCCATAGAAAGCGCGCGCAAATCCGGGGTGCCGGTCGAATCCCGCCCGCGCCTGCGCGATGAATTTCTGAATAATATAGATGGAATGGTGCATGGCGGCAGCCCGCAAAGCGGCTTTGTGCGCGGCCGCCAGTTTCTGCATCCGGAACTGCGTTTCACCTTCACCGTGCCGCCAGGTTTCAAGATCAATAATGGCCCCACGGCCATTATTGCAGCCGGCCCGGATGATGTGAAGCTGAAATTTGATATGGCAAAGTTGCGGCAACCCGTCTCCATGGCCGCCTATTTGACTTCGATCTGGGCCAATGATGTCAGCCTGCGCAATCCCGAAAGCCTGATCATCAATGGCATGCAGGCGGCAACTGCCGAAACTGTCATTACCGGCGAAGCCGGGCGGGCGCTGGTCCGCCTCATCGCCATCGGCTTTTCACCGGACACCGTGGCGCGCCTTATGATCCTTACACCAGACCGGCCTGGCGCGGCCATGCAGGAAGAATTACGGCGCTTTACCTACAGTTTCAGAAGCCTGACCCCGGATGAAGCCGGCCGGCTCAGCCCGCTGCGCATCAGGGTCATTCCGGTGCAGGCAGGCGACACTATGGCCGGCATTGCCGGGCACATGCCGTTTGAGGATTACCGCGAGCCGCGCTTTCGCGTGCTCAACGGATTCGGGCTGAACGATACGCTGCGCCCCGGCCAACGGGTGAAGATCGTGGCGCAATAGCCGGTCAGGCGGCCTTTTTCAGGGCGCCGCCAACCCGTTCCATGGCCGCGATACTGTCCAGTTCCTCAACCGCGCCCACTTCACGCGCCAGGCGCTCCAGCGCGGCTTCATAGATCTGCCGCTCGCTATAGGATTGTTCCGGCTGGCCTTCGGCGCGATGCAGATCGCGTACGACTTCGGCAATCAGCAGAATATCGCCGGAATTGATCTTGGCTTCATATTCCTGGGCGCGGCGGCTCCACATGGTGCGCTTGATCCGCGCCCGGCCATGCAGGGTTTTAAGCGCGGTGCGCACCGTGTCGCGGCTGGACAAAATACGCATACCGACCGACTTGGCCTTGCCCAGCGGTACCCGCAAGGTCATTTTTTCCTGCTCGAACACGATCACAAACAGTTCAAGCCGCGTGCCCGCAATTTCCTGCGTCTCCACGGCGACAATCTTGCCGACCCCATGCGTTGGATAGACGACATGATCATGCACCTTGAAGCCGGCAAACTCCGAAAGCGCTTTTTGGGGCGCTTCTACGGCAGCGGGGGCGGCTTTTTCTTTTTCCGGTTTTTCGGCCGCCACCAGGCTCAGGCTCCGGTCCGGCGCCTTTGCAGCAGGTGCTTTTTTAGGCGTCACCGGCGCGGGCTTATCCATTGCCGGGGCTTTTTGCGCTACAGGTGCGGCAGGCTTCGCCGACACTTTCGCCGGCGCCGTTTTCTTGCTTTTTTCAGCGACGGGTTTGGCGGTCTGTTTGGGGTTGCTGGCCTTGGATGCAGATTTGGCCGCCGCTTTGGCAGCAGGCTTTACCGTGGGCCGGGCGGCGGTCTTTGCCCTGGCAGCGGGTGACGCCTGTTTGCGCTGTACTGCTTTGCCTTGTGCTGCCTTGGTACGCGCGCCAGCGGCCGACGGGGCCTTGACCGGTTGTTTTTTGGCAGCCGCAGATTTACCGGCGGCGGCTATTACAGAACCGCCTTTTTTCTTGGCGGAACGGCTTGACACCTTGCTCATGGAACGCTCACTTTCGTGCTATCGGTTCAAAATAAATAAACAAAACATAAGGTTGCAATATCACCGGAAATTTCACCCGGCGTCTGCGCTGTTTTCGAGGCCCCCCAGCCACCGGTTGAGCAGCAAATTTTCCAGACTTGACATGCGGGGGGCAATTACCCGAAAAGGCCCTGACGCCCGCCGGTCTGTTACCTCCGGTCTGTTACCTAATGGAACAGACCCATCCGATATCCGTCTGATAGTGCGAAAATCACGCTGTTCACCTGAATCACTGGTAATTAAAATTTTATATGACAAGCAGTCTGGCTATATGTCCCCGGTTCTGCCACTTTCACGGGCAAAATCCCTAGAACGTGTTAATAATATCACATTATTGAAGCTTTCAAAAGCCCATACGAAAAAATTCTTTAATCTGAACAAACTATGCTTAATCCAGCCATCCTGACAGAGCCTTTCTGGAAATGAGACGCATATGAACGAATTGGGACGGCTGGCCGCATATCTGCCAATGTTTAAGGATGTGCGCATTGTCTGCGTGGGCGATGTCATGCTGGACCGGTTCATTTATGGCGAGGTGGAACGGATCTCGCCGGAAGCGCCGATCCCGGTGATTCGCGTTTTGCGTGAAACTGCGATGCTGGGCGGGGCCGGGAATGTCGTGCGCAATGCCGCGGCGCTGGGCGCGCAAATCTCGCTGATCGCGGTCATTGGCGATGATGATGCCGGGCATGCCGCCACCCGTCAGATCGGCGCACTGGACCGGGTCTATAGCGGCCTGGTTGTCGTGCCAGGGCGCCAGACCACGACGAAAACCCGCTATCTGGTTGGAACCCAGCAATTATTGCGGGCGGACCGGGAAAATACCAGCCCCCTGGACCGCTCGGTAAAAGCGCAGATTCTGGATACTTTCGAGGCGGAATTGAAGGACGCGCATCTGGTCATATTATCGGATTACGCCAAAGGCGTGCTGGATGCCGAGATGCTGCAATCGCTGATTGACGCCAGCCGCAAAGCCGGAAAGCCGGTGATTGCAGACCCTAAAAACCCGGATTTTCGCCGCTATGCCGGGGTTCAGGTTTTGACGCCCAACAGCTATGAGCTGGCCCAGGCAACCGGCATGCCCTGTAATGATGACGCCAGCATAGAAATTGCCGCGCGCGCGGCGCTGGCGATGGCCGGGGGCGCAATTCTGGTGACACGCGCCCAATCGGGCATGACCCTGGTGGAAGCGGGTGTGGGGGCGCGCCATATCGCGGCGCGCGCGCCGGAAGTGTTTGACGAATCGGGGGCAGGCGACACCTGTCTGGCCACGCTGGGCGTTGCGCTGGCGGCGGGGGCGCCGCTGGAAGATGCCGCCCTGCTGGCCAATGCCAGCGCCGGTCTGGCCGTATCCAAGGCGGGCACGGCTGTTGTCTATCTGGACGATCTGGCCGGCGTGCTGCATGCTGCCGATTTGCAGGGCGCGGAGGCTAAAATCCGCAATCTGCCCCGCGCGCTTGAAATCGTGTCGAAATGGCGCGCGCGCGGCAAGCGCATAGGTTTTACCAATGGCTGCTTTGATCTGGTGCATCCAGGCCATGTATCCCTGTTGCGGCAGGCGCGCGCGGCGTGTGATCATCTGATCGTCGGGCTGAACACCGATGCGTCCGTCAAGCGCCTGAAGGGCGAGGGGCGCCCCATTCAGAGCGAAATGGCCCGCGCCATTGTGCTGGCGTCGCTGGCAAGCGTGGACATGGTGATCCTTTTTGATGAGGAAACCCCGATCCGGCTGATCGAGGCCATCCGTCCCGATGTGCTGGTCAAGGGCGCGGACTATACTGTTGACAAGGTCGTCGGGCACGAAATCGTGCAATCCTATGGCGGGCGTATTCTGCTGGCCAGTCTGGAAGAGGGGTTTTCAACCACCGGAACCATTGCGCGCATGGCACGATAAAATCCGTCTACGGAGTTAAAGCATGATCATTGTCACCGGCGGCGCGGGCTTTATTGGTTCAAACATTGTTGCAGCCCTGAGCCAGAGCGGCCGGCGCGAGCTTGTGGTCTGTGACTGGTTCGGCACTGGCAGCAAATGGCGCAACATCGCGCGCCACGAAGTGCATGATATAATCCGCCCCGAAGATTTGTTTGATGTCCTGAACCACAACAAGGCGCGCATCGAAGCCATCATTCATATGGGCGCGATTTCAAGCACCACGGAACGCGATGTGGATAAAATCATCGCCGCCAATTTCCGTCTTTCATGCGATTTATGGGACTGGTGCTGCAAGTCCGGAACCCCCTTCATTTATGCGTCATCCGCCGCCACCTATGGCGATGGCAGCGCCGGCTTCGCCGACGGCTGGACGCCGGAGGCGCTTGACAGGCTGCGCCCGCTGAACGCCTATGGATGGAGCAAGCACGCATTTGACCGGCGCGTTGCCCGCCATGCCGCCAGCGGACGGGCTGCGCCCCTGGTCTGGGCCGGGCTGAAATTTTTCAATGTCTATGGCCCGAATGAATATCACAAGCAGGAGATGCAATCTGTTGCCTGCCAGATCACCGCAGCCATCCGCAAAGGCGAAACTGTCCGGCTGTTCAAATCGCATAATCCCGCTTATCCGGATGGCGGCCAGTTGCGTGACTTCGTCTATGTCAAGGATTGCGCGGATGTTATTCTGTGGCTGCTGAACCAGGCAAAACACCGGGGCATATTCAATATCGGAACCGGACAGGCGCGCAGCTTCAAGGATCTGGCGCAGGCGGTATTCGCCGCCATGAATATTGCGCCGCGCATCGAATATGTCGATACGCCCGAAGAAATCCGGGCTAATTACCAATATTTCACCCAGGCGGATATTGGCGGCCTGCGCGCGCTTGGTTATGCGCGTCCGTTCACGGCGCTTGAGGACGGGGTGCGCGATTATGTGCAGAATTATCTGTTGGGGCCTGAGCCCTATATCTGAGCCCCTGTCGATAGCGAATAAAGATGTCCGATTAGTTGACACATGATATGTCCGACTACGCTTGCGCTTAAGGGCCGCCTTGCCGGGAGGGCGTAGCCCGGACGGCGGGGCGGCCCTTAAGCGGCGATTTT
>Ga0209851_1000054_pt1 | contig 44872 bp, 71 predicted proteins | sample GWRWT4_14Oct14_FD_187195 | JGI IMG/M metagenome (GOLD analysis project Ga0209851, IMG submission 187195) | Sand microcosm microbial communities from a hyporheic zone in Columbia River, Washington, USA - GW-RW T4_14-Oct-14 (SPAdes) (version 2) | ecosystem: Engineered > Artificial ecosystem > Sand... | reverse complement strand
TGGCGGGCATGGTGACGCATCCGCTCATCACCCATGTGGATGCCGGACGCGAGCGCGGCCGCAATATCCTTGCTGCTGCGGGAGCGTGGAGCGTGGAGACGATCGAAATGCCGCTCATGGTGTCCCCCGCCGCCCCCGGCCTGCTGCTGCCGGGGGTGTTGATCGAGGTCGACGACGGCGTGACAACCTGGCGCGGCCAAGTGCTCAGCGTCCGCGTCAGCGCCCAGCGCAGCGACGGCCCCAACGGCGGCACGGTGATTTGGCAGACGGTTGAGGTCGAGCGCTGGTATGGATAGCAAAGACGCGTATGCGTGTTGTAAAGCTGAGCGCGACTTTCTCGATGCGCTCGGCGCCATGACGGCAGAGTTTGAGCGCGCATGGGGCGCGCTGGCAACGGGCTGGAACAGCAATGGCTAATCTCTTCGCACGCTTTGCCCGCCTGTTGCCAAACGAGCCGCTGCAAGTCGGCGAGGTCACAGCGCACAACGCCGACGGCACCAGCACCGTGACCCTGCCCACCGGCACCATCCGCGCCCGCGGCCAGGGCGTCACCATTGGCCTCAATGCCTTCATCCGCAACGGCGAGGTGATCGGCGAGGCGCCCAATCTTACCAGCTACAGCGTCGATGTGTGACGCGTCGCGCCGCTATCCATCCCGCTTTTAATCGCCGCCCGCCGATAGCAATCCTCGCCTAAAATTGCCAGCTTTTATATTTTTCGCATAGCCCAGCACGTAGTTTTACATAGGCGCCGCCTATCGTCGCAAATGCTTTTTTGCCATGACGGGCCACCAAAGTAGTCGGCATCCTTGGAGGGCATCATGTGAAAATCGACGTGAGCAAACAGATTAAATTCGCGGGCCTCTGCGCCGCCGTTGCGTTTACATTGACGCTGTCAAGCTGTGCATCGATCACCGGCGCAATCGACGGTAAAGACGTGCGAGCAAAATTCGCCTTTACCATTGCAACGATGAAAGCCATCCGCGGCGACGCGCACCGCGCTCAGGGCATTATTGACCGGGCGAATCGTATTGAGGCATTGCTAGACGGCAATCCGCTCATCGCCATCGTCGATTATGACACGCAGATCAAGAAGGCCATAGGCTTTGATCAGCTCTTACCAGAAGACCAACTCATGGCCGATCTGCTTTTGTCTCAGCTTCGCGATGATTTAAGCAAATCCATTGGTGAGCCAGGCGACCCCGGCAGCACAAAAGAGCGCGCGCGCACTATCGTCGAATGGATACGTGGCGCGGCGCAGTCGTGGCTTATCGCCGACGAAGTCAAGCGCAACCAAGACAAAGGCATATGGCTTCCCGAGGCGGGTCAGGCGGAGACATCCTAATGAAGGATGAGACCACCACAAAAAGGCTCGCCTATTTTTACACGTTAATCTTCGCGCTCGTGATCGCCATGGAATTTTTATTCGCATGGTATGCAATCGAAATTAATGACGCCATCCAGCGCATGCTGGATTTTTCATGCGGCATTCTCTTCGCCATGGTGCTGGCCGCGAAAGATTATTATCTTGGATCGTCGATGGGATCGGCGCGCAAAACCGAGATTATGAGCGCACCAAAACCAACGAGCGATGAGTCATAACATGCCCCTCTTGCGCGCACTCAAGATCATTTGCATCACGCTTATGATTGGCGCGCTCGCCCTTGCGGGTTCATTCATCAAGCACGACGAGGAGAAGCGGACATGATCGGCGCAAGCATCGGCGCGGTGATGGGCGCATACACGCTACTCATCGTGCTAACGCCCGGCGAGGCACCTGCAATCATGTATCGGCCATCGGAAGTTATGGAGGTGTGCCAGGTGACTCTGCCCTCGCCCGAGGTGGCATGTGTGTCGCAGACAAGCCTGCCAATCAGGCGCGACGATGGGTGGTCTGTGGTCGACGCAATTCAATCAAATAAAGGTGGACCCAAATAATGCGCAAGCTGATAGCGGTAGTATTATTCGCCGTCGGTGCGACGGCGCAGGCGGGGTTAAACATTCCACCCGGGCAAATCACCATCCAGCGTGATGCTCTCACCGGGGACATTGCGTTCACGATCACGCCGGACTCGGCCACCTACGTCCTCACCAAGCCGTTCATTGATAATAAGCGATGCTCGATACTCACCCCGTCGCGCGCGGAAACAGTGCCGACAATACCGACTGACTTATCTGTCTACCTCGCCGCCAACGGCTACGAATTAAGCGCGGCGCAGCTTGCCTTGTGCGCGGGAGTCACTACAGCGCCGGCTGTGGTGGATGTGCCGCCAGTCCCCGCGCCAGACCCTACCCCCGTAGTCGTTGAAACAAATTGGTTTGTCGCGTCAACCCCAAACGGCTCGCGGAATGCATTCGCAGCGGTGCAAGTGGGCGGAGCATGGGCGATGCAAGCCCCGTCCAAAGTTGTCGGGCAAGTAGCAACGGATGAGCGGTGTGATGGGCCAATGATTGAGGATAGAGGGTTTCGTAAGGTTGGCGGCATCGCTTATCCGGTCGGATTTTTTCTCGTTTCACTTTCTGGGCAGAGCGCAATCATTCTCTGCGAAAAACGATGATAAAAATAAAAAGAGGCAGCTCAATATTATTGCGGACTGGGAATTACGAAATAGTAAGTGGTCTTGGAATACTTTTTAAAGACGGGGCGCAAGTGGGGATTTGTTGCCACATTCCCGGAGTTGAGGCCGCGACAAAATATTTCGATTGTACCGATGACAGCTTTGAGTACTCGGCGATAAGAGTAAGCCACATAAAAATACGCGATTCTGGCTCAATGTCCGCTGAGTATTTCTACGCGTACATCCGCATGATGAGGTTGAGGGTTTCTGACCGGCTGAAAATGATCGATGTGATAATCAATCAGTTTGCGTTATCAAATACCTCAATCGCATTGCTTTTATGTTCGGCACGAGAATCTGTATCAAGGAAAAGAAATGGGTAAATCATTTATAACGGCGATAGCCGCTTTTTTTTCGTTCGCAGCACTCGCCTGCATTGATCCGCCTACACCGCCATCAGCTGGCGAGTATGCGGTGTATGACCTGGGTAATTATCCAGGACCGGTGCAATGCGAAGACGTTCAAAGTTCGATTTGCCGCACTGATGCGGATTACTCAGCAATGCTCGCAGGCCCGGACGGCAGGATGTACATACCGCCCGGCTACGGCCACGCGGCATCTTACAATAACCAAACGTCCATATATGATCCATCGACTCGCATATGGTCTTGGTCAGTCAATCGCACGCCGTGCGCTGATGTGCGCGAATCAAACATCGACAAGGCTCAAGGGCGGTATCTATCTAATAACATGCCGATCGGCACGCACACATATGATCTAGTTGCAACCGTGGGCGAAGAGATACTGGTAGCTGCACAGGTTCAAGGGCGGGGAAAGGGTTGCAATAATTTAATCCAGTCAGGCGCGCCAGGTTATGAATACATTATCGCGAGCGGTTCGTTTCGTTTTTACAATCCCTCAACTGATGTTTGGAGATTTACCAATATTCCCGCGCGCGACTATAAAAGCGCAATTGAAATCGAGCCGTCCGGCGATGTAATAATCGTCGATTCGACGTCGGTGCAGAGGTACAACGTAAGCGCCGGAACGTTCGTCACGCTGATGAGTTTCAAGCTCCCGGGGATGGGCAGCAGCGCGGAGCTGATCCGTGCGGCAAATACAGGCAGGTACTACTGGATAGGGCAAAATAAGCAAACCGGCTTTGGCCGCGACGTGTACGAGATCGACGTTGACGCTAGAACGATTGTAACGCATGGCGTTATACCCGACGGTGCCGGACATGGGTTCGCTTATGGTAATGGAAAGATTGTCGGCGGGCTGAAAAATGGCGCGATCTATACTTATGATCCAGTCACGGGTGGCGTAGCTGAAAAAGTTCTAACTGAGACGCCATGCGGCGGGCCGCTAGCAACGCATGGCTACGCGTGGGTGTATAGCGCGTCGATAAATGGATTTGTTGGCCGCATTTTTCGCGGCGCGTGCAATCGGACTATTGAATACCGCTAAGGGAGACGCTGAATGAGTCAACAAACACAAGATTGGGGCACGGCCGGAGCGCTATCACTTCTCAGCACAGAGATGAATTCACTCGCTAATGCGACGTACAGTAGCGCAGGAAGTGCCGTAGACTTGGGCGACCCGGGTCCGTTCGCAATTGTGATAAGGTCCGCGGTGACGGGATCTGGCTCAGGTTCGGGGCTGCTAAAAATTTATGCACTATGGTCTGATGACAATACTAATTTTTCCGAGCAATCAGCCGCTGCGCCTAACGGCGAGCCCGTTGGAGTGATGTACGTGAACTCAGGCACGGGGTCTAAAAAGATATTTCAAATATCCGTCAAAGCGCGCTATGTTAAATTTATCGTGTACAACAATACAGGCGCAGCGCTGGCTGCAAGCGGCAGCACGATAGTAGGCCAAAAAGTCGATGTAAATATCACCTAAAATGCGCGGGCCTTATATACATTTAGCCAAGCCTAGCCGCGTATGGCATACCGACCGGCAGATTGAGATTGATCTATCCCATCCGCTTGCGCGTGATATCGTCGCGTATTGGGCGATGGGTAACGCGGGGGACATGGTTGATCTTGTAGCGCAGCAGCAAGGCACGCATTCATCACCCACTAACATTACCGATGACGTAAGCATCAACGGTGCATGCACTGATTACGTCTCTTCGGCCTATACGGATTTACCATCATTACGTCTCACTGAAAGTACGCCATTTGGCATGGTGGTGATGCTGGAGACCACGACCACCGGCAACGGGCGGTATATAGCGGCTGAGGGTAATACGGGGCTGACCAATCCAATAACAGGGATTTACTCTCAAAGCGGGGTTTTGACGGGAATATGGCGCGATGACGCAGGCGGTGGGACAGGCACGATTTCTGGCGCAAGCGGCATTAATGATGGCAAGCCGCACACCGCTATTTTGACGGCTTCTCTCGCATCAAATGACCGGGTGTATCTGTATCAAGATGGGGTCGAGTATAGCAGCGGCACATTTAACCCGGGCACAAAAACGCAAAACACAACAACACTCGCGGCGATGCGGCGGTCCACCGTCTCAAACCATATGATCTCGGGCAAGATTTATTATGCCGCTTTTTTCAAGCGGCAGATTGAGCCGGAGGGCGCGTTATGGCTGACTGAATCGCCACGCGACATCCTGCTTACGCCGAAACAAAGACTGTTTTTTATTGGTGATGCGGCGGGCGGCGGTACGCCGCATAATTTAACACTCTCTTCAACCTCATCATCCAGCAGTATTGACTCCGCCGTGATAACGCAAACGCACGCGCTTGCCGTTGACGATGTCGCCGCCGCCGCCTCGATGGCGGGCATGGCGGTGAGCGAAGGCGCGGTGCATGATCTCACGATGGCCGACAGCGCGAGCGCGGGCGATGTGGTCGCGGTGGCGCTGGCACAGACGCATGCGCTTAGCATTGATGATGTCGCCGCCGTCGCTGATATCGTCGCTGTATCTTTGACGCAAACGCACGCGCTTGCCGTTGACGATGTCGCCGCCGCCGCCTCGATGGCGGGCATGGCGGTGAGCGAAGGCGCGGTGCATGATCTCACGATGGCCGACAGCGCGAGCGCGGGCGATGTGGTCGCGGTGGCGCTGGCACAGACGCATGCGCTTAGCATTGATGATGCAGTCGCCGTCGCCTCGATGGCGAGTGTGACGGTGAGCGAAGGCGCGGTGCATAACCTCACCGTGGGTGACATCGCCGCGGTGGCTGTCGTCGAGTCCGTGGCGATCAGTCAAAGTCATGCGCTTGTGTGCGCTGATCTCATGGCGCAAGCCTCGCTCGATGCGATTGCCGTAGCGCAAACCCATAACCTCACCGCATTGCCTGCCTATTCCGACTCCGCCATGCCCAGCATTGACTCCTTCGCCGCGCGCCTGGGAAATATTACGCGCACCGAATTAATTTCCATCACGCCCAAAAGGCAATTATCAACCACTACCCCCGCGCGCACCGTGCGGTCACTGTAAGGAGGGCGTTATGTCCGGTAAAACGTATCACGATGATTTAATGGATAAGGGGCTGGAGCAAGTCAGCAATTCGGCGAATTGGCTGGGTGGCGTGCTTAAGATGACGGTGTGTGCTGGCAAGCCCGCCACCGTCACTGAGGCCTCTACGCTCTTCCCCACGGGTAAGCGCGTGAGTGATGAAATTAGCATCACGGCCGGCAATGTGAGCTTAGGCGCGCGCGCTGGCGGCGGGCGCGAGGTGACGCTGGTGGCGAAGTCCGGCACGGTCGGCGTCAATGTGCCCGCGCTGGACAGCGGCACGGCTACGGCCGGTAGCGCAACCACGTTAACCGACACAGGCAAGGCGTGGAGCACCAATGCCTTTGCCGGGAAAGTGGCGCGTATTACGGGCGGCACGGGCGCGGGGCAAGTGGGGTATATCGCCTCGAATACGGCAACCGTTCTCACCTTCAGCAATACGCTCGGCACGGCGCTGAATGCGACCTCAATCTATGAGGTGAGAGAGGACCTGCACATAGCCATTTATGATGGCAGCGGCTCGCCGCGCTTGCTCGTCGTTAACGAAGAAACGGGCGATCAGGTGCTCACGTCTGGCAACCCGGTGAATATACCCGAGCAAAAATTCGGCTTTGCGCCCCCGGCATAATTTAATGGCGATGACAAAACAAGGCGGCATCTGGCGCACGCGCCGCCTTGTTTTTATTATGTGGGAGAGAACGGCATGAGTGGAGCAATCCCCGCGATTGAGCGCGCCTATCCGGCGCGCGACAATGAAATAATTTTACAGGTGTTGGCGGATGGGCTGGCCATCGACGGGGGCGCCGTGACGCGCACCCAGCTTGCGCTTACCCCCGACACGGGCGCTGATGGATTTATCATCGACAGTGATGTGGATGCGGGCGTTTTTGATTGGTCGCGCGGCGGGGGGGTGCTTGAGATTTTGCTGATTAATGTAGCTGGCGGCGTGTCGGCCGGGCGCTATACGGCGCGCCTGGTTGTTTACGATGCCGATCACACAAATGGCTTGGTGTGGGGTCGCGCTTTCACGATCATTAACGAGGCGGTGTGATGGTCGGTCGCGAAACGATGGCGCGATATAGATCATGTCAGACGTGCCAGCACCGCATACACGCCAAGCCTGATGCGTGCGCCTTGACTGAGTTGCTTGGCGTGCTGCGCTCATGCCGCGACGAACGCCACGCCATCGGCGGGCGGTGTGGGCCGAACGGAGAAAACTGGAACAAAGATGAAGATGAGCAGGAGGTGGCGCATGCCTAGCCGCAGCATCGAGCAGTTGCACCCCGACATCCGGCCGCTCTGCTATCGGTTTTTGGCGACATGCAAAGAGCGCGGGTTCGATGTGCTTGTCACGTGTACTTATCGTGACACCGCCGAACAGGATGCACTGTATACGATAGGTCGCACCCTGCCAGGCCGCCGTGTGACTAATGCGCGCGGCGGGCAAAGTTTGCACAACATCACTGTGGGCGGCGTCCCCGCGTCGCGGGCGTTTGACGTAGTGCCCTTGCGGTTGGGTAAGCCGGTGTGGGGCACTACGGGTGTGGACCTTGCTTTGTGGCAGCGTATCGGTGAAATCGGGCAGGCCTGCGGCTTGGAATGGGCAGGGGCATGGACCCGTTTCCGCGAATTTCCGCATTTTCAATTGCGCGAAAAGTTGCGCCAGGCATGAGCAAATTTCACATGCCGCTCGCGATGGAGGCGGCCAGCGAGGCCGACGACGGACAATGGGTGCTCACTCGGCCGCTAATTTATCAGTCAGACGTGGCTTGTGATTTTTTTGTCGTGCCCCGTGGATTTCGTACCGATCTGGCGAGCGTTCCCCGCGCCCCGTTTATATACTGGCTGACCGGCGGCACCGCCGTTGCCCCCGCCGTGCTGCACGATTACCTTTATTCAACCCGGCTTGTGTCCCGCGTGATGGCCGACGCCGTACTGCGCGAAGCCTCGGCCATCGTCGGCGTTCCTGCCTGGCGCCGCGGCATCATGTGGGCCGCCGTGCGGCTGCTTGGTTGGCGGTATTGGCGTGAGGGGGCGTAAGCTTGCATCGTGCCAACTCCGCGCGCTCGATCTCACTCACCGCCCGCCACGCGTCAGAATCAAGTGGCAGGCACACCGACAACACCGCCCACCCCTCCGGGCAGCCCATGGTCGCTTTGTGCGCCCGCTCGACGACTTCAACCGCCACGCCCGCGGCGGCGCGGGAGATTCCCACCGCGCGCCCGGCTTGGGCTTTTGTCATGCCGTCGACCAGCACCAGCCGGGCAGCGTCGAGACTGCGGGCCTTTAGTCGGGTTTGAGCGGCGGTGGCGGTGAATTGATCGAGCGTCACCTAATCCGGCTCTTTTATTGTCATTGTCAATCCAGCCGCGTACCCTCGGCCCATTGATGCGCGGCGGGGGTCTGTAGAATCGGCGGCAGCCAGCCACATGTCGTGCTCCGTCTCTGTGCCGAATTTCTCGCCGTGATGCGCGCGGCGCAGACCGCGCACATACCCGGCCCACCAATCGCTGACAGCGGGGTCTAATTCAGCCCGGCGTAGCGTATCGGCACGACGCATCAGGCTGGCGAATGCGCTCATTGCGCCACCTCCAATACAGCGTCTCCGATCTGTACGCGCACCACACCAGCGGCAATCATGCCCGTGGCGACGGAATTCCAATATTTCTCGTCTGACCAGTCGGGCCGCGTCACGGGGAACAGCCAGTCGTCTATCCTGGCGGGCTGGTCTAGCAGCTCGCCGTAGCATTTGATAAAACCGTCGGCGTCCGCCGGGCTGTCGCGACGCAGCATATCTGCGCTGGTCAGACCGATGAAGCATTTCACCCGATTTGCTATTGCAAACGCGGGCATATTACCGGCTACGCATTTGGGCGCATGTGTAAAAAGCCACGCGGCCAGCGGCGAGAGCTGCGCCACGTCTGGTGCGGATTTTCGCAAATACCGAGTGGCGCTCACGCCGTTCGGCGCGATTCCTCCGGCGACGTTCCACGGCGCGCCGTTGCTGTATTTCTGGACGCCGTAGGCGCGTGGGTCGTTTTTTGTCGCGGGAATGATTATTTCGGTGTTCATCGTTGCATGCTCCATGTAAATATCCGGCCCAATTGCCGTGATTAATTAGTTGCAGTCATCGCACGTGGGCGGGCAGGTGCTGAACGGATACGCGCCGCCATAGCCGGTTGTCCCGCAACTCGGGCAACGATAGAACGCGCGACCGTTTTTGCTCGGCGGGTTTGCGAATTGTTTGAGCGGTTCCGGCAATGCGTCGCCAGCAAAAAACCATTGTTTGCAAGCTGCATCCCAACGCGCGCCGTGTTGTTTGGCGATTTCTTTCTTGGAGTAGGGGCAGTTTAGATAGATATTCATTTTATGAGCCTCACCAGGCTACCGGCTGGTGTCGGGGTAGCTGATTAGCTACCGTGGGGATATTAAAACACGGGCCGCGCGCAGTGTCAATGATTTTAGTAAATACTTTAGGGTAAAGCATCCACCTAAATATCTCGAAAAAAATACAGGGTTTTCCCTATCAATTATTAAGCGATGCGGCGCACTGGTGGACAGGGGCGGCCCATGTGGGTAGACTCTCGCGCCGTGGCAGGGCTATGCCACTCGGTAGCGGCGGCGCTTCTTAATAACAAAGCGCGCCCCCGCTACCACATTTAGCAGCATCCCGCCCCCGTATTCCGGCAGCTCTGCCCACACGTCGCCCGCTTGGTCTTTAATTACCGTTATTTCCCCCAGCAGCTCGCGCAGCGCGTCGCGTGCGGTGTCGGGCGTGCGTGCGATCATGTCAGGCAGACGATCGAGCGCGGCCTGGTATCTTTCCATCAACCTGGGCACGATCTCGGCCGTGGGGGCGTCTGGCGCGGTCGTTTTTTCGGCGATGAGGGCGGCGCGCTCGGTTTCGGCCTGGTTTAGACGTTCGATGAGGGCGGGCGACCAGCCTGCGCTGGCGATGGCGTCGACGAGGCGCGGAATTTGTTTTTCGAGATCGGCCAGGCGGCGGTGGGCGTGGGTGGCGCGTTGTCCGTGGGTGGCGTTGTGTTCGCGGGTCAAGCGGGCGATTTCGGCGCGCAGGGTGGCGACGGCGGCCGGGCTGGTGAGGTGTTCGCGGGCGATGTCGAGCAGGCGCGACTCGAGCAAGGGCCGGGGGATGCGCAGGCCGGGGCAGACTGTCGCGCCGCGGTCTTTGTGTCGACCGCAGCCGTAGCAGCGGGCATCGGCGACGATGAGCGGGCCGCCGCAGTGGCCGCAGCGTAGCAGGCCGGACCACGGCGAGCGGGCCGGGCGGCCTTTGCCGCGCGCGCGCGGGCCGCGCAGGCGGGCGCGGACGGCGGCCGCTAAGTCGTCGTCGATGATTTTCAGTTCGGGCAGGGTTTGCCGCTGCCATTCCGATTCCGGGCGCTCGATGCGGGCGCGGATGCCGGTGTCGGGGTTTTTGACCCAGCGGGATTTGTTCCACACGTAGTCTCCGCGATAGATCGGATTGCGGAGGATCCCGCTTTGCTGGCCGGCGTGGCCGGTGATGGCGGACAGTGCCCAGGTGCTGCCGCGCGGTGAGGGGACGCGGCGGAAGTTGAGGGCGTGGGCGATGGCGCGCGGGGATTCGCCCGCGGCGAATCGCTGATATATTTCGAGCACCACCGGCGCGTGCTCGGGGTGAGGCGCCAGGCGGTGGCCGCCGTCGGCGGCGGCGCTCAGATAGCCGTAGGGCAGGCCGCCAGCGCGAAGGCCGCGCGCGACTTGCCCGGCTAGGCCGCGGTGGGTTTTTTTGCCGATGATGCGCAGTTGCTCCTCGTTCAGCACGCCCATGATGCCGCGGTGCACTTCACGGCCTTCGCGCTGGCCGTCATAGCCGTCCTGCATCCCGATGATGCGCACGCCGTGGCGCTCGATTTCGCGCACGGTGCGCTCTTGGTCGACGATGTCGCGCCAGCAGCGGTCTAGCGCCTCGATGATTAATATATCTATCAGGCCGGCGCGGATGTCGGCCATGAGGCGGGCGCCGCCGTCACGTAACAGCGTGGGCGTGCCGGCGCTGGTGGCGGCGTCGGTGTAGCAGCGCGGCGCGGGCCAGCCTTCGCGCTCGCAGCGCGCGGCGCCGGCGCGCAGTTGGTCCTCAATGGAGGTTTCGCGCTGGTTGTCGCTGGAATAGCGGGCGTAGATAGCGGGGGTCATGTTTCTCGCTCCGTATGCCTTCATTTTATTTGGCGCCGCGTTTGCCGGTGCCACACATATATAGAACAAGAACTTGAGATTGGCAAGCCGGGTTATGCGGCGTAGCGTCCCGAGTTATGCGGCGGAATTGCCGGATAATTTAGAGTTAGGCATCCTTACGTTCTTTAGCATTGTCAAACACCTGCAAGAACTTGTTGCCGTCTGTATGGGTGTCAACGCACACCATCGTAAAGTCGTCCGCCCGGTAAATCCACTTTGGCAAAAAACGCTGGGTATAAATTTCGCTCTCGTAATATTGCCCGTTTTCGTCCTTTAGTTCTTGCTCTGTATCAGCAAAGCAAACAGTCCCTCCACCGCTTCCGTCTTCTCGAATGCGCCAAAAGTATTTGTGACCATCATCAAGAGGTATAGCAACCCAATCTTCTGTATAGCCGAAATGCTCGTGTACTTTCTTCTGTAATTCAAAATATTCAGTTAGTAGTTGCATTTAATTTCTCCTTAAAGGTGCCTAACAAGGCAAATTAACAGCGACCCATTCCGCGCCGCTTCGCTCTGCTACATGGTCGCGTTATTTGCAACGTTAGAGCGCTCTACGTTGCGCCTTACAGCGACCATCACGTCAGCAACGAGAGACATCACCTTCGCTCGAAAGATTGGGTCATTCCTGTACCGATCCGCCCCGGAGTTCATCGCGGCCAGGGCATCGTCGAAGCTGTAGTCGGTCCCAACAAGTTTTGGCATCTCGTCAAAGTAATTTAGGCGGGCAACCACAAGGTCTGCTATGTCGTCGCTTAGTCTTTTGTAATCCATGTTCTCTCCTGTTGTAAGGTGAATGGGGTAAGGTGAATGGGGTCAGACCCCATTTATCCTGCGTTGGGCGTCAATTTGCCCATAAAGAAGCCGCCAATGACTTCATGTCGTTCTTCATGGCGTCCAGCGCCTCGTCTTCGGTTGCTCCCTTCCCCGAGGCGTAGTTATCATGGAACAAGTCGTGAAACGGATCGCTATTGCAGGCTTTGAAACCGGCTTCGTCCATGTTCGTAGCACCCATAAACGCAACGCCACAACGGGCCTCAAAGCGCCCATCTGGGAGCGCCTTAATATGCACGTCAGTCGTACCGGCAACGCCGATGTGTTCACACTTGTGCAAAGTAATTGTCTCTGGCATCTGTTCCTCCGTTTATCATTTAGCCGCCAATTCGTGCGTGCGGTCCACACTAAAACCTGCCGCATTCCGATGCCCGCCACCGCCGTAGATTTTGGCCACTTCTGACACGTCGAGGCCCTCATCATTGCTACGCAGGCTGAAAGTTCTTCCCTCGGATGTGTCCCAATAGCACGCGGCGAATGGCTCATCTAGCGCCATGAGATGACCCGCATCGCTGCTGAGGGTGTAGGGTAGGCTGGCCACGGGCACTGAATGCCCTGCAATTACCATCCGCCGCTCTGTGACGCTTAACAGCTCAAGAATGTCCTTGTGGTGCTTGCGCTCTATCGCTGCGCCGTCTGATATTAGGCTGTGCACGTCGGCTGCCATGAGTGTGTCCCACACTTTGAAATCATATGGGTAGCTGAAAAGATTGGCTTGTATTTCGCGAGTTCCTTCAAGCGCGAATTTCCAAAGGTCGCGATCTTCGATGTGTTTTAACAGTAGCGGCATCTGCTCAAAAACGTGGCCGTTGAACCATATCCACGCCAAGACAGCGCCGGAGTGATTAACATCGGTAAGTGCCTCAATCTGCTTGGACTCGATTAATGGGGCCAGATCTTCGATGGCTGTTTTGTGATGATCTATTAGCACGACGCGCGTGGCCACTTTTAGCATTTCTTCAACCACTGCCCGCTTATAGCTAAAATCGACCATGTATACCTCGCGCCCGGTCACGTCTGGCGGGGCTGATTGATAGATGCCAGCATGGAAATCGAATTCCCTGTCGGCGAAGTTTTTGAATACCCACGCAGCCCCAAAGCCGTCCGCGCAGTTTCCGTGATAGATACAAAGCGGGTTCATTCTGCATTTCCTTTAATTGTTTGTCATCTCGAATTTTAGACTCCGTTAGTAATCTTCCCCAATACCCGCATCACACTCTGCTGCGTGCTCCACCAAGTCGTCTATGAGTGTCGTTAACCGTGACGCTGCACTAAAATCACCACTATCCCCAAAGTCGCAAAATTGATTTACGCAGAAGTCTAAATATTTTTCTCTATCTGTAACCTTAAATGATGGGCTCTCTGATATCAGTCTCACTCCATCAACCAGTGCATCCTCGTTAATTTCTATAACTAAATTTCCGTCTTTTCTAAAAGCTCTCATTGCCGCCTCCGCATGGTGGCGCTCGGGTAGCCATCGTCGCAACTTCTAATTCGCATTCCCTGGCAATCAACTTATGCCCGCCGCGTTTTGGTCTGCTATCGCCGCGCTTCGTCTCAATGAGCTCTTGCTTAATCATGTTTTTTCTCCAATTGATTTATTACGGTTCCTTTCCGCCAAATAGTCTTCAAAAATCCGCGCCGCCAGCAACCGCACCAGGGCCGACGCGTCACCCGCCGGGGTGGCGGGTGGGCGTGGTGCGGTTTGCGGGTGGGTGGCGTCTTTCATTTCTGTTTACGCGCAAGGAAGCGGCGATGCACGCGCATGCTGGCGATGATGCCCAGTGGTCCGCCGCCGAGGAAGGCGGCGATTTCGATGCCGGTAGCGTTGGGGGCCAATTTAAAAAGCAGCAGATTGCCGATGCCGATGCCGAAGCTGGTAAAAAACGCGGCCCAATAGTGCCCGCCATTGACGTTGAGCGATTGCAAGCCCAAGAAAAAAACAAGGGCGAAGGTGCTGGCAAAGAGAGTGAGGGCGGTCATAGTTTTATAACCGTGTGCCTGCACAGTAATGTCTCGTGCGATGTCGTTATGATGCTCCTGACGCTGGCGTGTAGTTGGTCGAGGGTGCCGTCATTATTTATCACCACATCACCCGGCCTGATTTCCAGGCCTGCCTCTGAGATATGCGGTCTCACTTTGGCCGCGTCATCGCGGTTGATGTGCCATAGCCGCCCGCCTCTTCTGCGTATCCAGTAGGCCTCGTTGGGCATTCGAATGTCTGAAATGACGGTGTGGCTTAGTGGATTTTCTATCCCCAAACGCGTAACGGCCCTGTCGGCAATACGAATCCATATGTCATCGCGGATTAAATTCCGCCCCCACTCAGTGCCCAGAGTTTGCATGAGCGCGCGCGGGCTTTCCCAGAGCCAGGGTATGTTTCGTTCCTTGTTGGCGGGAGAGAACGCGTCATCAGGCAAGTCGAGCATTGCGACAAGGCCGCGGCGGATAGGATCTGCAAGCGCGAGTTGTCTGAAATTGTACGCGTGCCATAAGTAGTGGGCGACGGTATCCTTGCCCGCCCCCGCTTTGCCGGTGAGTCCGATTAACATAATTCACCCACTTTTTTTATTTAATATGAACCCAAGTCCTATATGTGATGGCATCGAAAGCGGTGCCGCGATTAACGTGGTAAAGGCGCGCGACACATGCCATACATAATCCATTTTTTTCGTGAAGCCGCCGCATCATGCGCACCTTGCGCCCGGTTAGTTTTGCGCGGTGATGGCGTTCACCACGCTGAGACGAAACCCAATTCACGCCCATACATTTTTTTCCTTTATAGGTCACTACAATATTTTGTTTTCGCCGCGGATTGCCTTTTTTGTTTTTCCATCACGCCGCACCAAAGAAAAACGGCAGCTCCGTTTGCGTCTTGATAAGATCGATGAGCATGGTGGTGGCGTCTTCCAGCGTTTTGTCGGCGCGGATGAGTTCATACCAAAACGTTAACTTTCCCTCACGCACGCGGTAGCGCAGGCGCGCATCGATCTGATAGGCCTGGCTATTCCAAAACACTGGCACGCCGATGGCGAAGCGGTCGAATATATCCATCGCGGCGACGGTGGCGGCGTCTTGATCGTCGACAAATGACAGGCGAATGCCGCCGCTTTGCAGGCGAATGGCGGATTTAAATCGGCTGTCTTGTTTTGCTTCAAAGGAAAGCGCCATTTCAAGCATCTGTGCGCCCGTGGCGCCGCCGGAGGTGCCGGTAATGTCGCGCAGATTGTTTTCGATGAATTGGGCAAAATCGGCCTGGCTCATCGGCTTTTTATTGTTTACGGCCCATTCTCTCCATTCGCTGGAGAACGCGGGCGCATAGGTAGCGCTGTGTTTTTTCCACCTCGGCAGATCCCCCGCGCCACCGTGGTCGTCAATGATGGCCGTGAACTTGACTTCGCACTGGGTGTAATTAGCCAAGCACCACACCGTGGTGGTCAGCGGGTCGGCGTGGCGTTTGAGATAAGCGATAAAGCTGACCGCGTCGTTAAGCGTGGCCGAGGCTGTCTTTTTTAATGGATGGGGGAGCAAGATCGAGTCGTCAAACTGGTCCATTTTCCATCCGGGCGGCAGGGCCACGCGGCGGATGTTATCGACACCAGCGATCTCATACGGGGTTTTCAGCTCGCGGGCGAGGGTTTCGGCGATGTTTTCGGCGGTGTTTGACGAGAGGGTTTCGCTTTTGATTGGCGTCATTGTTGCGTTCCTGTGTGGAGGTGGTGTTTATGCGTTTTTCAACGACGCATTCGTGGGCGCGTCTGCAATTTTAAGGTCGAGCTTTTTTTGTTGCGGGTCGTCTGCAACGAGATTGCCCTCGGGGGTGGCGAAGAGCATCGCCTCCATCGTGTCAGTGACCGGCGCCTTGAGTGTGGAGCGTCCGGTGATGTGCATGGCGCCGCCGCGCGTGGCTTTTTTTACGGTAATCTCCAATATCAGCTTGCCGGATTTTCCGGTATCGCCCACGGCGTTTACTAAGTCATTAAGCTTGTTGCTAGCCTGATCCACAAAGGCGCCGCCGCCGATGTGGTGCAGGGTTTCGCTGATGGGGCGTGACATGGGTGCTGCTCCTTTCAAATAAGCCCAAGCTGATCGGGCGGGGGGGGTTGTTGTCTCTCGGCGATGAGGCGGGCGGCCCGCGCTTGCGCCTCCAGTGTTTTTAAAATCAGCGGCGTGGTGATGGCCCGCTGGTAATTCCAGCCCCGCCGCCACAAGCCGCTGCGCTGGAATGCGCGGCGCAGCTCGGCGGCGGTTGGGTTTGTATCAGGGCGGGTCACGTCGCCGCGCCCTGGCCGCCGCGCGGCCGTTGCTGCGATTGGCGATGCAGGTGTTGCAGCGGCCGACGCGGCGATTGCCGACACGGATAAAGCGCGTTGCTTCGTTGATGCCGCAATCGTTGCAGAGCTTGCGCAGCGGCTTGTCTATGGCCTCGCGGGTGTTGTCGTGCGGCTTCATGGTGACGTCCCCCATTTCATTCGCGGCGTTTGCGCGGTTGCGGGCGCCATGGGCCATTCACGCGCGCGGTGATCTCGGCCATGCTCAACCGTTTTGCATGCTCGGCGGCGATGCGCAGGCTTTTCTCGGCGTGCCGTTGTTTTTCTCCCGCAATAGTGCAGGCCTTGCATTCCGGGCGCAGATTTTTGCCGTTGATATAAAAATTCAGCGGTGATTTTTGGGCGCCGCACACTTTGCAAGTAATGAGGTCTACCATGGGCGATGCTCTTCTTTTGTCGCCAGCGCCGGGCGCGGATCATCGGCGCAGTGTTCGTCGGCGTCGTCGATAGCGGCTGGGCGCAGCGTGTCGAGCAGGAAGCCCAGCACCAATAAGCAGGTGTTAAAAATTGCATGGCGCATTTTTCTAAGCCTCCCTGTTTTTTCGTCGATTTCGCCGACCGGATCAGTCATGGCGTGGCGTCATGTTGGTGGCCATCCCATGCACGCGCTGAATGGCGTCACTCAGCCTCGGGGCGCGGGTGATACCTCTATTCATGCCCATGGCGGCGCCGTGCTGCGTATACGGGCCGCTCTCGACCTTGCCGCGGGTGACAAAATAAAAGCCGCTGCGCTGTGGGTGGTCTCGATGCCAGACGTGCACCACGCGGCCGCTGCGGAAGATGGCCTTCATTTCCCGGCCCTCGGATGAAATTGGCCGACGGGGCAGTCGCGGAACTGGGTGCAGTCGGCCACGGCGCGGCGGGTGTCGATGGCCGCCTGCTTGTCGATGGCGGCAAAAAAGGTGCCTACCAGCAAGAAGGCGAAGACGATGAATGTGGCGAGCACCGCCAGCGTTTCCACGCAGCGCAGACGCGCGCGGCGGCGTTGGTTTTCAGAATGGCCGAAGTCTGAACGCATGGACTATCTCCTTTTAGCGGTGCAATTTAGGCGCACCAGGACCAGGGGCACTTGCCGTCGATCATCCACACAGCGCGGCCTTCTTGGCTGGCCTGGGTGATTCCGGCGGCGAACTGGACGTTGGGCGGCTGTTTGAGGATGCGGCGGCGGTCTTTGCCGCTGCGGTGGTCTTCGGTGCTGGGGCAGCCGCTCATGCCGCACATACAGGGGGCGCCGTCCGTTGGCGTGGATGGGGTGTGCTGTGGGGTGGTGGCGATCCAATTGTAGATGTTCATGTAATTTGGTCCGTGATGGCCTGTTGTGTAGAAGTAAACTACAGTTTACCCTTAAAGTCAACAGCAGTTGACCCCCGAAATTAAATTATGTTGCGCAATTGATCGAATCACTTTAAAAATTAGGTGAAGAGGTGAGGGGTGCGATAATGAAAATGGATAGATTAATTGTGATGTTGTTGGCCCCTGGGATGATGGGTGCCAATATTTTTAAATGCGCCGACGGTAATCAAGTCATCTATAGCGACAGGGTTTGTGGCGAAGTTGTTGAGAGGCTTGGAATTATACCTAGCGCAACACCTGATTCGTTTCCATCTGATCAGTATTCTGAGCTATTACGCAGCGCCGATGAGCGCGCCGATCGTGATGCGTTTCGTCGTAAAATGAGGGAGGCGGCTAGAGCTAATAGCGTTATAGTGGGGATGGATGCCAGTTGGGTGATTGCTGCTTGGGGCAAGCCGGATAGGGTTAATAATGGAATAAATGTATCAGGAAGCTGGGAGCAATGGGTATATGAAAGAAGTCGCAAGCAAACTCAATATGTACATTTTATGAACGGTAAAGTTGTGTCAGCAGAGTGAGAGTAGTGTTATGGAAATTTTTATGGCGGCGGTGCTGTTGGGTTTGATTCCTGCGGTAATCGCATCTAAAAAAGGATACAGTTTTTTACTGTGGTGGGTTTTCGGAATATTTTTGCTAATCATTGCTTTGCCTATCGTGTTGATTATCGGCCCAAATAAGGGGGTTATGCGTAAATGCCCGCGGTGCCTAGAATGGGTGAGACGGGAAGCAAGTGCATGCAAGTATTGCGGCGGAGAAATGAATAAAGCGAAAAGTGAATTGATAGGGGATGGCCCTGTTTAGTTATGGATATTCATTATTTAATCATTGTTTTTATTAGGTTTATTAAAGCTTCCCTCTGATTTGGTTTTAGGCTTCTGAAATCATTTAGTAGCGACATTTCCGTGTCGACTAAATATTCCCCAGCGGTATCTCGCACGCCATATGTGATGAACATTTCACCTTTCCCAGTAATAAGCCAATCGCCATTCACCCTAGCATTTTTCTTTAAATTGGCGAGCGCATGAGCCTATCCTGATTTTTGTGTGTAGAGGTCATATCATGCTAACAGAAGGAGATATGAATGACCGCCACACCCAAGAAGGCGCGCCAGCGCAAACCCAAAGGCCCGTTTTCCGACGAGCTGCTTGACCAGTTACTTGCCCAAGTCTCGGGCAAAGACGCCGAGAGCTTGCTCGGTGAATCTGGCCTGATCGGGCAACTCAAGAAACAACTCGCCGAACGCATGCTCGCCGCCGAACTAAGCCACCATCTGATCAGCGAAGCGAGCGATGAGGGGGCGGGCAACCACCGTAATGGCAGCAGCGCCAAGACCGTCATCACGCCCAACGGCGCGCTTGATCTCAACATCCCGCGCGACCGCCTCGCCACCTTCGAACCCCAGCTCGTGGCCAAATACCAGCGTCGCCTACCCGGCTTCAACGACCACGTGATCAGCATGTACGGGCGCGGCATGACGATCCGCGAGGTTCAAGGCCATCTGGCCGAGCTGTATGGCCTGGAAGTCTCGCCCGAGCTGATCTCCACCATCACCGACGAAGTGATGGCCGAGGTGACCGAGTGGCAGGGTCGGCCGCTCGATGCCATGTACCCCATCGTCTACTTCGATGCTCTGCGGCTCAAGATTCGCGACGAAGGCACGGTCAAGAATAAGGCGGTCTATCTGGCGCTGGGCATTGACGCCACCGGCCGCAAGGATGTGCTGGGGCTGTGGATCGAGCAGACCGAGGGGGCTAAGTTCTGGCTCAAGGTGTTTAACGATCTCAAGCAGCGCGGCGTGGCCGATGTCCTGATCGCGGTCGTGGATGGCCTGCGCGGGTTTCCCGAGGCGATCGAAGCGGTGTTTCCGCAAGCGCAAATCCAGACCTGCATCGTGCATCTGATCCGCACTTCCCTGAATTACGTGGGCTGGAAGGATCGCAAAGCGCTGGCCGCCGAACTGAAAGGGATCTACCAAGCCACCAACGCGGACGCGGCGGAAGCGGCCCTGACCGAATTCGAGCAAGGCGCCTGGGGGCGCAAATTCCCGCCCATCGCCCTTGCCTGGCGGCGGCAGTGGACGCAGGTGATTCCGTTCTTCGCCTACCCGCCGGAGGTGCGCAAGATTATCTACACCACGAATGCCATTGAGAGTTTGCATATGCGATTACGCAAGATCGTGAAGAATCGCGGCCACTTCCCGAGCGATGAATCGGCCACGAAGCTGTTGTTCCTGGCCTTGCGCAATATCGTTAAAGATTGGAAGATGCCACCACGCACTTGGAAGGAAGCTGCAAATCAATTCGCCATTATCTTTGGCGAACGATTCACGGCTTCATTGAATTGAGACTGTGATCAACCCGGCCTCACACACAAAATTATGGATACGCCCGAGCGCATCGCGCTCAGGCCGAGCTTTAGCTGCAAACCAATTCCCCGATGCGGTTTTTGAAACACCAGCAAGGCGACCAAGCCCAGATTTATCTACGCCGAGCGTTTTGGCCAGCAGTGCAATCCGTTCCGCTATGTCTGGACAGTATGTCATATAGTCAATTTTAGTTTACTTTCGGTTAATTCAGGTTGACGATAACGGTAAACCGTGGTTTACTTTATCGCATGATCACTAAACGCCAGCTTCTAACCCGCTATGAGACTCAAGTCGCTATAGCCGATTTGTTCGGCATCAGCAAACAGGCTGTGTCGCGCTGGGGTCTGGATGATCCAATCCCCAGAGCGCAGGAATTAAGGTTGAGATACGAGCTTTCTCCTCGTCTTTATGCGCCAGATAAAGATATTAATTGCGAATCGTGAATGGGCATTAAAAAAGAGACTGCTCTATGACCGGAATCGAAAAAGCGGTGAAGCCGTTTAAGACCCAGACCGCGGTGGATGCCGTGATGCGAGGTAGAGCGCTGGTTCATTTTTCATTTTTTCCATTTCTCCTGTTGGCGCGTCACTTTGGCGCGCTTTTTTTTAACTTATTTCCGTCCTACAACGCGACTCAATCGTTATGAGCGGCATTGAGGCACAGGCGGTTTTGACCTTGGCGCCACCGAGCCGGGCGGTGGATTTGGCGACGGTGCGCCGCTGTGCGTCGATGACGCGAGCGATTGATTTGTGCGTGCAGCTCGCGGGCGAGAAGAATGACAAGCCGATTTATGGGGATCTGGAAATTGATGTGGCGACGTGGTCGCGCATTAAGACGGGCGCGGCGAATTTTCCACACGAAAAATTTGAGGCGCTGATGGATCGCTGCGGCAATGATGTGCCGCTGCTGTGGCTGGCGGATCGCCGCGGCTATGAGCTGCGCCGAAAGTTGTCGGCGGTGGAGCAAGAGCTGGAGGGCGAGCGGGCGCGGCGTTTTGAGCTTGAGCGCAAGCTGGCCTATTTCGAAGAGCTGATGGGAAAGGTGGTGCGCTGATTACCGGGGAGGCTGACATGGATAGGGCGGATTTTGCACAAGACAAGATTGATGCGGAGCAGGCGCAGCGTGTGGCGGCGCGGGTGGTGTATTACGGCGTGAGTGCGGGGGAGTGTATCGAGTGCGGTGAGCTGATCCCCAGTGCGCGGCAGGTGGCATTGCCCGGCTGTTTGTATTGCGTGGACTGTGTGGCAAGCATTGAGCGCGGTGAGGTGCGGCCATGAACTTGTTTATTTTTTGCCTAGAGCATGAAATTTTTGAGCTGGCGAATCTGGGGGCCATAAATGATTGCATTCAGCCCTGGCGCGCTGATGGGCGTATTCCAAAAAACGGCGATGTGGCGCGTTTCTACGCGACAAAATTTGGATTAAGAACGGGGGATATTCACTGCGTCACCATCATCGACTCTTTGACATTGGCAATCTGCCCTAAGACGCATGCAGTGCGTCTTGAAGGTAGGTCATCAGATGACGATGAAAAATTTGTTCTGGCATATAAATGCGGATTGTTTGACGCGGATGATCTTTTTGTTGGCTTACAGTCTCAGTTCAATGGCTTTGTGATTGCATTCCACATTGACAGAACCATTCGATGTGGTGACGTATGACGCTATCACGCACGGGCGAGCCATCAACCCAAACACCCATCAAAATCACGCCTGAGCTGCTGGAGGCGATGACCGATTGTGATGATGGCGATGCCGAGATATGGGCGCCCCTTCTTACGCGCGCGGCGGCGCGGTATGACATCAGCACCCCGGCGAGGATGGCGGCCTGGGTGGGGCAGATTGCGCATGAGTCGCAGCGCTTTCGCCACACGGTAGAGAATTTAAACTACAGCGCCGCGCGTCTGCGGCAGGTTTTTCCGCGCCATTTTCCCGATTCGCGCATTGCGGGTGCGTATGCGCATGCGCCCGAGCGCATTGCCAATCGTGTTTATGCCCATCGCCTTGGCAATGGCGATGAGGCCAGCGGCGACGGATGGCGATTTCGTGGCCGGGGTTTGATTCAAATCACTGGGCGCGATAATTATCGCGCGTGCGGCGCTGGCATTTACCTGAATGTGATTACGCATCCCGATATATTAACTATTCCACTGCGCGCGGCAACGTCGGCGGCGTGGTATTGGCATGTGCGTAAGCTGAATGCGCTCGCTGACAACAGTGATTATGAATTGATAACGCGCCGCGTCAATGGCGGGCTGAATGGTCTGCAAGACAGGGTGAATCTCTCCATGCGCGCGCTGCGGGCGCTGGCATGAATCAGCACGCGTATAGTTTCCATCCGCAATTCGTCATGCCCTTGCTGCATGGCTTGAAGCTGCAAACGATACGCCGCCGCCATGATGATGAGCCCGCGCCGCTGCCAGGCGATACGGCGCGCTTGTATGCGGATGGGGATGACGGTCGCGCTGAGCTGTTGCTGAGCGTCATCATTACGCAGGTGCGGCCGGTCGCGATTCGTACCCGCTCGCGAACGATCACCCTCGACGGCGAGCTATTGTCATTGCTGCGCGCCCATGATTTCGCGCAGGCGGACGGCTTTGATAACCGTGATGCGCTGCTGGCGTACATCGCCAAGGTGTATGGCGATATGGAGTTCAGTGGCTGGTGCATCAATTGGGATGAGCCATGAGCGGCCGCGATGACCGCGCGCCCAGCGTGCCGGATTGTTTCGGCTGTCGCTGGCTGGTGGTGGTGAAGCATTTCGGCGTTATCGAGCGCAAGCTGATTACCTCGCACGATTGCGTGCGTAAGCGTATCGAGGTGCCGAATCGGTGTGATGAATACAGTGTGATGGCCACTTTCCCCGCATCGCTAACTGGGGGGCTTGATGATGAGTGAGGGTGGCGCAGGGGTGCTGCACAGTTTAGAGGCTGAGCAATCCGTCATCGGCGGCCTGCTGATTGACAATGGCGCCTGGGATAGCTGCGCGGATCGCGTTGCCGAGAAGGATTTTTATAGCCTGGATCATCGCAAGATTTTCCGCGCAATTTCCCGTTTGTTGGAGGGCAGCAAGGTTGCGGATGTGATTACCGTGACTGAGTTTTTAACGGCGCACGGCGAACTTGAAAAGGTGGGTGGCCTGGCCTATGTGGGCATGCTCTGCAAGAACACACCGAGTGCCGCCAGCGTGGTGCATTACGCCGATATTGTGCGTGAGCATAGCTTGCTGCGCGCCTTGACGCGGGCCTCGGCGGACATTGCCGAGGCGGTGGCGAAGCGCGAAGGACGCGGCGCGAAAGAGTTGATGGATATGGCGCAATCAAAAATGATGGCGCTGTCAGAAGGGGCGGTGCAGGGCGGCAGTGGTCCGCAGCATGTGTCCCCGGTCATTGACGATGTGCTTGAGCACATCGATGAGCTGGCCAATCGTAAGAATCAAAGCGACGTTACCGGACTGGCCACGGGCTTCACCGAGCTGGATAAGATGACGACGGGCTTGCAAGCGGGTGAGTTGATTATTGTCGCGGCGCGGCCATCGATGGGTAAGACCGCGTTATCACTCAACATCGCCGAGCATGTGGCCTTGAACGCGGGTGGCAAGGTGTTGTTCTTCTCGCTGGAAATGGCGAACAATCAATTAGGCATGCGCCTGCTGGCCTCGGTGTCGCGCCTGCATCAACAGCGGGTGCGGGTGGGCCGCTTGTATGACGCGGAATGGCCGCGCCTGGTGCAGGCGGCTGACAAGCTGCGGGGCGCACAGATTTACCTGGACGAAGAGGGCACGATGACGGCGCACGATATGCGTGCCCGTGCGCGTAGGCTGCATCGTGAGTGCGGCGGGCTCGATCTCATCGTGGTGGATTATTTGCAGCTTATGCAGGGCGCGGGGCGGTCTGATAACCGCGCGCAAGAGTTGTCTGAGATATCACGCTCACTCAAGCTGCTGGCGAAAGAGCTGCACATTCCGGTCGTCGCCTTATCACAGCTCAATCGCGCGCTCGAACAGCGGCCGAACAAACGGCCGATCATGTCTGATCTGCGTGACTCGGGGGGCATCGAGCAGGATGCCGATATCATTCTGTTCATCTACCGTGATGAGGTTTACAACGAGGACAGCCCGGACAAGGGGCTGGCTGAGATCATCATCGGCAAGCAGCGCAATGGCCCCACGGGCACGGTGCATGTGGCCTTCCACGGTGAGCACACCCGCTTTGAGAATCGTGACTGGCACGAGCCTATACCCTCGACGGTGCAACGTAATGAGCGGCGATCCAAACGCGCTGGCAGTGCTGGCGGCGAGTCTTTCCGCGGCAAAAATGCGCATGATGGCGTAAACAATTAAGGGAACCAAGTATGAGTGTGGCGGTAATGGGTGAAGTGTTTAAGCGGTATCCGGCGGGCGGAAATGAAATGCTCTTGGCCTTGGCCTTGGCCGATCATGCGCATGATGATGGCACGCGAATCTTTCCATCTGTCGAGACCCTGGCAATGAAGGTACGCGTATCAGAGCGCACCGTGCAGCGGCTCTTGACGAAGATGGTCAAGGATGGTTGGCTGCAACTGGCGCGCGACTCATCGGGTGGACGTGGGCAAACGCGTCACTATAGGATAAATCCACACTGGGTAAACGGTGACAATATGTCACCGTTAAAAGCCACTCAAGAGCCCAATGCGGAGCCTCAAGCGGAGATGCTAAACGGTGACAATTTGTCACCGTTAAAAGCAGAAGGGGTGACACCACGGGTAGTAAAGGGTGACATAGCTGTGTCACCCGAACCATCAGAACCATCAGTATCTAGTTCTTACGAACTAGATACGCACGCAGGTGCAGAGCAGAAGCGCGTGAAGGTTAGGTGGGATGATGGCAGCAAGCTCTTCGTCGGCATCGACGATGAGCTGATGGACAAGTGGGAGGCCGCATACAAGCCGCTCGATATCGACCAGGAGCTGACGCGGCTTGAGCTGTGGTATGAGAACAACCCGAAGAAGCGCAAGAAAAACGTGGAGCGCTTCATCACCAACTGCCTATCGCGCAAGGCGACCGAGCTCATGCGGCCGAGGTTTGCACCAAGACCAGCGAGACGCAGCGCATGAACCAAGCCGACAACACACCAGAGAAGTTCATGGGTCCCTCCCCTCATCCTCGCAGTACGGACTGTAAAGGGCGCGGGTTTTCGCTAGGTCTGGTGGGCTTAGTGACTTCCTTACTCAGTGCAATCAATCACTTGCTTAATTGTCGTGGTGATGTGATTCGCCTCGGTAGCGGTGAATGATCGTCAATAAAAAAACATTGGCCGACATCATGGGTGTGTCGGAGCGCACGCTGACCGAATGGCAAGACGGCGGCATGCCGATCATGAGCGTGGGCGGTCGTGGTATTGAAAACCAGTATGAAACCGAAGTGGTGATCGACTGGCGTATCAATCGCTCGCTGGCTGGCGCGAAGAAAGAAACCGAGCGTGAGCGCCGCGACCGACTTGAATCCGATTTGCTAGAGCTGCGCATCGCTGAAAAGATTTCCGGGCTGATCCCTGCCGATGTGCAGGAGGGATTGTGGGTTGGCGCGATCTTGGCGGCGCGCGCCGCCCTTCGTGGCATCCCCGACAAAATAAAATCCGACATTGACGCCAAGCACGGCACCAATATCGACATCGCCCCCCTCATCGCGATGGTGGACGAAGCGATGCAAAAATTATCCGAGACCACTTACAGCGAAGAGGAAAGCCCCACCGTGATGGATTATGAGGCTGACGACGCGTGAACGCCGTAGCGCCGCTACCGCTGAGCGTTGATGTCGTCGAGAAGTATAAGCTCAGGCTCACGGCGGTGCGCGCGCTCAATCGCGCCTGGAAGAAATGGGCGCCGCCCGAGAAGCTATCTCTGCAAGACTGGGCCGATAAGTACCGCTATCTGGCGCCGGAATCATCCGCCCGCCCTGGCAAATATTCATCGGCCGTCACACCCTGGATCAGGCCGATACAGGCGTTGTTCGATAATCCCAATATTCACAAAATCGTATGCCGCAAATCGGCGCAAGTGTGTTGGACCGATGGCATTGTCAACAACTTCATCGGCCAGCGCGTTGACCTTGACCCTTGCGCCATGGTCATCATGTTCGCCAAGGTCGACGCCGGGAAGGAATACCTCACCGAGAAATTCATCCCCATGGTGAGGGTGACGCCAAGGCTCACCGAGAAGATAGACGTGACCACCGCGCGCAAGAGCGGCAACCGTTGGAACTTTAAAAAGTTCCCTGGCGGCTTCTTGAAAATCGTCGGCTCGAATTCGCCCAACTCGGTTAAATCCACGCCAGCGCCCATTGTCATCGTCGAAGAGCCAGACGACGCCAACACCAACATTAAGGGCCAGGGTGATTCCATCCGTCTGCTTGAGGAGCGCATTAAGAGTTTTCACAACTACAAAATCATCTATGGTGGCACGCCGACGATAGAAGGCTTGTCCGAGATTGACTTCGCCTATCAAAACTCAGATCAGCGTAAATTCTTCGTGCCATGCCATGATTGCGGACAAACGCACGTGCTCAGTTTCGACAACCTTAAATGGGACGAAGACGAGAGCGTCAATCATGAGGTCTATGGCCACGCACTGCCCGAAACGGCCTACTATTCCTGCCCGCATTGCGGCTCAATCTGGAGCGACGCGCAGAAAAACAAGAACGTAGAGCGTGCCGAATTGCTGCCCACGGCGGACTTTCACGGCACGGCCGGTGTTGAAATGAACGAATTAATAAGCAACTTCCCCGGATCGCGCCTCAATAATTTGGCGCAAAAGCTCATATCAGCGCAGTACAAGGCCAGGCAAGGTGACTACAACAGCCTCATCGCCTTCACCAATAGCAGCATGGGCATGGCCTATCGTTTTGGTGGCAGGCAGTTCGACAAAGACGAATTGGCCAAGGAAAAAGAAGAGCACTATGAAGAGGGCGTTGTTCCACGTGAAGCGCTGATACTCACTGTCGGCATCGATATACAGCACAATCGCTTCGCCGTTATCAAGCGCGCGTGGGGTCGGGGTGAAGAGTCATGGCTGGTCTACTGGGGCGAGATATTCGGCACCATCACCGACAGTAGCGACCCGTCGTGGGACGAACTAGAGCGCTTCGTATTTCGCGGCCATCGCCATGAAAGCGGCGCCGAGATATTCGCCGAGGCCATCAGCCTCGACACCAGCGACGGCGTCACCTCCGATATCGCTTACGCCTGGGTGAGGCGCATGAACAAAAAATACAATGGCCGAACCGTTATGGCCATCAAGGGCGCGTCCGATGACGCCAAGCGCGAAATTTTCACCCCACCCAAAACGTCGGTGGACAACCGCACGCCCACCAAGGCCTCGCGCTACGGCCTGCGCATTTACAGTGTGGGCACGAACAAAGCGAAAGATTTGATACTAGGCTCAGACAACGCCCACGGCCGCCTGCGTCTGCCTGGCAACGGCCCAGGCCGCTTTCACATCTATGCCGCGGTGCGCGCCGATTATTGGACGCAGATCACCGCCGAGGTCAAAGCCCCCAGCCGCCGCCTGCACGGCCGCATGGTCTACCAAAAAAAGGCGGGCGTGCCCAATGAGGCATTGGACTGCGAGGTGTACGCACTGCATGCCGCGCGCGCCATCAAGGTTCACCTCATGAGCCCTGCGCAATGGGACGAGCTGGAAAAGCGCCTATTACAATCAGACCTGTTTAAGACTGGCGCCGCGGCTCTGCCGCAAACAACGCCAGAAGACACCGCGCCACCGCGCGCCCCGCGTGAAATCGTTTCGGAGGATCCATGGCTGAGATAGACGATGATGATATTCTGGAATTCATTCAGTGCGAAACCGAAACCACAGCCATGCGCTTCGGCATCAAATCCGCCGTGGCCAGCGACATCGCCCGCACACTTAGCGAGATAGTGCGGCAGCGTTATTCTGGCGAACTCACGTATATTCGTAAAACCAACCGCACCGCAAAAAATGAGCTGCGCCGCGCCGTCATGGCCGATTTTAACGGAAATAACCATAATGCGGTTTGTGTGAGGCACGGCATCAGCCCCAGCACCCTTTATCGCTTCATGAGAGACTGTAAAACAGCGGAGACAAAACAGGCCAAGCGCCAGGCACGCCGCGCCGCCGTGCTCGCCGAGTTCAATGGGTTCAATCATGCTGAAATTTGCGATAAATACCACATCAGCGAGCGCTTGTTGTATCGTTATCTTCAAGAGCTGGATACAAAAAGCCTTAAGCGGTCAAAGCGCCGCGCGCGCGCTGCGGCGGTGCTGTCGGATTTAGGACATGAGGCCCCTGAAGCGGTCTGCGACAAGCACGGCATCAGCCGCAGTACGTTAAGCCGGTACAAGAAAGAAGACGGGAATTAGCGAGGTGAGCATGAAAAGCGACGAAGTGGAATTATTACGCATATTACAACAAAAACAGTGCAGCGGCGGCGACACTATTCTGCCGTACAAAATCGCGCATTCACTAGGCATGAACGAAAAAAGGGCAGAATATATTTTCTTAAAGTGGACCGGCAAGGGCTGGTATGACTATGGCATACATTGTGGGCAGGATGGCTTACACCTGCTGGCGCCGCAGCACGCAGGGATAGCAATCCTCGCCTAAAACTGCCAGTTTTTATATTTTATGCACCGCCGCCGCCTGAATATAGGTGGCATGGATGCAGCGCTACTCACTCTTGATTTACCCACCCTTAAAGCCCGGCTTGCCGAGGCTGTGGCGGCGATGCACGCGCTGGCCATCGGCGCGCGCGAGGTGTCGGTGGCGAAAAATGATGTGCGGGTGCAGTACAACGAGCTAAACAAAACCGCATTACAGGAATACATCGGCCAGCTCAATGCAGCGGTACGTTACAAGGAAGTCGGCGCGCCGCAGCGCGCGCCGATTTATATCACGCTTTAATGGCGGCTTCCTTGACAAAACCGAGGGTGCGCGTCGCGGCCGTGCTTGAGGCCGTCAACCGCGACTTGACGGCGCACAGCGGTGCAGATTTAAACGACCGCACCATGGCGAGCTGGAACCCGCCGGCGGGTTCGGCGGATTCAGACCTGATAGGCGAACTCGATGTGTTAGTGCCGCGCTCGCGCGACCTGGCGCGCAATAATGGCATCGCCGCTGGAGCGATGCAGACCTACCGCGACAACATCATTGGCAATATTCTTCGCCTTTCCAGCAAGCCCGACTATCGCCTATTGAATCAAGACCCCGCCTGGGCGCGCGAGTGGGGAAATAACACCGAAGCACACTTCGCAAGCTGGGCCAATAGCACGGAATGCGACGCGGGCCGCACCCTGGATTTACTCGGCCTCGCCCAGCAAGCGCTGGGCGGCGCCATGCTCAACGGCGAGGCGCTGGCGATTCCGTTGTGGCTGCCGCGTGCCAACTCCAAATGGTCCAGCCGCTTGATGTTGATCGAGGCCGACCGCCTGGCGACACCGCCCGGCATGGAGACGCGAAAAAACATGCGCGGCGGTATCGAAATCGATAAATACGGCGCCCCGCTGGCGTATTGGATACAAAAAGATCATCCAGGCGATACCTACGGCGGTTATGGCCGATTTTCGCCCTCGCCGGATAATTGGCAGCGCATCCCGGCCTTCACCGCTTGGGGCCGCCGCCGCGTCATTCATCTGCACGACAAAGAGCGCACCGGCCAAAGCCGAGGCAAGCCCATCATCGCCTCGGTGATGCGTGAATTCAAAATGGCGGGGCATTACGCCACCACTGAACTGCAAGCGGCCGTCGCGAATTCACTGATCGCCGCCTTTCTTGAAAGCAACCTGGATCAAGAGTCAACCGCTACATTGTTTGGCGCCGACCCCAGCGGCGCGTGGAACGCCGCCATGGGTGAATACCGTGCCTCGCTTAAGGGTGGCGCCATCATTCCCCTGCCAGTCGGCGCCAAGCTGTCGAGCCACACGCCCGGCCGACCCAATGCCGCCTTCGAAGGTTTCATGGAAGCCGTGTTTAGGCACATCGGCGTGGGCCTGAATCTGCCCTATGAACTGCTGATGAAGGACTTTAGCAAAACCAATTACAGTAGTGCGCGCGCATCGATGCTGGAGGCCTGGCGCTATTTCAACGGCCGCCGCTCATGGATGGTGCGCTTTTTCTTGCAGCCCATATACGAGTTGTGGATGGAAGAGGCGGTGAGCCTCGGCCAAATCGACGCGCCTGATTATTACCAAAACCTCTACGCCTACCAGCGCTCGCGCTGGATATTCGCCGGGCGTGGCTGGGTCGATCCCGTGAAAGAGGCGGATGCAGCGGGCATACGCATGGATAAAGGCCTATCGACGCTGGAGGCGGAATGCGCCGAGCAGGGGTTGGATTACGAAGAGGTGATGGAGCAGCGCGCGCATGAGCAAATGTTGAAAAACAGGCTAGGGCTCGTCGATGTCGCGCCCTCCGCCTATAACGCCCCCGCCGCGAAAGTGTACCCATCGGACGAACCCACCAGCCCGGCCGACGCGCCAGCGCAGCCGAATAAGGACGCCGCATGAATACCCGCTATCCCCATCTAGCCGCCAAAATTTATAACACCCCGCTGATGCTGCACCCGGAAAAGGCCGAGGTGATCGAAGCAGTGTTGCGCGGCCACGCGCTGGGCGCGCCGCCCGCGGTCGAGGCCGCGCTGTACCGCGATGCCGCCGAGCGTAAAAGCTACGCCGTCAGCGCCGGAGGCGTGGCCATGATCCCCATCACCGGCACCCTGGTCAATCGCGCCTCGGGCATGGACGCGCTCTCGGGTCTCAGCAGCTATCAAACCCTGGGCGCACAGCTCCATGCCGCGCTGCAAGACCCCGCCGTGGGCGCGGTGGTGCTGGCGGTGGATAGCCCCGGCGGCGAAGCGAACGGCGTGTTCGACATGGCGGCGAAAATCACCGCCGCCCGCGGGCAAAAACCCATTCACGCCATGGTCGAGGGCGACAGCTACAGCGCCGCGTATGCGCTCAGCAGCGCGGCGGATAAAGTGTTCGCCACCCGCACCAGCGGCATCGGCTCCATCGGCGTCATTGCCATGCACATGGACCAAAGCGCCAAGCTCGAAAAATCAGGCATCAAATACACCGCCATCATCGCCGGTGAGCGCAAGGCGGACATGAGCAGCCACCAAGCGCTCAGTGATCGCGGCCGCGCCAGCATCCAGGCCATGGTCGACGATATGTATGGCCTCTTCACCCAATCCGTCGCCACCACGCGTGGGCTGAGTGAGCAAGTGATACGCGACACCCAAGCGGGCGTGTTCACCGCGCCCGAGGCGCAAAAGCTCGGCCTCATCGATGGCATATCCACCCTGGAGGCCGTAGTGGCCGACCTGGAGCGCGGCATCGCGCAAACAAAATTCAACCCGCGGGCGAACGCCCGCACTCAATCCCAAAGGAGCAAAGCCATGTCAAATGAAAATCGTCTAGGGACGAGTGCGGACGACGCGCCCGTCATCACCCAAGCCGAGGTCGACCGCGTCCGCGCCGAGGCCGAAGCCCAAGGCGCGCGCAGCGGCGCCACCGCCGAGCGCGCCCGCATCGCCGCCATTTACGCACACCCCGAGGCCGCAGGCCGCGAAGAGCAGGCCAGCGCCATGGCGCTGGAAACGGATTTGAGCGTGGAGGCCGTCGCCAAGGTGTTGGCGAAGTCGCCCAAGGTGGCCGCCGTCATCAACCCGCTGGCAGCGGCCATGACCGGCGTAGGTAATCCGGCACTGGCCCCCGAAGCCGGTGATGCCGGTGAGGATCAAGGGCAGGACGAAGCGGCAAAAATCGTCTCACTGTTTCAGCCGCGCGCGCGCCGCTAAGCGCACACCCTATCAACTTCAACGGAGGATCGAACCATGTCGGCATCTTTTTCAAGCGCCAGCTTTAGCCATGACAAGCTCGTCGCGGGCAATGCGCATTTATTGGTAGCGAAAAGCATCACCCTTATTTCAGGTCAAAACCTCACGCGCGGCGCGGTGCTGGGCAAGATCACCTCGGGCGGTAAATACAATCTGAGCCTGTCCGCCGCCGCCGATGGCTCGCAAACCCCCGACCTGGTGCTGGCCGAAGACTGCGACGCCAGCGGCGGCGACAAAACCGCTTTGGCCTACAGTCGCGGTGATTTCAACATCAACGCGCTCACCATCGGTGCATCGCACACCGCCGCCAGCATCGCCGAAGGTCTGCGGGCCAAGGGCATTGTGTTGGTGCCTGCGCAAGCGGCATAGGGTTTTTTTCATTTAGCTACCGCCTCGGCCTCGCGCCCGGCATCAGTCTCAAAAAAAGGAGAGCACCATGGATTTATTTTCAACCAACACGCTGCGCGGCGTCGTCGAATCGTTGACCTTGCCCCCGTCGTTTTTGCTCGATACCTATTTCGGTAACGTGCAGACCGAGACCACGGAAGAAATTCATTTCGATGTCATCAGCAAAACCCGCCGTCTCGCGCCCTTTGTCTCGCCGGTCGTAGCGGGCAAGGTGGTGGACGCGCAAGGCTTCACCACCAAAACCTTCAAGCCCGCATACATCAAGCCGAAGACCCCGTGGAACCCAGGCGCACCCTTGAAGCGGATTGCGGGTGAGCAGATCGGCGGCAGTCTCAATCCCATGGACCGCCTGCGCTTCTTGGTCGCGCAAACAGTCAGCGACCATCAAGAGCAAATCCGCCGCCGCCTAGAGGTCATGGCATCCGAGGCCCTGCGCACCGGCATCGTCACCGTCAGCGGCGATCAATACCCGACCACTGCCGTGAATTTCGGCCGCGATGGCTCGCTGACCGTGACACTCACCGGCGGCTCGCGCTGGGGCCAGACCGGCATCAAGCCCTTGGCGGATTTACAGACTTGGGGCTTGCTGGTACTGAAAAAATCGGGCGCCAATGCCATCAATGTCACTATGGACGTAGACGCCTGGACCACATTCAAGGCCGATGCCGATGTGATCGCGCGCTTGGACACTCGCCGCGTGACCGACAATGCCATGAGCATGAATGCCGTGACCCAAGAGGGCGGCGTGTACATGGGCACCATCGACGGCTTCAATATCTACGTCTATGCCTCGTGGTACATCGACGACAACGGCGCCGAGCAACCAGTGTTGCCCAGCGGCACGGTCATCATGGGCTCATCGCAGATTGAGGGCGTGCAGGCCTTCGGCGCCATCCAAGATGAGGCCAATGGCTACCAAGCCATGCCGATGTTCCCCAAGAGCTGGGTGGAGCAAGACCCGGCCGTGCGCTACATCATGACCCAATCGGCGCCCTTGGTGGTTCCCACCCGCGCCAATGCCAGCTTCTGCGCCACGGTGCTGTGATGAAATTGGTGACTGTGCATGCCCTGGTGGTGGGCGAGGGCAGGACGGTGGCGGCCGGGACGGCCACCACCGCCGCCGAGCTCGACATCAGCCTTGAAGAATGCCGCGCACTGCACGCGCGCGGCGCTATTCGTATCCTCGCCGAGGAATCGCCCGCCAGCGCCCCCGATGTCGCCGCGCCACGCGGCCACAAAAAGGGCAGGGCGGCGCGGGGTCATGAGGACGGCGTGACCGATGCCGATTGATGTTGACAAAATGAGTCGCGCGGTGTCGCGGACACTTGGGGAAGAGGTGACCGTTTACGGTGCCGCTGGCCCCACCCGCCTCACCGCGCTATTTGTTGAGCCGCATCTAGCGGTGCGCTACGGCGTCGCCATTGATATTCCAATGCCCACACTTTATCCAACGGCTGCGGATTGGGCCGCGACCGAGGCGGTGAATGACGACCAAATCGCCCGCGGTGATTGCCTTTACACCGTCGTCGATGCGCAGCCGGAAGACACGGGCCTAGTCGCCGTGAGCTTGAGGCGCTTCCAATGAATTTTACCTTGAGTTTGGCCACCGCTGATTTTGCTCAAGTGCCTAATTTTTTAGACGCCACGCAAAAGCAGATCAATGCAGCGGCAAAACGCACGGTGCGCAAAGTCGGTACCAGCGTCAGCTCGCAGTTCTCGCGTGAGCTGGCATCCGCGCACGACGTGCCCTTGAAATTAATCAGACAGCGGCGCGCATTTAAGCGCTTCGGCAAGGACAGCAGCGGCGCGGAAGAGGCGCGCTTATGGATAGGCACCCGCCCTGTCAAAGCATCTTGGCTTGGCGCCATGCGCCAAACACGTCAAGGCGCACGTGTGCGCAAGCATGTTTTTGCCGAGGGCTTCATCGCCACCATGAAGAGCGGCCACACCGGCATCTTTCAGCGCCGCGGCCGCGCGCGTTTGCCGATTGATGAAGCGGTTGTTGAATTTCCTGAGGCCGCCATCATCGCCGCCCGCATCAAGGTGGGTATACCCACCAGACTGCACACGGTATTTCAGCAAGAACTGAATTATCAGCTCAATGTGAGGGGGGCGCGCTGATGGGCGAAGATCTAGCGATCAAAATATTTAGCTCCATCATTTCCGGTCTGGTGGGTGGCGCCATCACCGGCGTTGCCGCCTTCGCCGCCATCCGCGTCGAGCTGCGTTATTTGCGCCGCGACATTGATGCCGCGCATGCAGAGCTGCGCGAAATGAGAAAACACGCATGATCGATGCTGAAATCGCCATCATCGCCCAGCTCAAAACGGCGATCAGTAACGCGAAAGCTAAGGTCATGTCCAGTGCCGCCCTGGCGGGCACAAGCGACATCGCCTCGCTCTGCCCGCTGGTGGTAGTGCATCCGGGGCAGGTGCCCACGGCGGCTATATCGTATAGCGGCGACTCATTCCGTGAAGAGCAGGAATGGCATGTATTCATCATCGTCAAGCTCATCGCTGACCCGGTGAATCATTCGACGACCTACCAGGAAGCAGCGCCGCTGCTGTTGGAAGTAGCGCAGGGCTTGTCCGGGTTTAATCCAGACGCAAAAACCCTATCACCCTTTAAATACATCGAACGCGATGAGGTGGATGTCTCCGCCGGCATCGCAAAATTCAGGCTGGTTTTTAAGTGGCAGCACAACTTTTAACCATTAACGCGGCGTAAACGAGAAGGAGATTAAAATGGCAGTGTACTCATACATCGGCAAGGGCACCATCTACCTGGAAGACCGCGCCACCAATCTTGGCTTAATGCCAATCGGCAATTGCAGCCAGCTACAGTTCGCCGTGGAGGAAGAGAAAAAAGACCTTGCCGACTATGAGAACGCGGGCGGTGGCAAGGCAAATAGTCTCTCTCGCATCACCGGCGTCACCTCGGCCATCACCGTGCATGATTTATCACCCGCCAATCTATCCATCGCGCTGCGTGGTTCACGCACCGCCGTGGCGGCAGGTGCCGTATCGTCCGAACCGCACACGGCCTACAAGGGCGCGTTAGTGCCATTCACCTTCATGCCGGACACCGCGCTGACGATCACCGTGACGGGACCGAGCGCCACCCCCACATACACCCTCGGCACGGATTACATCGTCGCGCGTGCGGGCGTCATTATTCTTGCGGGCGGCGCCATTGCCAATGCCGCCAGCATTGAATGCACCTACACCAAGCTGGGCAGCGATGTAGTGCAAGGCCTCACGGATTCCGCGAAAGAGTTCAAGCTGGTATTTGATGGTCTGAATGAGGCCGCCAGCGGCAAAGCCGTAACGGTGACGACACACCGGATTAAATTCTCGCCGACGCAAGGCCTGGACTTGATTGGCGACGATTTTGCCGGGCTGCAATTGGCGGGCGAAGTGCTCAAGGACAGCGCCATCACCGGCGCCGGTATCAGTCAATACTTTAAGACTGTATTGGCGGCTTAAGCAACCGAGGCTGCGCGCGGGTTTTGATACGTTGACCCGCGCGCATGCTCAACCCACGGCAGGCATGACGCCTCAGAATTAGCGAACGGCACCCAACAGCGGATACGCAGGCATGGCGGACCAATCAGTAGCACTGCGCATCAAGGCCATTGTCGAAGGCCTAAACGATGTTGGCGGGCTCATTAAAAAGATTGAAGAACTCGGTGGCAGCAGCGACACCGCCGCCGCCTTGGCCGCACACCTCGGCAAAGAACTCGCCGACCTCAGCAACAAACAAAAACTCGTCGACCAATTCACCGAGCTCAAGACCGAGCTGCAAGACACCTCCAAAAGCCTGGAGACCAGCGCCGCGCGCACGGCCACGCTGGCGCGTGAATTAAAGGCCACCGAAAACCCCAGCAAATCGCTCACGCGTGAATTCGCCAATGCGCGTAAGGAAACACGTGCACTCGCCGATCAAGAGCAGCGCCAGGGACTCGCGCTGCAAGACTTGCGCAAGCAAATGGGCGCGAGTGGCATCGAAAGCAAAAAGCTGGCACTGAGTCAGCGCGAGATCAGCCAGGCGGTCGCGCAAACCGAAGGGCGCATGCAGGGGCTAAAACAACGCCTCAGCGAGACCCGCGACCAAGCCGCGGCGAAGATGCCGGACCCCACAAAGGACATCAAGCGCGGCGCGCAAGAATCCGCCACCTCGGTTGAATCACTCAGCGAATCCATCAAGCGCACCACCATGAGGATGGTGGGCTGGGTCGCCGCCGCCGTCGGCCTGAATAAAATCCGCAGCGGTATTGCTGCAATACTGGAAACCGGCGGCCGCTTTGAGTCGCTGGAAGTGCGCCTCACCGCGCTGATGGGGTCGCTCGAAGCCGGGCAGCAGGCCACCGCCTGGATACAAGACTTCGCCAAGAACACGCCATTGCAACTGGGTGACGTCACCGAGGCCTTCGCCCGTCTGAAAACCTTCGGCCTCGATCCGATGGACGGCACCATGCAGTCCTTGGTCGATGCCAATGCCAAGATGGGCGGGTCACAAGAGACCTTGCAGCGCATCATTCTCGGTGTCGGCCAGGCATGGACCAAGCAAAAACTGCAAGGCCAAGAAATCATGCAGCTCATGGAGGCGGGCATACCCGTATGGGATTTGCTCTCCAAGGCCATGGGCAAAAACGTGGTGGAGCTGCAAAAGCTCTCGGCGCAAGGCAAGATCGGCCGCACTGAAATCAGCCTATTGATAGACGAAATCGGCCGCAGCTCGCAGGGCGCCGCCGCCGCGCAAATGGCGACCTGGACCGGCCTGGTCTCCAATCTCAAGGATACCTGGAGCAACTTCCTTAACTCGATCGCCAAATCCGGCGTGCTGGATTTTTTCAAACGCCAAGTGCAAGACGTGCTCGACACCACCGCCCGCATGGCCAGCGACGGCAGCCTGCAACGCATGGCCACCGCCACGGCCAATGCCATTGTCAGCATGGCCAAGGTCATCAAGGGCACGGTCGTCACGCTGTACGAATTCAGCGGCGTGCTGGCGCTCACGGCCAAGGCTATCATTGCTGTTAAGTTGGTGGGGTTGGTGAAAGGGTTCGCGGATTTAGCGCTGAAATTATCATCCGCAGTGACCCCGGCGCTTGTAGGCACCGGCGCGGCGGCCACGGGCGCGGCGGTCAAGATGGGCCTGCTGGCGCGGGTCATGTCCGCCATCCCCAAAAATTTCGCCATTGCGCTGGCGGTCGTCGGCATCGATGTTGCGGTGCGGGGGGCGGAGTGGCTAGGCGAGGCTATAGCCAAAATAAGTCCGGCCGGAAAAATAGCCGAGCAAGCTTTGCAGCGATTAAGCGATGAGGCGCGGCGCAATCTTGATGTTTCCACGGCGGCGGCGGCCGCGAATGAAAAATTCGCTGACACCAAAATAAAAAGCAGCGAAGAAATAATCAAGCTCAGCGCAAGGGAGCGCGCCGCCTACGCGGAGGCGATACAGGGCGCGGAAAAATACCATACAGCAATTCTAGTTACTGCGCGCACCCAAGAGATTTTGGGCGAAAACACAAAAGAGATTCAAGACGCGGCCATCGCCGCCCTGGCCGAACTGCGCACGGCCTACGCTGACATCGAGAAATCCACCCTGGCCGCCGCCAACAGCGCCGCCACGTTGTCGCCGCAAGTGACCGAACTGGTAGACCAATTCCGCAGCCTGGCGGCGGAGGGTAAGGGCGCGCTCGATGCCTTGCTCAAGCCGCTTGATCCGGCCTCGCTCGACTCGGTCAAGCAGATCACGCAAGCCCTGGATGAGCTGCTGGCCAAGGGTGAATTAACATCAACGGAACTCAGCGCCGGTCTGCGCGAGACTATACAAAAACTGGGCGCGGAGGATCTGACAAAATTACGCGTCATCGCAAAATCCACCTTCGACGAAATGGGCCAGGGTGGCGCCGCCGTGGCCGCCGTGCTCAAGGCGACGACGCAAGCCGCGCTGCAAGGCCTGGGCGTTGACCTAGGCGAAATCACTACAGGCCTCAAAAAGAACGAGCGCGCCGCGCTTGATAGCTTCGGCGTTATCGCCACCGGACTGGAAGACCTGGGGCTGGACGCAAAGCAAAGCGCGAGAGTGTTGCAAGAGTCATTAATCAAGGCGCTGGAGGATATCAAATCCAAGCAAGGCGTTCAGGCCTTGCGCGATAGCATCATCCAGCTTGGCCGTGACGGTGAGTTATCCGGCAAGCAGGTATCGCAGGCGCTCGCGGATATGGACAAGGCCGCCGCCACGGTCGCGGGCAGCCTAGATAAGGTAGGCGAGGCCGGAAAAAGCGCGGGCGAAAAGACGCAAGAGGGAATGAAGACCGCCGAGGATGCGACGAAGCGCAGTAGCGCGGCCATTAATGAATTCGCCGCGCGCTTGGCCTCGCTGAGTACGCAGGAAGCACGCCAGCTTGGTGACGAATTGGTATTGGCTTTTGAGCGCGGAATCATTTCCGCCGCCGAATTTGAAGGCAAAATCGATCAAGTGCGGCTGCGCATTAATGCGCTCGCCACGGCCGGAGAAGGCATTAGTGCGGCGCTGGCAAAACCGATTAAGGCGGCGCGCGAAGAGTTCGCGAAATTTGGTGATGAGGCGGCGCAAGAATTCGACAGGGTAGTGAAAGAGGCGGCGACCTCGGGTGCCAGTGTGGAAAACTTCTGGCGGCGTTTGGCCGATGGCACTGACCGTCTGCGCTTCAAATACCAAGAAATCGAGGCGCAGGCCGAGCGCACCGCGCAGCGACAAGTGGCGGCGACTAAACAGCAAGAGGCCGCCACGCGCAAGCAGTCGGCCGCCGTGGATCAACTGGTGGACGATCTCGCCCGTGCCGATGCAGGCACGGCAGCCGTGGTCGACCGCGCGCGCGCGGCGGCAGGCGCGATGCGAAACCTCGACGCCAGCACTCTTGACAGATTGAATCGCAGCATCGCGGACGCTGAAAACCGCTTGATAGCAATCAAAGACAAAGCGCGCTCCGCCACTGAATCGCTGCGCGATGAATTGTCACGGCTGCAAGGCGACGAGGCCACGATAGAAGAGCGCGATTTTCAGCGGCGTCTACAAGAGCTGGAGGCGTTGAACGCCGCCGCGAAAGCCAGCAAGGACAGCAGCGCCAAGCAAGATGCGCTTGAAGCAATAGACCTGCTGAAGCAAGTGCACGCCAAGCGCATGGAAAACATCGCCGCCGAGGCCGCCGCGCAACAACAGCGTGACGCCGAGGCCGCCGCGCGCGAGACCGCCACCAACAGCACCAGCGCCGCGAAGTCCGCGGCCGCCGCCAGCGGTGGCGCGGTGGCGCGATCATCGGGCAGAATCGCCCCGCAAAGCGCGCAAGCGGCGCAAGTGAGTAAGGTGGTCAGGATCGAGTGGCCAACACGGGCAGGCGTAGCGCGGGGCGATTTTCCCGAGGCCGACGCGGCGCGTCTTTTGGACGCGCTGCAAAATGATGCGCAAAGGGCATAGGCATGGCCATCATTACACTTAACGACGGCGTCAGCACGGTCAACCTCCCCGGCGATTTGCTGTGGGAGGATGAATATCAATGGTCGCCGCCGCGCCATGGTTTTGATTATTCGCTCAACGGCGCGGCGCTGGTGCAGGTATCGACCCGGCAGGCGGGTCGGCCCATCACGCTCTCGGGTGCGGACGACCGCGGCTGGATCGGAAAAACCGCACTCGATCAGATATATGCCTTTTCTATCGTGCCCGGCTTGGAAATGACGCTGACGCTGGCGGATGCGCGCACGTTCACGGTGATGTTTAGGCACCAAGAAGACAATGTTGTGCAGGCCGAGCCTGTCATGTTCGGCCGCAATTTTTATCACGTTACTCTCAGACTGATGCAGGTATAAATAATGGCAATCACAAGCAATGACATTAAATTGATGAAGTCAGAACGCCTGTCCGACGATACGGACGGCGGCGGGCGCATGAGCGGGAACGAGGTTATCGACGGCCTGAGTAATAATTTATTTCCCGACATCGCGACGCTAGATCGCATCAACGGCCGGGTGTTTTTGCGTAAAGCCTCCGCGGCCTTGCTCACCGACGACACCGAAAACCTGCTGGGATCGCATGTGATATTCACCACAATGGCGACCGACCCTAACGTGAGCTGCACGATGTTTACGACGGGGTCGCACACCGATGAGCGCGCGGCGGCTAAAACCTATCTTGAGGCGCGCCGTTATAGTCAAGGGACTGCTGTGGTCGATTCAGTGACTATAAACCCAAGTGCCGGAACGGTGACATTTAGCACGGTGCCGCCGGTGGTGGGCGCGGTGTATAACTTAGACGATGGATTCGCGGGAAATGATTATGTATACATAAAATCATTTACCGGGACTGGTCCGTGGGTTGCCACTGTCGGCGCGTGGACTGCCACGATCTCGGGCAGCATCAATGCGCACCTTGCCGTGCCCGCCGCAGGCGTCTATGGTATCTCACCCCTCGCCGTCACCGTCGCCAGCGGCAGCGTGCTCACGGTCGACACCGTCAACGAGCGCATCTCACCAAAATACGACGGCGTCGACCCCGCCGTGATCGGTTTCAACCCCGCCAACCTGCCCGACGGCCGCGCGCCGATTTTCGCGGCGGGCTATGTTGTGGTGCTGCACAACACCATCGATGAAACCATGCCCGGCGGTTTGACGGCGGGGCAGGTGGTGGCGCTGTCGCGCGCCAATCTGGCGCAAGTGCGCTTGATAGATCAAACGGGCGCCTATGTCGCCACGGACAAATACACGGTGGACCTTGTCGCGGGTAATGTGACAATGGCCACGCCGCTGGATTTGAGCGCCTACACCCAGCCATTGATCGCGCGCCACCGCATCGAGCAAATGTTCCGCGCCACCGCGGTGAATAATGCCACCAAAGAAATCACCATCGCGGGCACGGTCACGCGCAGCTTTCCCGCCACTACGAGCTTTGTCAGCTCGGCGCTGAATCTTAACGACCTCAAGGCGCGGGTGCTCACAGTGTTCGATCAAACGACGTGGACCAATGTCTGGAGCGATGCGCTGATCGGCGAGGCCGCGCCAGCGACCTACAACCATGTGACCTATCCCATCGCCGTCACCAATCGCGGCGCGATTAAAGAGCGCTGGCGCGTGGAATTTACCTCATCGACCGCATTTAAAGTGGTCGGCGAAAACGTGGGACAGATTGCGGTGGGCAACACCAGCACCGAGACCGCGCCCATCAATCCCAACAATGGCGCGCCCTATTTCATCCTCCCAGCGCTGGGCTGGGGCACGGGCTGGAACAGCGGCAACCTGCTGCGCTTCAACACCGAGGCCGCCGCCGGGCCGGTGTGGCTAGACCGTTGCGTCAACCTCGGCGACCCCACCGCCACTGATTTATTTACCGTTGAAATTCGCGGAGACATTAACGTATGACTATATCTGTGAAACGCTATTTATCCACCCAGGCCGGCGCGCCGAGTTTGTCCGGCAGCGCGGGCGGCCTGATCGCCTTGCTCGACGCCACGCTGGTGAACGGCTACAACCTACAAACCCTGGACGGCATCACCCGCAGCGGCAGCGTCGCCACCGCCGCGCGCGCGGCGGGTATCAGCTACATCGAAGACACGGTGGTGAGCCATTCCGGCGCGGTGCAGAGCGAATATAACGGCGAGTTCCGCATTTTTAATGTCACATCGACCACCTATGATTTCACCGTCGTTGGCACGCCCACCACGCCAGCGACCGGCACCCTCACGGCCAAGGTGGCGCCGCTGGGCTGGGTGAAGGCATTTAGCGGCACCAACAAAGCCGCCTACAAAGCCAGCGACCCCGCCGCAACGGGTTTTTATTTGCGCGTGGACGACAGCAATGAAAAATATGCCATCGTCGCCGGTTATGAGTCGATGACGGATGTGGACACCGGCTCGGGTAAATTCGATCAAACGACCTGCTGCTGGCATAAAAGCAGCACGGCCGATGCCACGCTGCGGCCGTGGGAGTTGTTCGGCGATGAGCGCGTGTTTTATTTTGCAAGCGGCTGGTACGCCTCCGCGCCGACTGAGCGCGATATATGGATGTTCGGTGACGCGGTTTCCTATAAATCCGGTGATGCCTATCACTGCCTGCTGTCCAACACCGGCGTGGTCTCGCCAACGAACCCGGGGCAGTCTAATACCTTTAGCCGGAACGACGCGGTGCCCAGTAGGAAATGCGCGGCGCGCAGCTATACGCAGCTCGGCGGCAAGGTCGATATCTGGAGCCTGTCTCTTGGCGCGGGCTTGACCTATACCCCCTACCCCAACCCAATCGACAATGGTATGCACATAGGCCAAGTTAACTGGGGCGAGGGTAGCAATATGATGTTCCGTGGCGTATTGCCTGGCGTTTATTTTCCACTGCATTCAGCAGGATCACAGCCCGCACACGGGACCATCATTAGCGATATTCCCGAATTCGTCGGGCGCAAATTTTTTGTGTCCAGCAGTAAATATGAATTCTCGCAAACCGCCGTGGTGTTCGACATCACCGGCCCCTGGCGCTAAGGCATGGCCGGGCGATTACTCTCGGGCGTCCTGCGTCTCTCGGTGTCACCGCCGACGGGGCCGGGCGTTAATCGCATTTTTATCACCACCGCTGGGCGCCGCGATATGGAAGACGGCGGCGCGCAGCACATCGGCGGCACGGTGACGATACTCACAAACCCTGCGCGGCGGCGCGTGCGCCTGTTTGAGCGCATTAGCGGCAGGCTGGTGCGGCAAACTTGGAGCGACCCCGTCACCGGCGCCTATGATTTCCCCAACATCAAAAGCGCGCGGCTGTATATGCCCGTCGCCGACGATTACGAGGCCGTGTACAACGCCGTGGTGGCCGACCGTGTCACCCCCGAATTGCCTTAATGAATGAATATAATTTTAAACTTCGACCGCGTTTACATCCCGCCCGAGGGCAGCGCGGTGAATCTGGATCTTGGCACGCCCCCCGGCGAGCCGGTGCCCGATCCCGAATGGAACGGGCTGCGCAAGGAATATGCAATACCCTGGCAGGCCACGACCGCGCGCCTGGCGCGCGAGACGCGCATCGCCTGGCAGGCCACGGATGCCCAGCTCGCCCGCGAAGTAGCGTTACGCTGGGAAGCGGCAGCGGGGCCGTTGATGCACGGCGTCGATCTGCCGTGGCAGGCAGCCGCGCCGCTGGCGCACGCGCTGCGCCTGCCCTGGGACAGCGCGCAGCGGCTTGGCCGCGAGATACGCATCCCCTGGAAAAACGCCACCCAGATTGCCCGCGGTGTGCGCATAACCTGGAAAAACGCGATTCAACTTACCCGCGCCTGGCGCCTGCCCTGGCAAGCGGGCGCGCCCGTGGCCCGCGCCTGGCGCTTGGCCTGGGACGGGGCGGCGCCGCTGTACCGCGCCACGCGCATTCCCTGGGCCTCGCCGCCCTTACAGCGGGTGGCAGTACGCATACCCTGGGAGCAGGGCCAGCCGCCGCCCTTTGTCTGGCCGCCGCCCGCGCCTTATGTGCCGCCCGTGCCCGATCCGCGCGTGTACATCCCGCCGCTTGGCGGCGCGGTGGTGTTGGATTTCGCGTGCCCCATCGAACGCTACCTGGGCGGAGTGCCGCTGGCATTCCGCGAATTTGCGTGCAGCCCGCGTGCGCCGTATCTGCGGACCTACGTCATCATGAATAGCGTCGAGCTGGTTCGCCTACCTGACCGCGCCCCGGTAGCCGCCGCCAGCGTCGACATCGGCGCCGACCTCGATTCATGGACCTGGGACTTTGCAGCCAAGCTGCGCAGCCAGGCCGCGCTGGACATGGTCAAGCCCGGCGGCGGTGGGCCGGTGGCGGTCGAGGCCACGATCAACGGCCACGTATTCGTCGCGCTGGTGGAGACCTGGGCAGAGACCCGCCGCCACGGATACAGCGAATGGACCGTGCGCGGCCGCAGTCAGTCCGCGACCCTCGCCGATCCCTACACCCCGGCCACCAGCTATACATCGGGCAGCGCATTGACTGCGCACCAGCTCGCCGATGGTGAAATGCCGCCCACCGGCTGGATACTCGACTGGCAGGCGCCAGACTGGCTGGTGCCCGCCGGCGCATACAGCTACCGCGACAAAACCGCCGTCGCCGCCTTGCAGCACATCGCCGAGGCCATCGGCGCCGTGGTGCAGTCGCACCAGACCGACGCCACCCTCATCATCGCCCCGCGCTACCCGCTCAGCCCATGGGATTGGGCCGCCGCCACGCCCGCCGTGACCGTGACCCAAGACATTCTGCGCGGCCTAGCGACGGACTGGCGCCCGCGCCCGGCCTATGACGGCGTCTATGTCATGGGCGAAAGCCAGGGAGTAAGCGTATTTGTCAAGCGCACCGGCAGCGCGGGCGCGACGCTGGCGGGCATGGTGACGCATCCGCTCATCACCCATGTGGATGCCGGACGCGAGCGCGGCCGCAATATCCTTGCTGCTGCGGGAGCGTGGAGCGTGGAGACGATCGAAATGCCGCTCATGGTGTCCCA
>Ga0209851_1000053_pt1 | contig 44876 bp, 49 predicted proteins | sample GWRWT4_14Oct14_FD_187195 | JGI IMG/M metagenome (GOLD analysis project Ga0209851, IMG submission 187195) | Sand microcosm microbial communities from a hyporheic zone in Columbia River, Washington, USA - GW-RW T4_14-Oct-14 (SPAdes) (version 2) | ecosystem: Engineered > Artificial ecosystem > Sand... | reverse complement strand
GTCTAGGGAGGAAACGCCCAGGAAGGGCAAGCAGTAGAATCAACTACCGCAGTGCACAAATTACCACCGCAGCGCAAAAAAGCAATAGCCATATTGTTTTTTTTTAAATTATTTTTGCGCTGCACAAATTCCGCAGGATTCGCAGGAAAATAAATATATACTGTCACTGATTAGTTTCCCCGATAAGGACCAGATGCATTGCGGGTAAGGTTCCCGCGCCCTCTGGGGGAAAGAGCCGGGAGGGGGACAGGTATCGCTCCCGGCTGGTTTATCCTAAAGCGTTTTGTGACCGAGTTGATCCATTCGGCTTGATTCGTCATTGCTGTAGAAGTCAGATAATTCGCTGACAAGAAACCGGTTAAGTGAAGGTTCGAAAACAAAAAAAGAGTGTCACCCCGGATTTATTCCGGGGTCCAGGAGTCTCAAATGAAGGCCTGAGTTTGTAACCCTGGACCCCGGAATAAATCCGGGGTGACAGCGTTTTTTAAGTCCATTAACGCCACAATCTTGTCAGCAAATTATCTGACTTCTACAGCAAAGACAGTGTAGATGGATTTTGAACAAACCTAAACGCATCACGCGCTAGTTCAAAACCCGGTTCAAAAAGTTGTTGCAAATGATTATCATTGACATTAACCCTCAGGTGATAATGACTCGTATTAGCAATACTGGAAACAGGGGTTAATTTGCGCGCGATCAAGGCGCGGGGTTGTTGGTGGCCATAAACAAACACAGACACAAAAAAATCGGGAGGAAGTCCATATGCATGCTTTTCACTATAAACGGCCTTTGATCGGCCTGATGGCGGGCCTGATCCTGGCGGGCCCGGCTGGGGCCGAGGACGCCCTGCCCAGCCGCGAGGAAATGTGGCGCGTCATTCAGGCGCAGCAAAAAGAAATCGACGCCCTGAAAGCGGCGCAGGCCGGCGCCGAAAAACGTGTAGCCGCCACTGAGGAAAAAGTTGAGGCAACCGGCGCCGCCGTGGCGCAGCAGATGGAAAAGCCGGATGCCGCTTCCGCCGGATGGTGGAACAAAACCAGCATCGGCGGCTATGGCGAGATGCATTATAATGGCGGGCGCAAGGATGAAATTGATTTTCACCGTTTCGTATTGTTTGTCGAACATCAGTTCACGGATGATATCCGCTTCGTCTCCGAAGTCGAGCTGGAGCATTCCCTGTCCGGCGAAGGCAAAAAGGGCGCGGTTGAACTGGAACAGGCCTATCTGGAATTTGACCTGAGCGGCAAACAAAAGGCCCAGACGGGCGTCTTTCTGCTGCCGCTTGGCATTCTGAATGAAACGCACGAGCCGCCGGCATTTTTTGGTGTAGAGCGCAATGCGGTGGAAACCAATATCATCCCCACCACCTGGTGGGAGGGCGGCGTGCAGCTGCTGGGGGAATTGGGAAGCGGCTTCAGCTATAATGCTGCGGTGCATTCCGGCCTGGATGTGGCGACAACAGGCGCCAACGCCTTTCGTCCGCGCAATGGCCGCCAGAATGTTTCCGAGGCGCCCGCCAATGATCCGGCCATGACCGCGCGGCTGCGCTGGAACGGTATGCCGGGGGTGGAACTGGCCGTCAGCGGGCAATATCAGAACGACATTACACAGAATGCGCAGGATGTGGATGCCTATCTGGTGGAAACACATGCCGATCTTCGGCGTGGCCCCTGGGGCCTGCGCGCGCTTTATGCCCGCTGGGAGGTTGACGGCGCCGCCGCCAGATCGCTTGGCCGCGATGAACAATATGGCTGGTATGCCGAACCCTCTTACCGGTTTGATGTTCCGCTGGGCGAGCTGGGATTTTTCGCCCGCTATAGCAGATGGGACAATGCCGCCGGGGACGGCATCGACAGCAAATTCGATCAGACCCAGTTGGGGATGAATTTCTGGCCGCATCCCGATATTGTGCTAAAAGCGGATTATCAGTTTGACGACGCGCCTGCCAGCACAGCAGAAGATGACCGGTTTAATCTGGGTGTGGGAATGCAATTCTGATTCAATTTGGTTTCATCATGAATTTCTCCATGGGCTCTATGCGCAACAGTCTTGCTCTTTGCGGATTTGCCCTTGTCCTGCTGGTTCTGCCGGCGCGGGGCGAGGTCTATCTGAGCCCGGAGAAATTTCTGTCGGAAAGTTTCGGCGGCGCAACGCCGCCGCCGGAATTTGTCTGGCTGACAGGCGCGCTGGCCGGGCAGGCCGAGGCCGTGCTGGGCCATAAGCCGGCTGGATTGCGCATCCGCTATTGGGCGCTTGGCGCGCGCAGCGCCTGGATTCTGGACGAGATCGGCAAGACCGAAGCCATCACCGCCGGTGTGGTGGTTGAAGATCAGAAGATCGCCCGGATGCAAGTGCTCGAATATCGCGAAAGCCGCGGCGCTGAAGTGCGGCATGCTTTTTTTACCAATCAGTTCATCGGGCTTGGCCTGCAGGAAGATACACGCCTCAGCGGCGCGCTGGACGGCATTTCCGGAGCCACGCTTTCGGTGCGGGCGATGGAAAATATGGCCCGTCTGGCCCTGCTTCTGGCGCGCCATGCCCAAGCGGCGCAAAGCAGCGCACCATGATGCGCTGGCATCGCATCATCGGATTGATCACCGGCATACTGATTGTGGTGCTGGCGCTGAGCGGGATTGCACTGACGCACAGCACGCAACTTGGCCTTGACCGGCGCACCATAACCGCGCCGTGGCTGCTGTCCTGGATGGGGGCGCAGTCGGATGCGGAAATATATTTCTACGCGCTTGGCCCGCATTCGGTCGCCATTCTGGATGACCGGGTGTTTTTCGACGGCGTCATGATCGCGCAGACGCTGGAGGGCGGTGTGGGGGCGGTGAAAATTGCCAACGCCATTGCCGTGGCCGGAAAAAGCGAGATCCTGCTGCTGACTGAAAATGGCGCATTGATCGAACGGGTCACCGCGCTGCCGGTGCCGGTCACAGGGATCGGCGTCACCCAGGATGGCCGCGTGGCGGTGGCGCTGACGCCGGATCTTGTTTTTACATCGGATGACGCTTTGCTGGAATGGCGGCAGGTCAACGATCAGCCTGTTATCTGGGCGGCGCCAGGCCTGATACCCGCCGCCATCCGCGAACAGATTTTGCAGGGCCATCGCGGCGCAGGCCTCAGCACGGAGCGCATTATGCTGGAACTGCATAGCGGGCGCATATTCGGGAATTATGGGCCGTGGCTGATGGATGGCGCGGCGCTGGCGATGCTGGCGCTGGCGGCGACCGGTGTCACCGGATGGATACGCGGGCGCAAACGCGGGGACGGGTCCGATGCGCGCTGAGCCTGGCCCCTGCCCGCAACGCCGCCGTTTCATCGGCATTTGCGCAAGCCTGACCGTCAGAGGCCTGATCGCGCCCGCAGCGCATGCCCATGATGCGGCGCGCGGCCGCGCCATGAAACCTGTTATTTGGCGCGGCCGCGCCATGGGCGCTGATACAGTGATCACCCTTTATCATCCGCAGATCAGCCTTGCCGAAGCGCTTCTGGCGGACGCCCGGGCGCTGATCGCCAGTCTGGAAGGCCAGCTTAGTCTGTACCAGGATGATTCGGCGCTTAGCCGTTTGAACCGTGACGGCGTGCTGACGGCGGCTCCGCCCGCGCTGCTGGATGTTTTGCGCCTGGCCTCGGATATGCATGGCGCCACGCAGGGCGCATTTGACATTACGGTGCAGCCCTTATGGAAATTATATCGCGATCATTTCGCCCGGGACGATGCCGATCCATCCGGCCCGTCGCCCGGACAGATCGCAGCCGCGCGCGCCAGCGTGGATGCGCGCGCCATTAACATACAAAGTGACGGGCGGAATGAAACGGTGCGTTTTGCAAAACCCGGTATGGCGGTTACGCTGAACGGCATCGCGCAGGGCTATATCACCGATCAGGTGGCGGCGCTGCTGCGCCGGGCGGGCATGCGCCATGTGCTGCTGGATCTGGGCGAATTTCGGGCGCTGGGACCGCATCCGGAGGGGCGCGCCTGGCGGATCGGGCTGCGCGATCCGCTGAACCCCGGACGGGTGATGACACAGACGGTGCTGCAATCGGGCGCACTTGCCACATCGGGCGGCTATGGCGCGGTATTTGATATCGATGGCCGCTTTCATCATCTGTTTGATCCCGCAAGCGGCCTGCCCGCGCAGCATTATCGCAGCCTCAGCATCCAGGGCCCGGATGCCGCGCGTGCCGATGCCCTGTCAACCGGGCTGAGCGCCCTGCCCCTGGCAGACGCCAAAGCGGCGCTGCACGCGCTAGGCCCTGAATGGCGGGGTTATTTCGTAACCCGGAACGGCGCCATCGCGCGCCATCACTGGCCGGTGTGATCATGCAACAGGACAGGATGCGGCCGCTAACCGGCACAGGCCCGGCACTGATTCATGTTTGGTTTACCAGGACCGCCGCACCCTGTGACGCCGGTCTCACTAACCGCCGATAGATATTGCGCCATAGCGCACAATCGCTTAGGTTCGGCCCACTTAACAGCAAGCGAGACCCAGATGGCATCGACGATCAACCGGCAGAGCGCGCTTATCTTCGTCATGGTCACCATGTCGAGCAGCGATAATGTTATTGGCGATGATGAATTGCGCACCATTGGCGGCATTGTGGAAAGCCTGCCGGTATTTCATGATGTGGACCGCGATACGCTGGTTGCCGCGGCGCAGGACTGCGTCAATATGCTGGAACCTGAAGACGGGCTGGATGCTGTGCTGGGCCTGGTGAAAGAAGCGCTTTCTCCCGGCTTACGCGAAACCGCCTATGCGCTGGCCTGTGAAGTGGCCGCAGCCGATGGCCGGCTGGAACAGGAAGAATTGCGGCTGCTGGAAATCATCCGGGACGAACTGGACGTGGACCGGCTGCATGCCGCCGCCATTGAACGCGGCGTGCGGGCGCGTTACACCACCGCGTGAACCCGGATCAGGCCGCCGCGCCCAGCCGCCTGCGCATCTTCATTCTGGTCGGGGTGCTGTGCACGGCCTATATGATCAGCCAGTTTCTGCGCTCCAGCACCGGGGTGATTGCGCCCGATCTGGCGCGCGAGCTGCGCCTTGCGCCGCAATCTCTGGGTATCCTGAGCGGCGCATTTTTCTTTGCCTTTGCCGCAGCGCAAATCCCGGTCGGGCTGATGCTGGACCGCTATGGCGCGCGCATTACCACCAGTTCGCTGATGCTGTTTGCGATTGCCGGGGCGCTGCTGTTCGCCCAGGCGCATTCGCTGTTCTGGCTCAGCGCCGGGCGCGTGCTGATGGGGATTGGCTGTTCGTGCCTGCTGATGGGGCCGCTGATGATCTATACGCGCTGGTTCCCGCCCGCGCGTTTCAGCACCCTATCCGGCATTCATATTGCCGCGGGAACCTTGGGCGCCATCGCGGCGACAGCGCCGCTTGCCTGGATTGCGGAATGGTTCGGCTGGCGTGATGCCTTTACCGGCGTGGCGGCCATCACCGTGCTGATGGGGGCGCTGGTATGGCTGGTGGCGCGGGATGCGCCGCCGGGCAAGGTTGCAGCCCATCAATTGCATGACGGGGCGGGCGAAAGCCTGTGGCAGAGCCTGATGGGGCTGGGCGCAGTGCTAGCCAATCCCAGCCTGCCGCATCTATTGCTGCTGCAATTTATGGCGCTGGGCAGCACCGCCACGCTGCTGGGCCTGTGGCTCAGCCCGTTTCTGCACGATATTTACGGCCTGGATGGCCCGGCGCGCGGCACTGTGCTGCTGATCATGTCGGCATCCTCGGCGGCGGGCATGTTGATCTGGGGCGGAATGGATATCCGTTTTAACAGCCGCAAAAAACCCATTCTGCTGGGCGGCGCGATCAATGCGTGCTTGCTGGCGCTGCTCAGCCTTCAGGCCGATGCCGGGCTGATGCTGGTGACCACGGTGTTTGCAGTGCTGGGATTTTGCAATGGCTATGCGGCCATCGCCATTGCGCATGGCCGCGCCATATTCCCCGATCATCTGGTGGGGCGCGGCATATCGGTGCTGAATATGGGCGGCATGGCCGGGGCGGGCGTGCTGCAATATGTGGCGGGGGTGATTATCGGCCACTATGCGGCCCCCGGAACCCCAGCGCCGCTCGGCGCCTATAGCATCCTGTTTGGTTTTCTGTCCGCGTGCCTGGCGGGCGCGTTGCTGCTATATAGCCGCATTCAGGATATAAAGCCGGAACACAGGGCGGCGTAACCGGAACACAGGCCATAGCGGTATTGAAATATGGGCGGTATTGAAATCGGATTTTTAGCGGCGGCACTGGGCGGGCTGATCAGCTTTCTGTCGCCCTGCGTCCTGCCGCTGGCGCCCGCCTATCTCAGCTATGTGGCGGGCATATCCTTCGACCGGCTGAGCGATGCGGGGGCCGCCGAAAATCCGGAACTGCGCCGTCAGGTGATGGCCGGGGCGATTGCCTTTGTACTGGGCTTCAGCACGGTATTTGTGGCGCTGGGCGCGTCGGCCACGGCGATCAGCGCCTTACTGATCGGGCATATGGAATTATTGGGCAAAATTGCGGGCGTGGTGATTGTGCTGTTCGGGTTGCATATGGCGGGGCTGCTGCCTGTTGCCTGGCTGAACCGCGAGGCGCGTTTTACCCCGGACCGGCGCGGCGGCGGGCTGCTTGGCGCCTATATTATCGGGCTGGCCTTTGCCTTTGGCTGGACCCCGTGTATCGGCCCCATATTAGGAACCATTCTGGCCTTCGCCGCCAGTCAGGAAACCCTGACCAGAGGCATGGCGTTGCTGGCGGTTTATTCGCTGGGGCTGGGGGTGCCGTTTCTGCTGGCAGCCTGGGGGATGCGCGCCTTTATGGGCTTTATGCAGCGCTTTCGCCAGCATATACACAAGGTCGAAGTCGCCGCAGGCGGCATGCTGATCGTGACCGGGGCGCTGATTTTCTTCGGCTCGCTGCAATCTTTCAGCTATCTCTTGCTGGAACTGTTTCCCATCCTTGGCACCATTGGATAGATCATGACTGACAGCGCCCGTTTACGAGACATAATCGCCGCAAAATCTTTCGGGCAGGGGGAGGAAATCACCCTCGCCTCCGGCAGGAAAAGCAATTTCTATTTCAACATGAAACCCTCCATGCTGGACCCGGAAGGGGCGGCGCTGATCGGCGCCCTGATGCTGGACCGCATTGCCGGGGCGAAGCCGGATCTGGTAGGCGGGCTGGAACTGGGCGCCATCCCGATCGCCTGCGCCGTGTCGCTGCTGAGCCATATGCGCGGCGCGCCGATCCCGGCCTTTATCGTGCGCAAACAGGCCAAGGAACATGGCGCGAAACAGCGTATCGAGGGCTTTGCGAAGGGCGAAGGCCTTGCCGGCAAACACATATTGATGGTCGAGGATGTCACCACCACCGGCGGCTCAATCCTGGACGCGATTGCCGTGGTGCGCGAAGCGGGCGGCATTGTCACCCGGGCCATGACGGTGGTGGACCGGCAGGAGGGTGCTGGCGCGGCACTGGCGGCGGCGGGGATTGAACTGACCGCGCTGTTCACCGCCGGGGATTTTCTGGGGCGATAGAGAAAGGACGCATCATGGTTGTCGAAAGCCGGAAGATCGGCCCCGGCCGCTACCGCGAAATTGCCGGGCGCGATTATGAGGATTTCACGGTTGGCGATGTGTATGAGCACCGCCCCGGCCGCACCATCACAGAAAGCGATAACACCTGGTTCACGCTGCTGACCATGAACACCCATCCGCTGCATTTCGATGCGGCCTTTGCGGCGCAGAGCGAGTTTGGCAAACAGGTGGTGGTCAGCACCCTGACTTTATCCATCGTCGTCGGCATGAGCGTGTCGGATGTCAGCCAGAAGGCCATCGCCAATATGGGCTGGACCAATATTGTCATGCCCGCGCCGGTATTTGTCGGCGACACCATCTATGCCGAATCCGAGGTGATCGCCAAACGCCAATCGAAAACGCGCCCTAATCAGGGATTGGTCAGTGTACGCACCACCGGTAAAAAAGCCGATGGCACAATATTCATGACCTTTGAACGCACGGTGCTGATCCCCAAACGCGGCCATGCGGTCGATGAACCAACTGCATGGCAAGGAGATTAAAACGTGACCAGTCAGATTACGCAAGAGCAGGAAAATGTCATTCTGGATGCGGTGGACCGCTTTCTGGAACGCGATGTCAAACCCTATGCCCATGCGCTGGAACAGGCGGATGAATATCCCCACGAAATTGTTGAAAAAATGAAGGCGCTCGGCCTGTTCGGCGCGACCATTGCGGCGGAATATGGCGGGCTGGGCCTGGGCGCGCGCACCTATGCGCAGATTGTCGAGCGGGTTTCGACCGTGTGGATGTCGGTGTCGGGCATCTTCAATTCGCATCTGATCATGGCAGCAGCAGTGCAGCGTTTTGGCACGGAGGAACAGAAACAGAAATATCTGCCGCGTTTCGCCACCGGCGAACTGCGCGGCGGTATTGCGCTGACCGAACCCGATGCGGGCACCGATCTGCAAGGCATCCGCACCCATGCGGTAAGAAAGGGCGATCATTATGTGATCAATGGCGCCAAGACCTGGATCAGCAACAGCATTCAGGGTCAGGTGCTGGCGGTGCTGGTGAAAACCGAAAAACGCGATGTGCCGCGCCACAAGGGCATGAGCCTGCTGCTGACCGAAAAGGGCAAGGGATTTTCGGTTACCCGCAAGCTGGAAAAAATCGGCTATCGCGGCATCGACACCGGCGAATTGCTGTTTGAAGATCATGAAGTGCCCGCAGACAATCTGATCGGCGGGGTCGAGGGGCGCGGGCTGAACCAGATTCTGGGCGGGCTGGAACTGGGGCGCATCAATGTGGCGGCGCGCGGCGTTGGCATTGCCCGCGCCAGCCTGAACGATGCGGTCGCCTATGCGCAGATCCGCAAAACCTTTGGCGTGCCGATCTGCGAACATCAGGCGATCCAGATCAAGCTGGCGGATATGGCGACCAATGTCGAGGCGGCGAAATTGCTGGTACGCTCGGCGGCTGAAAAATATGATCTGGGCGAGCGTTGCGACATGGAAGCGGGCATGGCGAAACTGTTCGCATCCGAGGCGGCGCTGACCAACAGCCTGGAATGTATGCGCATTCACGGCGCCTATGGCTATAGCCGCGAGTTCAATGTCGAGCGCTATTACCGCGACGCGCCGCTGCTGGCCATCGGCGAAGGCACCAATGAATTGCAGCGCCAGATCATCGCCCGCGCCCTGATCGCGCGCAATCCGGCATGAGCGCACCTGGCCTGCCATTGCTGGGCGTGCGCGTGCTGGCGGTGGAGCAATATGGCGCGGGCCCGCATGGCACCATGTTTCTGGCCGATCAGGGGGCGGAAGTCATCAAGATCGAAAATCCGGCCGAAGGCGGCGATATGTCGCGCCATGTCGGGCCGCATTTTTTCGCGCCTGGCGACAGCCAGTTTTTTCACAGTTTCAACCGCAACAAACAAAGCCTGACGCTTGATTTAAACTGTGATGAAGGCCGCGCGATTTTCCGTCGACTGGCGGCAAAATCCGATGCGGTGGCGTGCAATCTGCGCGGCGATGTGCATGCCAAACTGGGCCTGACCTATGACGCGCTGAAAGATGTGAATCCGGCCATAGTGTGTGCGCATCTCAGCGCCTATGGCCGCACCGGCCCGCGCGCCGGCTGGCCGGGATTTGACTATCTGATGCAGGCGGAAACCGGCTATCTGAGCCTGACGGGCGAACCCGATGGCCCTCCTGCGCGCGCGGGCCTGTCGATCATTGATATGATGACCGGGCTGGCCATGTCATTTGGTTTGCTGGCAGCGTTGCTGAAGGCGCGTGAGACGGGGCTGGGGCGGGATATTGATGTCAGCCTGTTTGATCTGGCGCTGCATAATCTGAGCTATCTGGCCACCTGGTATCTGGCCGCCGGTGATGTGGTGAAGCGCCAGCCGCGCTCGGCGCATCCCTCTATGGTGCCGTCGCAGCTCTACCAGACCCGGGATGGCTGGATTTTCATTATGGCCAACAAGGAAAAATTCTGGCGGCTGTTATGTGAACTGCTGGACAGGCCGGAATGGATTTCAGACCCGCGCTTTGCCGGCCCCGCCGAGCGGCTGGCAAACCGTGATGAACTGACGGTTCTGCTGGATGATATATTCCGTACACAAACAACTGCGGCATGGCTGGCGCATCTGGGCGGCCAGGTGCCGGCAGCCCCCATTCATGATGTGGGTCAGGCGCTGGATAATCCGTTTGTCGCCGCCATTGAGGGCCTTCAAACCTACACACATTCAGCCGGGGATTTTCGCATGGTGGCAAACCCCGTCCGCACAGAGGGTGTCGCGGCGCCGCGCCAGGGCGCCCCGGCATTGGGCGCGCATACCGACAGGATTTTGCACGGGCTGGGGCTGAGCGACGCCGAGATCGCCGCCCTGCGGGCGCGCCGGATTATCTGACGGGGGTTAATTCCGGTTTTTTTGCAGGCGCGCCGCGTAAAACCCATCCATGCCGCCAAGTTCCGCCAGATGAAAGGGTAGCGTGCGCAGCTCGCCCAGCGGCGTGATCAGTTCGGCCATGCCACCCACTTCTTCCGCCCGGATGGGCGCGCGCGTAAATGGCGCGCCTTTGGCCAGGAACGCCTCGATACGTTCGGGCCCTTCTTCGGGTTGCAGCGAGCAGGTGCAGAAAATCAGCGTGCCTCCCGGCGCAAGCATATCAATTGCGGCCGAGAGCAAGCGGTCCTGCAACGCCACCAGACCATCAATCTGACTTTGCGTTTTGCGCCACGCAATATCGGGATGGCGGCGGATCGTGCCCGTGGCCGAGCAGGGCGCATCCAGCAGCAGATAGTCCACCGGCGCGGGCGGGCGCCATTCGGTTGCATCCGCCGTGACACAAATGGAGGTCAGTTTCATGCGCGCGAGATTTTCCTCCACCCGGCGCATACGCGGAGCGGAGCGGTCCACGGCCGTGACAATCGCGCCCGCCGCCGCCAGTTGCAGCGTCTTGCCGCCGGGTGCTGCGCACAGATCAATCACCGGCTTGCCCGCCACATCGCCGAACAAACGCGCTGGCAGGCTGGCGGCCATATCCTGCACCCACCATTCGCCCGCATCAAAGCCCGGCAGATCTTCAATGCGTCCGCCGGCGGCGCGGCGCAAGCCGCCGGTGGGCAGCAGTTGCGCCTCCAGCCGTTGGGCCCATCCCGCCGCATCGCTGCGCACACTGATATCCAGCGGCGCCTCATTCAGATGGGCGGTGGCGATGGCGTGGGCGGTGGGCTCGTCATAGGCGATGCGCCAGCTTTCCCACAGCCATTCCGGCGTGTTGAGCCTGCCCGCATCCTGTGCGGCCAGCAGCGCCTGACCGGCAGACGCCACCTTGCGCAGCACGGCATTGATCATGCCCTTGTAATGGCGCGCATCGGAATCCTTGTCCGCCAGTTCCACCGCATTGCTGACGGCGGCATGGGCGGCGGTGCCGAGAAACAGAATTTGCGCGGCGGCGGTGCGCAGAATATTTTGCGCCGGCCCCGCGCGCGGCGGCAGGCGGCGCGTCTGAAAATGCCGCAAAACGGCGTCGATCTGTCCCATGCGGCGCAAGCTGGTTGCGGCGATCATGCGCGCAAAGGCGCGGTCACGCGGGGGCAGCGCACGAAACGGCGCTTCGCCAAAACCCGCCAGCAGCGCCTCATCCAGCCCGAGATTGCGGCGCAGCACGGCCTGTAACAGCCATACTCCGGCTTGCCGGGCCAGCAACCCCTGTTGATCTTTCATATAAATTATTGGCCTGTTGCCGCGATTTCCTGCAATCGCGCGATGCGATTTCCGGTGGACGGATGTGTTGAAAACAGTGAATCCATCTGATTGGTATGCAGCGGATTAATGATGAATAGATGCGCGGTCGCCGGATTGCGTTCGGCGGCCTCATTATCAATCTGTCCTGCGGCAATCGACATTTTTTCCAGCGCCGAGGCCAGCCACAAAGGCCGCCCGCAAATTTCCGCACCCATGCGGTCGGCCTCATATTCGCGGCCGCGCGAGATCGCCATCTGCACCAGCGCCGCCGCCAGCGGCCCCACCACCATCATTAAAATCACGCCAACAAAGCCCAGCGGATTGTTACGATTATCACCGCTGAACAGCGCAAAATTCGTCAGCATGGAGATCGCGCCCGCGATCGTCGCGGTGATCGTCATAATCAGCGTATCGCGGTTGCGGATATGCGCCAGTTCATGCGCCATCACGCCCGCCAGTTCCTGCGGGGACAGCATTTGCAGCAACCCGGTCGTCGCCGCAACACTGGCATGTTCGGGATCGCGGCCTGTGGCGAATGCATTGGGTTGCGGATTATCCATGACATAAACTTTCGGCATGGGCAGCCCGGCATTTTCCGCCAGCAACCGCACCATGCGCACAAATTCTGGCGCGCTCGTCTCGTCCACTTCCCGGGCGCCATACATGCCCAGCACCATCTTGTCGGAATTCCAGTAGGCAAAGCCGTTCATCGCCAGCGCCACAAGTAACGCGATCATCATGCCGCCCGTGCCGCCCAGCATAAAACCGATGCCCAGGAACAGCGCCGTCATCGCGGCGAGCAGGAGCGTGGTGCGGAAATAATTCATTCTATGGCCCGATTACTGTAAAATACCGCTTCAAAGAGATTTCAGAGTGAATCTAGGCGTCCCTCGTGACATATCAAGCGCAGCAGCGCAATCAATTCCGGAGCAGGGCCCGTGACCGAAGAAATGGCTGAAGAAACAGTGAATACAGATACCGCCGCCGCGCCCCAGGCCAAGGCGGAATTACGTCTGGCCGCCGAGATCCCTGCCCGGAAATTAAGCCCCGAAGCCTTGCGCGCCCTGGCCGAGGCCGAGGAACGCCGCCGCGCGGCGGGCCCGCCACCCGCCGCACCCGAAGAAATCAACGGCCCGCAAGGCCCAGAGCCCACCCGCTATGGCGATTGGGAGCGCAAGGGCATTATCAGCGATTTCTAGGCTTTCCTGATAGCCATTGACACAGACCTGCGCGGCAGTAATAATCCCCCGCTTTCCGTGAGTAAGACCCGCTGGCGGCCCCCCAATCCGGGGCCGTCTGCCGTTCAGGAGAGCAGATCATGATTACCCCCGTATTGCCCAGCTATGCCAGAACCGACCTTGCCTTTGAACGGGGCGAGGGCGTCTATCTGTATACGGCGGACGGTACGCGATATCTGGATATGGGCGGCGGCATTGCGGTCAACGGGCTTGGCCATGCGCATCCCGTGTTGGTTGCTGCGCTGAAGGCGCAGGCGGAAAAGCTGTGGCACACCTCCAATCTGTACCGCATTCCTGAGCAGGAGCGGCTGGCCGCACGGCTGGTGGCTGCAACTTTCGCCGACACGGCGTTTTTCTGTAATTCGGGCGCCGAGGCGGTGGAATGCGCCATCAAAATGGCGCGCATCTATCATTTCGCCAATGGCAATCCCGAACGTTACCGGCTGATCACCCAGGAGGGCGCGTTTCATGGCCGCACGCTGGCGACGATTTCCGCAGGCGGCAACGAAAAACATCTGAAAGGTTTTGGCCCCGAGGTGGACGGGTTCGATCATGTGCCATTTGGCGATCTGGCCGCGATCAAATCCGCCATCGGGCCGCACACGGCGGGCGTGCTGCTGGAGCCGGTACGCGGTGAAGGCGGCATCCGGGCATTGCCGGGGGCATTTCTGAAGGAGCTGCGTGCGCTGTGCGATGAAAAGGGCATATTGCTGCTGCTGGACGAGGTGCAAAGCGGCATGGGCCGCACCGGCAAACTGTTTGCGCATGAATGGGCGGGCGTCACGCCGGACATTATGGCTATCGCCAAAGCCATTGGCGGCGGATTTCCGCTGGGCGTCTGCCTCGCCACCGAAGCGGCGGCGAAAGGCATGACGGCCGGCACGCATGGCTCGACCTTTGGCGGCAATCCGCTGGCCTGTGCGGTTGGCAATGCGGTGCTGGATGTGGTGCTGGCGGACGGATTTCTGGAACAGGTGGCGCAAAAGGGCCTGCGCCTGAAACAGCAGCTGGCCATGCTGCGCGAGCGTCACCCCAAAGTGATCGAAGAGATTTATGGCGAAGGGCTGATGATCGGCATTAAATGCAAAATCACCAACACCGATCTGGTGAGCGGTTTGCTTGCGGAAAAACTGCTGTCGGTTGGTGCGGGCGATAATCAGATCCGGCTGCTGCCCGCCATGAATATAGAAGATGCGCAGATCGCAGAGGCAATCGCGGCCATTGATGCGGCCTGCACGAAATTGGGCGCCACGTTATGAGCGGAAAAAAAGCGCTCCGGCATTTTCTTGATCTGCATGTGCTGCCTGCGCGCGAACTGCATGGCATATTGGCGCATGCGCGCACGCTCAAGGCCGGGCGCGGAACACTGGGCAAGGGGGCGCTGGACGCGACCGCGCCGCTGAATGGCCATGTGCTGGCGATGATTTTTGAAAAACCATCGACGCGCACCCGCGTGTCGTTTGATGTCGCCATGCGGCAGTTGGGCGGCCAGACTATTCATATGGGCGGCGGCGAAATCCAGCTTGGCCACGGCGAAACCGTGGCCGACACGGCGCGCGTGCTGTCACGCTATGTGGATGCAATCATGATCCGCACCAACCGGCATGACAAGCTGCATGAACTGGCCGCCAATGCAACGGTGCCTGTTATCAACGGGCTGACCGATGCCACGCATCCCTGCCAGCTGATGGCCGATCTGATGACCTTTGAAGAAAAACGCGGACCGATCAAGGGTCAAACCATTGCCTGGTGCGGGGACGGCAATAATGTCGCCGCCAGCTGGATTCACGCCAGCGCCCAGTTCGAGTTCGAGCTGCGCCTGGCCTGCCCGAAGGAACTGGCGCCCGATCCCGGCGCGCTGGCCTGGGCGCATGCGCAAGGGGCCAAGGTGCAGCTGGTTCATGATGCGCGCGCCGCCATCCAGGGCGCGCATTGCGTGGTTACCGATACATGGGTGTCGATGGGCGATACGGATGCGTCCAACCGGCATAATCTGCTGGCCCCCTATCAGGTTAATGCAAAGCTGATGGCCCTGGCGCATAAGGATGCGATCTTCATGCATTGCCTGCCCGCGCATCGCGGCGAGGAAGTGACGGATGATGTGATTGACGGCCCGCAATCCGTGGTCATTGACGAAGCGGAAAACCGCCTGCATGCGCAAAAGGGCATTCTGTCCTGGTGCCTGGCCTGATGGCGGACGCCCTGCAACAGGCATTGCGGGAGGCCCGTCATGATTTCGTGCTGCCTTTTGCGGTTGAAGGCGTGGATGTGCGCGGGCGCATTGTGCGCCTCGGGCCGCTGGTCGATCAGGTGCTGCGCCGGCACGCTTATCCCGATGCGGTGTCGCAATTACTGGGCGAAGCGCTGACGCTGGCGGTGCTGCTGGGCAACAGCCTGAAATTCAGCGGATCATTCAGCATACAGACTAAAAGCGATGGGCCGGTGCCGATGCTGGTGGCTGATTATCAGGCCGGCGGCGGCGCAGAGCCGGGCCGGGTGCGCGGATATGCGTCCTATGACCGCAACGCGGATTTGTCTGACTATGAAAATGATTTCACCCGGCTTACCGGCAAGGGTTATTTCGCACTGACGCTTGATCCGGGCGCGGGCGCCGAGCGTTATCAGGGTATTGTCGCCCTGGAAGGCGGCAGTCTGGCGCAATGCGCTGAAAGCTATTTTCAAACCTCCGAGCAAATTCCAACCGCAATCCGCCTGTCGGTGGGGCGCGCCTATCTGCGCGGCGCAGCGCGGCACGCGCCAGACGGCACGCAGGGCACATGGCGGTCCGGGGGCGTGATGATCCAGCATTTTCCAAAAGGCGCGCAGGCGGCGCGCGCCCCGGAAGACCCTGTTGGGGCGCAGGAGGAGTGGCAGCGCTGCCGCATTCTGATGCAGAGCGCCACGGATGCGGAATTGATAGATCCGGATCTGGCCAATGAGCATTTACTGTATCGCCTGTTTCACGAAGATGGCGTGCGGGTTTTTCCCGGCCACCCGGTAATATTCGGCTGCCGTTGCTCGCGTGACCGGCTGGCGGGCGTGCTGCTGCAATATTCACAACAGGTACTGGAAGAATTGCTGCGTGATGGGCATATCTCAGGCTCGTGTGAGTTTTGCAATGAAACCTATCACTTTACCCTGGCGGAGTTGAAACCGGATTATGATCCTTCACCCTGAACCAAGACGGGCCGTGCGCAACATTCTGTTTGGCGCCATGGCCCTGCTGTTCTGCACGGGCATGGCGCAGGCCCAGAACGCCGCGCCCCAACGGCCGCCCTTGATGCTGGCGGCGGAGCAGATCATACTGGAAGAACGGTTCACGGAACCTTATGCCGAAGAAAGCTATAGCCTGACACCCGCCAGCGCCGTGCGGGAATGGGTGAAGACCCGTCTACAGGCAGACGGTACGCCCGGCCTGGTGCGGGTCATCCTGCTGGATGGCAGCATGAAGCGCCAGGAACTGAAGGTGAAGGGCGGTTTTAAAGGCTGGTTTTCCGATGATCAGAAATATCGCTATGAGGGCCGCATTCATGTGCGGGTGGAGTATCAGCCCGCCATGGCCGGACATTCAGGCTCAAACGCCGAAGCGCAGGCAAGCGGCTATTTCACCGTTCCAGAAGACGCCACCCTGAATCAGATTGATAAACAGGTCACGCAACTGTCGCGCGATCTGATGCAGCGCACCGATCTGGAACTGGAAAACAATATGCTGCGCTATATGCCGGGGGTGGTACGCTGAGGAGCGCCTGGATGGATAAAGCGCGCAGGCGCCGGATTATCGGTCTTGTTATCAGCCCTGGCGCGCCTTAAAGCGAGGGTTGGTCTTGTTGATCACATAGACCTTGCCTTTGCGGCGCACAATGCGGCAATCTTTATGGCGGGTCTTGAGCGAGCGCAGGGAACTTCTGACTTTCATTTTACCAAACCTGTCATTTTACTAAATTACCGGATTACCAAATTACCGAGCCGTTGCCTGTGCTTTGCCGCGGACAAGAAGGGGCGGAAGCTAACGCCAGGGCCAACGGATGTCAAGCTTGAGGAATCGCGAAAATCATGCAGCTATTCATTTATGAACCGGCCTATCAGCGGCTTAAAGACCAGATTCATGCAATATGCCCGCAAATATGCCCGCTTCTCATGACCCGGGAGAGTATCATCCTGCGGGATGGCAAGGAGGTGAACCCGGAACAGCTGCAGCCGGAGGTGGCCTGGATCAGCACGGATGTGTTTTTCAGTCCCGCCGCCAGAGCATTTCTGCTGCAACTGGTGAAAGGACCGCCGGTGAAATGGCTGCAATCGGCAGCGGCGGGCTTTGACAATCCGATTTTTCAAAGTCTGGCGAAAAAAGCCGGGATCTATACCAACAGCAATGGTGCGGCCAAGGGAATTGCCGAATTTGTCCTGGCCGGCGTCATTGACCATTTTCAGCCAAATCCCGCCCGGCGGGCGGCGCAGGCGGCGCATGACTGGCAGCGCCTGGCTTTCCGCGATATTGCGGGCACAAACTGGCTGGTCATCGGATATGGCAATATTGGCCAGGAAGTCGGCAAGCGCGCCAGGGCCTTTGAGGCGCATGTGACGGGGGTGCGGCGCAACCCGTCCGGACGGGAGGCCGCTGACGCCATGCTGCGGCCGGAAGGCGTTCTGGCGGCCCTGCCGGGCATGGATGTGGTGGTGCTCACCGCAGATTCCAATGACAGCAACCGCCATCTGGTCAATGCCCCGTTTCTGGCGGCGATGAAACCGGGTTCTGTTCTGGTCAATATCGCCAGGGGAGCGCTGATTGACGAAACCGCCCTGCTGGCCGCGCTGGACCGCGCGATACCGGAATGCGCCATTCTGGACGTTTTTGAAACCGAGCCGCTGCCCCCTGACAGCCCGTTCTGGGATCATCCCAGGGTGCGTGTCAGCGCCCACTGCGCCGCGTTCAGCCCCCTGATGGGGCCGAGGGGGGACGAGGTGTTTTTACGCAATCTGGCGCATTACAGTTTGGGGGAGCCGCTTGAGCTTGTAGTTAATTTTAACTAAAGTGCAATAAATCATTGTTTTCATTTCAAAACTAGTATGCAATTTCAGCCTGAGGTAATGTTCCAGACTTATGTAAAGAAGTATGTAATGAAGATACTTGCTGCCGATGATCATTGGGTTTCGCGTACCGGACTGCGTCATTCGCTGGCACGGCTGGCGCAACCCGTAAACACTTTTCTCGAAGCCAGCAGCTTTAGTGAAGCACGCGAGCTGACCCGGCAGAATCCTGATCTGGATCTGATCATACTTGATTTGCTGATGCCGGACGGTTCCGGATTTGAGGAAATCACAGCGATCAGCAAACTGGCGCCGTCTGTGCCGATCATCGTCGTTTCCATGGCGGAAAACCGCCAGGATGTCATGCGCGCACTGGATTCCGGGGCGATGGGTTTTGTGCCGAAATCCGCCCCGGGCGATACTTTGCTCTATGCGATCGAGCTGGTGCTGCGCGGTGAAATATATATGCCCCCGCAGATTTTCAATGCCAGCAGCGCGGCCGGCGGCGCGTCAAAGCCAGCCCGTCCGCCGCTGCGAAGGGCCAAAAACACGGCAGCCACCCAGGCCGCCGCCGCACGCATTCCCAATTTGACCCGGCGCCAGAAACAGGTTTTTCAACTGTTGAGCCAGGGCAATTCCAATGCCGCCATCGGCAAGGTTCTGGGCATTTCAGAACACACCATCGCCATTCACGTTTCGGCCATTCTCAAAACGCTGGAACTGGAAAACCGCACCCAGGCTGCGCTGGTCGCCACCAGTCAAAAGGAATTTTAATAGAGCAACTCTTGTTTAGGTCGAACCGGATTGGCTCTCCTTCTTGTCATTACCCGGCTTGTCCGGGTAATCCATGCCGTACGCAGAGGGCTGAGTTTGGGGTTCTGGATTGCCCGGACAAGCCGGGCAATGACACTAAGTGAGGCAGGCGTGATCGCACCTAAACAGGAGTTGCTCCAGACCCTATCCGGATCAGATGGAATCACTTATTTCTTGCGGCCGGCTTTTTCGGTAATGCCGGAAATGCCTTCGCGGCTTTCCAGTATGGCGCATACATCTTCCAGCGGCACGTCAGCCGACTGCAACAGAACCAGAAGATGATACAACAGATCCGCGGCTTCTGCCGCGATCTCGGATTTGACGCCGCCCACTGCGGCCAGCGCCAGTTCCACGGCTTCTTCAGCAAGCTTCCTGGCGGGCAGTTGCGGGGCGCCCGCCAGTAATTTTGCCGTATAGGAAGGCTGCGCACCTGCCGCCGCACGATCACGGATCACATTGCGCAGCCGCAGCAGAATTTCCAGCGCCCTGATTTCCTGCCCCTTAATATCGCCCGGTTTCTTCATAGCCGCACCGCAATTCCGGCATCCGCCATATGGCGTTTGGCCTGTTGAATGGAAAATTCGCCAAAGTGAAAGATCGACGCCGCCAGCACCGCGCTGGCATGGCCTTCAAGGATGCCCTGGCTCAGATGATCAAGCGTGCCCACACCGCCGCTGGCAATGACCGGCACCGTGACCGCATCGCTGATGGCGCGGGTCAGCGCCAGGTCAAAGCCCGCGCGCGTGCCGTCGCGGTCCATCGAGGTCAGCAGAATTTCGCCCGCGCCAAGCCGCACCACGTCGCGCGCATATTCAATTGCGTCAATGCCGGTTGGCGTGCGCCCGCCATGCGTCCAGATTTCCCATTTTCCGGGCCGGACCTGCTTGGCGTCGATGGCCACAACAATGCATTGACTGCCGAATTTTTCCGCCGCCTCGCTGACCAGTTCGCGCCGCGACACCGCCGCTGTATTGATCGCCACCTTGTCCGCGCCAGCCAGCAGCAGATACCGCACATCTTCCACCTTGCGCACACCGCCGCCCACCGTCAGCGGCATGAAACATTGTGAGGCCGTCTGCGCCACAATGTCATAGAGCGTATCGCGCGCCTCATGCGAGGCGGTAATATCGAGAAAGCACAATTCATCCGCGCCCTCGGCGTCATAGCGGCGCGCCTGTTCCACCGGATCGCCTGCATCCACAAGATTGACGAAGGAAATTCCCTTGACCACCCGGCCCTTATCGACATCCAGACAGGGAATGATGCGCACTTTCAGCATGCCAGCACCTTTAGCGCAGCGGCCGGATCCAGCCGCCCGTCATAAAGCGCGCGCCCCGAGATAACCCCTTCAATGCCCGGGCAGGCGGCAGCCTTCAAGGCATGCAGATCATCCAGCGAGGACACGCCGCCGCTGGCGATAACAGGAATTTTCACCGCCCGCGCCAGCGCCACCGTGGCTGGAATATTGACGCCCTGCATTGCGCCATCACGGTCAATATCGGTATAGATGATCGCGCTTACGCCGGCGTCTTCAAATTGCGCCGCCAGTTCGTGTACGGATATTTCCGTGGCCTCGGCCCAGCCTTCAACCGCAACCTTGCCGCCGCGCGCATCAATGCCGACAGCTATGCAGCCTGGAAAAGCGCGGCAGGCGGCGCGCACCAGATCCGGATTGCGCACGGCTGCGGTGCCAAGAATGACCCGGCGGATACCGCGTTCCAGCCAGTCTTCAATGGTTGCCAGATCGCGGATGCCGCCACCCAGTTGCACCGGGATTTTCACCGCCGCCAAAATCGCCGACACGCTGGCGCCATTGACCGGCCTTCCTGCAAAGGCGCCATTCAGATCGACCAGATGCAGCCATGAAAAGCCCTGACGTTCGAATGTCAGGGCCTGGGCGGCCGGATCGTCATTGAATTTGGTTACGGCATGCATATCGCCGCGCAGCAGGCGCACACAGGCGCCATCCTTCAAATCTATCGCAGGAAATAAAATCATGCCGCAGCGCCGTCCGTATCCAGATATTTGCTGTAATAATAACCGCTGAGATAGCGCCCGTGAATGCGCGCATAGCGCTGCTTGACGCCCCATCGTTCAAAACCAAGACCTTCGAACAGGCGTATCGCCGCGGTGCGGTCGGCGCGCACATCAAGATCGAGCGTGGTGTAGTTCCGGGCTTTCGCCACCTCCTGCAATTGCAGCATCAGTTCCCGCCCCAGACCATGCCGGCGCGCCCAGGGCGCTATGATGAAAGTCGTGATCTGCGCCGCAAAGGCCCCGGATTCATTATTGACGGATGGGCGCAATAATTGCGCTGTACCGGCAATGCGGCCATCCAGCCGCGCCAGAAACAAGGTGCGCTCGGGCACCAGCAAAACCCCGTTCCAGTAATTTTCCAGAATCCGCACCGGCGGCGGCTTTATCCACAGAAAACCGTCCCCATCGACAATTGCATCTGTGGCCAGATCGCACAGTTCCGCCAGATCATTGCCGGCAAAGCTTTCGATCTCTTCGATGCGGGTGGCTTTCAAAGCATCCCGGGCGCTGTCTTCTGTCATTTGATTTTATCCCAGCATGTGAGCCAATCAGATTCGATTACATCTGATTCTCGCAATGACACTAACCGCACAGGCCGGGGAATGACATCAAGGCGCGCCCGGACGGTTTGAGCTGATTGCGTCATGATTTATGGTTTCCAGTGCAGGAAATTCGCCAGCAGACGCAACCCGGACGCCTGACTTTTTTCCGGGTGAAACTGCACGCCCAGCATATTCTTGCGCCCTACAACCGCCACAACCGGCCCGCCATAATCACTCAGCGCCAGAATATCCTCGCTTTGACGCGCAACAAATTCGTAGGAATGCAGAAAATAACATTCCGCCGCATCCATGCCTTGCAGCGCTGGATGCGCGCGCCCTGGCGCCTGTAGCATAAGACTGTTCCAGCCCATATGCGGAATTTTCAGGCCCGGATCAGAGGGCGCCAGCAGGCGCGCTTCGCCCGCTATCCAGCCAAGCCCCTTATGCAGGCCATGTTCCAGGCCGCGATCCGCCATAAGCTGCATGCCCACGCAAATACCCAGAAACGGACGCTGCTTTTCCTGCACGGCGCGGCCTAGCGCGTCCTGCATTCCAGCAACAGACTGAAGCCCGCGCGCACAATCGCCATATGCGCCCACGCCGGGCAATACAATATAATCGGCGTCCTGCACTTCCCGCGCTTTATCACTGACCAGAATGCGGCCATGCCAGCCGCTGTCCAAACTGGCGCGCTCAAAGGCCTTGGCGACCGAGCGCAGATTGCCGGAGCCATAATTGATAATAACCAGATTCATGTGCGTGTTTCCGGCGCTCCGCCTGCACCAGGGCCAGGGCGGACAGGCATGAAACCCCAACCGCCCGCTGACTGGCGGCGCTCTGCGCCTGGCATCAAACGCATGGATGCTGCGGGTGCAGGTGCGGGCGCTGCGGCCGGGCGTGCGGAAAAATAACGCAGCTCGGCCTCCGGCAGATCCGGCGCAGCAATAGTGGCCACCTGGCGGTAGCCGTTGCGCGACAGATGCCAGCGCCGCAAGCCATTCGCTTCGCAGGCCATAATCAGTCCGGAACCCAGCCCGATCAGGGCGGCGGCCACACCTTGCGGGCCCAGCCAGTAACCGGGCAGTGACACCAGCAGTGACACGCCAATATAGGCAGCCGCCAGCATCCACATGCGGTGATAAAGCAGCCACAGCAATGGGACCAGCAGCGCGGGCCAGCTAAATCCCTCTTTCAGGAAAATCACGCTGCGCGGATCGTCCGGGCGGGCGGGGCCGCTTGCAGGCTCAAATATGGAATAGATCCGCATCAAAGGCTGCCGCTTAAAGTGCCTTTGGTGGACGGGGCGGTGGCGTCGCTGCGCGGGTCAATTTCGACAGCCGCGCGCAATGCCCGCGCCAGACCCTTGTAACAGGATTCCACAATATGGTGATTATTCTCGCCATAGCGGTTTTCCACATGCAGCGTCGCGCCTGCAGCAAAGGCAAAGGCCTGGAACCATTCCTTAAACAATTCCGTATCTATTTCCCCCAATTTGGGCCTAGAGAACGCCACTTTCCAGACCAGATACGGCCGGTTGGACAGATCCAGCGATACTTCGGTGCAGGTTTCATCCATCGGAATGACAGCCGCGCCATAGCGCCGGATGCCCAGCCGCGCGCCCAGCGCCTTTGCCACCGCTTCGCCAATGGCGATGCCGGTATCTTCCGTGGTGTGGTGAAAATCAATATGCAGATCGCCCGTGGCCTGCACTTCCATATCGATCAGGGAATGGCGCGAAAGCTGTTCCAGCATATGATCCAGAAAGCCGATGCCGGTGGCCACATTATAGCGCCCGGTCCCGTCCAGATTGACGGTCACCGCGATCTGGGTTTCCTTGGTCTTGCGCGCAACGCTGGCGGTACGCATATATGTCTCCTGACGGCTTGATGGGTGCGGCGTCCTTTTAGCAGGTGTTGCAGGCTATTGTACAATGCCGCTTGCAAGGTTATGTCAGCACTGCATTAACAAAACCGGATTATTTTCTCCATGACCCACCCCAGACAGGCCGACCCCACCGGCTGGCACGGCACCACCATCCTGTCGGTGCGCAAGAACGGCCTGGTCGCCATTGCCGGGGATGGCCAGGTCACCCTTGGCAATATTGTCATCAAATCCAATGCCCGCAAGGTGCGGCCGCTGGGCGCGGGCGGGGTGATTGCGGGTTTTGCGGGCGCCACTGCCGATGCCATGACCCTGTTTGAGCGTCTGGAAGGCAAATTGGAGCAATTTCCTGGCCAATTGACCCGCGCCGCGGTGGAAATGGCCAAGGATTGGCGCATGGACCGCTATTTACGCCGTCTGGAAGCCATGATGATCGTCGCCGACGCGGATGTCAGCCTGGTGCTGACCGGCACCGGAGACGTTCTGGAACCGGAACGAGGTGTGGTGGGCATTGGCTCCGGCGGGGCCTATGCCCAGGCGGCGGCGCTGGCGCTGCTGGATATGGACCTGCCGGCCGAGGAAATTGTGCGCCGTTCAATGGCGATTGCCGCACAGATCTGTATCTACACTAATTCCAGCATCACCCTTGAAACCCTCCCCAAACTGGCCGGTAAATAATATGGATGCGCTTGGCATTGAATCTGGATCGGCATTTACGCCGCGTGAGATCGTCTCGGAACTGGACCGCTATATTGTCGGCCAGAATGACGCCAAGCGGGCCGTCGCCATTGCGCTGCGCAACCGCTGGCGCCGCCAGCAATTACCAGCGGAACTGCGCGAGGAAGTGCTGCCGAAAAATATTCTGATGATCGGGCCGACCGGTGTCGGCAAGACCGAAATTTCACGGCGTCTGGCCAAACTGGCGCAGGCCCCGTTCATCAAGATCGAAGCCACCAAATTCACCGAGGTTGGCTATGTCGGGCGCGATGTCGAACAGATCATCCGCGATCTGGTGGAGGTCGCCATCACCCTGGTGCGCACGCGCCGGCGCAAAGAGGTTGAGGCCCGCGCCCATCTTGCCGCCGAGGAACGGGTGCTGGACGGGCTGGTGGGTGAAAATGCCAGCGCCGCCACCCGCGAAAGTTTCCGCAAGCGGCTGCATGCGGGCGATCTGGATGACAAGGAAATCGCCATTCGCGTCAGCGCCGGCGGCGGCGGATTTCCCAGTTTTGAAATCCCCGGCATGCCCGGTGCCAATATTGGCATGATCAATATCGGCGACATGCTGGGCAAGGCCATGGGCGGCGGACAGACCACCGAAAAGCGCATGCTGGTGAAGGATTCCTATGCGGTGCTAATCGCGGAAGAAAGCGACAAGCTGCTGGATCAGGATCAGCTGGTCCGCGAGGCTGTCAGCGCGGTGGAAAATAACGGCATCGTGTTTCTGGACGAGATCGACAAGATCTGCGCCCGGTCCGAACGTCAGGGTGCGGATGTTTCGCGCGAAGGCGTGCAGCGCGATCTCCTGCCGCTGATCGAGGGCACCAGTGTCAGCACCAAGCACGGCCCGGTGCGCACAGACCATATTCTGTTCATCGCATCCGGCGCGTTTCACATCGCCAAACCGTCCGATCTGCTGCCGGAATTGCAGGGGCGCCTGCCCATTCGCGTGGAACTGAAACCGCTCAGCCGCGAGGATATCCGCCGCATCCTGACCGAACCCGAAGCCAGCCTGATCAAGCAATATATCGCGCTGATGGCGACCGAACAGGTGCAACTGTCCTTCAGCGAGGACGGCATCGACGCTATTGCCGATATCGCGGTCGAGATCAACAGCAATGTCGAAAATATCGGCGCGCGGCGTTTGCATACGGTGATGGAGCGCATCCTGGACGAGATCAGCTTCGCCGCCACCGACAGAGAGGGCGAGCGGCTCGTCATCGACGCGGCCTATGTCGAAAAACACATTGGCGATCTGGCGCGGAACCGCGACCTGTCGAAATTTATTTTGTAGGAATTTTTCGCCCCGCCAAATGAGGGCGAGGCGATTCAATATGAACCAAAAACGGTCTCGCCGGTTAGGGAGAGATCATGGCTGATATTCATAGGCGCCAAGATCGGCGGCGGCGCCTTTTGGCCGGGGCGTGCCTGCGAAATCGTCAGCAACCTGCCCGCCGGACATTGCGCCCTTGTCAATGATCTGTGTTGCGGTTGGCAAAAGCCGGAAGTCATATTCAGCCGCATTTATGAACAGTGAAGCAGTTTCTTTCCGGGTCAGCACATGGTTCGCCTGCTGCATCACATTGTCGCCGTTCGAATATATGCGCACCGGCCCATCCAGAATATTATTTGCGATCAGTACCATGTTGCGGCTTTCCGGATTGCGCTGATCGCGCGCCACGCGAATGGCCCCGGCATTTGCATACAGAGTGTTGTGCAGTATTTTGCCGCCATGGACATTCACTACGGCAATGGCGATTTCACCTGATGCATAAATCAGATTGTTGCGCACCATGCCGCCAATATGTTCCGGGCTGGCCAATCCTTCGCCGCCATAAACTATGCCGATATGGCAATGTGCAATTTTATTGCGTTCGATTACAACATTCCGGCTGGAGCTTTTCATCTGAATGCAGCTGCCCCGGTCATAATGCGAATAGGGCTCTGACACGGGCTGACGGATATCATGCAGATAATTTCCGGAAATCAGAAAATCATCGCAGAAATTACAATCTATGCCCTGAAAATTCCCGCCCGGCGGATGCGATGAATGAAATATCTCATTATCAAGGATGGCAATATGATGCGGCCGGTTATCCGCCGGGCCCGAGCCTTTCAATTCGGCATGGCTGTCCAGGGGCCGCACGGCGAAATTATCGTAAATCCGGCTGCCTGCGACCCTGATATGGTGCGCGCCATCGGAGAAAAACACCCCATGATAACCGCCGCCGGTAATGTCCAGCCCTTCAAGATGGATATAGGCCGCGCCAGCAAATTTGACGGTGATGTCCGCGCCCGCGCCATCTATAATCGCGCTGCCTGCGCCATCTCTGGCCGTCAGCCGGACAGGCAGCGCCTGGGTTCCGGAATGCCGCGCGGTAAACAGTAAATGTGTCCGGTATCGTGCAGGCGCAAGAATAATCTTGTCTCCCGGACTGAGCGACTGAAGCGCCGCATGCAGCTGTTGCGTGTCAGCAACCGTTATTTGCTTTGATATTGCTGGCGCCGCCGTCAGCATTGCCAGCAGAATAAGCGCAGATAATTTAGTGCCGTGCCCCATCGCGAAAATTCTCCCTGCTACTGAACTTTGTCTGCGTGATGGGGATTGAATTATCTGCGTCACTCCAAGCAGGAATTGCTCAAGACCGCTCCCGCCGCAGATACACATAGAGCGCGCCACTGCCGCCATGTTTGGGCTGGGCAGGCGAAAATGCCACCACATAGGGGGTGAGCTCGGGGGCGCTGAGCCATTCGGGCACCAGATCGAACAGCACGCCCTTGCGTTCGGGGATGCTGTAACGTCCGCCTATGGAAGGTTCTTCAGGCGCCGCATTTTTCAGTGATCGGCCCTTGCCGGTGATCACCAGCACACAGCGTTTGCCGTAAGAATGATTGCGGCGGATAAAATCCGCCAGTTCGCGCTGCGCGGTGTCCAGGCGATGGCCGTGCAGATCCAGCCGCCCCTCGATTTCCAGCCTGCCCCGGATCAGGCGTTCCGCATTTTTGCCATCCATCCCGCTGACGGCGGCGCGGTTTTTCGCGTGAATGGGGGGCGAAGGGCGATCCTCGATCGGGGGATGGGTGATCGGCCGGATCAAACCGGGTTTTTTGCGCGGCGCGAAAAATATTTCCGGGATGCTGGGGCGCTGGCGCAGGGGTTTGGCGCCGGCCACCGCGCTTGCGAACAGATCGGTTTCATCGCCCGTAGGCGGACGCGGTTTACGGGGCCTAGGCATGGTTATCCACAATAATCACATGTAGATGCTTTGGCCCATGCGCGCCCATATACATGGTCTGGGCAATGTCGGCGGTGCGCGAGGGGCCGGTGATCAGATTGACGGTGCGCGGCATCTGGCCGTTTCCTGCCTGGCGCAGGCACGCCCAGCCATCTTCGAGCGCGCCCACTATATCACCCGCGCGCAGCACAATAATATGCGCGGGCGGAAGAAAATTCAGCCCGCTGGCGGCATTGGGGCCGGAGATCAACATCAGCGTGCCGGTTTCGCCAATAGCGCACAGCGCCACAGAAACCCCAACACCATCTGTTTCCTGCACCGCGCCGGTAGCGGGATTAAATCTGGCAATCAGATCCCAGGGCATTGCGGCCAGAAAGCCGTCGCCGCAAAGCCGCACCGGGCCAGGCAGATGATGCGCCGTCAGATAAGCGCCAATGGCCTGCGGCACGTCGCGCGGGGCCGCCACCGAGACAATGCTGGCCTGGGATTTCACGGCAAACTGTTCTAACCGGGCGCGCAGCGCATCGCCAGTCAGCCGCCCGCGCGCAGGAACAAGATTTTGCGCCCGCGCATTCAGCCGCGCATCCACCGCCTGTTGCGAAGAGCCAATGCCGCGCGCCCGATGCGAGGCCCGAATTTTATCCATTATGGCCATGCGTTGCTGGCTCATGGCGTATCCTTTTCGCCCCGCGCCCATTGCGCCATGAAATTTTCGCCCTGGGGCGCTGGAAAATCGCGCGTGCCTGTCCAGCCGCCCGCCAGCGGCAGCCAGCCAAAGCGCCCCTTTCCACGGGCCAGCATGGCGAGGATACGCATCCCCGCGCCGCCAAGCCGATGATAGAGTTCGGGCCGTTGCGCCACCCACGACCAGAGCGCCAGCCATAGCCGTTCGCGCGCAGGCGTCAGCCGCGCCATATGCGCCGCGCTGCGCAATTCCCGCATCAGTTTGGGAAGCGGAATGCGCACCGGGCAGACCGTTTCGCATTTGCCGCAGAAGGTTGAGGCGAAGGGCAGCGCCTGGGCGCGTTTCACGCCTTCAAGATTGGGGGTCAGCACGGCGCCCATCGGCCCCATATAGGTCGCGCCATAGGCATGGCCGCCCGCCGCCATATAGACCGGGCAATTATTCATGCAGGCGCCGCAGCGGATACAGCGCAGCATATCGCGTTGCGCGCCGCCCAGCATGGCGCTGCGCCCATTATCCAGCAACACCACATGAAACTGTTCCGGGCCATCGGCATCGCCGCGCCGCTTTGGCCCCGTCGAAAATGTGGTGTATACGGACATTTCCTGTCCGGTAGCGGAACGCGCCAGCACGCGCAACAAGGTGGCCGCATCCTCCAGCGTCGGGACGATTTTTTCGATGCTGGCGATAACAATATGCACGCGCGGGAAAATCTGCGTCATATCGCCATTGCCTTCATTGGTGACGATGACGGTGCTGCCGGTTTCCGCGATCAGGAAATTCGCGCCCGTTACGCCCACATCGGCCACCAGATATTTCTGGCGCAAAATAGCGCGCGCCTCGCCGACCAGCGCCTCGCCCGAAGATTGGCGCTCGGTAAAGCCAAGCGGCGCATGATGCGCATGAAACAGATCCGACACCTGATCCTTGGTTTTGTGCAGGGCCGGGCCGATAATGTGGCTGGGGGGTTCTTCCGCCAACTGAATAATATATTCGCCCAGATCGGTTTCGATCGGGCGGATATTATGGGCCTCCAGAAACGGGTTGAGTCCCACTTCCTCGGCCACCATGCTTTTACCCTTGGTCACGGTTTTGGCGTTCACCGAGCGGCAGATTTTCAGAATGACCTCGCGCGCCTGCTGCGCATCCTCGCACCAGTGCACCATGCCGCCGGCGGCGAAGACCTGCGCCTCAAAACGTTGCAGATACACATCCAGATGATCCAGCACATGGTCCTTGATCGCCGCCGCCTGATCACAGAGCGCCTCGAACTCCGGCAGGCCCTGAATGGCCTTGCGGCGCTTGACGCCAAAGCCCGCTTCGGCCGCGCCCAGCGCCGCCTGCAAATCCGCATCCAGCAGCGCCTCGGCGGCATTGGCGTTAAAGGCGGCGGGATGGCGCTGCATTATTTTTCCTCTGCCGCGATGGCGGGCGTTTGGTCATCGCCCGCCAGAATTTCCGCAACATGCCGGAACTGCAATTTCATATCGCGGCGCGCCGCGCGCCCGGCCAGATGCATCAGACAGCCCAGATCGCCGCCCGCTACCAGGACCGCGCCAGTGGCGGCGAGCCTGTCCAGCTTCTTGTCGGCCATCGCGGTGGAAACAGACGTATATTTGACGCAGAAGGTGCCGCCAAAACCGCAACAGGTTTCGCTATCCTGATTTTCCACGATGCGCGATCCCAGCATGGCGCGCGGCTGGTCCTTTATAGTCAGCTCGCGCAGGCCGGAACAGCTATCTAGATAAGTGATTTTTTCCCCGCCAGATACGGCCGGTTTATAGTGCATGACCTCATGCAGAAACTGCGTCAGCTCATGCGTTTTTCCCGCAAGCGCACGCGCCGCGCCCGCCAATGCCGCATCGCCCGCCAGCAGTTCGGGATAATGATGTTTGATCATCGCGGCGCAGGAGCCGCCCGGCACCACCACATAGTCATAATCCATCAGGCTACGGATGGTTTGCGCCGCCAATGCCGAGGCATTTTTTTTATCGCCGGAATTATAGGCAGGCTGGCCGCAACAGGTCTGCGCCTGCGGCACGCTGACTGTGCATCCCGCATCCTGTAACAGTTTCACCGCCGCAAACGCCGCCGACGGGCGGAACAAATCCACCAGACAGGTTACGAACAGCGCGACAGTGTGACTGGTAGTCATTATTTATTTCAGTCCATGAACAGCTGTAAATACCGGTCAAACACATATAACCGGCGCCGGCTCTTTCCAGTAGTTTCGCGTAATATCTGCATTTTTATAAAATCGCGAATGATTGCGTTTGCTGTCGCGCTGGTTACGCCAAGCTCTATTTCTATATCTTTGGCCGATACAACAACACGGCGGTAAAGCAAGGTCAACGCACGCTTCGCCATTGGCGCCCGCCTTCCAAGGCTCAAACATTGATTCTCCGCTTCTTCGCGTAACACCTGAATAGCCTTGAACGTGTCGCGTCCTTTTTTTGAAATTTCCAAAACCCCGGCAAGGAAAAATCGCACCCAATGTCCGATATCGTTTGCAGTGCGCACCCGCATCAGAGCGTCAATATAGGAAGACCGGTTGCGTTCAAAAAAATCCGAAAGATAAAGCGAGGGCTTTTGCAGAATCCCCTTGCTCACGAGATAAAGTGTAATCAACAGCCGCCCGACCCGACCATTACCGTCATTAAAGGGGTGGATAGTCTCGAACTGATAATGCGCAATGGCGGCCCGCACCAGATCGGGCACCATTATTTCCTCATTATGCAGAAATTTTTCCAGATCGCCCATCAGACCGGATACCTCATCTGGATGCGGCGGCACAAAGGCTGCATCCATTGGCCCTGAACCACCGATCCAGTTTTGCGCCCGGCGTAGTTCTCCGGGAGTTTTATGTTGACCTCTGACCCCCTGCATCACAATTGCATGTGTTTGACACAATAACCGGGTTGAGACCGGCAGGCGCTGTAATTCCTGAACCGCCATATTCATGGCGGCCATATAATTCTGCACCTCATGCCAATCGTCACGATTTTCTGGTGGTATCGCTTCTTCCGGCATCAGTTCCGTTTCAAAGGCTGTTTTCGTCCCTTCAATGCGATTTGAAGTGTGTGCCTCTTTGGCGATATGCATTTGTATAAAAATGTCTACATTTGGGACAATAAAAGAAAAAGCGTTCAATTCACCAAGCGCCCGCATTGCCTGTTCAAGCAAAACATTAATGCGCGGGTCATCCCAGCCCCATTCATGATTTATCAATGCAGGAGAAAAGCTTTTATACTGATATTGCTTTTTCCATTCGCCAGCGCTGAATGACTCAAATTTCATCGATCAGCTTTCAGTGTATCGACCGGACCAGCCAGATCCAATGCATGGTAGAGAATATAGCGATTGATTCACTTATAACGTGTATCTTCACCGTCTACTAAAATAGCCCAGGACATTATTTTAGTAAAGGCATATAATTTTAAATAACAATGATCACTATTTTAATAAGCGAGACTTTATTAAAATAGCGTTGGCCATTATTTTAAGATGTGCCATCAATCGCACGTGCCGCCACCGCGCGCGGCACGAGAATATACATACGCCCTTCGCTGTTCATGTGTCCGGCGGTTTGCGCAGCCTTCGCGCCCGCGCCCCAGAACACATCGCCGCGCACGGGACCGCGAATGGCGCCGCCGGTGTCCTGCGCCACCATCAGGCGCTGCAAAATTTCGCCATCGGGGGTCGCACTGTCCAGCCAGACCGGCGTTCCCAATGCGTGAAAATCAGGATCGACCGCCAGACTGCGGCCCGGCGTCAGCGGCACATTCTGCGCGCCGGGGGGGCCCTGACCGGGGTCACGCACTGCCAGTTCCTGAAAGAAAATATAGGACGGATTGGCGTTCATGACCGCGTCGCGTTCATCCGGATTCGCCTCAAGCCAGGCGCGGATCGACTGCATGGAAACATCTTCGCGCCGGATCGCGCCGGATTTCACCAGATTTTTGCCGATCGCCGCGTAAGGATGACCATTCTGCCCGGCATAACCCACACGGATGACCCGGCCATCCTGCAGCCGAACCCGGCCCGAACCCTGAATATGCAGAAAAAACGCATCGACCGGATCATCGACATAGAGCAGTTCAAGCTTTTCAGCATCGAGCGCGCCGGCAACAATTTCAGCGCGCGGCTGCAAAGGGCGCAGCCTGCCATCCTGCACCCGCCCGGCAATGCGCTGGCCGCGCCATTTCGGATTGAACTCCCCCAGATTGACCGCAACCAGATTTTCCGGTGCGCGCAGTAGCGCCACCTGATAGGGGCCCTGCCTGACCAGGCTGCCGCGCAGTTCAGGTTCATAATAGCCGGTAAACCGGCCCTGGTTCTGCTCATTATTCAGCGCCTGAAGCGGTAGAAAATGCTGCATGATAAAATCGCGTTCGCGATTGCCGGACCGGTCCGGGCCGGAGCCGTGCAACACCATCCATTGCGCCAGCGCCGCACAGGGCGCTTTCCAGTCCGCGGCCCTGCCCATACGCCCATCCGGGCCTACCGGCCTGTCCGGTTTTTGCGCAAGAAAAATGCCGCAGGAACGGTTCAGCGCCGCCATAAAGCCCTGAAGCGAATCCTGGCGCCATCCCGGCAATGCGTCATAGCTGACCTGGCGCAGCACCAGCCGGTCAGGACGCGGTGCCGTCAGGCCCGCAACCATCCGGCGCAGATCAGGCCCGGCAAACAGGCCGATCAGCATGCCGGCCAGCAGCGCTGCGGACAGGGCCAGGACCGGATTAATCTTTCGGGGTGGTGGCAGGGGTGTCATTTGCAGTATCTGCCGCCGTCGCAATCAGGCTCCAGTTTGGATCGCTGGAATCCGTAGCGCGGGCAAAGGTCCAGAGTTCGCAAACCTGTTGCGGCAAGGTGGGATGGCCCTGCACCAGTTCGCCTTCAGCATTTTGCACGCTGGAAATCAGATCTGCAGTGAATTTTACCGTAACCTCCGCCATTTTTCCGCGCAGGCTGGCCTGCGTAATGCGCGCATCCTGAATGGCGGCAAGGCGGGTTTCCATACGCTGTCCGGCGGCTTCACGTGCGGTGATGGCTGCATTGAAATTGGCATAGACTTCCTCGCCGACACAATCGCGCAGCAAATCGCGATTGCCCTGGGCGAATGCCAGAATGATCATTTCATAGGCCTGGCGCGCGCCATCACAGAAATCATCGGCATCGAAATGCGGATCGGCCAGCGTGATTTCGGTCAGCGACTGGCGCAGGCGGATCTCTGCCGGGGATAGCGCCTTATCATTGCCATCGGCCGATGTCCGGCGCGGCAATTGTATAACCTTGCCTTCCTTTGCGCCTTCATTCGATCCCTTCTGCGGCCCGGTCCGGCCCGGACGCATATCTTCGGGCGGTTTTTCATGGCCCGTGCGCGTGCCCAGCACACTGCGCAACCGCAGCAGAATAAAAGCCGCAATCATTCCCAAAAGGATCAGATCGAAAAATTGAAAACCCTGACTCATCCTGCAATCCGCTATATGGCCCAATTTGGCCAGCCAAATATGATATTAGCGTATCTGCGCAAGCTTCACCACATCCATAAAGCGGGCCTTGGCGCATAACCTAATCCGTGCTACCCACGGTATATAATCATGTTAAATCAAAGCAGGCCGATATGACGGATAATAACGCCACCGACACCCAAGACCCATCCGCGGAGTACGCGCCGCGCCTGTCCATCGCCGCGCAATATATCAAGGACCAGTCTTTTGAAAATCCAGGCGCCCCCGGCAGCCTGACCAAATCCGCCAAACCGCCCAGCATCAATGTAGCCATAGATGTTCAGGTCCGCCGCGGGGCCGAGCCGAATTACGAAGTGGAACTGAAAATCTCCGTCAGCGCCAAACAGGAGGAAAGCACCGTCTTTCTGGCCGAATTGCTCTATGGGGGGGTGTTTCAACTCATTAATATCCCGGCCGAGTCCTTGCAGCCGGTGCTGCTGATTGAATGTCCCAGACTGCTGTTTCCCTTTGCGCGCCGCATTATCGCCGATATGACCCGCGATGGCGGTTATCCGCCGCTGATGCTGGATAATATCGACTTTGCCACGCTCTACCGGCAGCGCATGATGCAGTTACAGGCCGAGGCCGAAGCGGCAAAATCGCAATAATCACCGTTTCCAGATCGGATCGCCGCCCAGGCCCGCCACAAATTCCGCATGCGCGGCGCGTTCGGCCTGCGTCAAACGCGGCGCCAGCGGCACGGGACGCGGGGAAGATGGCGCCCGCAAACCGGTAGGGTCCATAGCCCGGCCCAGTTGCGCCGGCACGCCTTCCAGCGCCAGCCCGCTTTGTGCGCCGCCGATCAATTCCAGATAGACCGCCGCCAGCAGATGCGAATCTTTCAGCGCGCCATGCAGCTCACGCCCGGAAATATCAATTTCAAACCGCCGGCACAGGCCATCCAGACTGTTCTGCCCGCCCGGAAATTTGCGCCGCGCAATCAGCAGCGTATCTATCGCACGACCGGGCGGCAATTTGCCAAATCCGATCCGGTCAAACTCGCTGTTCAGAAAACCCAGATCAAACGCCGCATTGTGAATAACCAGCTGGGTATCCCCAATAAATTCGCTGAACGCTACGGCAATATCACCAAACAGCGGCTTGTCGCTGAGAAATTCGGCGCTGAGGCCATGCACATTGAAGGCTTCGGCGGCAATGTCGCGTTTGGGATTGAGATAGGTATGGAAGGTGATACCTGTGGGCACATGATTGAACAGCTCGACACAGCCGATTTCGATAACGCGGTCGGTGCGCGGATCCAGCCCGGTGGTTTCCGTATCCAGAACGATTTCGCGCAAATTTTATCCTTTTTCCGTCTGTTGTTTGCGCATGGCCCCTGTGTCTCCGGTTTCGCGCAAGCGCGAAGCCCAGGCCCTGGCCGGCACTTTTTTCAGCAGCGGGATCAGTGCCGCGACCTGCGCCATGGCCGATTCCAGGCCCTGGCTTGAATCGATAATATAATCAGCCAGCTGACGTTTTTGCGCGTCCGGCACCTGCTTGGCGAGTATGGACTGAAATTTTTCCTCGCTCATGCCGGGGCGCGCCAAAACCCGTTCGCGCTGCAATTCATAGGGTGCGCTGACCAGCACCACACAGTCCACACGCTTCTGTCCCCCGGTTTCATACAGCAATGGCACATCAATCACAATCAATTCACGATTTTCAGCCGCCGCCTGTTCGAGAAATTTCTGCTGTTCCAGCCCGACAAGCGGATGCACGATAGCTTCCAGTTTTTTCAAAGCAGCGGGATCGTTCAGCACCCGTTTAGCCAGCGCGTCGCGGTCCACACCATTGGCATTGGTCACGCCGGGAAAGGCCGCCTCGACCGGCGCCACGGCCGAACCGCCCGGCGCATAAATCGCGTGCACGGCGGCATCGGCATCATAGACGGGAATGCCGAGAGCGCGGAACATTTTCGCCGTTTCCGATTTCCCCATGCCAATTGAACCTGTCAGGCCGGCGATGATCATGGTTTATTTTCCTTATACTTTATTTGATATGCTTGGTTCCTGGAACGCCCGCTCCCTAATTGGTCAAGAGCTACTGTGATATTTCTTCCTACGCTGTAACAATAAAGTGAACTTGGCCAAATCTCAAAGTGTCTGCCTTCAAGCTCGCGGTTCAATGAATGGACTGTTTTCGATGTAAGAATTGCCGCATTTATGGTTGGATGATTTTTCAGCAATGTTGATAGCGACTTTGTTTGTTCGCCAAATTGATTTTTCACTCTGTCTGACCATCGAATTTCGCCAATCCACAACGGTTTTTCATCGGAAGGCCTAAGGTATACAATATCCACCTCGCCCTCATTGCGCCAACGCGCATATCTTAATCTCTGAAATCCCGGCGCGTGTTGCCATTGCGAGAAAATAGCTGATTCCGCGAGGTGACCAATTTTTTCCTGCTCTTCAATTCCGACAGGCTTAAAAAGCGCCGCTCTCATTGATGGATTATTCAGGTAAATCTTAAAATTGCGCTCTCGCTTCATAGTCCGGCAGTTTTCATCCACTGTCGACACCTTGAGGATCAGGAATGCGTTTTCCAGATATTCGATATATTTTTTTATAGTCGGCTTTGCCAGGCCGGACTCTTTGGATATGTTTTCGAGGTTTGCTTCCGAGCCCGCGTTATACGCCAGGAATGAAAATAATTTATTGAGGCCCTGGATATCACTTATTCCGTAAAGGCTTGGCAAATCTTTGAGCAATACTTTGTCAATGATGTCGCTTCTGATAAATTGTTCTGCATTCCGTCTGACTTCTTCATTGAGTACGGCCTCTGGATAGCCCCCAAAATTCAGATAATCTACAAATCTGGAATTAAGCGCTTCTATATCTTTTGCCTCATATTGACCCGGACCATTTTCTGAAATCAGTTTTTCGTCATCTCCAATAAATTTTAAGAACTCATAGAATGTAAGAGGCGGCAACATGAACTCGGAAAATCGCCCTGCTCCGGACTCTCGACTCTTTAAACGAAGCGCGGCAGCGGCTGATCCAGATGCGATAAACTTGGTTCTCGGATAGTTATCCACCAGGTCTTTCATGTGGATTTCCCAGTCCCTTAAATATTGGATTTCGTCAAAAACCACCACGCTGCGCTTGTCTCTTGATGCGGTTGGCAGGAATTCCATAAATTTGTCGAGAGAGATTCCAGAATAAATAGGAGCGTCAATGCTTGCATAGAGAATTTGTTTTGGATCGATACCGTCCTGTATTGCTTCGTGAATTAATTGCTTAATAATTACAGTCTTGCCTACGCGCCGGGGGCCAAGAAGAATCGCCGCGCGCCGCACGTCAAAGTTCAGCGCTAATGCTTTGAATGAGGGGAAATAAACACGCCGCTGATATTTGGCTTCCAAAATTTCTAAATCGGCGTTGGCCCACCACGGGTTATCCCGTTCAATTCGCTGCCTGATTTCTGGAGTGCCAATAGGCTGCATCGCGGAGCTTTCTAAAATAGATAAACAGCAATATGTCTATTTGATTTTTTGGGCATAAACAATTGATTTTAATGCATATATTATCTGCATTTAATATATGGGCTCTAGGACTATAGTCCTTTTGCCCCTTCAATATCCGCCAGCAGCAGGTTGCGCAGCGTGTCATCTGCCTCGGGCATGCGCCCAAACCATGCGGCAAAACCGGGCCGCGCCTGGTGTATCAGCATGCCAAGCCCGTCAATGACGGGGTTTCCACGTGCCGCCGCCATGCGCAGCAAAGCTGTGATCAGCGGCGTATAGACCAGATCGGTGACAGTGGCGCGCGGATGGAGATTCTCCAGTGAAATTTCCAGCGGCGGTTGCCCCGCCATGCCGAGGCTTGAACAATTCACCAGCAAAGCGCAATCGGGCAGCGTGCCGGGTAATTCCGCCCAGTCCGCTGTGATGATCGGGCCGCCAAGATCAGCGGCCAGCCGGTCCGCGCGTGCACGGGTGCGGTTGAACAGGTACAGGCGTTGAACCCCGGCATCGCAGAGCGCGGCAATAACAGCACGGGCGGCACCGCCAGCCCCGATGATCACTGCCGGTCCGGCCTGCGGCTTCCAGTCCGGCGCGCCCAGGCGCAGATTTTCCATAAATCCAAAACCATCCGTGTTGGAACCGTAAAATTGCCCATCCTTGATCCGCACTGTATTCACCGCACCCAGTCTTTTTGCATTGGCGTCCAGCGCATCGCAACATGCCAGGGCAGCTTGCTTGTGCGGTATGGTGACATTGACGCCGCTAAAACCCTGACCGGCAAGGGCGCGGAAATTGACGGCAAAATTCTCCGGCGCGATCGGTATGCGCTCATAAGTTCCGGAAATGGCATATTTGCGTAGCCAATAACCATGCAGAAGAGGTGAACGTGAATGGCTGACCGGCCAGCCGACAATTCCGGCACGCAGCACAGGAATGCTCATAATGCACCGGTCTTACCGCTGGCGCGGCTGGAAAACAGATTCAGAATGGCCGCAGCCGTTTCCTCTATGGAGCGGCGGGTCACATCAATGACCGGCCAGCCATACTGGGCGAAAAGGCGTCTTGCATAGCGCACTTCCTCCATCACTATATCCAGATCCGTGTAGCTGGTCTCGTCATTCTCGTTCAGGGATAAAAGCCGGTTGCGGCGCACCTGAATCAACCTGTCGGGATTGGTTGTCAGGCCGATGATCAGCGGTTTTTTCAAATCAGGCAGTGAGGCCGGCAAGGCAATATTCGGGACTATAGGAATATTCGCAGCTTTTAATCCGCGATTGGCCAGATAGATGCAGGTTGGCGTTTTGGAGGTGCGGCTTACGCCGAGCAGAATGATATCCGCAGAATGCAGATCATGCAGCGATTGGCCATCATCATGCGCCATAGTATATTGCAGCGCTTCAATGCGCTGAAAATATTCCGGCGTCAGGCTATGCTGTCCGCCAGGCCGGTGCGAAATTTCCGAACCAAGATAAGTGCCGATGATCTGCACAACGGGATCCAGCACGGAAAGACAGGGTAGCTGTAATTCCGCACAGCGTTGTTCCAGCATGTCGCGCAGATCGTAATTTACCAGCGTATAAATCACAATTCCCGGCATATCCTCGATCTGGCTTAAAACACGGTCAAGATGGCGGGTAGTGCGTACCAGCGCATAGGTATGTTCAATGGGAATACCGCTGTCAAATTGCGCTACAGCCGCCCGGGTAACGGAATTCAGGGTTTCACCGGTCGCATCGGAAACCAAATGCAGGTGAAAATAGGTAGCCAGCCGGGGCGATGAAGGTGCGGTCATTTCAGTCATTGAACCAGCATAGGCTGTGAATCAGGTGAATCCAGTGAATAAACAGGCCTAATGCGGCGCATCGGAAAAACATCCTGACTTTGCGGACTTTTCACAAGCTGGATAATAGATCAGGAACAACTAAATTCCCAGTCTGTGAATCACGGGTGATAAGCGGAATCCCGGCTGCAGGCCTGATACTTTCAGGAGCGGAAAAACGAACAAAAGCGGGATATAATTTTATCCCTTCTATTCAGGCCATCTACTACCACTTCACCCTTTTTTATAAATATAAATAGATTAAAAGAGAGTGTGGAAAACCGGGGTGAGCTGACATCAGCAGGAATTATCCAGTAAATGAGCCAAAAATTATTATTACGCGCCTTGCGCGGCGAGAAATTGCAGCGTCCGCCTGTCTGGTTGATGCGCCAGGCCGGGCGCTATTTGCCGGAATATCGAGCGGTGCGGGCGAAGGGCGGATCATTTCTGGATTTATGCTATTCGCCTGAACTGGCGGCTGAAGTGACCTTACAACCGATCCGGCGGTTTGGTTTTGACGCGGCAATTTTGTTTTCTGATATTCTGGTGATACCCGATGCCTTGTCGCAGCAGGTGCGGTTTGAAGAAAGTCTTGGGCCGCTTCTGTCGCCTCTGATTCAGTCACGCAAAGACCTGGCATTACTGAAGCTGGAAGGTGCAGCCGCACATCTGATGCCGGTTTATGAAACGGTGAAATTATTGCGCCAACGTCTGCCGGAGGATGTGTGTCTGATCGGTTTTGCCGGTGCTCCCTGGACTGTTGCCAGCTATATGGTTGCAGGTGAAGGCAGCCGGGATCAGGCAGCAGCAAGGCTTTGGGCTTATCAGGACCCGCAGGCTTTTGCGATGTTGATGGATATTCTGATAGACGTGACGGCAGAATATCTTATCGGGCAGGTTAAAGCCGGGGCTGAGATATTACAGATTTTCGATAGCTGGGCAGGCGCGCTGCCGGAGGGAGAATTTCAGCGCTGGTGTATCGAACCGGCAAAGAAAATTATTACGCGGATACGTGCTGTCTTTCCGGAAATTCCGATTATCGGTTTTCCAAAAGGCGCGGGTTTATTATATGAGGATTATGCCCTGCATACAGGCATAGATGCGATCAGTATGGATAGCACATTACCACTGCAATTTGCGAGGGAAAGGCTGCAACCGAAACTGACGGTACAGGGTAATCTTGATCCATTGTTAGTGGTGTGCGGCGGTAAAACCATGTTGCAGGAAGCGGAACGGATTTTGACAATGATGGGACCGCAACGGTTTATCTTTAATCTGGGACATGGCATTGTCCCGCAGACGCCGCCTGAAAATGTAGCGCAACTGGTACAGTTTGTGAAACAATGGCAGGCATGAAATCCAGCCGGATTGCCGTCATACTGTTCAATCTGGGCGGCCCTGATCAGCTGTCGGCGGTACGGCCATTTCTGATCAATCTGTTTTCTGATCCTAACATTATCCGTGCTCCGAGGATAATCCGATGGTTGCTGGCGCGGTTTATTGCCTGGCGCCGTACTGGCACGGCGCAGGAAATCTATGCAAAAATCGGCGGTGGTTCACCAATATTGGCTGAGACACTGCAACAGGCTGAGGCGCTGGAGAATGTTCTCAAAAACACCGGTTTCAGCGCTATACGCTGTTTCACGGTGATGCGTTACTGGACACCCAGGGCGGCGGAAATTGTGCAGCAGGTAACAGATTTTGCACCTGATCATGTGGTACTGTTGCCGCTCTATCCGCAATTCTCGACAACCACGACCCGCTCTTCATTGCAGGAATGGCGCGCCACAGCCAAGCAGGCCGGTTTAACGGCCGAGGTGCATACAATTTGCTGTTATCCGGAACAGCCGGATTTCATTGCCGCACATGCAGCGCTGATCCAGGCTCAGGCCGCCAGCTTCATCGGGCCCGGCAGCACCGGTAAAGCCAGGCTTCTGTTTTCAGCCCATGGATTGCCGCAGCAAATTGTCAATGCCGGTGATCCCTATCCGGAACAGGTTGCGCGTACCGCCGGGGCGATTGCTGCCAGGCTTGGGCTGTCAGCACAGGACTGGGAGATTTGTTATCAAAGCCGGGTAGGCCCGCTGAAATGGCTGGGGCCATCGACCGAGGACAGGCTGCGGGCGGCAGGGGCGGCAAAACAGGGGGTTATTCTAGTCCCAATTGCCTTTGTCTCGGAACATTCCGAAACTCTGGTGGAGCTGGATATGGAATACAGACATCTGGCGGAAGCAGCGGGTGTGCCTTATTATGTGCGTATTGCCGCCCTGGGGGTAGAAAAACAGTTTATCCAGGGTTTGTCACAGCTTGTTGAGGATGCGCTGGCGGTATCCTCATACTGTTCCAGCACAGCTTCCAGCTGCCCGGTAGATAAATAGAATGTACGAATTTTTGAGCGCATATTATCTCTGGATCAAAAGTTTTCATCTGATTGCGGTTATCGCCTGGATGGCTGGGATGATGTATCTGCCCCGGCTCTATGTCTATCATACGGATGCGCCGGTGGGTTCGGTGCAGTCGGAAAAATTCAAATTGATGGAAGGGCGGCTGCTGCGCGGGATAATAAATCCGGCGATGATCGTTACATTCATGCTGGGGGGACTGTTATTGCTAACCCCGGGGCTGATTGACTGGAATGACTGGTGGATCTGGCTGAAGCTGCTGCTTGTGCTGCTGCTGACAGCCATTCATGGGCTTTACAGCCGCTGGCGGCGGGAATTTGCGGTGGATATCCGTAAACGGCCTGGCCTGTACTACCGTATTGCCAATGAAATCCCCTTCCTGCTGCTGATCGGGATCGTAATTCTGGTAATTGTCCGCCCCTTCGGGAAAATATAGGCGCGTTTCGATCAGATCTTGCAAAGTGGCGCAAATCGGGTTACACAGCCTGCACAGCAGTGCAGCGCGCTGCGCCAGGATTCGTGCAAATGCACCCTGCATCATGCATGCCCCCCCGCTCCGTTTCTGCGATTCCCATCCTTCTGGCCGGTGCCGCCAGCCCCAATATTCTTATAACCGGAACCATTTTCCATGGACCTGACGGAAGTCGAAGAAGTCAAACTAGCTGACTTAAAAGCTAAATCACCCACCGAATTGCTGGCCTATGCCGAGGAGCTGGAAGTTGAAAATGCCAGCACCCTGCGCAAGCAGGACATGCTGTTTGCCATTCTCAAGCAATTGGCGGACCGGGAAATAGAAATTACCGGCGTCGGCGTGCTGGAAGTATTGCAGGATGGGTTTGGCTTTCTGCGTTCGCCTGAGGCCAATTATCTGCCGGGGCCGGATGATATTTATGTCAGCCCGAATCAGCTGCGGCGTTTTTCACTGCGCACCGGCGACACGGTGGAGGGCCGTATTCGCAGCCCCAAGGATGGCGAGCGCTATTTTGCCCTGCTGAAGGTCAATACCATCAATTTTGAAGATCCCGAGCGTACCCGCCAGAAGGTGCATTTTGACAATCTGACGCCGCTTTATCCCGATGAACGGCTGATCATGGAAATGGGGCCGGGCAGCAAGGATTTGACGACGCGCGTCATTGATCTGGCGGCCCCTCTGGGCAAGGGCCAGCGCGCACTGATTACCGCGCCGCCGCGCACCGGCAAGACGATGATTCTGCAAAATATCGCCCATGCCATCGCCGCCAACCATCCTGAATGCTATCTGATCGTGCTGCTGATTGACGAGCGGCCGGAGGAAGTCACCGATATGCAGCGTTCGGTCAAGGGCGAGGTTGTCAGTTCCACCTTTGATGAACCGGCCACCCGCCATGTCGCGGTCACTGAAATGGTGCTGGAAAAGGCCAAGCGCCTGGTCGAGCATGGCCGGGATGTGGTTATTCTGCTGGATAGCATCACCCGTCTGGGCCGCGCCTATAATGCGGTGGTGCCATCATCGGGCAAGGTGCTGACAGGCGGCGTGGACGCCAATGCGTTGCAACGGCCAAAACGGTTTTTCGGCGCAGCGCGCAATATTGAGGAAGGCGGTTCGCTGACCATTATCGCCACTGCGCTGATCGACACCGGATCGCGCATGGACGAAGTGATTTTCGAAGAGTTCAAAGGCACCGGCAACAGCGAAATCATCCTGGACCGCAAAGTGTCCGACAAGCGCATTTTCCCTGCCATCGACATCACCCGTTCGGGCACGCGCAAAGAAGAACTGCTGGCTTCACAGAGCGATCTGGCGAAAATGTTTGTGCTGCGCCGCATACTCAGCCCCATGGGCACAGTCGATGCAATGGAATTTCTGCTGGATAAATTGCGCGCTACCAAAAGCAATGCCGAATTTTTCGCCTCGATGAATACATAGATTGGTCTGATTTTAAGTTAGACCATGCAACACACTCTAACCTGTCACCCTGGATTTATTCCGGGGTCCACCAGCCTTCGTAAGAAGGCTGGCTACGGCATGGCAAAGGTGCTGCAAAGTAGAGCCTGAGTTTGGCCCCCTGGACCCCGCACCAAGTGCGGGGTGACACTGCGTGTGGGGGGGCGATTTAACCTAAATGCATACGGATCTGGAAGATAGCATATCGCTATTTGAAGGCCCGCTCTGCCTTGGCCTTGCCCAGCATATTCTTGCGCCGGTCAATCGCATATTCCTTGCGGAACCGGTCGAGATGCACGAAGCGGTCGAGAAGTTCGTAACAGACATTCACCTCGGCGTCCTTCGGCTCCCAATAGGCATTGGGCTGGCCGCAGATGCGAAAGCGTATCTTGATCGGGCGGGGCAGATAATAATCCCGGTTCAAGGCATCGATCAGCGGATAGATGATCGAGGCATTTTGCAGCCATAATTTATATTGTTTATGGGCTGGAGAGACCGCCTCCTCGAATTTTATCTGAATGGCGAAATCGGGCGGCATATGGCCGGCCGCGCTTAGCGGTGTTCTGGCGATATTTTTCAGTGTGGTCTTGACGAATTCCAGCCCCTTTTCGGCCTTGGCGAAATCTTCTTCGCATAATTCTGCCCTGTCTGCGGGCAATTCATTTTCGATGCGGAAATCTTCCAGATGATTCGGGTCGCGGCCATAGGTCAGGCAGACCAGATCATATAGCCGCTGAATTTCCAGCGCATGCGGATCGGCCCATGGCAGCACCATATTGTCCTGTTCGGAAATAGTCCATTCTATCCGCCAGGCATCAATAATGTCCTGCATGCGCCTGACGCTTGCGGGGGTCAGCTGGGCGGTATCGGGGGGCCATTCATTGATGGAGGGCAGTTTTTTTTCGGCCGGCAGAACCGGAAAACCGGTTTTCTGGCTAAGAAGCGTAATGGCCGTCAGATAGTCGGACAGGTCCTCCTCGCGGGCCAGAACCGGAATGCCGGCTTCATCAATAAGCACATGGATCAGTTCATGCAGCAGCGTGAATTCCACATTGGAAATCACGAAGCGGGCGGAATCCTCGGAAGGCAGGGAGGGATCGTTCTGGTTCTGCGCAAGCGCCGGGCCCGCATAGCAGAGCATGCAGGCCAGGATCTGGCCGCGGATCAGTTTTTTCAAAATATCCGGCAAGATTTCATGCCAGGTGAGTCTTGAAAAAGCCGATCGTGCGCGACATTGCCAGTTTTGCGGCGGCTGCATCATAATGTTCGCCTCCCATGCGGGCAAAAGCATGATCCTGTTCGGGATAATCATACAGGGTGCAGAATTTGTTTTCATCAAGGCCTTTATGCATGGCGTCCTGTGCGGCGGGCGGTACAAAGCCATCCTTGCCGGCAATATGCAGCATCAGCGGCTTACTGATATTTTTCGCCTCTTGCAGAAAATCCGGAATGCTGACCCCGTAAAAACCCACGGCCGCGTCCGCGTCCGTGCGGGTGGCGGACAGATAGGCCAGCAGGCCGCCGAGGCAAAAGCCAACCGTGCCCACCTTGCCGGTGCATCCCTTGACGCTGCGCAGGCTGGCGATGGTTGCGCTGATATCCTTCATGCCGGCGTCCCGGTCGAATTTGCCGAACAGCGAAAACGCCTTGTCCCATTCAGCCTTGGTCTTGTCGGTGATATTGATATTGGGCTCGATGCGCCAGAACAGATCCGGGCACAGCGCCACAAAGCCTTCGGCGGCGAACATATCGGTGATTTCACGCATCACCTGATTGACGCCAAAAATTTCCTGCATCACCACCACGCCCGGCCCGGTGC
>Ga0209851_1000051_pt1 | contig 47422 bp, 44 predicted proteins | sample GWRWT4_14Oct14_FD_187195 | JGI IMG/M metagenome (GOLD analysis project Ga0209851, IMG submission 187195) | Sand microcosm microbial communities from a hyporheic zone in Columbia River, Washington, USA - GW-RW T4_14-Oct-14 (SPAdes) (version 2) | ecosystem: Engineered > Artificial ecosystem > Sand... | reverse complement strand
GCGCGGATGCGCGGCTGTGGCGTTGGCGGATTTCAGACGATCCGCGAGAGGGGCCATGCCCTCTACCGGTTTTAGCGGGTTTTGCGAGCTGACCAGCCACCAGACCCGGTCAAGCTGCAACCGCTTCAGCGCGATCAGGCTGATATGGCGGTGCCCCGCATGGGCCGGGTTGAACGATCCGCCCAGCAGCCCCACCCGCATGCCGGGATAAAGAAGTTCACGCTTCACGGAACCTATGCCCGTGTCTGGCCCGAGCCGCGCACCACATATTTGTAGCTGGTCAGCTGCGCCGCGCCCACCGGGCCGCGCGCATGCAGTTTGCTGGTGGAAATGCCGATCTCGGCCCCCATGCCAAATTCGCCGCCATCGGCAAACTGGGTCGAGGCATTATGCATGACAATGGCGCTGTCGATCTGCGACAGGAACCGCTCGGCGGTGGGCAGATCATCGGTGACAATGGATTCGGTATGCTGCGAACCATAGCGCCTTATATGCGCGATGGCTTCTTCCACCCCATCAAGGATGCGCACCGAAATGATGGCGTCAAGATATTCGGTGGTCCAGTCGGCTTCGCTTGCCGGTTTGACGCGCGCATCCAGGGCCTGCACATCAGCCTGCCCGCGCACCTCGCACCCTGCCTTGATCAGATCATCCAGCAGCACCGGCAGATGCGTTGCGGCGCAGCGCCGGTCAATCAGCAGGGTTTCCGCCGCGCCGCAAATGCCGGTACGGCGCATCTTGGCGTTCAGCACAATTTTGCGCGCCATTTCCAGATCGGCCTTGCCATCCACATAGACATGCACCAGCCCATCCAGATGCCCCATCACCGGCACCCGCGCATCGCGCGTCACACGCTCGGTCAGGCTGCGCCCGCCGCGCGGCACGATCACATCAATATACTGCGTCATATTGCCCAGCATATAGCCCACGGCGGCACGGTCGGTCGTGGGCACCCGCTGCACCGCGCCTTCGGGAATTTTGGCGGCGTTCAGCCCTTCCAGAATGCAGTCATGAATGGCGCGGCTGGAGAAATAGCTTTCCGAACCGCCGCGCAAAATCACCGCATTGCCTGCGCGCAGGCATAATGCCGCCGCATCCGCCGTAACATTGGGGCGGCTTTCATAAATGATGCCGATGACGCCCAGCGGCACGCTGACCCGTTCAATATGCAGCCCATTGGGACGGTCCCATCCGGTCAGTACCTGGCCCACCGGATTGGGCATGCCGGCAATTTCATCCAGACTGCGCACCATGGCGGCAATACGCGCATCATCCAGTTTCAACCGGTCGAGCATGGCGGCGGGCAGGCCGGCCGCCTGCGCGGACGCCATATCCCTGGCATTGGCGCTAAGGATCAGATCCGCATTGGCGCGCATCGAGGCGGCGGCGCAATATAGCGCGGATTCCATCGCCTTGCCGTCCCGGTTGGCCAGATGCACCGCGGCCTCACGCGCACGGCGGCCGATTTCATCCATGATGGCGGCAATATCGGCGGCAGACAGGCTGCGCGTCACCAGCTTTCCTGCGGCGGTGTCTGCCGCGCGCGCCGCATCGCGGCGCCCATCATTTATGTCGGTGATGGTCATGCGTATTTTCCTCCGCCCGTAATTACCAGATCATCCCGGTGGATCATTTCCGTGCGTCCACGATAGCCCAGCAGGCGTTCGATTTCACCGCTTTTATGCCCGGCAATGCCGCGCGCGTCTTTGGCCGCATAGGCGCACAGGCCACGTGCGATTTCCACGCCGTCAGGGCCCAGTACAATCACCGCATCGCCCCGGCTGAATTGCCCTGTCACCTGCCGCACACCCGCAGGCAGCAGGCTTTTTCCGGCCAGCAATGCAGCGACAGCGCCCGCATCCAGCGTCAGGCGCCCGGCTGGTTCCAGCACGCCTGCAATCCACTGCTTGCGGGCCGTTGCAGGCGAGCCATGCGCCAGAAACCAGGTGCAGCGCGCCCCTTCACCCAGCGCGCGCAGCGGATGCAGGATGCGGCCATTGGCGATGGCCATTGCGCAACCGGCCCCGGTTGCGATCTTTGCCGCCGCCAGCTTGGTGATCATGCCGCCAGTGCCCACCGCCGATCCCGATCCCCCCGCCATCGCCTCGATCTCAGGGGTGATGCTTGCAATCTCGGCAAAATGCCGCGCGTCCGGATCAATGCCGGGATCGGCCGTGTACAGACCATCTATATCCGACAGCAGCACCATACAATCAGCGCTGATCATCTGCGCAACGCGCGCCGCCAGGCGGTCATTGTCGCCATAGCGGATTTCGCTGGTCGCCACGGTGTCGTTTTCATTCACCACCGGCACGGCGCCCAGCTTCAGCAGCGTGTTGAACGTATTGCGCGCATTCAGATAGCGCCGTCTTTGTTCAGTGTCTTCCAGGGTGAGCAAAATCTGCGCGCAGGCCAGCTGTTTCGCGGCCAGCGCCGCCTGATAGGCATGCGCCAGATGCACCTGGCCCGCCGCCGCCGCCGCCTGACTTTCCTCCAGACGCAGCGCCTTGCCCCGCAGACCCAATATGCCGCGCCCCAGCGCAATCGCACCCGATGACACCAGTACAATTTGCGCGCCGCCCGCGCGAAGCGCCGCCACATCATCAATCAGCGCGCGCAGCCATTGATCGCACAGCGTACCGCTTTCAGCATCCGTCAACAGCGCCGAGCCGATTTTGACCACGATGCGTTTTGCTTTCGCCAGCCGCCTGGCGGCGGCCGCGCTCACATTCAGGCTCACGGAGACCATAGCGCCACGGGCAGGGAAGTGGTTCCGGCCGCCGCCTGCGCACGGGCGCGTTTGATGGCGCCATGCAGTTCGCGCAACACTTCCTGCACGCCCTGTCCGGTTGCGCCCGAAATCACCATCACGGTCTGGCCGCTGGCTTTTTCCAGCGCCGCTTTTTTGCGGCGAATCTGGTCCGGTGTCAGCGCATCGCATTTATTCAGCGCCAGCAGTTCCGGCTTGGCCGCCAGATCGGGACTATATTCCTGCAATTCATGGCGGATGGTGCGATAGGCGCGGGTGATCTGTTCCTGCGTGCCGTCAACCAGATGCAGATTGATGCGGCAGCGTTCGACATGGCCGAGAAAGCGGGTACCGAGCCCCGCCCCTTCATGCGCGCCCGCAATCAGGCCGGGAATATCGGCCATGACGAATTCCTCGCCATCGCAATACACGACGCCAAGCTGCGGATGCAGGGTGGTGAAGGGATAATCGGCGATCTTGGGCCGCGCCCGGCTGACGGCAGCCAGAAAAGTTGACTTGCCCGCATTGGGCAGGCCGATCAGCCCGGCATCGGCAATCAGTTTCAGGCGCAGCCAGACCCATAGTTCCGGCGCTTCCTGTCCGGGATTGGCATGACGCGGAGCCTGATTAGCCGGCCCCTTGAAACGGGCATTGCCCCAGCCGCCATTGCCGCCCTTCAACAGGCGGATTTTTTGTCCGGGTACGGTCATATCGGCCAGCAGAACTTCTGTGTCCGCATCCCAGATCTGCGTGCCGGCGGGAACTTTCAGCACCACATCCGCGCCATTGGCCCCGGTGCGGTTGCGGCCCATGCCATGTGTGCCGGTGCCCGCCTTGAAATGCTGCTGATAGCGAAAGTCAATCAGGGTGTTCAGCCCGTCCACGCATTCCACATAGACATGCCCGCCATTGCCGCCATCGCCGCCGTCGGGACCGCCGAACTCGATAAATTTCTCGCGCCGGAACGACACACAGCCCGCGCCGCCATCGCCCGCCTTGAGATAGATTTTCGCCTGATCGAGAAATTTCATTGCTATGCCGCTCTAAAACAAAAAGGGAGATGGCGATCCATCTCCCTTTTCAGATCGCCATCCTGTTGATGGCGTTTTTCAAATCGCCATCCTGTGGATGACTATGCATCCAGTTTATTCAGCCGCGGCCTGTACCGGCACGACAGATATCTGCGGGCGCCCGGTCTTGCTGACGCCAAATTTCACATTGCCTTCGATCACTGAATAGAGTGTGTGATCGCGGCCCATGCCGACATTATCGCCGGGATGCCATTGGGTGCCGCGCTGGCGCACAATGATATTGCCGGAAACGACAAGTTCGCCGCCGAATTTCTTTACGCCCAGACGGCGGCCCGCACTGTCGCGTCCATTGCGTGAGGAGCCGCCTGCTTTTTTATGCGCCATGTTTCAGTCTCCTCGGTTAGGCTGCTTTGATGCCGGTGACATGCAGCACCGTCTGTAGCTGACGGTGGCCGTTTTTGCGGCGGTATTTGTGGCGGCGCTTTTTCTTGAACACCAGAATTTTCGGATCGCGCGCCTGGGCCACGATTTGTGCGGTGACCGTAGCGCCAGCAACCAGCGGCGCGCCAATGGTGATCGTGCCCGCATCATCGACCAGCAAGACCTGATCGAAAACAATACTCTCGCCCGCTTCGCCTTCAAGTTTTTCGACGCGCAACACATCGCCAGAGGCGACCTTGTACTGCTTTCCGCCGGTTTTAATTACTGCATACATGCCAGATACCCATATTCCTGCGCTGTCCGCGTCCGAATTTCTTAAAAAACATAAGATAATTCAACGGCCTGAGGGACGCCCGCACATGGATGCACCGGCGTTCCCTATAAAGTGGCGCGGACTATAGCCTTAACAGCGGCGAAGTCAAGCCCGGAACACAGGCTTTACCCGGACCGCGCCCCCACAGCCCGATGCGCGATAGTCAGATATATATGCGCAAAATGCGCGATAATAATTTGCATTATGCGTAATATTTTTTTGCATTTTGAGCGATAGCATCTGACTATCGCGCATGATTCGCAATGTCTGACGCACCCATCCATATTCCTGCTGCTGCTGATGCGGTCCCGCATATTGCGGACTGGCTGTCCTATCTGGCGCATACGCGGCGGATGAGTGCGCATACGGTTGCCGCCTATAGCCGGGATGTTGCGGATTTTTTCGGTTTTTTGCAGATGCATCAGGGGGGGCTGGCGGGGCTGGCGGAGCTGCGCGCCCTGCAAATTTCGGATTTCCGGGCCTGGCTGGCGCAGCGGCGCGGCGCGGGGCTGGCATCGGCGTCGCTGGCGCGGACGATTTCGGGGATACGCAATTTTTTCCGCTTTTTGAATAAAAGCGGGGTGCTGGAAAACAGCGCGATCGGCAGCCTGCGCGGGCCGAAAATTCCGCATGGCATACCCAAGCCGCTGAGCGCGCCAATGGCCCTGCGCGTGGTGGCGGATGCGGGCGATCTGGCAAATGAACCCTGGATTGGGCTGCGCGATGTGGCTGTGCTGAGCCTCTTATATGGCTGCGGCCTGCGGGTGTCAGAGGCGCTGGGATTGCCCCGCAGCGCGGCGCCGCTTGGCGATATGCTGCGCATTCAGGGCAAGGGCGGCAAACAGCGTCTGGCGCCGGTTCTGCCGGTGGTGGCGCTGGCCGTGGAGGCCTATCTGGCGCAGTGTCCCTACAGGCTTGGCCCCGGCGATCCGCTGTTCGTGGGCGCGCGCGGCAAACGGCTGAACCCGCGCATAGTGCAATTGGGCATGCAACGGCTGCGCGGCGCACTGGGCCTGCCGGACAGCGCCACACCACATGCCTTGCGCCACAGCTTCGCCACCCATCTGCTGTCTGCGGGCGGCGATCTGCGTACCATTCAGGAATTGCTGGGGCATGCCAGCCTGAGCAGCACCCAGCGCTATACCGAAGTGGATGCGGCGCGGTTGCTGGATGTGTATGCCGGCGCCCACCCCCGCGCGCGGGGGCAGGCGCCAGTCCGGAAGGACTAATCCTTAGGCGGCTTGCCGACCGCCTTGGCTTCGACCAGCGCGTCAATTTCCTGTTGCGAATAGCCGTATTTCGCCAGCACTTCATAGGCATCACCACCCTTGCGCGGCGGGTGCAGACGGAACTTGGCCGGGGTTTTGGAGAAATTCACCGGATGCGAAGTGGTGAAATAACCGCCTTCGGTCGGGTGTTCGCGCCTTGTGAAGAATTTGACATCGACCAGATGCGGATCCTGTTGCAGATCCTCCAGCCGGTTGATGCGCATGCAGGGAATGTCATGCTCATCGAGCAGGGTCATCCATTCCTGGGTGGTCCTGCTTTGCGTCACTTCGCCGATCAGCGCATAAAGCTTGTCGATATTCTTGGTGCGGTCCTCAAAGCTGGCGCCGCGCCATGAATCCCACAATTCCGGCCGGCCGGAGATTTCGAAGAACAGCGGCCAGTGCTTGTCCGTATACGGAACAATGCCGATATAGCCGTCCTTGCTTTTGAAGGGTTTGCGGTTCGGCGTCAGAATGCGGGTATAGCCCCACTGCCCCACCGGCGGGTCATAGGCATGGCCGTAGAAATGCTCGGCCAGGGTGAAGCCGACCAGCGCCTCCAGCATCGGCACTTCGACAAACTGGCCTTCGCCGGTACGCTGATGATGGAACAGCGCGGCAAGCGTTGCATACATCATGTGCAGGCCGGTCGCCTTGTCGGCGACGATCGAGGGCAGAAAGCGGGGCTGTTCGATCTTGTCGGTCTTGGGCAGCAGATCGGCGATACCCGATGCGCCCTGCACCAGATCGTCATAGGCCTGACGCCCGGCATAGGCGCCGCCCGCGCCAAAACCCACCGCATGCACATAGATGATGTCGGGCTTGATCTTGATCATATCGTCATAGGTGAAGCCCAGCCGCGCCAGGCCGTCGGGGCGCACATTGGTCATGAAGATGTCGCAATCGGCGATCATCTTGCGGAATACTTCCTTGGCCTTGTCCTTGGTCAGGTCCAGCACCACGGACTTTTTGTTGCGGTTCAGCGTAAGGAAGATCGGCCCGAGATCGCCATGCGGGCTTGGCCCTGCGGTGCGCATCAGATCGCCCACGGGCGTTTCCACCTTGATGGTTTCCGCGCCCATATCCGCCAGCAGCTGCGTAGCATAGGGACCCAGCACCACGCTGGTCATATCCAGTATCTTCACGCCGGTCAGCGGGCCATTACTTGTGTCGATCTTGCCTTGCGCCATATGGGGCTCCCCTTGTGTGTTATGGTTTCTGCACTTAGAGCAATTTCCTGTTTAGGAAGAACCATCCGGTTCAACCTAATCAGGAAAAATTGCCCTAAATTATTTGATCGGCCCTATTTTACGGATCAGATGGGATCGCCTCTGGCGCTTTCATCTGATCCGAATAGGGTCCAATGCCGATTACAGCGGAATATGCCCGTCTTGGCGGCTTTTCGCAAGCCCCGGCGTGTGGAAAGGATCAGGATTTAAACGGGGGCGGCCCTGGCCGGACGAAGCCGCACGGCCAATTCAGCGCGCGCCCGAAGGGTAAACCTTGTGCGCGGGTCGCTGTGTTGCGCACGGGGGCGGGGCACTGCGCGCAGGGCGCGGAGATATTGACCGGGGCAGGCTTTTATTGCGGCCTGCCCCGGATCAAGGATTGATTACTCAGCCGCCGCCAGGGCGCGCGGGTCGCGGCCTTCATTGATGGCCTTGAGGAAGCGGATGCCTTCTTCGGCGATCTCGTCGCCGACCATCGAGTCGCCCTCGGCGTGCAGTTCTTTCAGATCGACGAAGGCTGCGTAATTCGGCGCCGTACGCTGTGTGACGATGCCCGACTTGATCAGAGTTTTGATCAGTGAACGGAACACATTGGTGCTTTTCGCCATGCCGGCGCGGCGGTCCTTGTCGGCCATGGCTTCGAACACGGCGCCCTGCACCCATTTCCAGTCCAGGCCAAGTTCCGTATACAGCGCATTCTTGTGTTCAAAACCAAAGCTGTTGCCCTTTAGCAGCGCGCTGAAAATCTCCCAGGCCCAGTCTTCGATCTGTTCGCGCTCACGCTCGGGCAGGTGCGGAACGGTTTTATCCGCCCAGATCTTGCCGAATTTGTGGTGGAACGCCTCGTCGGTCATGGTGAACTGCAACAGGCGCTTCAGCACGGGGTCTTGCGAGAACTGGTAGAAATTGGAGAACAGGCCCATGGCCAGGCCTTCCAGCACCATTTGCAGGCCGACAATCTTTTTCCACACCAGCGGGGTGTAGACCATCTCATTAATGAGGGTCATCAGGAACGGATCCATTGTCGCCGGTTTGCCCCAGCGCGCCTTGATATAGTTGGTGAAGCCGGTGACGTGACGGGCTTCTTCGCGCGCCTGATTGGCGGCATATTCCTGCGCGCCCGGATCCAGCAGAATGTGGCACAGATCGGCCGACAGGCTAAGCGCCGCCTGTTCGCCATGCAGAATGCCGGACAGCACAAAATGCACCGAGCCGTTCACCATGCGGATTTTCTGGCCTTCATCGAGCTTATCGGCAACTGCGGTGCGCAGTTCCAGATTCAGCGTTTCCGGCATGATCAGCTGGGTTTTCAGATCGAACGGCACGCTGAAATCGACATATTTCGGGTCCATCGGATCCCAGAAATGATCATTGGTAGCAGCGATAATTTTGTCGAACGCATTGGAGCGTTTCATATAGCGGTCCGGGTTCAGCATAGCGGGGAAGTCGTCTGACTTCACGCACTCATAAGCTTCGTCGATATTGAAGTTCTCCATGTAGGCGCTCCTGATTGCTCGTGTGACTCAATTGTTCGTGTTAAGCGATTGCTCGTGTTACTCGCGCTTGCAGGGCCGCCTTCGTGACCGGCATCCACCTGGGCAACGCCTTGCAAGTGCTATATAGGAATTAATTACAGTGTTTTAAACCCCTGTCAAGCAAAACTGACAGGAAGGTAAGCAGCGTCACAAAATATTAATCACAAAGGCGCGGCACTTTCCTGCCGCGCCTTTATATTTCAATGCATTAGCCCATTAACGGTGATTAGGCATGACCTTGGTGGCAAACAGATCCAGCGAGGTTTTGATCTGTTCCGGGGTATGGATACCCTGGGGAATCAGCAGATAGCACTCCTTGACGGGAATCGCCTTGTTGACCTCCGCCAGGCGCTTGTTCAGCGTTTCGGGAGATCCAATCAGCAGTTCCGGCAGGCCAAAGCCGAACGGCACCGACCATTGATCCCAGAACCATTTCATGTCTTCCCACCATTCCCAGGCCTGGGCGTCGGTGGGGGCGCAGATCATGATGCCGCCCCAGCAGGCTTCTTCGCCGGGCTGAAAATCATGCCCATGACTTCTGGCCTCTTCGCCCCATTCGCCCCACAGGGTCTTGCAGAATTCCAGATTGTCGGTCAGCACGATCGGCTTGCCTTTGTATTTCGCCCAGAATTTTGCGGTGCGCAGGCTGGAGGAAAAACCGCCATAAAGCGGAATTTCCTTTTGCAGCGGTTTCGGCGCAATGCCGATTTCGCTGAAATTCATGGCGGCGTCCACACCCTGGCCATATTTGTAATAGACCGGATGATCATGCGGGTTCTTGAAACCCGGCGTCGGGAAGTTCCAGTATTTGCCGCGATAGCTGAAGGTGTCATTGTACAGCGCCTTGTAGATCACCTCGACAAATTCGGTGAACAGTTCGCGGTTCATCACATCGGCGGGACCATCCGCATTCCACGGGCCGACGGCTTCGACCTGCGGTATGATCTTGAAATTGTCCAGCCAGCGCGCCTGATAGCCGCGCACCAGACCGACATTAAATCGCCCGCCCAGCATATTATCCAGTGTGGCGATTTTTTCCGCCGCTATGATCGGATTGTTGGTGCTGGCGACGAAACCGCAGGTCATGACGCGCATGCGTTTCAGATGCTGGCCCAGCCACATGGCCATCAGGCATGGATCATTGGCCATCTCAAAGCCTTCGATCTGCAAATGATGTTCCGGATGGCCAATGGCGTAATAGCCGCGCTCATCGGCAAAGCGGGCATAGTCGGCCAGTTCGGCCAGAAAACGCTGATACAGTTCCGGCTTGCGCCCGGCCATGCCCGCTTCCAGTTCCTTGCGGCGGCCCACGGTGCCGTAGATGAACAGACTAAAATCCATGTGCAAATCTCCCTGTGAATGTGTTTTGACAAGTATAGAATAGATTTTCTAACTGGGCGCAGATTTTGTTTTATCTGCCCTGCCAATTGGGTTTGCGTTTTTCGGCAAAGGCTTTGGGGCCTTCCTGGGCGTCCTGGCTTTGATAGACCGGCTCGAAAATCCGGCGTCCGGCCTCCATGGCGGCGCTTTTGCCCATTTCGGTCGCGGTATAGACCATCTGTTTGGCGGCCATAACGGTAAGCGGGGCGTTATCACAAATGGTTTGCGCCAGTTCCAGCGCTTTTGGCATCAGCCCTTCGGGCGGCGTCACATGATTGACAAAGCCAAATTCCCAGGCGCGCTGCGCCGTGACCGGATTGCCGGTCATCAATATTTCCAGCAGGATTTTTTGCGGAATCATATGCGTCAGAGGCGTAGCCCAGGGCATGCCGCGCCCGACCTTGGCCTCGGTAATGGCAAAACGCGCGGTGTCGCTGGCCACCACCAGATCGCACATTTGCGCCAGCATCCAGCCTCCGGCATAGGCAACGCCGTTTACGGCGGCGATCACCGGTTTGCGCACCTCGATCGTGTCGCCGATCAGCGGCAGAAAATTTCGCGGCAGCATGCCCAGCTTCATATCCGACATTTCCTTCAGATCGGCGCCTGCGCAGAATGCCTTGTCCCCGGCGCCGGTCAGAATGGCCACGCGGGCCGTAGCATCGGCTTCGAATCGCGCAAAACCTGCAAACAGGCCTTCGCGGACCCCGGCATTTATGGAATTTCGCTGTTCTGCACGGTTAATGGTAAGAATGGCGATCTGACCGCGTGTTTCATATAAAATGTCGCCCATTGCCGCTTGTCCCATGCCGGTCTCTCCGTTTTATGATAGCATGAAATAGTGTTAGCAGGCCGCCACGCAGGAAGGAAATAGCCATGAAAGAGCATTACAGAATTTTCGGTGCTGAATTGTCCCCCTATTCCGTCAAGGTGCGTTCCTATTTCCGCTACAAGAACATCCCCCATAGCTGGATAGCGCGCAGTGAAGACGATATGGCGGAATTCAACAAATTTGCGAAACTGCCGCTGATTCCTCTGGTGGTTTCCGCGCATGGCGAGGCCATGCAGGATTCAACGCCGATCATTGAAGCGATGGAGGAAACCCATCCCGAGCCGCCCATCGTGCCGCATGAGCCGGTACTGGCGTTTATATCCGCCCTGATCGAAGAATATGCGGATGAATGGGTCAACAAGCATATGTTTCACTATCGCTGGTGGTATGTGCCGGATCAGAAATCCGCCGGGGAACGGCTGGCGCGCGGCATGCGCCCCGCCGCCGCCGATGTGGAGGTTCAGGCCATCGGCGAAATGGTGCGTGATCGCATGGTCAAGCGGTTGAGCATGGTAGGTTCCAGCCCGCAGACCAGGGAACAGATCGAAGCCTCGTTCCGGCGTCTGCTGGAAATTCTTGAACCGCATCTGGCGGTCAGGCCCTATCTGTTTGGAAAGCGCCCGCTGCTGGCCGATTTCGGACTGGCGTCGCAACTGTATGAAGCCTGGACCGACCCGACGCCGCATAAAATAATGGCGGCCATTGCGCCCAATGTATGCGCCTGGGCGCAACGCATGCTGGACCCCAAACTGGAAGGACAGATCGAAACCTGGAAACATCTGGCCCCGACACTGACGCCGTTATTGCGCGAAGAGATCGCGGGTCTATTTTTGCCCTGGTCGGCGGCGAATGCCGAAGCGCTGAAACGCGGCGAGGAAAAATTTACTGTTACATTGAATGGCAAGCCGTTTACCCAGGAGACACAGAAATATCATGCCCGCTCGCTTGGGGTGTTACAGGCGCGTTACGCCACGGCCAGGCAGCATGCAGGCCTGGTTGACATTCTAACGGCAACAAATTGTCACCAATATATCGGCTGATTGGAGTTTGATTTATGGAATCGTTTATCGCAGCGGCAAGTGATCCGCTGATATGGTCAAGTCTGCTTACGTTGACCATTCTTGAAATTGTTCTGGGCATTGATAATCTGATTTTCATTTCCGTGGTCAGCTCCCGCCTGCCCGCCCACCAGCAGGCGCGCGCACGCCAGATCGGCCTGTCGCTGGCGCTGATTTTCCGTGTTGCGCTGCTGGCCAGCATTGTCTGGATCGTGGGGCTGACACAGCCGATTTTCAGTATCGGCAGTTTCGATTTTTCCTGGCGGGACGCCATTTTATTCGGCGGCGGCGTGTTTTTGCTGGCCAAGGGAACGATGGAAATTCATGACACGGTCGAAGGCGCAAGCGATTACCATGCGGCCGGCGGCGGCAGAATGGCCGTGACATTTGCCGGTGTCATTGGCCAGGTGATCGTGCTGGATATCGTATTTTCGCTCGACAGCATCATTACCGCCGTGGGCATGACCCAGAATTTACCCGTAATGATCATCGCCGTCGTCATCGCCATTATCATCATGATGCTGGCGTCCGAACCCGTTAGCGCCTTTATTCAGCGCCACCCCACCACCAAAATGCTGGCGCTCAGCTTTTTGCTGCTGGTTGGCATGGCGCTGGTGGCGGATGGGCTGCATTTCCATATGCCGCGCGAATATCTGTATTTCGCCATCGCTTTCTCCATGAGTGTCGAGGTGCTGAACCTGCTGGCGGCCGCAAGGCGCAAGCGCAAGCATGATGCGGAACTCGACCGGCTGCGCATGCAGAGCAGTGAAACGGCATTGTGACAGGCCATGACGCTGCAAATGCCCGCGCCGGAACCGCATATTTTGCAGGCGCGGGCCAGTTTGATTGCGGCGCTGTGTGATATTCTGCCGGCCAGTCAGGTGATCAGCCAGCAGGCGGAACTGCGCCCCTATGAAAGCGATGGGCTGACCGCTTATGCGCAACTGCCGCTGCTGGTGGCGCTGCCGGATACTGTTGCGCAGATCGCCGCGATCCTGCGTCTGTGTCATGAGAGGCAGATCAAAGTCGTGCCGCGCGGCGCGGGCACGTCACTGTCGGGGGGTGCGCTGCCGCTGGCGGACGGTCTGCTGCTGGGCCTGTCGCGCCTCAACCGCATTCTGGACATTGATCTGGAAAATGCCTGTGTGGTGGCGCAGCCCGGCGTGACCAATCTGGCGATATCCAACGCCGTGGCGCATGCCGGATTTTATTATGCGCCCGATCCGTCCAGCCAGATCGCCTGCACCATAGGCGGCAATGTCGCGGAAAATAGCGGCGGGGTGCATTGCCTGAAATATGGCCTGACCACCAATAATCTGCTCGGCCTGGAAATGGTGCTGATGAGCGGCGAGGTGATCCGGCTGGGCGGCAGGCATCTGGATGCGGCCGGGCTTGATCTGATGGGTATTGTTACCGGATCGGAAGGCCTGCTCGGCGTCATCACCGAGGTGACGGTGCGCATCCTGCCCCGTCCGGAGACGGCTATCGCTTTGCTGGCGGGTTTTGCATCGGTTGAAGATGCAGGGGCCTGTGTCGCGGCGATTATCGCAGATGGAATTATTCCCGGCGGCATGGAGATGATGGATCGCCCCGCAATTCTGGCATCGGATGATTTTTGCAATGCCGGCTATCCGCGCGATGCCGAGGCGCTGCTGATTATCGAGCTGGATGGCGTGGCGGCGGCGGTCCGGGCGATGTCGGCGCGGGTGCGTGAAATCGCGCGGGCCTGCGGCGCGCAATCATTTGCGGAAAGCCGCAGCGAAGCGGAACGTCTGGCTTTCTGGGCCGGGCGAAAAAACGCTTTTCCCGCGATGGGCCGGATTTCGCCGGATTATTTCTGCATGGACGGCACCATCCCGCGCGGCCGTCTGGCGCAGGTGCTGGCGCGCATCCGGGAACTGTCGGCGCAATACGGCCTGCGGGTCGCCAATGTGTTTCATGCAGGCGATGGCAATCTGCATCCGCTGATTTTATATGACGCCAATCAGCCCGGCGAGCTGGAGCGCGCGGAAAATTTCGGCGCGGATATTTTGCGCCTGTGTGTTGAGGTTGGCGGCGTTCTGACCGGCGAACATGGCGTGGGCGTGGAAAAGCGCGATCTGATGCCTGTGCAATTCAGCGCGGCCGATCTGGCGCAGCAGCAACGCCTCAAATGCGCCTTCGATCCCGATGGAAGGCTGAACCCCGGCAAGGTGTTTCCCCTGCTGCACCGCTGTGCGGAACTGGGCCGGGTGCATGTGCATGGCGGCGCCATGCGCTTCCCGGACCTGCCGCGTTTTTAAAGTCTTTCAGGGATAAATCGAACCGGCAACATCGCCTCGTCACCGCGTGCCATGCTTCGCGCGCGATGACGAAGAGTGTGGGGCGGCTATTCGGCCAGCCGCCCCGGCTGGGCCTAATTCTTCCGCATGAAGCTGAAATATTTGTCCATATTCTCCCGCGCTTCGGCCATTTTGGCGATATATTTGGTGAAACCGCCATTATAGGTGCCGTCCTGGCGGCGGTTGAACTCGCCTTCGAAATTATAATAGCCCGGCGTGCATTCCTTGTTGCGATCGGTCTTGCCGCGATGCGAGATGACTTCCTGCACCCACCATTCCTCGGCGCCGCTTGTTACATCCATCGCGTGATAGCCATTCTTGCGGCAATAATCGATGCAGGCGGCGATATGTTCGCCCTGGGTGTTCAGAATATCGGTCAGGTTGAACTGGAACGAGGCCTGATAGCCGCCCATGATGAACATATTGGGATAGCCATGCGAATGAATGCCGACCAGGGTGCGGATGCCCTCGGCGTAATAATCATTCAGATCAAGGCCGCCCTCGCCGATAATCTTGTTGTAAATGCCTGTTTTCTGCACCTCGAAGCCGGTCGCGTAAATCAGCAGGTCAAGCTTGTACTGCTTGCCCTCGAACACCGGACCCTGTTCGGTGATTTCGGTGATGCCCTTGCCATGCGTGTCGATCAGATGCACGTTCGGCCGGTTAAAGGTGGGCAGATATTCGTCGTGAAAGCAGGGGCGTTTGCACATGAACATGTACCAGGGCTTCAGCGCATCCGCCGTCGCCTTGTCGCGCACCACTTCATCAATACGGGCGTGAATGCGCATCATGTGATCAATATTGGCATTTTCCTGCTTGCGGATTTTTTCCTCGCGCGAGGTGGCGGCATAGGCGGCGCGCTGTTCCTCGGTCAGTTCGGGCGTGGCCATATAGGCGGCGCGGCGCCGGGCCTGCCAGCCGGGCTTCAGCGCGCGCGCCCAGTTCGGGTCCGTCGCCCAGTCATCGCGCACATCAATCGAGGAGGGCGTGCGCTGAAACACATAAAGTTCCTTGGCGTTGGCGCCAAGGCCGGGAATGGCCTGCACCGCGGTGGCGCCGGTGCCGATAATGCCGACGACCTTGTCCTGAAGTTTGGACAGATCATTGCCGGTATAATCATAATCCCAGCGCGAGGTATGGAAGGAATGGCCCTTGAAATTTTCCATGCCCTTGATGCGCGCCAGCTTCGGCTTGGACAGGGTGCCATTGGCGCAGATCACAAAGCGCGCCTTCATGTGATCGCCGCGATCGGTTTTCAGATTCCACATTTTTTCATCTTCATCCCACCTGGTTTCGGTAATGGTGGTCTGGAACACGGCCAGCTCATACAGATTGTATTTTTTGGCGATGGCCTGGCAGTGCGCATAAATCTCGTCACCGGTCGCATAGCGCCGCCTCGGCACATAATCCATTTCATCCAGCAGCGGCAGATAATCATAGGATGGCACGTCGCAGGCCACGCCCGGATAGCGGTTCCAGTACCAGGTGCCGCCGACATCGGCGGCTTTCTCAACTATGCGGATGCTTTCAACACCATGCTCGCGCAGCCGCGCCGAGGTCAGCAGCGCGGAAAAGCCGCCGCCAATGAACAGCACTTCAACCGTATCATTGAGGGGCGCGCGCGGTTTGATTTCGCCGCCATAGGGATCGTTCAGATAGCGCGTCAGCGGGCCTTCGAAATCCGAAGTATATTGCTTGGTGCCTTCCGGACGGTAGTTCACCCGCAGATTGCGTTCCTCGGCGAATTTTTTCTTGATTTCATCATAATAGGATTGCGGTTTCGGCTCCGGCCGTTTCTTTTTCTCGCCGGTATTGCCGCTGGGCAGAATGCTTTCCAGCGGATTGGCTTCATATTTTCTGTTCAGTTCTTCAATCGTGGGCATGTGCGTTCTCCTGTTTTGTGTATGCTGAATAACAATTTCCAGGGGCTGCCGGCATAATGCGCGCGCTGCTCATACCAGAAATGTCAGATTGTCCTGCGCCTCGTCCAGGCTGACCAGGACGGCTTTTTTATATTTGATCCTGAATGCGCCGTCCGCCGGGACAAGCCGGTAATGCGAACGCCCGGTGTGATAGCGCTGTTCGTGCTTGCGGATTTCATTGATAATGAAATTGGCATGCACGGAAACTTCTTCTGCGCCATCCTCGATCTCGATATTCGACACCACCCGGCGCATGCGCGCACGCGGCTCCTGCGCAAACGCCTTGCCTTCGGACAGGCGTATGGCGAGATTTTTCACCCCGTTATAATCGCCATAAAACAGCGACACATGCTTGTCGGGATCATAATCCTCCTGATTGGCGGGAATCCAGTATAGCGCCGGATTGGCGAACATCTCGAACCAGTCCATAAACCGGTTCTCGTCCATCAGCCGTGCTTCCTTATAAAGAAAATTTTCCACTTTTTCACGCAGGACGGACATTAATTCATCTCCTGCTGCATGACGGATTTCCAGTGCCGCCACATGCCGCGCTGCGCGGTTTCGTCCGTACACTGACCAAATAGCGTGCCGTCATTGTCCGTCTGTTCGCGGTGCATGCCGCGCCGGAATATCAGCCACGGATCATGGCTGCACCGCAACCCCTCATGCACCCGGTTAAACATTTCCACATCATCATGAATACCGCCGCCCGCCGTGGTGTAGAAACCTTCATAGGCGCGCAGGCGCTGGGTGTTCACTTCGTCCGGCACGCCTTTCAGAAAGCTGGGGCGCAGGAAAACCTCGGTGCGTTCCGTACTGACCGGGCGGATGGTGCGCACCTGCTGCGCCAGCACCACCAGATTGGGAAACACATTCATATGCGTGCCGCCCACGGTCAGCACCTCCTCGGCGCGGGCCTTGCCATGCGCCTTGACCAGATCGTCATAATATTTTTTGCCCCAGGCGGTTTTCTGCATGGCTTGCAGGCGGGCCTGGGCATGGGGGTGCTCAATATTATGGCGGCGCGAATCGATATTGGCATTGCCCATGCTCAGATCGCGTGATTGCAGTTTGGAATCGCCATTGAAGATTTCCATCTTGGCCCCGGTCATGCGCTCGATGGCGCTGATAAAGGACTGATGGGTGAAATTCGGGTGATAGCCGTCGATGGAATTTTCCATTTGCAGCTTCCAATTGCCATTATAGGCCAGCTTGGTCGCGCCGCTTTGCACCAGCAATTCACCTTCGGGCGACAGATCACAGGCATAGTCGATCTGCGCCAGCGCCGGTGCGCCAATATGTTCGCGCAGGCTCAGCCCTGACGGCGCCATGCTGGCAAACACAAAGCCGCGATACGCATCCACACGCGGCGGTTTGCGCAGATTATACTGAGTCTTATCGAAATTTTCGCCATAGGCGTCCGCATAGGGCATTGCTGACAGCGCCCCGTCCAGGCGGAAGAACCAGCCATGATATTCACAGCGAAAGCCGCCCGTATTGCCCTTGTCTTCCTGACAGATGGACGCGCCCCGGTGCGTGCAGCGGTTGAACAGCACATGCGTGTTCCCCGCCTTGTCGCGCGAAAAAATCACCGGTTGCAGGCCAAGCCAGCTGCGAATGTAATCGCCGGCTTTGGGAATTTCACTGACATGGCCGATATAGACCCAGCCCCGCCCGTAGATTTTCTTTAATTCATCGGCAAAAATATCCGGATCGGTATAGCAATCGCCATGCACGGCATCGGGTTTTACCAGGGCGTTATAATCAATTGCGCGTCCATTGCCGCCAGCCATGCTGCATCCTCCAAAATTTCCCCCGGATTATTATCTATCCGGGGGAGAAACAGAAGCTTCCGGCGTTACGCCGGTACGAAACAGGGAAGTTGGAATTCATCCGTGATACGCTCGAACTGCACCTTGACGGGCATTTCAAGCGCCAGATCTTCCAGCACCACACTGCGCAACCAGGCAACCATGCGCACGCCTTCGTCCAGTGCAATCACCGCCGCCACATAGGGCACGTCGGCGACAAAGGCCGGATGCATCGGCATATGCGCAATGGTCCAGGAGAACAGCGTGCCCTTGCCCTTGGAGGGCGCCCATTTCCAGTCCGGCGAGCCGCAGAAGGCGCACATATTGCGCGGCAGATGCCGGAACCTGTTGCAGCCGTCGCATTTCTGGAAATGCAGCACGCCGCCCTGGCATTGATCCCAGAAAGCCTGGTTTACCGGCTCATGCGGATGCGGAATCGGACGGGTGGGTTTGTTTTTAGCTTTTGTTTCACTCATAACTGCATTACCTCCGCAAAATTACCAGACTGCCGTCACCCAGATCGCCCCAGCCGGTTACGAGACCCAGCTCGCAATCCTTGACCTGGGCCGCGCCGCCTTCATGGCGCAACTGTTTGACCGCTTCAACGACATGGTTCAGACCCCACACATGCGCCTGGCTCATCAGGCCGCCATGCGTGTTGAGCGGATAACGCCCGCCCAGCTCGATATTGCCGTCCTTGACGAAATCATAGGCGCCGCCGCGTTCGCACAGGCCCAATGCTTCCATCTGCAACATCACGACATAGGAGAAACAGTCATAGATCTGCAGGAAGTCCACATCATGCACCTTGATGCCCGCCATTTTCAGCGCCACGGGCGCCGCATGGGTCAGGCCAAAGGTGAACAGATCGGGACGCGAAGCGATATCGTCGGCCGGATAGGGATGACCTTCGGCGCAGCCCATAATCACGATCGGGCGTTTGCGCATATCCTTGGCTTCTTCGGTGCGCGAAATCACAATGGCGCAGGCGCCGTCGGTTTCCAGGCAGCAATCATTCAGACGCATGGGTTCGGAAATCCAGCGCGCCTTCAGATATTGCTCCATATTCAACGTCTGGCCCTTCATGAAGGCGCGTTCATTGAGCTGGGCGTGTTTGCGCGCGGCAATGGCAATATGGCCGGTGGCTTCGTCGGGCACATTGTACAGCTTCTTGTGGCGCATCGCGAACCAGCTATACATCTGCACCGGCGAGGTGATGCCATAGGGCATGTAGAAATCTTTGATAGTGGTGTCGATCACCGTCGGACCCATCGGGCGGCTTGGCGGAATGCCCGGTTTCGGACGCAGCGCCGAATAGCCGTTCCAGCCCAGCGTAATCAGCACATTGTTGCACACGCCCAGCGACACCATCGCGGCGGCGTTCTGAATGGCGGTGGTCGGGCTGGCGCCGCCCATATGCACGGTCGAGCAATAGCGCAGATTCTCGATGCCCAGATTGGCGGCAATTTCCTCGCCGGTGGTATAGGCCGGCGCGGGTACCAGACCGTCAATATCGTGCGGGCTGAGGCCCGCATCGGCGATGGCCTTGCGGCCCGCCTCCAGCATCATTTCGACGGCGGTAACCTTAGCGCCCTTGACATAGTCGGTTTCGCCAATGCCGACGATGGACGCTTTTTCGCTGAAATTCAGTGTTTCACCCATATCGCGTTTTTCTCCCTGCTTTTGCAACGCCAGGCTATGGCGCTGCTGGTTCAAACTATTATAATCAACTCTTATCCACTGGCAGCAAAAAAACGACACGCAAACAAAATAAGGAAAAATGCCCAATGTCCATCAAAACCCCTGTCTGCGCGCAGTTCGGTATCGAGAAACCTATTTTTCTGGCGGGAATGGGCGGTGTCGCCTATGCGCAGATTTGCGCAGCAGTCTCTGAGGCGGGCGGTTACGGTACGCTGGGCATGGCTGCGGCCACGCCGGAAGAAATCCGGGCCGAGATGCGCGCGGTGCGGGCGCTGACCAGCAAACCCTTTGGCGTCGATCTGCTGGCGGCGCAGCCGGAAACCATTGACCGCGCCATTGATATTATTATCGGGGAAGGCGCATCCTCCTTCATTGCGGGGCTGGGCGTGCCGCATGCGGTGATCGAGAAATGCCATAAAGGCGGGCTGAAAGTGGTGGTCATGTGCGGCCAGGTCGCGCATGCGCAAAAGGCCGAACAGGCCGGCTGCGACATGGTGGTGGCGCAAGGCACGGAAGCGGGCGGCCATACCGGCCAGGTTGCAGGCATGGCGGTGATTCCGCAAATCGCGGCGGCGGTAAAAATTCCTGTATTGGCGGCAGGCGCCATTGTCGATGGCCGCACCATGGCCGCCGCCCTGGCGCTGGGCGCGCAAGGCGTGTGGGTCGGCACCCGCTTCATCGCATCCACCGAGGCGCGCGCCGGACGGGTCTATCAGGAACAGATCCTGACGCATGGCAGCGCCGACACGCTTGTCACCAAATGCTTTTCCGGCAAGACGATGCGGGTCATCCGCAACGCCTATGTTGATGACTGGGAAAAGCGCAAGGATGAGTTGCAGCCCTTTCCCAAACAGATGGTCACCAGCCTGAAAGCCGGCGTTATGGGCGTTACACAGGGGCCTGACCAGAAAGTTGATCCAGACCGCGCCTGTCTTCCTGCGGGCCAGGGTATCGGCGGTATCTCTGATATCCTCCCGGCAGCTGAAATCATTAACCGTATGATGCGCGAATGTGAGGACACGTTTCGCGGATTAAACAAGCTTTTGGGCTGACCTTTGCCTGCAAACCTGCTAGTTACTCTGTATGACTGATAAATCAGTAGTAGATATAGAAAATTTTATAGGTTTTCCCGGCAAGGACGGCAATGGCGGTCACGGGGCCGGTCACGGACGCGGGGCCAAGATGGCGATCCGCGTGGCGCAGGGTATTGTGCGCGAAATTGCTGACAAGCAGTTGCTGCCCGGCGCCAAACTGCCGCCAGAGCATGAGATGGTGGAACGCTATGGCGTCGCGCGCGCCACACTGCGCGAGGCGCTGCGCTTTCTGGAACTGCAGGGCGTGCTGTCGATAAAGCCGGGACCGGGCGGCGGGCCGGTGGTGGGCGAACCGCATACCCGCAATCTGGCCAGCACGCTGGCTTTGCTGCTGCAATTTCTGGACGCGCCGTTCCGCTCGCTGATTGAGCTGCGCCAGGTGATCAGCCCCGGCATGGCGGCGATGGCGGCGCGCAACGCCCGCCATGATGATCTGGAACGGCTGAAAGAATGTATCGCCAAATTGCGCAGTTGCATCGGCGATATTAGCGCCTATCAGGACGAAAACCGCAAATTTCACGATCTTATCGCCTGGGCGTCAGGCAATCCGGCTATCGGCCTGCTGGTGTCCTCGGTGCATATGATGACCAACAGTTCGGGCATCACCCTGAATTATTCCGAGCGCGAACAACGCTACCAGATCGAAACCTATGAAAGCCTGTATCAGGCCATCGTCGCACGCGATGCCGAACGCGCGCGCAAGGAGATGGAAGCCTTCATCGGCCGTTCCGACGCCTATCTGGAAAAGCGCCATCCGGAGCTGATGCGCAAACGCATCGTCTGGGAAGATATCAGCTGATAACTCTCCCACCCGGGGCCTGGCGGTGTGATTTCAATCACACACGCACAGATTGGTATCTCAATGCTGATCCTTCCAGATACGTTTATAGGTGGCGAATAGCAGGCCAGCCAATATGCTCAGGAAAATGATCACTTTGAAGCCGAGCTTGTGCCGGTCTTCCAGCTTGGGTTCCGCCGTCCACATCAAAAAGGCTGTCACATCCTGCGCCATCTGGTCCAGCGAGGCGGCGGTGCCGTCTTCATAGGTGACCTGATCATCCGACAAAGGCGCCGGCATGGCGATCTGCTGGCCGGGGAAAGTGTGATTGTAATTCATGCCATCGGCCAGCACCACGCCTTCCGGCGCATCACCATAGCCGGTCAACAGCGAATAGAGATAATCAGGGCCGTTTTTCCGCGCCTTGGTCATCAGCGACAGATCGGGCGGCAGGGCGCCATTATTGGCGGCGCGGGCGGCATTGTCATTGGGGAATGGCTTGACGATGCGGTCCTTGGGTTCTGCCGGGCGTTCAAACATTTCGCCGTCGGCATTGGGGCCGTCCGTGACAGTGCCGGCAGCGGCGATGGCCTTGACCTCGGCTTCGCTGAATTGCGGCCCGCCCGCTTCGCTCAGATTACGGTACGAGACATATTTGATCGAATGACAGGCGGCGCAGACTTCCTTGTAGACCTGAAAACCGCGTTTGAGCTGGGCGCGGTCAAATGTGCCGAAGGGGCCTGAAAAGCTCCAGTCCACATGTTTCAGCGCCGCGCCCTCACTGGCCTGCGCCGTGCCCGCCAGCGGCAGCGCCAGTGCGGCGGCCAGCAGCGTTGAACGGAGTTTGATCTGCATTTTGTGTTTCATGTTCATCACCCCTTAGGCCGCTTTGCCAGACGCAGCATGTCCCAGCACCGGTTTGGAGATGCTTTCAGGCAGCGGTTTGGGCGTTTCCACCAGCCCCAGAATGGGCATGATGATGAAGAAGTGGGCAAAATAATAGGCGGTCGCAATGCGTCCGGCCAGCAGATACATGCCTTCCGCAGGCTTCGCGCCGATATAGCCCAGAATGAGCGCATCGATCAGGAAAATCCAGAAGAACTGCTTGTAAAGCGGACGGAATCGCGCCGAACGCACCTTGGACGTATCCAGCCAGGGCACCAGGAACAGCACGAAAATCGCCACGCCCATGGCGATCACGCCCAGCAGCTTGTCCGGGATCGAGCGCAGAATGGCGTAGAAGGGCAGCAGATACCATTCCGGCACAATATGCGCGGGCGTCGATAGCCGGTTGGCCTCGATATAATTATCCGGTTCGCCCAGCATATTCGGTGCATAAAACACAAACAGCGCGAAAAACAGCATGAACATCACGACGGCGAACGTATCCTTCATCGTGTAATAGGGATGGAACGTCACCGTGTCCTGCGGCCCCTTCACATCAATGCCGAGAGGATTATTGTTGCCCGGCACATGCAGCGCCCAGATATGCAGCACGACAACGCCCGCAATCAGGAACGGCACCAGATAATGCAGGCTGAAAAGCCGGTTCAGCGTCGGATTATCGACCGAAAAGCCGCCCCAGAGCAAAGCCAGCAGATAGTCGCCCACCAGCGGGATCGCGCCGAACAGATTGGTGATCACGGTCGCGCCCCAGAAGCTCATCTGCCCCCAGACCAGCACATAGCCAAAAAACGCCGCCGCCGTCATCAGCAGGTAACTCACCATGCCCAGAATCCAGATCAGCTCGCGCGGCTCCTTGTAGGAGCCATAATACAGGCCGCGGAACATATGGATATAAACGGCCAGAAAGAACATCGAGGCGCCATTGGCGTGGATATAGCGGATCAGCCAGCCATAATTCACATCGCGCATGATATGCTCGACACTGGCGAACGCCATGTCCACATGCGGCGTGTAATGCATAACCAGAATGACGCCGGTAATGATCTGAACCCCCAGACAGAACATCAGGATGCCGCCAAAGGTCCACCAATAGTTCAAATTTTTGGGGGTGGGAAACGCGATCGCGGCGCCATGCATCAGGCTCAGGATCGGCAGCCGCCGCTCCAGCCATTTGGCAGGCGCGCTTGTGGGCTGAAATTCAGTATGTCCGCTCATATGCTCACCTAACCTATCTTGACGCGGTTATCGTCCAGAAAAACATATTCCGGTATGGCCAGATTATTTGGGGCCGGGCCCAGGCGGATGCGCCCCGACGTGTCGTAATGCGAGCCATGACAGGGGCAGAACCAGCCGCCAAAATCGCCTTTCTGGCCAAGCGGCACACAGCCCAGATGGGTGCATACCCCAACCATGATCAGCCATTGCGGCTTTTGCACCCGGTCAGAGTCGGCCTGCGGGTCGCGTAATTCTTCAATTTTGACTTCACCCGCAGCCGCAATTTCAGCGGCGGTGCGATGCCGGATGAATACCGGCTTGCCGCGCCAGGTTACGGTGATGGCCGCGCCTTCGGTGATGGCGGACAGATCAATCTCGATCGAGGCCAGCGCCTTTACCGACGCATCCGGGTTCAGCTGATGTATAAACGGCCAGGCCAGCGCACCCGCGCCGATCGCCGCTACCGCACCGGTTGCAATATAAAGAAAATCCCGTCTGGTGGGTTCTTCCGCATGGCCCGTTGTCACTGATCGCTTCCCTCTTGCTTTCGCGCTATGGCGTGTGCGGCCCTCGGCTTGAACTGGCGGCCGCGCCCCCCGGCGCAAAATTGATGACCGGGCACTTTTCGCATTAGAAAAACGGCTTGTCTAGAGGTAGTACAAAGATATCAGCCGGGAATGTCCCGCGCACCCGCCCGCTTAACCAAGGGATTTAGTAGGATAATGCTGCGTATTGCATTATATCAGCCGGATATTCCGCAAAACACCGGCGCCTTGCTGCGTCTGGGGGCGTGTCTGAATGTGCCGGTGGATATTATCGAACCCTGTGGTTTTGTCCTTACCGACCGGGGCCTGCGCCGCGCCGGGATGGATTATCTGGAAATGGCCGCCCTTCAGCGCCATGATTCGTGGACTTCATTCTGCAATGATCTGGATCAAACAGGGCGGCGGCTGATTTTGCTAACCACCAAAGCCGCTATCGCCTATACCGCATTTCAGTTTAAGCCGGGCGATACGCTATTGCTGGGCCGCGAAAGTGCAGGCGCGCCGCAAGAGGTGCATGATCGCGCCGATGCGCGGCTGCTGATACCCATGCTGGCGGGGCGGCGCTCGCTGAATGTGGCGCTATCAGCGGCAATGGCGCTGGGCGAGGGGTTACGCCAGTTAAACGGATTTACGCCAATGCATGAGGGTGACGGGTGAGCGAACAGGTGGAACAGCGCAAAATACAGGCGGCGGCCTGGTTCGCCGCCCTGCGGGATCGTATCTGCACGGAATTTGAACGGCTTGAGGATGAGTTGAGCGGTACGTTCAGCGATCTTCAGCCTGGCCGTTTCAAACGCACGCCGTGGCGGCGTGAAGCGGGCGGCGGCGGCGAAATGTCAATGCTGCGCGGGCGGCTGTTTGAAAAAGTGGGCGTGCATATATCCGTTGTGCACGGAGAATTCACGCCGGAAATGCTGGCGCAGATGCCTGGGCCGCAGCGCGATCCGCGCTTCTGGGCGGCGGGCATATCACTGATTGCGCATATGCAGTCGCCGCTGGTTCCCGCCGTGCATATGAACACGCGCCATATTGTCAGCGGCGGCGGCGATGCGGTCAAGGCCTGGTTCGGCGGCGGCGCGGATCTGACGCCCATGTATCCGGACGCAGCCGATACGGAGAAATTCCACGCCGCCCTGCGCACGGCCTGCGACGCGCATGACGCAAGCTATTTTCCGCGTTTCAAACAATGGTGCGATGAATATTTCTATCTGCCGCACCGCCAGGAGCCGCGCGGCGCCGGCGGCATATTTTATGATCACCACGACACCGGAAACTGGGATGCGGATTTCGCCTTTACCCGCGAAGTGGGCGAGGCGTTTTTGCGCATATATCCGGAAATCGTCCGTATACATATGAACAAGCCCTGGACGCCGGAACAGCGCGACCATCAATTGATCCGGCGCGGGCGCTATGTGGAGTTCAACCTGCTGTATGACCGCGGCACCACATTCGGCCTGAAAACCGGCGGCAATGTCGAGGCGATTCTGTCCTCGATGCCGCCGGTTGTGAAATGGCCGTGAGGGATTAAGAGGATGGCGCGAAGGGATTCAGGATTTTCACATCGAGTCCTGCAACATCGTTAATATTGCGTATGACCAGAACAAGGTCATAAACTCTTGCCGTAGCCGCCAGCAGGCCATCGATCACAGGCAAGCTGCGCAGCGCGGCCAATCTTCCCCATTCATTCGCAATGGCGAAGTTTATGGGCAGAATGCGATCGCCAAAACCCTGTTCAAGCGCATGCAGCCAGCTTTGCAGTTTTTCTGATTTTTGCCGGTCGCGGGAACGTGAAAGTTCAATACCCTTACGAATTTCACCCGTTACCAGCACACTCAGATACAGATCATCATCGTTGACGCTCGCATACCAGGTGGCGACATTCGCATCACAGCGTTCGGCTTTGCGCAGTTCTGAAATGATATTGGTGTCGATCAGAAACATCACAAATCAATGCTGCGGCCCATGTCACGCGGGCGCGTGATGTCAATGCCATCCAGCGGCGCAGCAGCCAGCAGCGTCTTCAGCCCTTGCGCCTTGCCTGTTGAAAAGCGGGCGCGCAACAAGGCGCGCGCCGCATCGGCCTGGCGGGGCGCGTTAAGGGCACGGGCGACTTCTCGCACCAGTGCCGCATCCTCCTTATGCACCTGCACCTCTACGCGCACGATTCCCTTCCGCTTCATGCGGTTGCGATGCAGCGCGAGCGGCGTCCTGGATGCCTTGCTGGATTGTGTCATGCGGGATTGCGCCATACGTTTGTGTGATGTGAGGGAGTGTGATGTGAGGGAGAGTGTCGAGATGCCTTCCTGCCACTGATTTCCGGAAATATTACCGGAAATCAGTGATGATGTAAAGGCTATTCCGGTTCTGTCAGGCTAATTCAGCGGCACGGCCTCTATGCGCAGGCCCAGTTTCTGCATGGCCTGCTGTTTTTGCTCCGGGCCGCCATTCAGCAGCATGGTGAAGGCGATGACGCTCTCGGCGAATTTCAGGCCGCCGGGCGGGGCGAGCTGAATATTCAGGCGTGAAGGCTGGCTCAGGAATATCTGCCCGGCACTGATCACTTGCAGCGCCAGCGGGTCATTCGCGGTTTGCGGATCGAGCGACACCAGCAGCGAGCCCGCCAGATATTTGGCGCGCGCCTCTTCCAGGTTCAGGCCCTGTTTGGCGCCGTCCTGGGCCAGCCAGCGATTGACAAATTCCGTGCCGGTAAAGTTCAGATCACATTTGCGCAAGGTGGCGGGATTGCTGGCGGCTGCCTGTGCCGCTCCGATCAAAGCAGGTGAAAACCCCGTCAGATTTTGCGCGGTGCAGCTTCCCGCCAGCCGGGCGTCCGGCGCAAGACTGATCTCGCTGTCCCAGACATGCGCGGCGGGCGCGCTGAAACGATGGCGCGATTCGAGATTGAACAGCAGCCTGTCCTGCCCCAGCCAGTTGCGCACACCCGCAGCCATCGGATCGCGCAGATCCAGGCTCGCATTGCGGATGACCAATTTTCCCGAAGCCGGAAAGGCCGCATATGCGCCATCCGGTTCACTGGTGATTTCGGCAATGGAAAGCAGCTCCGTCTGCGCCTTGCGCACACTGACGCCGCGCACATGCAGCGCGCCATAAGAACCGGAATTAAGCAGACTGTGCAACAGCGCGTCTGCGCCATTCGCCGTCTTCGGATCACTATGCGCACGCACCGCCGCGCGCGTGAAAGCCTGCCCGTCCGCATCGTTCAGCGTGGCGGTATTGACCCGAAGCGAAACAGCGCCGGCCGCAGGGGCACTGAACTCAATACCGGACAGCTTCAGGGCCTTGATGCGCGCCCCATCCATATCCGTGGCCGTTACGGTTTGAATGCGGATGCTGCCAGCGCCGGAACCGTCAATGCCGGACATGCCGTCAATGCGGATATTTTCGGCGCGCAGACTGTCAAGTCTGAACAGGCCCGATGGCAGCGCCGTCAGGCCCCGCAATTGCAGAAGTCCAATACGGTGAACCGTCTCTTCGCCGCCCGCAGATTGCGCATGGGACACAATGTCGCGCACAAGGATGGCGTCAGACGATTCTTCCAGCGATGCATAGTCCGTCTGCGCGCCCGGCGGCGTAATGCTCGCCAGAAAGCGCTGCACCTGCTCCTGCATGGCCGCATGGGCGCTGCCGGGGGCAGAAGCCGCCAACAGGCAGAACAGAACGAAAAAAATTTGGCGGCGCATTGTTTTTTCCCCTGTAAACATGGATTGTCCGGGACCGGCCTGTTCAGAACGGCCCGGCCAGGCTTTTAACGCTGAATTATGGCGGAATTAAATCGCCGCTTTGCCTCGGCCGGTTTCTTATGTACTTTAACAGTAACGGCTTACAATCAAAACAAAGAGGGTGGAAATGCGGCAAACGGGAAAATGGCTAACAGGATTAGCTGCGGGTTTACTGGCGCTTGGCTATGTTTCAGGCGCCGGGGCGGCGCAAACGGCGGGCCATTCGGCTGACATACTCACTTCGCCGTCCACCGTTCAAAGTCCTGCCAAGCAGCCGGTTGGCCCGGAAGCAGGTGTGACCGGCGATATGCTGAAGGCCGGAACAACCGATCCCAAAAGCTGGCTGATGTATGGCGGCGATTACACCAATTTCCGGCACAGCCCGATCAAGGAGCTGACGCCTGCCGCGGTCAAAAAGCTGAAAGTCGCCTGGTCCTTCCCTACCGGCACCACGGGGCAATTTGAAACATCGCCGGTAATTTATGGCGGCGTGATGTATATCACCACCTCGCACAGCCGTTTGATGGCGCTGGACGCCAAAACCGGCAAAATGCTGTGGCGTTATGATTATCCGCTGCCCGAAGGCTTGAAAGTATGCTGCGGCCCGGTCAATCGCGGTGTCGCGATTTCCGGTGACCTGCTGCTATGGGTAACGCTTGATGCGCATATATTGGCGGTGGAGCGCCGCACCGGAAAGGTGAAATGGGATGTCCCCATCACCGACTATAAAGATGGCTTTGCCGCCACCTCCGCGCCGCTGATTGTCGGTGACAAGGCGATTACCGGCATTGCAGGCGGCGAGTATGGCGTGCGCGGTTTCTTCGACGCCTATGATATCCAGACCGGCAAGCGGCTGTGGCGCCATTATACGGTGCCTGCCGAAGGCGAACCGGGCGCGGAAACCTGGGCGGGTGACAGCTATAAAACCGGCGGCGCGCCGGCCTGGACCACTGGCGCCTATGATGTGGAAACCGACACCTTGTTCTGGACCACAGGCAATCCGTCGCCCGACTGGAACGGCGATCTGCGCGCAGGTGACAATCTTTATTCCAACTCGATCATTGCGGTCGATCCCAATACCGGGGCGCGCAAATGGCATTATCAGTTCACCCCGCATGACGTGTGGGATTATGACGGAAACAGCCATATTTTCCTGGTTGATGTGGAAATTGCCGGCAAGCCCGTGAAGGCTGTGGTGCAGCCCAATCGCAATGGCTATTTCTATGCGCTGGATCGCACCACTGGAAAATTCCTGTTCGCCAAACAATATGTCAAGGAACTGAACTGGGCCAAGGGCTTTGACGAAGCGGGCCGGCCGATTGTCGATCCCGCCGCCATGCCGCAGGAAAAACCCACCATGCGGGTATGTCCGGGCAATCTGGGCGGGCTGAACGGGGCCTGGGCCGCAGCCTATAGCCCGCTGACCAAACTGGCCTATGTGCCCTCGGTCGAGGGGTGCCAGAATTACGCCAAGGGCATTGTCGTCAATGTCAAAGGCATTCCGCTGCTCGGCGGCATGCCCAATCCGATTGATGTGATCGAGGGCAAGGATCATGGCATTCTGTCGGCCATTGATGTCGGCACCGGCGAAATCAAATGGCGCTATGAAGACCCCGATCCGATGATGGGCGGCGCGCTCAGCACGGCTGGCGGCGTGGTGTTCAGCTCCACACTGGACGGGCATGCGCTGGCGCTGGACGCCGCCACCGGCAAGGAACTGTGGCGCTTCCGCATGGGCGGTTCGGGACGCGGCCAGCCGGTGGCCTATCAGGCGGATGGCAAAACCTATGTCGCCATCCCGTCAGGCGGCTGGTCAGCCATCACCGCGCTCAGCGGCGGCCCAACCGATATTCCCGAAGGCGGCCAACTGTTCGTCTTTACGGTGGATGAATGATCAAGGCGTACCTTGCCGGTCTGGCGCTTGCAGCCGGTTTGAATTTTGCCCCAACGGCGCATGCGCAGGAGAATATCCTGCGCGTGTGTTTTGGCGAGTTTGACGCGCCGCGCGCCGACAAGGCCAGCGGCAAGGGGTTCGATATGGATGTCATGCGCGCAGTGGCGGCGCGCATGGGCCGCCAGATGCAGCCGGTCTGGACCGAACAGGAAGACAAAATGACCGAGGCGGAAAGCTCCGATCTGCCGCTGCCGGAACTGGCGCGCGGCGCATGCGATGCGGTGGCGTCCGTACCGGGAAAGGATTCGCTGCGCGGCGTCAAGGGCGCGCTTGCGCTAAGCAGGGCCTATTACGGCGCGGGCTTTGAATTTGTCGCGCTTGCGGACGGGCCGAAAGATTTTTCCGCAATGAAGGGCAAACGCATTGTCATTCAATATATGACCGTGGGCCATCTGGCGGCACAGGCGGCGGGACTTGACTGGATCGGCGCAACCTCGCCTGAGGGGCAGGCGGCGGAATTGCTGGCGGGCAAGGCGGATGCGGCCCTGATATGGGGGCCAGCACTTGGGCCGCTGAAACTTGCGCCGCAACCGGGTACACGCCCTTCTGAATCCCTGCGCTGGAATGAGCATGTGGCCACCCGCGCAGCCGATGCCGAACTGGGCCAGGCCATTGATGCGGGCCTGGGCGAAATGCTGGCGTCAGGCGAAATCGTCAAACTGATGCAGGCGCATGGCATCCCGCCGCATGCGCCGTTTGACAGCGTGTTTGACCAGCTCTCTCTCATCAAACTTCAATTGCACAGGTAAATTATGCGTCTATGGATTTTCACGGCGGCTATTGCCGTTGCCGCGCTTTTGAGCGCATGTGACGAGAAAGCGCCACAGGCGGCGGCGCCCGATCCCGCCGTCATTGCGCGTGGCGAGGCTTTGTTTACGGGCACCTGCGGGGCCTATTGCCATAAAATGACACCCAGCAACAGCGATGCGGCATTTCTTTTTGACTGCGACTGGAAGCATGGCGCTTCTGATGAGGATATTTTCAAGGTCATCAATGAAGGCGTTGAGGGCACCCGCATGGTGGCGTTTGGCGGCGCATTTCCGGAGGGCGACAAAGACACGCGGGCGCTGATCGCCTATTTACGCTCTGCTTCGCAATGCAAGCAGTGATATAAAGCCTAAGAATTTGCATTTTGATTGAATCGGGTTAAAGACCCCCTCCCAACCTCCCCCTTGCAGGGGGAGGAGGCGATTGCCGCAAATTCCTCCCTCCCCCTGCAAGGGGGAGGGCCGGGGCGGGGGTCAATGGTTCAACTTAAATGCGGTGCTGTATAATTCATATTTTTTCCGGAGCCACCATGAAACTGCCTGCTGATTTCTACCGCCCGCTTGCCGTTGGCGCGCCCATGCCGTTACGTTCGCTGCCCGTGCGGGCCGAGCGTGTGGTGCATTTCTTTCCGCCGCATAATGAAAAAATGCGCGCCAAAGTGCCGGAGCTGATCAAACAGGCCGATGTGGTGCTGGGCAATCTGGAAGACGCCATTCCCATTGAGGCGAAAGAGGCCGCACGGGCGGGCTTTATCGAAGTGGCGCAAAAGGTTGATTTCGGCTCGACCGGCCTGTGGACCCGCATTAACTGCCTGAACAGCCCCTGGGTGCTGGACGATCTGACCCAGATCGTGGCGGCAGTGGGCAACAAGCTGGATGTGGTGATGCTGCCCAAGGCCGAAGGCCCGTGGGACATTTATTATCTGGATCAGATTCTGGCGCAGCTGGAGGCCAAGCATCAGGTGCGCAAACCGATCCTGATCCATGCCATTCTGGAAACCGCGCAGGGCGTCAATAATGTGCAGGCCATCGCCACCGCCAGCCCGCGTATGCATGGCATGTGCCTGGGGCCGGCCGATCTGGCCGCCTCGCGCGGCATGAAAACAACCCGCGTCGGCGGCGGGCACCCGAATTATGGCGTGCTGGCGGATGCCGGCGCGGGCGGCGGCAACCGCACTTTGTTCCAGCAGGATTTGTGGCATTACACGCTGGCCAAGATGGTCGATGCCTGTCAGGCGGCGGGCATCAAGGCGTTTTACGGCCCGTTCGGCGATTTCTCCGATCCCGACGCCTGCGAGGCGCAGTTCCGCAACGCCTTTCTGATGGGCTGTGTCGGCGCATGGTCGCTGCACCCCAGCCAGGTGGAGATCGCCAAGCGGGTGTTCAGCCCCGAGGTGGAAGAAGTGCTGTTCGCCAAACGCATTCTTGAGGCCATGCCGGATGGTGCTGGCGCGGTATTGCTGGATGGCAAGATGCAGGATGACGCCACCTGGAAACAGGCCAAGGTCATGGTCGATCTGGCCCGGCTGGTGTCGGAAAAAGATCCGGAACTCAAAGCCCACTACGGGTTTTAACGCGCGCCTGTTCATACATGCCTTGTGGATAGGCCCTTAAGCGCATAGATTCGCTGACTCTTGCGTGAATCAGTTGCACGCCCTATGATGCGCGTTTAGCGTTTGTTCTATTCGCTCAAGGTGCGAGATGTTTAACCCTGTTCTGGATGGTCTGCCGGAAAATGCATTTCCCCGGCTGGCCAGGCTGATCGCTGGCGCACAACCAGGCGGCGGCGGGGCCGCGCCCATTCTGATGTCGCTGGGCGAACCGCAGCATCCGATTCCGCCGTTTATCGGTGATATTCTGAATGCCGGCCTGAAGGATTACGGCAAATATCCGCCCATTCAGGGCAGCACTGCGTTTCGCGCGGCGGTGGCGCGCTGGCTGAACCGGCGTTATGCGCTCAGCCGTCATATGGTGCGCGCGGATGACCATGTTCTGCCGCTGAACGGCACGCGCGAGGGTCTGTTCAGCATCGCCTTTCTGGTGACGCCGCCGCAAAAGGATGCGCGCCAGCCCGCGGTGCTGATGCCCAATCCGTTTTATCAATGCTATGCCGGGGCGGCGCTGGCTGCGGGTGCGGAGCCTGTCTATCTGGACGCTACCGCCGCCACCGGATTTTTGCCCGATCTGGATAGGCTCAGCCCGGAACTGCTGTCGCGCACGGCGCTGTTTTATCTTTGTTCGCCCGCCAATCCGCAAGGCGCCGTGGCGGATATGGCCTATCTGAAACGGCTCATTCAAATGGCGCGCGCGTATGATTTCGTATTGGCGCTGGATGAATGTTACGCCGAAATTTACACGCAATCGCCGCCCCCGGGCGGTCTGGAGGCGGCCAGCGAACTGGCGGCGGACGGCGCCTCGGAACCGTTTGCCTATGTGCTGGTGTTTCATTCTTTGTCCAAACGCTCCAATCTGCCGGGAATGCGCAGCGGCTTTGTCGCGGGGGATAGCCGCATCATTGCGCGCTTCAGAAATTTTCGCGCCTATATCGGCCCCACAAATCCCCTGCCCGCAGACGCCGCCGCCGCCGCCGCCTGGTCTGACGAGGCGCATGTGCAAGAAAATCGCGCGCGCTATGCCGAGAAATTTGACGCGGCGGATATGATCCTGGCGGACCGGTTCGGCTATGTCCGGCCTGCGGGCGGATTCTTTGCATGGCTCGATGTGGGCGATGGCGAGGCGGCGGCGCTTAAATTATGGCGCGAAGCGGGCGTCAAGGTTTTGCCGGGAAAATATCTGGCGCGCGGAAATGTGGGGGATCGCTATATTCGCGTGGCGCTGGTGGGGCCGCTGCAAGAAACCATAGAGGGGCTGACCCGCATCCGGCGCGTGCTGGCGCCATGAAGCAGAAAAGGCGGCTGAGATGAGCCAGATACCACAGATGCCAGTGACCCGCATGCCGATGCCGCGCATGCAGGGCATGCGCATGAACCAGCCCCGCACCTTGTTGCCGGACGGGGTCAAACAATATTTGCAGGATAATCTGATCCGCCTGGGGGGCGTTCTTGTGATGGCGGGGGCGGCCTATCTTGCAGTGGCGCTGATCGGCCATAGCAGCAAAGATCCAAGCTGGAATAATATTGTAGCCGGCCCGGCGCAAAACCCGGCCGGATTTGCCGGGGCTTATCTTTCAGATTTTCTTTGGCAGAGCCTGGGATTGTTGAGCCTATTGCTGCCCGCCTGCCTGGCGGTCTGGGGGTTGCGGATTGCCTGGGAATTGCGGCTGCCTTTGTGGCGCTGGCGTCCGCTTGGCCTTATCTGGGGCATTCCTTTTGGCGCGATCGCGTTAAGCCAGCTGCCTGCGCCCGGCCTCTGGACATTCCGGGTCGGCATGGGGGGGGCGCTGGGTGACGGCCTGTCCAGCCTGTTGCTGGGGCTGATGCAAAAATTGCCTCTGGCGGTTAGCGGCATGCCGTTTGCGCCAGCACTTCTGGTTGGCGGCATTGCGGCGGTGATTGCGCTGCCGGCCCTGCTTTTTGCGCTGGCCATTACACCTGGCCAGTGGCGCGGCATGGCTTCGCTTGTTAAAGCGCAGCTGGCCTTTGTGGCGCGTTCGGGAAAGATGCTGACACAGGCTGTGGCGCGTTTTACGCAAAAATCCAGCCGGTCCAGCCCGCCCGCAAGGCGCGGCTTTGATCTGGACCGCGCCCCGCCGCTGCGCAAGCCCGGCAATAGCGCGCCTATGCGCGACATTGTTGAACGCGAAATCGCTGCGGGCGCGCGCGAAAAAAGCGCGCGCGTGGCCAGGGGCGATCAGCCCGCGCAGGGCAAAAGCAAACGCGCCGCTGCGGCTGATCAGTCCGCGCTTGATCTCGGCCGGGTCGGTGAATATCAGTTGCCGCCCTTGTCCCTGTTGCGCAGCCAGCCCGCAGCCAAGGGCAAAAACGGCAATCTGATTGATCAGATGGAAAGCGATGAATCACTGGAGCAGAACGCCCGCATGCTGGAGACCGTGTTGCAGGATTTCGGCATTCGCGGCGAAATTCTGAATGTCAGGCCGGGGCCGGTGGTGACGCTGTATGAACTGGAACCCGCGCCCGGCATAAAATCGGCACGGGTGATCGGCCTGGCAGATGATATTGCCCGTTCCATGAGCGCAATTTCCGCGCGTGTCGCGGTGATACCCGGGCGTAACGCCATTGGCATTGAACTGCCAAACTCGCGCCGTGAGATGGTTTATCTGCGCGCGCTGCTATCATCCAGCGCATATGAGAACACTTCGGCGCGTCTCACGCTGGCGCTCGGCAAGACCATTGGCGGAGAGCCGGTGGTGGCCGATCTGGCCGCCATGCCGCATCTGCTGATCGCGGGCACGACCGGGTCCGGCAAATCGGTTGGCATCAACACCATGATCCTGTCGCTTTTATACCGCTTGCCGCCGGATCAGTGTAAATTCATCATGATTGATCCGAAGATGCTGGAATTATCCGTGTACGACGGAATTCCGCATTTGCTGGCCCCCGTAGTGACGGAACCAGGCAAGGCCGTTGTGGCGCTGAAATGGGCGGTGCGCGAAATGGAGGATCGCTACCGTAAAATGTCGAAGCTGGGGGTGCGTTCCATCGCTGCCTATAATCAGCGCGTCGCCCAGGCCGAGGCGCAGGGCGAAGTGCTCAAACGCACGGTGCAGACAGGCTTTGATCCCGGTTCCGGGCAGCCGATCTTTGAAGAACAGGATATGGATCTGAGCGCGCTGCCGTTCATCGTGGTGATTGTCGATGAAATGGCCGATCTGATGATGGTCGCGGGCAAGGACATTGAAGGCGCCGTGCAGCGCCTGGCGCAAATGGCGCGCGCGGCGGGCATTCACCTGATCATGGCGACGCAGCGCCCCAGCGTCGATGTCATTACCGGCACCATCAAGGCCAATTTCCCGACCCGGATCAGCTTTCAGGTCACTTCCAAAATCGACAGCCGCACCATTCTGGGCGAACAGGGGGCCGAGCAATTGCTGGGACAGGGCGATATGCTCTATATGGCGGGCGGCGGGCGCGTAACGCGCGTGCACGGCCCCTATGTCAGCGACGAGGAAGTTGAAAAGGCGGTGGCCTTCCTGAAATCGCAGGGCCGCCCCGACTATCTGGACGCGGTCACGCGCGAGGAAGAGGATGCCGAAATCACCCCTGACATGATGGGTATGGCCGGGGACAGCGAAGGCGCGCTGTATGATCAGGCGGTGGCCATGGTGGCGCGCCAGGGCCGCGCCTCGACCAGCCTGGTGCAGCGCCATCTGCGCATCGGCTATAACCGGGCCGCGCGCATCATCGAGGAAATGGAAGCCAATGGCGTCATCAGCGCCCCCAACCATTCCGGCAAACGCGAAGTTCTGATCGGCGAACGCTGAGGCCGGCGCAAAAAAACGGCCCCTTTTCAGGAGCCGTTTTTTTGTGCGCTGACACCGGACGGGACACGCCCGGTGCCATTGCCTGATGTGATGGCTTAATGGTGATGGCCGGCGTGCGGATCCGCCTTAGCGTCCGGCGCGGGGCAATCGGCAATCATGACTTCGGTGGTGACCAGCAGACCCGCAACGGAAGCGGCATCCTGTAAGGCGGTGCGTACGACCTTGGTCGGGTCCACGATACCGGCAGCGACCATATCGACATATTTTTCTGTCAGCACGTCAAAGCCGATATTGAAGTTTTTCTCGTCCATCAGACGGCCCGCCACGACCGAGCCTTCGACGCCGGCATTTTCAGAAATCTGCCGCAGCGGCGCCTGAATGGCGCGCCGCACGATCTGAATGCCAATGGTCTGATCGCTATTGGCGCCTTCAAGCTTCAACAGCACCTTGGACGCATGCATCAGCGCGGTGCCGCCACCGGGCAGAATGCCTTCCTCGACGGCCGCACGTGTGGCGTGCAGCGCATCATCGACGCGATCCTTGCGTTCTTTCACTTCCACTTCGGTCATGCCGCCGACGCGGATCACGGCAACGCCGCCCGCCAGTTTGGCCAGACGTTCCTGAAGTTTTTCCTTGTCATAATCCGACGTGGTTTCTTCGACCTGGGCGCGGATCTGGTTGCAGCGGCCCACAATGTCGGCCTTCTTGCCGGCGCCATCGACTATGGTGGTTTCTTCCTTGGTAATATCCACCCGCTTGGCGCGGCCCAGCATCTGAAGCGTCACATTTTCAAGCTTGATGCCCAGATCTTCCGAGATCACGGTGCCGCCGGTAAGAATGGCGATATCTTCCAGCATGGCCTTTCTGCGATCACCAAAGCCCGGCGCCTTGACTGCGGCGATTTTCAGGCCGCCGCGCAGCTTGTTGACCACGAGCGTCGCCAGCGCTTCGCCTTCGACATCTTCGGCAATGATCAGCAGCGGCTTGCCGGATTTCACCACGGCTTCCAGCAGCGGAATCATCGCCTGCAGATTGGCAAGCTTGGCTTCGTGCAGCAGGATCAGCGGGTCGTCGAGCTGCACCGTCATCTTGTCTGCATTGGTGATGAAATAAGGCGACAGATATCCGCGATCAAACAGCATGCCTTCGACGACATCCAGTTCGGTTTCGGTGCCTTTGGCTTCTTCAACAGTGATGACGCCTTCCTTGCCGACCTTGGACATGGCCTCGGCGATCATTTTACCGATCGAGGCTTCGCCATTCGCCGAAATGGTGCCGACCTGGGCAATTTCAGCGGAAGTTTTAATGGTCTTGGATTCGGCCAGCAGTTTTTTGACGACCTTATCGACGGCCAGATCAATGCCGCGTTTCAGATCCATCGGGTTCATGCCGGCGGCAACAGCCTTGACGCCTTCGCGTACAATGGCCTGCGCCAGAACGGTGGCGGTGGTTGTGCCGTCACCAGCTTCGTCATTGGTGCGCGAAGCCACTTCACGGACCATCTGCGCGCCCATATTCTCGAACTTGTCCTCAAGATCGATTTCCTTGGCGACCGTCACGCCGTCCTTGGTGATGCGCGGTGCGCCGAAGCTTTTGTCCAGCACCACATTGCGGCCCTTGGGGCCCAGGGTGACCTTCACCGCATCGGCCAGAATATCAACGCCAGCCAGCATCCTGTCGCGCGCGTCGGTGGAAAATCTTACATCTTTGGCAGCCATAATCTTTGACCTCGTTTTCTTGTAATTTGCGGGAATTCGCGGGGATTAGAAGGGGGTAATCAGTCGACCACGCCCAGAATGTCGCTTTCCTTGAGGATGACCAGTTCCTCGCCCTTGATCTTTACTTCCGTTCCGGAATATTTCCCAAACAGGACACGGTCGCCTTTTTTGACGCTTACCGGAATGATTTCGCCTTTTTCGGTGCGTGCCCCGGCGCCTACGGCGATCACTTCGCCTTCCTGCGGCTTTTCCTTGGCGGTGTCAGGGATAATCAATCCACCGGCGGTCTTTTCATCCGCTTCGATGCGGCGCGCCAGCACCCGATCATGCAATGGCCGAAATGTCATGCAGCAACTCCCTCAAGCATATGGCGCCATGCAGCATGTGCGCCATTTCAGTTGTATAAAGATAAAGTGGACAGAATTAGCACTCAGTGATCGTGAGTGCTAATTCCGCTGTTGATGTAGGTCATTGCACACGGCACTTCAAGGAAAAAAGTGCGCCCTTTGTCTATTGGGGACGGTATGTATTTAATATTTCAGGGCCCGTACAAGCCGGGGGGTTAAACATATACCATCCCCGGTCAGGCCCGGCCTTTCCCGGCATAACCCTGTTAGTATGTTGAAATATATTAATAATTTACGGATCCGGCAGGCCGGTCAGCGCGCGGGCGAACTGGTCTGCATCGAAGGGGCGCAAATCTTCCATGCCCTCGCCAACACCGACCGCATGCACCGGCAGGCCGAATTTGCGCACCAGCGCCACCAGAATACCGCCGCGCGCCGTGCCGTCCAGCTTGGTCATAATCAGGCCGGTCACCTTTGCCACCTCACGAAAACTTTCAAGCTGCGAAAGCGCGTTCTGGCCGGTGGTCGCGTCCAGCACCAGGACCACGGCATGCGGGGCGGTTTCGTCCTGTTTGGCGAGCACCCGGTTGATTTTGCGCAATTCATCCATCAGACCGGTTTTATTCTGCAACCGGCCCGCAGTGTCTATTAACAGCACATCGGCCCCGGCCGCGCGCGCCTGGGCCAGGGCTTCATATACCAGCCCGGACGCATCGGCCCCCTGGGCGCCCGCAATTACCGGCGCACCGGCGCGTTCACCCCATATCTGCAACTGTTCGATGGCTGCGGCGCGGAACGTGTCGCCTGCGGCCAGCATGACCTTATGGCCTTCCCCGCGCAGCAGATGCGCCAATTTGCCGATGGTGGTGGTCTTTCCGGTTCCGTTCACGCCGGTGACCAGAATGACATAGGGCTTTCGGGCCGGATCAATCGCCAGCGCCTTCGCGGCGGGGCGTAAAATCGCCGCAATATGGCCTGCCAGAAAGGCGCGCACTTCGGAGGGGGAAATATCCTTGTTCAGGCGTTCCCGGCCCAGTGCGCCGGTTATTTCGGCTGCAACATCGACACCCAGATCCGATTGAATGAGCAAATCCTCCAATTCGCCAAGTGTCGCTGTATCGAGGCGGGCCTTGGTAAAGATGCCCGTGACACCCTCCGACAGCGCACCGGCCGAGCGGCTCAAACCCTGCCGCAAACGCGCGAACCAGCCTTTACCGGCACCGGCTTCAGGGGCAGAAGTTTCAGGGGCCGCAGTTTCCGGAACAGCCTCTGGCCCGGTCTGCGCTATAGCACCCGTCTCTGGGCCCTGCCCGGCCGGCTTTTTCCCCCAGGGCAGCCGCATCAGTGTGCAACCTGCATATCAATCTTCACATCAATCTTTATGCCGGCCAGATGATCGCCTTTTATGTCTGTCAGTTCAGCCATCTGCAAACTGCCCGGTTCAGCGGGACTATCCAGCACCACCTCAATATAGCTTTCCGTGCGTCCGCGCAGTTCTGTTTCCATCAGCAGCAGCGCGCGGGTTCCGCACAGGCGCTGCAAATAGCTCTGCAGGGCGCGTGCACCCGCTGCGCGCAACTGGCCCGCGCGCCGCTTGCGGATCGCGCCGGGCACCTGGGGCATTTGCGCTGCGGGCGTTCCCAAGCGCTGCGAATAGGGAAACACGTGCAGCAAGGTCAATCCGCAATCTTCAATCAGGCGCAGGCTGTTCTCGAACATCTTATCTGTTTCGGTGGGAAATCCCGCGATCAGGTCCGCGCCCAGCACAAGGCCGGGCCGCACTTCGCGCAATTGCGCGCACAGCGCAACCGCATCATGACGCAGATGACGCCGCTTCATGCGTTTTAAAATCATATCATCGCCAGCCTGCAAGGACAGATGCAGATGCGGCATCAGGCGCGGCTCTGTGGCGATTGCATCGAGAAGATGCGCGTCCAGCTCGATCACATCCAGCGAGGAAAGCCGCAGCCGCGCCAGTTCCGGCACATGTTTCAGAATCTGCATCACCAGACGGCCCAGCGTAACCCGCCCCGGCAGATCGCCGCCATAGGATGTAATGTCCACACCGGTCAGCACCACTTCGCGATAGCCATTGGCGGCAAGACGGCGCACCTGATCAACCACTTCGCCCGCCGGCACGGAACGTGAATTTCCCCGCCCAAACGGGATGATGCAGAAAGTGCAGCGGTGATCACAGCCATTTTGAATTTGCACAAAGGCGCGCGCGCGGCCTTCCAATCCTTCGATCAGATGGGGGGCGGTTTCACGAACGGACATAATGTCATTGACGCGCACCCGTTCGCTGTCGTCCGCCCCAAAATCATTGCGCCTGCCCTGCGCGGCGTAACTCGCGGCGTCCAGCTTTTCCATATTGCCCAGCACCAGATCAACCTCTGGCATATCGGCAAAGCGTTGCGGTTCAATTTGCGCAGCGCAGCCGGTAACAATGATACGCGCCTGCGGCTGCTCACGGCGCGCCTTGCGCACGGCCTGCCGGGCCTGTCTTGTGGCCTCTGCGGTCACGGCGCAGCTATTGATGATGATGGCGTTCTCAAGCCCCGCGTCACGCGCGCGATTGCGCATCACTTCGGCTTCATACTGATTGAGGCGGCAGCCGAAATTTATGACCTGCGCTTCACTCATGGCGCAGCCAGCAATTCAGGCGCCAGCGTACCGCGATAGCTAAGTGCGGCGGGCCCGGTCATGGTGATGTGATCATCGGCTTCGCGCCAGTCTATATCGAGAAAGCCGCCATCCAGTTCCACACGCGCTTTGCGGTCCGCCAGATTTTTGCCCTTGCGCGCCGCAGCCGCCACCACGGCACAGGCCGCCGTGCCACAGGCCTGGGTCACGCCGACGCCGCGTTCCCACACCCGCAGGCGAATATCACTGCGGCTGCGAATTTGCGCAAAGCCCACATTGGTGCGTTCGGGAAACAGCAGATGGTTTTCCACCAAAGGCCCGATACGTGCGGGATCATGCGCGCTGATATCCGGCACGAAGAAAATACAATGCGGATTGCCCATATTCACCGCACTGGGAAAGGCCAGCACCGGACTGTCGATCGGCCCGATCTTGAGGTCGATGCCGCGCGTGTCCATACGTTCTTCCAGCGGAATATCCTGCCATTCGAACTTCGGCGCGCCCATATCCACCGCGATCAGGCCGCCCGCCGCCGCCCGGCACTGCAACAGCCCGGCATTGGTCTGGATCAGGCATTGCGGCTTGCCGCTTTCTTCCATCATCAGCCGCGCGACACAACGATTGGCGTTGCCACAGGCGTCCACCTCGCTGCCATCGGCATTATAGATGCCCATAAATATGTCCGCGCGCGGATCGCCAGGCGCCGCCATCGTGATCAGCATGTCGCCGCCCACGCCGCGATGCCGGTCCGCGATGCGCCGCACCAGCGCCGGGTCCAGCGCAAATTGCTGCCGCCGCAGGTCAATGATGACAAAATCATTGCCCAGCCCATGCATCTTGATGAAGGAAATGTCGCTCATGGCCGCTATATAGGGCTTATGACCGCGGTAAATCCAGCCAGATCGAACTAAACACACTTAGGACTGGACCCTTTTTGAGGATTCAGTAATATGTGCGTATTAATGTGGTGGACAGAGATCAAGACCGCCAGTCCCCGTCCACGTGGGTACCCCTCACGTGGATACCCATCGTGAATGCCTGTCAAAGAGGACACACCATGAAACGCTTCATACATTTTGACGAGCTGGCCCGTGACAGCCGTTTTATCCGGCAGAACAGCGCCGCCAACAATCTGATGGCGATGTTGCCCGACGATGTTAACACTGTCGTTGACGTGTTCGAGAAATTTGATCCGCTGATTGAAGCCGCGACCCGGGGCACGGCGGCGGAACCCCTGTATGATGAATATGGCCCGGCCTATCAGCTTGTGGTTCTGAACGAGCCGATCCGCGCCGATGACCCGAAATTGATGGAACGGCTGCGCCTTCGTCTGCATGGTATTCTGGTCGGTGAATTGCAGGCGCTGGAAGGGGCCGCGCGTTCACTATGGGATTTTCCCGAAGCGCCCTGGGAATTTAAGATGAATATGGCCCGCCAGGCCTGGGACGAAGCCCGCCATGTGCAGATTCAGGAAAAACTGCTGAGCCATGTCGGCGGCGAAATCGGCCAATATCCCGAAAGCACCTTCCTGTTCGAAGCGGCCTGTTCGGAAGACCCGGCAATGCGGGTGGCTGGCGTCAATCGCGGCCTGGAAGGGCTGGCCTGTGACGTGTTCCGCGACATGATCCGCTATGGCGAGGCGGCGGGCGATGACATCATGAAACAGGCGATGGATTTCGTGCTGGCTGATGAAATCACCCATGTGCGCTTCGGCAGCGAATGGGTGAAGGAATTCACCAAAAACGATCCCGAATATCTGAAACGCACCCAGGATTTCCGCCGTGAGGTGGACAGGCGTTTCAGCTTTGGCGGCGCACGCAGTTCACGTTCGGATGCGGCCATCCGCATCGCTGAACAGGATCGCCTCGATGCCGGCTTCACCCAGGCCGAAATCGACGAGATCGCAACGCTCAGCGCGGGCGGCCCCAGCAAGGACACGCTGAACAAGGCGGTGGCCATCCTGAGAGAGCGCCATGCCGCCCGCAAGGCGCAGGCCGCATCCAGCCAGAACGCAGCGGAATAGGGGGCATCAAAATGGCTGAAATTCGCTTGTATCCGGGCTCCGGCCAGGATGAACGCACAGGCTTTGCGCCCTATTCCGCGTTCGACATTCCGGCTGATCTGCGCCAATTGCATGGCCGCTATGATGTGGAAGCGGTGGCGCTCAGGGTGCGCAACTGGCGTTATGCCGAAGAATGGATCATGATGACCCTGGGCGGCTGGGTGGCGACGGTGCCGGAACTGCCGGTCAAGACGGGCCTCGGCAAGATCATCTGGGATGGCGCGGTGGCGGCGGACAGTCTGGGCAAACGCCTGCCGGAGCTGCGCTGCGGCACCAGGGTTGGCCAGCAGGGCTCCCTAGCCGGCAATCAGGGCTTTGCCAATTTCATTCAGGAACTTTCCGCGCCGGAACGCCCTGATCTGACGATCGAGAAACTGGCCGGGGTGTTTGATGTGCTCAAGCCGCATCTGGTCAAGGCATATCAGAAATTCAATTCCGAAACCGATCAGATCTGCGATGCGCCCACCATTGAACTGCTGGAAGATATTATCCGCAAAACCGGCAAACACATTGCCTGGGGCAACGCCATCCTGAACGAATTGTGCAAAACCGATGCGGACAAGCAACGCCGCGCGGCGCGCATTGCGCAATTGACCGCGCAGCTTGCCGCCTGCGGCGGCGTAACCGGCGAAGAAGCGGTGGTTTCGCATTAGCGCAATTCCTGTTCAGATTGAACTGGATGGGATATCTTTGTTGTCATTACCCGGACAGGCTGGGCAATGACACTTAGAGGGTCGGGAATATTTTCCAATGCCGGACGATCCGAATGCAAAACCGGCTTCAAGGATGAACGCCAACGATCTTTCCGCCTACTGGATGCCGTTTACGCCGAACCGGCAGTTCAAGCGCGCGCCGCGCCTGCTGGGCACTGCGTCCGGCATGTATTATTACACGTCAGAAGGGCGTCCCGTTCTGGACGCCACGGCGGGCCTGTGGTGTGTTAATGCCGGGCATTGCCGGCCTTCCATAGTCGCGGCCATTCAGACCCAGGCGGCAGAGCTGGATTATGCGCCGCCCTTCCAGTTCGCCCATCCCGGCGCGTTTACACTCGCCAGCCGGCTGGCCGCATTGGCGCCGGGCGATCTGGAACAGGTGTTTTTCTGCAATTCCGGCTCCGAGGCGGTGGATACCGCGCTTAAAATTGCCATCGCTTTTCACCGCCTGCGTGGCGAAGGCAGCCGCACCCGGCTGATCGGGCGCGAACGCGCCTATCATGGCGTTGGTTTTGGCGGTATTTCGGTTGGCGGCATGGTCAATAACCGCAAACATTTCGGGCCGATGCTGGCAGGTGTTGATCATCTGCCGCACACTTATTCGCGCGAGCATCAGCCCTTCGCCAATGGCCAGCCCGCCTGGGGCGCGCATCTGGCCGATGATCTGGAACGTCTGGTCAGCCTGCATGACGCCAGCACGATTGCCGCCGTCATTGTCGAGCCGATGGCGGGATCAACCGGGGTGCTGCCGCCGCCTGCCGGCTATTTGCAACGGCTGCGCCAGATCTGCGACCGGCACGGTATCCTGCTGATTTTCGATGAGGTCATCACCGGCTTTGGCCGTCTGGGCGCGGCGTTTGCGGCGGAGCGTTTCGGCGTGATCCCTGATTTGCTGTGTTTCGCCAAAGGGGTCAGCAATGCAGCGGCGCCGCTGGGGGGCGTGCTGGCGCGCGCGCCGGTTTATGACAGTTTCATGAAGGGGCCGGAACATGTGATCGAACTGATGCATGGCTATACCTATTCCGCGCATCCGATGGGGGTTGCGGCGGCTCATGCCGCACTTGATCTTTATGCAGACGAAGGTCTGTTTGCGCGCGCGCGCGCGCTGGAGCCGGTATGGGCGGACGCCATTCAGGGCCTGCGCGGGGCGCCCTTTGTCGAAGATATCCGGACCATTGGCCTGGCGGCGGGGATTGATCTGGCGCCCCATTCCGATGCGCCGGGCAAACGCGGCTTTGAGGCCATGCTGACAGCGTTTCATGAACATGACATGATGGTGCGGGTGTCGGGCGACACGATTGCCCTGTCGCCGCCGCTGATTATCAGCCCGGCCGAGATCGCCAGCATTGCGGAACGCTTCAGACGGGTGCTGCACACGCTTACATAGAAAGGATGCGCGATGCTGTTAGGCGTTCCAAAAGAAATCAAGGTGCATGAATATCGCGTCGGCATGACCCCGTCCAGCGTGCGCGAGCTGGTGCATCATGGCCATCAGGTTCTGGTTCAGGCAAATGCCGGGGCCGCTATCGGGCTGAGCGACGAAGCCTATCATGCCGCGGGTGCGCAAATCGTTGCGACAGCGGCGGATGTTTTCGCCCGCGCCGAAATGATTGTGAAGGTCAAGGAGCCGCAGGCCGCCGAATGCGCCATGTTGCGGGCGGGTCAAATTCTGTTCACCTATCTGCATCTGGCAGCCGATCCGGCGCAGGCCCATGCGCTGATCGCTTCCGGCTGCACGGCGATTGCCTATGAGACCGTGACGGACGCCAATGGCGGCCTGCCGCTGCTGGCCCCGATGAGCGAGGTGGCGGGCCGCATGGCCATTCAGGCCGGCGCGCATTGTCTGGAAATGGAACAGGGCGGGCGCGGGGCGCTGCTGGGCGGGGTGCCGGGGGTGCCGGCTGGAAAGGTGGTCATTATCGGCGGCGGCGTTGTCGGCACCAATGCCGCGCGCATGGCCATGGGGCTGGAAGCCGCCGTCACGGTGCTGGATAAAAGCCTGCATCGCCTGCAACAGCTGGATATGCAGTTCGGTCCGACCCTGAATACGATTTTCGCGACTGTCGATGCGCTGGAAAATTATATCATGACAGCCGATCTGGTGGTGGGCGCGGTGCTGGTGCCGGGTGCGGCGACGCCGCGTCTGGTGACCGGTAAAATGGTGCAAAGCATGCTGCGCGGTTCCGTGTTTGTCGATGTCTCCATTGATCAGGGCGGCATCTCGGAAACCTCACGGCCCACCACCCACGCCGCGCCGACCTATAAAGTGCATGATGTGGTGCATTATTGCGTGACCAATATGCCCGGCGCGGTAGCGCGGACCTCGACCTTTGCGCTGAACAACGCCACCCTCCCGTACATTCTGGCATTGGCGGATCACGGGGCCGTGGAGGCCCTGCGCCGCGACCCGCATCTGCGGGCGGGGCTGAATGTGCTGGGCGGCAGGCTGACCTATCAGGCTGTCGCAACGGCGCTTAATGCGCCCTATGTCCCGGCGGCGGAAATTCTGGGGTAACGCCGCCGCGCAGGCCCACAGGATTATTTCCGGGCTCACACATGCTTTGCTCACATTTCTCACAAAGCTGCTTCAGGCCGCATGACCGACACGCACGCCGGGGAAGTTCAGGATGCTGCGCGGCAAGGTCATGGCAGGCTTCGCGCGGGGTGCGCAGTTTACGTGTCAGGTATGGGCTGCATGGTATCATGGGATATCTCCAGCAAGCGGTTCCCCCCAAGTGTTGATTGTTGGCGCATATGGTTAAATTTCTGTTAAGCGGAGCGTCCAGCGGCATCCGATATTCCAGCATGGGCGCATTGCGCCCCGGGCGCTGCCGGGCCGTGCTAAACCCGCATTCCGCATGGGGTTGATATGACGGCGCGGATCGGCCATTTATGGAATTATACCGCTTTCCGGAAATATTGCGCCACAGGAGCAGCCTATGTTCATTCAGACGGAATCGACACCCAATCCCGCCACCCTGAAATTCATTCCGGGCTGTACGGTGCTGGAAGAAGGCGCGGCGGATTTTCCCAATGCGGCCTCAGCCGCGCCCTCGCCCCTGGCGTCGCGCCTGTTCGAGGTTCCCGAAGTCACCGGCGTCTATCTGGGGACGGATTTTATCACCGTCACCAAATCAAATGGCGAATGGCATCATCTCAAGCCGATGATCCTTGGCGCGATCATGGAGCATTTCACCTCCGGCCGTCCGGTCATGCTGGCCGAAGGCGCCCCGGCGGCCGGCGGGCATGACTGGGATGCGGAGGGCGAGGATGGCGAGATCATCGCCCAGATCATCGAATTACTGGACACCAGGGTGCGGCCCGCAGTGGCGCAGGATGGCGGCGATATCGTGTTCCGCAGCTTTTCCGAAGGCGTGGTCTATGTGCATTTGCAGGGCTCCTGCGCCGGATGCCCCAGCTCGACCCTGACCCTCAAAAACGGCATTGAGAACATGCTGAAGCACTATATTCCCGAGGTCGAAGAGGTGCGCCAGGTCAGTTAACCATAAATAAATCAATGAGTTAGGTTAATTTAGCCGGTTTGGGGTTGCTCTGCCCTTCCTGGCCGGGGTACACTGCCCTTCATAGTTTGTTAACGAATGGACGCCCCCCAAAGGCGTCTGTGAAGGGTGGGCATGCTGAGCATCAGACGCATCATTGCCGGAGCGGCAGGAACGATGGTTGGCCTGATGGGCGCTGGCGTCGCAATCGGCTATATCAACGCCATGCTGGCCACGGCGCCTGCGCTTGGCACACTCGCCAGACTGTCGGGAACGCCGCAGCTGGCGGCAGCGCAGACAGCGCCGCACTGGTGGGAAAGTCTGACACGCCAATCCGAACAATTGCTGGCCGAGGTCGAGACCGTGGCGCATGGCGGTATTCTGCGGGTCAGCCCAAGGGATCGCAAGCAATTGCAAAATCATTTCGCGGCGCTGGATTATGCCCTGC
>Ga0209851_1000050_pt1 | contig 47727 bp, 43 predicted proteins | sample GWRWT4_14Oct14_FD_187195 | JGI IMG/M metagenome (GOLD analysis project Ga0209851, IMG submission 187195) | Sand microcosm microbial communities from a hyporheic zone in Columbia River, Washington, USA - GW-RW T4_14-Oct-14 (SPAdes) (version 2) | ecosystem: Engineered > Artificial ecosystem > Sand... | reverse complement strand
GGCCACCGCCTGGCGATGGGAAATAGGCTCGCCGAAAGCGATGCGCTCGTTGGCGTACTGGGTCACGTGCTCCAGCAGGGCCTGGGCGGTGCCCACCGCCGCGGCGCAGGCGCCGAGACGCGAGAGGTCGATCAGGCGCTGGTAGTCGAAGGTCTTTTCGCCTTCACCCAGGCGGGCGGAGGCGTCGACACGCACGTTTTCCAGCTTCACCAACCCCAAGCCGAGGGCGTGCAGGCCCAAATAATCCTGCGCTTCGGTGGTCAAGCCTGTGGCTGTCTTCTCCACCAGGAAAGCCTGCGGGCCTTCGCCTTCCACTTCCGCGATGATCGCGAAATGCTCGGCGGTGGTGGCCAGGGGAACCATGCCCTTGACGCCGCTCAGGACAAAAGCCGCGCCGTCTTTGACGGCCTTGGTCTGCAGGGCATGCACGTCGGAAGTGGCGCGCGGCTCACAGATGGCGACCGTGGCCGGCGCGAAGAATTCACCGGCAAAGATGGGCAGATACTTCGCCTTCTGCGCCTCGGAACCCTGGTCGATCAATAGGTTAACGAAACCAAGCGGAGCCAGGATGTGCAGCGCCACGCCCATGTCGCCCTTGCCCAGGTCTTCGGCGATCAGGACATTGGATACCGGCGAACGGGGAGACCCAGCGCCGCCGTGCTCTTCCGGAACCGGCAGCAGGGTAATGCCCAGGTCGTGAGCCTGCTGCAGCAGGTCGACCGACATATTGCTGGATTCGTCGATCTGGCGGGTCTGGGGCTTGATCACGGTCTCGGCGAAACGCTGCATGGTTTCGCGGGTGATGCGCTGTTCGTCATTCAGGGTCAGGTCGAACAGGAGCGCTGGTTGGGCGCCGGCTTGGGTCATGGGTCGATCCTCTTTGATCATGAAAGGCTGGCCAGGAACGGGGAGCGGATAATTAAACGTTTAATTCTCCCCAATGCAGCCCTGAAAGGCAATCAAGGCCTTTTCCGGCGTGGTTGATGAGGCCTTGCTCGCCATGGGTATGCGCCTTGCCCGACGCCAAGAGATTCATGGTGGAGCAGAAAAAGAAACGCTGAAGTATTCAGCGTTTCCCGCGGCGCAGGGATGCGCCCACAGAATCAGTGGCTGCAAGCCACTGATTTTGTGAGCCATCGGAAAATCACACTTTTCCGATGGCGGGCGCTGAAAAATCCAGGATGGATTGATTCAGCGCTTCCTAAAGTCTAGCCCGACTGTAATGACGCTTTATGGGTGCTGCTGAGCCCTCGCCGAGCGCAACCGAATCTGCGCCAATATTGCGGCGCCGCGGAGGATGGCCACGCGGCTGACCTGTGGATCTTCGGGCGGCTGGTGCGGGAGGTCTCATTCGTCATGTAATGACCGGAATCAGAAAAATGGTCGTGGCGTTCGACTTTCTATTGTAGAACATGCAGTTAATTCAGATTCAAGTGCCGGATTTGATGTTTGAAAAGCAGCATGAATATCTCTGTTCAGCTACAGGACGGGAGCTTGCTTTTTTATGGTTAAGGATTTTTTAAGGATATTGGGCGTCAATCTGCATTGAAAGAAAAAGGCTGGCCCCTGATTGATTTGAGCATTGGGAATTAGCGGGAGGATCTTGATTATGAAAAAGCGCAGGATGGGATCCAGAATCCACCGACTTGGCTTGTTGCTATTGGGCATCACCGCGGGGGCGCAGGCTTTCGAGCCGTTGCCGGAAAAACCCAGTGAACCGGCCACAAACCCAACTACACCGGCCAAGGTGGCCCTGGGCAAGGCGCTGTATTTCGATCCGCGCCTGAGCATGGACGGCTCGGTGTCCTGCAACTCCTGCCACAACGTGATGGGGGGCGGCGAAGATGGCCGACCATTCTCCATGGGGGTGCGTGGGCAATTGGGCGGCCGCTCATCGCCCACGGTTTGGAATGCTGCATTCCTGTCGGTGCAGTTCTGGGATGGACGCGCGCCCAGCCTGGAGGAACAGGCCAAGGGACCGATGATCAACCCCGTTGAGATGGGTAATCCCGATCATGCCGCGGTGGTCAAGCGCCTGCAAGGAATCGAGGGATACAATCCCTTGTTCAAGCAAGCCTTCAACGCGCCGGAGATCACCATCGACCGGGTCGCGCAGGCCATTGCCGCCTACGAGCGGACCTTGATCACCCCAGACAGCTCCCTGGATCGTTATCTGAAGGGGGACAAGAAAGCGCTGAACGAGAGCCAGGTGCGTGGCATGCAGGCGTTCCAGGATGTCGGTTGCGTGGCCTGCCACAGCGGGGCGGCTTTCGCAGGTCCGGCCTTGCCCGAAGGGCAGGGGTTTTACCAGAAGTTCCCGACCTTTCCCGGCAGTGCCTATGACGCCAAATATCGTCTGACGGAAGATACGGGCCGCTTTCAGGCGACCCATCAGGAAGCCGATCGCCACATGTTTCGGGTGCCGACGCTGCGCAATGTCGCCTTGACCGCGCCCTATTTCCACAATGGCGCCGTATCGACACTGGAGGAGGCGGTGCGCGTCATGGCGAAGGCCCAGCTGAACAAAGAGCTGGACGATGGGCAAGTGCGCGATCTGACAGCCTTCCTCGGCGCCCTGACCGGAACCTTTCCCAGCCAGGAAATGCCCCAGCTGCCGCCGACTCCAGGCCGAACCGCATTTGCGCCGTGAGTGCTGAGTGCTGAGTGTTGGTTGGGCGGGTGCTGCGTGCCACCAGGCCAGCGCAGCCCCCAGGGCATCGTTGGCTGAAAGCAAGCGTACCGCTCGGCTAGCTTGGCTTGTGTCGGCCCACGCGAGGTTTTATTGCGGTGGGCGATATCGAGATGAGCGGGCAGAGCGGCGCATCGGGTATTCTGCGAGAGGCCTATGTTTTGGGGCGCTGATCCGGCAGATCGACCGGCGTTCCGGCAATCAGTTTACGTCCCGTGAACATGGCCGAAATAAGGCTCCCGCCTTCGCGCAGCTCGGTCACCACGACCGCCGCGATGTGCAGGATCGCCGTCAGGATCAGCAGGTAAAAACCGTATAGATGCACAGTGGCGAACGGCGCGCGCATGGCGCGCATGCTGTCATATGCAGCCTTGTCATAAAGCTGCGGTGCATAAGGCACCAGCGTCGAGGGATCGACGCCAGGTGCTGCGATCAATCGCGCCACCCAGGGTCCGAGGGGCGGATAGTAGATGTCCGTACCCGCCAGCACCAGACCGGTGACCGCCTGGGTCGTCATCAGGACGAACAGTGCGGCCACGCTGATCCGTCCCAATGGATTGTGACCCAGATACTGCTCGGGACTGCCCGCCACGAACGAGGCCACATAGCTGCGCAGTGCCCGCAGAAAGCCAGGGCCGCCCGGAATTATCCGGCTCCAGCGCGCGTAGCGATTGCCGACGAACGCCCATACGATGCGCCAACAGAAATTGAGGACAAAGACGTAGCCGACCCAGACGTGTAGCGTTTTCAGGGTGATCTTGCCTTCATTCGAGATTCCGAGCGCACCGTCGTTCAGAATCACCAGTCCAACGGCGGCAAGCGTCATGACGCACAGCGCATTGATCCAGTGGAACCATCGTGTCGGCGCGTCCCACACTTGATACGATTTCACTTCAGACATCGCCAGCTCCTGATCAATTGCCATCAATCACTCAAACAGTTTAACGCCTGAGGGCATGCAGAACAGAGAAAGCCGACACGGATTTCCCGGCCGGCTCTTCTCCATTCCGTGGCGTGGATCTCAGTCAACGCCGATGATCACATTGTGCACCTTGATGAGGTGGGCCATCCCTGGCCCGCACGGGTTCCATTCCTGTGAGCAGACCCTCAGCCCGTCGCCGGGGTAGCGTGGCGCAGTTCGGGAATGTCGCTCAGGGCGTTCTCCTTGCGCACGATTTCCAGTTCCGCCGGCGAGGCTAGCTTGGCGTCCCACTCCAGCAGCAGCGGCGTGATGACACGGCGCCACAGCGGGGGGCAGAGTGCTGCCAGGAAAGTGCCGGCGTAGCCATGGGGCATCTCGGGGGCCTCAGGGTAGGGCTTGAGCACCCAGAACGGCAGGTCGCCCTGTTCATGGTGGGCCGAATGCCGGGTCAGGGAGTAGAGCACGAAGCTCGACATGCGCTTGTTGGTGTTCCAGGAGTGACGCGGCTGGACCGGCTCGCCGGGCACCCGCACCAGACCGAAATGCTCCATGTAGTTGGCTACTTCCAGGGTGAGCTTGCCGACCAGGGCGGTGACCAGGAACACCCCGACCCCGAGCCAGCCAGCGGCGGCGAAGAAGACGCCGGCCAGGACCAACACCATGGCGTAGCCCCGCAACATCGCGTTTTCGATCGATAGCACCGGCTTGCCGATCTTGCGCAGCCGGCTCAGCTCGAACCGCCAGGCGGCGGTATGCTCGTGCCAGATGGCGCCGGGGAACCACAGCCAGATGTTGGTGTCCTTGCGGCGGGCCGTGGCCGGGTCGCCAATGGTGGCCACATGGGCGTGGTGGTTATAGACATGCTCGACGGCGAAGTCCGGATTGGCACTGAAGGCCAGCATCCAGCGGCCGAGGATCATGTCGAGCCGGCTCCAGGTGCGATGGGTCAGTTCGTGACCCACGTTGGTCCCGGCGGCGGCGATGAGCACGCCCACCACGAGCACGGTGCCCGCAATGCTCAGGATGCCGGTGTTTTCGCGGGCGGCGAACACATCGAAGCCCGTTACGGTCTGGATCGCCGTCCCGATGCCGAGGAAATCCCCCGTACCGAGCATCCAGGCCTGCGCCAGACTGGCGATGGCGAGCAAGGGCAGGATCAGATAGAGCAGGAAATTGAGGATGCCCGGATGGGCATATTCGGGCTCATCCAGGTAGTCGCCCATGAAATGATCACCCAGGAACAGGAAGGCGCCCGCAATGCCTCCGGTGATCAGGATCCACGGGCCGCCCGCGAAGATGCTGACGATCACCGCCAGCAGGGTGAAATGCATGAGTGTGAATCGCAAGTATTTGGTCATGGTGGTTACGCTCCAAGCACACGAAAGAACCTCGGCATTGCCGGATCATCATCCCGCCGCCTTTGTAAACGGCTTGGGGATAGTGTGAGGGAGGCGCGACAGATCGTTATTGATATATGTCATAACTATTATAAGCAGAGGTCGGCATCCGAGTGGATGCTGGATGGCGCGCTATGCCTGCCGCCGATTCCACATAGGCGGTATTGGCGTGGTGAGATGCTGAACATGCTGCGAGGGGGGCAAGACGTGAGCCAAGGCTGGCCGCTCAATGGCGGCCAGCCTCATGGCTGCAAGCCTTGACGTGCACAACGCCTGGATTCAGGACATTCCCTGGCCGTGTGGCCGGGGCGCAACGACTACAGGCCTGCGGCCTTCAAGCGCTGAGCGTGTTCAATCATCAACTGGACGGGGTCGACACTTCCAAAGCCGTGCAGCCCGAGAATCTGGTTGATTTCATCCAGATGGTTGATGGGGTAGTCATCCCGGATGACTTGTCCCAGATGACTGCTGCAACGGCCCACGAGACCATCATTCGGTTCCGAGAAAGCCAGCCCCGTCAGCCACATGAGAGAATCGGAAGGATCAATGCCGGTCGTCCAGTGGCGCACGCCGCCCCAAGAATAGTAGCGGACGCCGTTCACCGCGTGATCACCCTCGCCACAACCAACCGGCGCGCCCTGCGGGAAACGCTGGCTGAACGTGGCAGCCCCTTGGCGCGATAGGGAGTTCATGGCGCCGCGGCCGCTTTGGGGAAGTCCACCGCCCGAGGCGAAGTCGATCAAGTGGCCTAGGCCCGTTACGAGTCCGAAGACGGCGCGTTGGCGCAAGGTGTCTTCCCCCGTTATTTTCTGGACGAAATCGGCCATTTCCGAGCCCTTGTTCGAGCCGCCGATGGAGGTGACCGATGCAACCCACTCCGGATGCAGGGCGGCCGCGTAGCGGATCGTGGGGCCGCCGTGGCTGTGCCCCATCAGGTTGACCCGGTCAGCGCCGCTGCTGCGTCGTATGGCTTCGATCTGCGCGATGAGTTGATCGCCGCGCACCTCGGTGGAATTCGCCGCCGATACCTGCGCGACATAGACCTCCGCGCCCGCCGCACGCAGTGCCTTGGGAATGCCGAACCAATAGTTCACAAAGCCAAACAGTTTGTCGAAGCCGGCGAATCCATGCACCAGAACAATCGGGTAGCGGGTATGCGCGCTGTCATCAGGGGGCGCTGCCGCATGCAGCGGTGTGTTGCCGATGACCAGGCAGAACAAGCTGGTGATCCAGGCCGTTTTTAACGGTTTTTTCAAGCGGCTGATCGAATTCATCTGAAACGTCCCCATCCTTAGGGTTTATATAGTTACCGGCAAGCCTTGGCCAAGATCCATGCGTGAAAAGCGAGTGGTTCATGGGCGCTCATTTTAGAAACTATCCGGAATCTGGATCTGAATCCAGTCGGCGGCGATTTGCACCGGGAAGGTGGCGATCGGGCTGTAGGCGGGCGGGGCGAGCACGGCGCCGGTGGCCAGGTCGAAGGCGGCGCCGTGGCGGGGGCAGATGACGCGGCAACCGATGCGCGGTCCGCCGGTGAGGCGACCCCCGTCGTGGGTGCAGACATCCTCGATGGCATAGAGTGCGCCGTCGACCCGGAACACGGCGATGCGGATGCCGTCGATCTCCTTGCTGACATACGCCCCTTCCGCCAGGTCAGCAGCGGGCGCCACATCCTGCCAGTCGCTCATGGCGCGGGCTCCGGTGCCGATGGCGCGGGCGATGCGGCAGCGTGGCGACCCGGCTGCCATAGGACATCCCCGGCGCCGACATGGCGATTCACGGCGCGCGCCAGCACAAACAACAGATCCGACAGGCGGTTGAGATAACGCAAGGTCTCCGGGTTGACCGGCTCGCTGCGCGCCAAGGTGAAGGCGCGCCGTTCCGCCCGCCGGCACACCGTGCGGGCCAGATGCGCCCAGGCCGCGCCGGGCGCACCACCGGGCAGAATGAATTCCTTCAGCGGCGCAAGGTCCGCATTCAACTGATCCAGCCAGCTTTCCAGGGCGCTCACCTGTTCCGCGCGGATACTCTCCCGGCCGGGGATGCACAGCTCGCCGCCCACATCGAACAGGGCATGCTGGATTTCATCCAGCGGGCGATCCCATTCGGCGGGCAGACCGGCCGTGCGCAGCAGGCCGATGAGGGCGTTGAGTTCATCGACGGTGCCGAAGGCTTCGACCCGCGCATGGTCCTTGGGCACGCGCGTGCCATCCCCCAGTCCCGTGGTGCCGGCGTCGCCGGTGCGGGTGTAGATCTTCGACAAGCGGTGTCCCATCTCATCCCTCCATCAATTGATAGTGAACAGCCAGTTCCAGCGCCTCGATGGGTCGTGGCCAGCCGGTGGGTCCCAGGGGCGGAACCCGGCTCAGGGTTTCCTGGGCATCGCGGTCGAGCACGAGGTAGCCTGAGCTGGCCAGCACCCGGACATTGATTACTCGGCCTTCCGAGGTTACATCGTAGCCCAGCCGCACCGCCCCTTCCCAGCCATGGCGGCGGGCCAGCGGGGGATAGCTGAAGTGGCGGTTGAAATCCCGGTGGATGCGGCTCTGGATGTCGTTGCGAGCGGCATTCAGGGCATCCATCGTCGGCGCGGACCCCGCACCCGGTTGCGTTGACCCGTCCGGGGACGGAGTGGGCGGCGTGGTCGCGGCGGATGGAGCTGACTCGGCCGCGAGGGCGGCGGTTGCGATTGCATCGGCCGCCTGCGCACTGGGGCGGGGCCCGGATCCACGGGCTGCGGGGGGCGATGTCGCGCCTTTTGCTGCCAGGGTGGGGCGTGCCGCTGGTGTTCTTGCGGGACGCTTGCGATCCGTCGGCAATTCGCGTGGCGCGGGGGCGGGTTCAGTCGGCATTGGCGTCGCGGGGAGCCGCACCAGCATCAGGGCCGGAGGCGCCCCGGATGCGGCGGTCCGGGGCTGGTTGGACGAAGTGATCAGGATGCCCAATAGCAGGGCATGTCCCGCCAAGGCCGCGAGCAGGGCGCTCGCGACTGGGCTGGCACTGTGGCTGCGTGCCTTTGCGATCACGGCGTCCTGTACGCGAGAGTGAGATAGCCCGCCCGATCGGGCTGCACATAGGTGGCCGCGGTTTCGTAATCACGGTCCAGGACGTTCTCGATGCGCGCCAGCAATGCCCATTGCGGGGCCATCTGCCATTCGGCGCGCAGGTCGAGGCGACCATAGCCCGCCAGGGGCACTGTGTTGGCGGTGTCGTCATAGCGGCCATCCTGGGCCAGGAGCGTTGCACCCAGCCGATAGGCGCCGAGGGTCCGGTCCAGTTCCAGGCGGGAGGTCAAGTTGGCGCGGCGCGGCAGGTCGGCGCCGGTTGCACGGTTTTCGGTGTCCAGCGCGGTAAGGGCGGCGTAGCCACGCCAGTTGCCCACCCGATATTCCACGCTGCTTTCGGCGCCTTGGATGCGGGCGCGATCGATGTTGTTGACGGTGTTGTTGGCGGCATCGAACACGATCAGATCGTCGATGTCGTTGTGGAACACGCTGGCGCTCAGGGTGAAGGGGGCGAGGTCATAGCGCAGGCCGAGTTCGGCGTTGCGCGCGGTTTCGGGCTGCAGATCCGGATTGCCGGCGTAGAAGCCATCGTTGGGGTAATACAGGTCATTAAAAGTGGGTGCCTTGTAGGCTGTGCCATAACTGGCGGTCAGTCGTAGATCGTCGCGCAGTGCCACGCCCCAGGTGGCATTGCCGGTGCTCTCGCTGCCGAAGGCCTGATTGTCGTCGCGGCGCGCGCCGACAATCAGTTGATGGCGCCCCAGATCGATCTGGTCCTGAGCAAAGACGGCCCAGTTGTCGCGGGTGTCCTCGGTAAAGGCCGTGGTGCTGTCGACGGCGTCGCGCCAGCCGTCCAGCCCCAGGGTGAGCAGCTGCCGGCCGGGCAGGCTGAGGTCGTTCTGCCAGCTTGCGCTGCTGCGCCGCGTGTCGAAGGTGGAAAAATCGGCGCCGTCGATCAGGTTGTCGGCCTCATCGCGGCTTTCGCCTAGTGCGATCCGGCTGTACCAACCCGCGCTGATTTCGCCGCCCAGATGGGCGCTGAGCACTTGCTGGACAAAATCGGTGCGGTTGGGGAAGCCGTCATAGTCGGTGCGGCCTTGGGCGCGCAGCGCCTGGGCGCCGAGTTCGGCGCCGTTGGCCAGGCGGTGGTTCACGCCGAGGTTCACAGCGGTATTGCGATAGCGGTCATCATCGGGCTCGATCGGGCTGGGACCGAAGCTGCCAACCGCGCCGTCCCGCTGGACATCGTAGCCATCGCTGGTGAGGCCCGATACCGTGAGGTAATAGCGGGTATCGCCCACCTCTCCTCTCGTTGCGGCGCGCCCGCTCCAGGTGCCAAAGCCGCCGCCCGTGGCGCTGGCCTGCCAGCCGCTGCCCGCGCCGGGGCGGGTGAAGATCTGAATGACGCCGCCGATCGCATCGGCGCCGTAGAGGCTGGCGCGGGGGCCACGCACGATCTCGATGCGCTCGATCTGGTCGGTGGGGATCAGTTCCAGTGCGGCCGTGCCGGTGGTAGCCGAGCCGACCCGGACGCCGTCGATCAACACCAGCGTCTGGCCGGGGTTGGTGCCGCGCAGGCTGAGGCTGGTGAATTTGCCGAAGCTGCCGGTGCTGGAGACGTCCACGCCGGGCTGGCCGGCAAGCAGTTCGGGCAAGCCACTGGGACCCAACCGCTCGATGTCGGCGCGGGTCAGGACGGTGACCGAGGCGAGGGTGTCATCGACGCTTTCAGCAGTGCGGGTGGCGGTCACGATGACCGTATCGTCGGCATCCACGGCCTGCGCCTGGGTGGCGGCAAGTGGCAGCAGCAGCCCACAGGCCAGCAGTGAACGGTGACGCAAAAGGGGGGTATCCATGAATTCTTCCTGCCCGATGGTTGTTTTCAGTGTGCATGGACGCAGGCTGCGGGATGGCAGGCGGTCGTGGCACCGAAAGCAAGCGCACAGGAAGGAGAACGGTCGGCGCTGCCCGGCTGTGTCGCCCGCCGCAACACGCATCTGGACCTTGTCCGCACAGGCCGGTCTCCGGGCTGATGAGGGGCCGGATTGAAACTCCGGCCGGCGCGGTCCGCCTTCCCATGCACAGGCACAGTGGCGTGGGGACCGCGCGCAACTCAAACACCGTTGCGGGGGCAGCGTTGGAATGGGTCTGGCGACCGCACCAACTTCCCGTTTCACCCGGACGACAGGACGCCGCCCGGACACCTGTGGGATTTCAGGTTTGCCCACCATAAGGGGCGGACTTGGGGGTGTCAATCCGCGACGGGGCGGGGCGGTGGATCAATGCGTTCCAGATACAGCAACAGGGTGCGCTGGCGGGAGGAATCGTTGTCGTCGCTGACCAGCAGCAGGCCGCGTGCTCCAATCCGCGTCATGCCTTCGAAGTTGTCCAGCAGCCAGCCGTCCTGCAGGCGAAACAGGGCCAGATTGTCGGGGCGGAGAGTGAAACCGTCGGTTTCCGGTAGGGTAAAGCGGCGCAATGCGATTTCCAGGCGGCCCCCGTCGTAGCAGCGTTCCAGCGCCAGCAGTTCATCGCCTTCCCAGGCGTTCAGGGCCACGAGGGCGCAACGGGGTCCCGTGTGCAGCAGATAGGGATGCCGCCGTCCGTCCAGGCTGAACAGCGGTGTGTGACCGGCCGGCATGGCGCCGGGAGGCGGTAATTCCGGGCCGCTGAGCAGGCCCCGGCGCGGATGCCAGGCCAGGGCTTCCAGCGCTGCGTTGGAATTGGCGTAGCTTGCGGGGTCGGCAAACGGCGCGGGCAAGGGCGCGTCCGCCTGCCAGCGGCCTTGGGTATCGATGCGGGTGATGCGCGGCGCGCGCTCGAAGGAGACGAAGAGGGCCGGATTGCCATCGGGGCCCGGGGCGAAGGTGAGCCCCTCGGAATCGCGCCATTTGCCCCGCAAGGGTCGTCCGGTGGCGTCGGTGAGGGGGTGACTGTCCAGCAGCCGCACATCGGTCAGTTGGCCATTGGTGAAGACGGGTTGCATACGAAACAACCAGCCGAAGTCCGAGACGGCATAGAGCACCTGCTCGGATTCGGACCAAGCCAGATCGGACAGGCCACGCAGACTGACACCGTCCGGCATTGCGCGTGGGAGCCAGAGCGCGCCGCCGAGCCGCACACCCTGATAAACGCTTCCGGTGGGGTGCAGCGGGGAGAGTTCGATGGGCTGGGGCTGTGACGGCGGCGCCAGCCCCAGCCAACTCCGGGCTGGCAGGGGTCCAGCCAACAGGGCGACGCATAACAGGGCTATTGAGATTGCCTGTCGTCGGGCCATCCGCGTGGCGTCCTGAGTCGCTTGGAGTCGGGCTCAGCCCGCTGACGGTGCCTTGAAGCGGGCGAGCTCGGGATCGTCGATGGGCTGTTGCGGTAATCCGATGACCCGGGCCAGGGTGTCGAGGTCGGTCATGCCACGTTGCAGGCGCACCTTGCCGGTGGCATCCCGATACAGTATCGCTGGCGTGCCGGATACACCCAGCCGATCCATCATCTTGCGGTTCTGAGTCAATGACTTGCGGGTTTCATCCTGAATCTGGGCGGCCGGGGCGATGCCGCCCTCGCGGAAGCGGGTTTCGTTGTCCGCCAACGCCTTGGCGGGCTCCTTGGCTTGCAGAATGGCGGCGGCCTTGCCGGTACTGCTGGCCTTGATGACGTCCACCATCAGGTGACGCACCTGCAGGCCGGCATCGTGATAATGACGGGTCACGCGCGACAACAGATGGCAATAGCCGCAGTTCGCATCGGTGAAGCTGTAGATGATCCGCGTCGGTTTGGCGGCGCCTTCGGCGACCCAGCGGGCCGACTCCAGTTGCTGCCACAGGGTTTCCAGTTCGGGACCCAGCACGTGGTCCTCGACATGGGCCTGGGTGAGATCCTGTCCTGCTTCATCCAAGATATTGCCGATGAAGAGGTAGCGGCCATCGGCAGAGACATAGACCACATCCGCGCGCCCGCTTTCGCGCGCCCGCATCACATAACCGGTCATCTGGCCGGGGGCCTCGAAACTGCCTTCCACTTTCAGTCCCATCGCCAGCAGGCGGGCAAGTGCCGGTGGCGGCGCCTCAGCGGCCGGGACAGCGGGGCTGGCCAGGATCAGCGTGAGCGCGACACCGATGCATAAGGGCCACAGGCGGATGCGCTCGCTTGCCGGGGGCTTTGGCATTCCGCCAGAATGGGCAGGCCCAAACGGGCGGTGAAGGCGGGTGAAGGATTTATGCACCGTGTTTTTCCCTTGGGCGTGAGAGGCAAGCGGATCGTCCGTGCGGTTAGGCACGGTTTGAGTGTTGTGGTTCTGGGATACCTGATCCTGGGCTTGGTGGCCTGTTCGGGCGAACCCGAACCTGCCGCACCCGCCATTCCAGCAGACCGGGCGCCGGGGCGCTGGGACTTGAGCGCCATTTACCCCGATGAGTCGTCCTATCAGGCGGATCTGGCCCGTTTGGGTGAAGATCAGCGGGCGTTCGTCGCGCAATGTCCCGGCCAGTTGAACGCCGGCCGCACCCTGGCTGCCTGTCTCCAGCGCTTTTCGACCTTGATGCAGCGGGTATCGCAACTGGCCGGTTACGCCCAGCTTCGCTATGACGAGGATACCACCAACGCCCCGGCGCTCGCCCGCAAGCAGCAGGCCGAGGCACGCCAGGCCGAGGTGCAGGAAGCCGCCAGTTTCCTGGAACCGGAAATCCTGGCGCTGGGTCCGGACCGCATTGGCAAGCTCATGCGGGGCAACAAGACACTGGGCGGCGACTACCGGCATCTGCTGGAAGAGATCATGCGCCGAGCCGCGCACACCCTGTCGGCGCCCGAGGAGCGCTTGTTGGCCATGGGCGCGGTGGTGGGGGACACCCCGGCCAATCTCTACACCACGCTGACCAATGCAGAAATGCCCTGGCCCACGGTGAGCTTGCATGACGGCAGCAGCCTGCGTCTGGATCAGACAGGGTATCAAAAGGGGCGTCAGCTTCCCGAGCGGGCCGATCGCGAGCATGTGTTCCAGGCTTTCTGGAGCAGCTTTGCCGGTTACGAGCAGACCCTGGGGGTGGCGCTTTATGGCCAGTTGCAACGTGATCGCTTCCTGGCCCGGGCGCGGCGTTACGACAGCACCCTCGCGGCCAGCCTGGACCGGGATGGTATTCCCGTGGCGGTCTACGACACCCTGATCACCGAGGCCGAACGCGGGCTGCCCACCCTGCATCGCTATCTGCGCCTGCGGGCGAAGATGATGGCGCTGGAGCGCCTGGCGGCCCATGATCTCTATGCGCCGGTCACCCAGGAGGCAGGACCTCGTTTCACCCTGGGGCAGGCGGAGCAGCAGGTGGTGGCCGCCCTGGCGCCCTTAGGGTCGGACTATACGCATACCCTGGCGCGCGGCTTTGGATCGGACTGGATGGACGCCGAGCCGCGTCCGGGCAAGCGTTCCGGCGCCTATATGCTGGGATCGATCCATGCCGTGCACCCCTTCGTGCTGATGTCTTTCAGCGGCGATTTTGATTCGGTCTCGACCCTGGCGCACGAATGGGGTCATGCGCTGCATTCCCATCTGGCCAATACCCACCAGCCGTTTCTGAATGCCCAATACGCCACGTTTCTGGCGGAGGTGGCCTCCACCTTCAACGAGCGGCTCTTGATGGAGCATCTGATCGATGGCGCGACGAATGATGCGCAACGCCTGTTCTATCTGAACGAGGCGCTGGAAAGCCTGCGCGGCACCTTTTTCCGCCAGGCGATGTTCGCGGCCTTCGAGCGTGACATCCATGCCCGCCTGGCGGCCGGGGAAGCGCTCACCGGAGCGGACTTCAGCCGGCTCTATCTGGCCCAGGTGCGTCGTTATCTGGGGCAGGAGGCCGGGGTGGTGGACATCGATGCCCGCTATGGCATCGAATGGGCGTACATTCCGCACTTTTATTACAATTTTTACGTGTATCAGTATGCCACCTCGATCGCGGCGGCCAGCCTGCTGGTGGATGGCGTGAAGGGCGACGATCGCGGCGCCCGGGAGCGCTATCTGGCCTTACTGGCCGCCGGCGGATCGGACAATCCTTATCGCTTGTTGAAGGATGCCGGTGTCGACTTGGCGACGCCCGCGCCCTATCGTTCGCTGGTTCAACGCATGGACCGGCTGCTGGATGAAATGGAAAAGATTTTGGCGCGCCGGGGCGGCTGAAACGGGGCGGGGAACGCATGGAAGTCGAGTTCTACTTTGATATCGCCTGTCCGCAGGCCTATCTGGCTTATACCCAGATCGAAGGATTGGAAGCGCGTCATGGCGTACAGGTCGTTTTCAAGCCGGTTTCCCTGACGGGGCTCTATCGCATCTGGACGTCTCACGAGGAGGCGCCGCAATCGCGTCTAAGCCCTGCCCGACGGCGGATGGAACATCGGGATCTGATGCGGCAGGCTGAAGCGCTGCAGGTGTTTTTGAATGAGGCGGCCACGCTGGACCCGCCGAGCAGTGTCGATGCCATGCGGCTGATTGTCGGTGCGCCTGCGGACTTGCGCCCAACGCTGATTCGCAACCTCTTTCAGGTGTTGTGGGTGGATGGCGAGGATGTGGGCAATCGCGGCGTGCTGGAATGGATCGCCGAAGTCAGTGGGGTGGATCCGGCACTGATGGATCGATCCGAGGTCCGCAAGGAGCTGGATGCGGCAACCGAGGCGGCGGCGAATGCCGGGGTCTTCGGGGTTCCCAGTTTCCGGGTGGATGGACGGTTGTGGTGGGGGCTGGACCGCATGAGCTTCATGGAGCGAACCTTGGGTGGCGCCGCCGAAGCGCCTCCCGTGACACATCGGTCTGGCGGTCGGATCGAGTTTTTTCATGACTTCGCCAGCCCATTTTCCTACCTGGGGGCAACCCAGATCGAGGCGTTTGCAGCCCTTCATGGGGCCGAGCTGATCTGGCGGCCGATTTTGCTCGGGGGCTTGTTCAAGCGCATCCATACGCCGCTGGTTCCGCTCAGTGTCATGTCCCGCCCGCGGCGCGAATACATGGCCCGCGATCTCATGGACTGGGCCGAGACCTGGAACGTCCCATTCCAGTTCAATAGCGAATTCCCGCTCAATACCTTGCTGGCCTTGCGGGTGGCGCTCGCGGTTCCGGCGCTGACCTTGCCGCTGTATCGGGCGGCCTGGGCGGACAACCGTGATATTGGTCAGCCCGAGGTGATCGCTCAGGTGATTCGGGAGGCAGGAATGGCGCCTGAGCATGTGCTTGCCCTGGCCGGCAGGGACGAGATCAAGGATCGCTTGCGAGCCAACACCGAGGCGGCCGAAGCCATGGGGGCCTGCGGCGTGCCCACCCTCCGCGTCAATGACCGGCTGGTGTTCTGGGGGCAGGATCGTTTTGATATGGTGCACCGCGCACTTGAGGGCTGGATGCCCGCCATTGATGCCCAAGCCAGGATCTGACTGCCGCTGCCCGACTGACGGGGATTGGCGATGACCACCGCGTTTCTCGACCATCCCGTGTTTCTTCGGCACGACATGGGCAGCCATCATCCCGAGCGTCCCGCGAGGCTGGAGGCTATCCATCAGCTTTTGCGCGAGCGCGGCCTGTTGAGCCGGGTGCAGGCGCATGAGGCACCCCGCGTCGAGCGGGCCGCGCTGCTGAGGGTGCACCAAGCAGCCTACCTGGACCGGCTCGCTGCGCTGGCGCCCCGCGAGGGGTTCGCGTTCATCGATCCCGATACGGCCATGAATCCCTACACCCTGGAAGCGGCGGAGCGGGCGGCGGGGGCGGCGGTGCGGGCCACCGATCTGGTGCTGCGGGGCGAGTCGGACAACGCATTTTGCTGTGTGCGGCCACCGGGACATCATGCCGAGGCCGGCGCGGCAATGGGTTTTTGCTTCTACAACAACATCGCCTGCGCTGCTGCCCACGCCTTGGCGGCGCATGGACTGCGGAGGGTGGCGATTCTCGATTTTGATGTCCACCACGGCAATGGCACCGAGGACATCTTCCGCGACGATCCGCGGGTCCTGTTCTGTTCCAGTTTTCAGTACCCCTTTTATCCCAATACCCCCATCGACCATGGCCATCCCCGCATCGTCAGCGTGCCTTTGCCAGCGGGCACCCGGGGCATGGATTTTCGCGAGGCGGTGGGGTCCACTTGGTTTCCGGCACTGGAGCGTTTCGCCCCCGAGATGCTGTTCGTCTCCGCCGGTTTTGATGCGCACCAGGACGATCCGATGGCGGATCTCCTGCTCAATGAGCGCGATTACGCCTGGATCAGCGAGGAAATTGTTCGTTTTGCACGCACTCATTGTGCCGGGCGGCTGGTGTCCTCGCTGGAGGGGGGCTACCATCTGACCGCCTTGGCCCGCGCTGTCGCGGTGCATCTGGAATGCTTGCTGGCCGGTTGAGCCTCGCTTGGCCGCCTGCCTGATGGCGATCCACCTCGATGATTCTTGTCAAGGGTTGACTTGGGCTTATCGGTAGATCGACTGAAAGGTCTTGAATCGACTGTTGATGCGGTTTCTCAGCAATGCAGTACAACTGTTGTTGACACCGCTCCAAAGCTCCACCTATCATCTGCCCTACCTTGACGCTGACGTGTCAATGGCCGGGGTGGGCCAGCGAGTGTTTCAAGGGTAGGAATCCCGGTCTGGCGGTTCATGGCGTTGCCAAGCCCGGCTGTGGACCAAAGGTCTCAAACACCAAATTCTCAAGCAGGAGAACACAAAATGGTATCGAACATGAAGAAGACACTGGCCGGCTTGGCGCTGGCCGCTCTGCCCCTGATGGCTTCGGCCCAGATGGATCAAATGCAGGACAGCGCGCTGTCCAACGTCAGCGGCCAGTTGGGCATCATCGACCTGACCACCATCGGCTACGACGCCAACTTTGGCGTGTTGGGCGCCCCCTTGTTCGGTCTGCCCTTCACGGCTGGCGCCTCGATCATCGGTCTGCCCGGCTCCACCGGCCTGTCCGTGGTCGATTTCGAATGGACCAACTTCGGTCCGACCGTCGGCCCGTTCAGCCTGCTGAACATCGGCATCTTCGACGTCATTCCCGGCATCGGCCCTGACCTCATCAGCCTGCCGGAAGCCGTGTTCAAGACCGGCATCCTGGGTGGCATTCTGGGCGGCGTGGGCGCGGCCATCGGCACCACCTACATCCTCCAGAACGGCCTGAGCCTGCCTGTCCCTGTCGTCGGTTTCCGGACCGTGCAGGTAATCTGAAGATTCGCCCGCCTCGGGTGAATGCGGAAACGCTGAAAACCCCCGCATCATGCGGGGGTTTTTTTTGCCCAAAGGCAGTCATGAACTTCGTTTGCAAAAAAGGCATTGTGGAGCCATCCACCCGGCCCTTAGAATGCCGGGATGGGCAATTTGCGCCGATCGGCGGCGCAGCTTCAGCAACGCGCCAAGGAAGACATAATCATGGATGATCAGGTATCGGCGGGCGCGCGGTTTCGCACGGCCGTGGCTCGCGAGCAGCCCTTGCAGGTTGCGGGAGCCATCAATGCGTATGCGGCCCTGTTGGCTGAGCGCGCGGGCTTCAAGGCGCTCTATCTTTCCGGAGCAGGCGTGGCCAACGCCGCTTTCGGCCTGCCCGATCTGGGCATGACCAGCCTGAACGATGTCTGCGAGGAAGTGCGGCGCATCACCGGCGCCACCCGCCTGCCGCTGCTGGTGGACGCCGATACGGGTTGGGGACATGCTTTCACCATTGCCCGCACCACGCGTGAGCTGATCCGCGCCGGCGCCGGCGGCATGCATCTGGAAGACCAGGTCGCCGCCAAGCGCTGCGGCCATCGCCCCGGCAAGGCCCTGGTGTCGAGCGCGGAAATGGTCGATCGCATCAAGGCGGCGGTGGATGGCCGCACCGATTCCGATTTCGTCATCATGGCGCGTACCGACGCCCACGCCTCCGAGGGTGCGGAGGCGGCCATTGCGCGCGCCCGTGCCTACGTGGAGGCCGGCGCCGACATGATTTTCGCCGAGGCGCTGCACACGCTGGCCGAATACCGGGCATTCACCCAGGTGATTCAGGTGCCGGTGTTGGCCAACATCACCGAATTCGGCAAGACGCCGCTGTTCACTGTTGATGAATTGCGTGCGGCTGGGGTGGGTCTGGTGCTCTATCCCTTGTCCGCATTCCGCGCCATGAGCGCTGCGGCCCTGGAGGTCTATGCCGCCATTCGACAGCACGGCAGCCAGCAGACGGTGCTGCCGCGCATGCAGACCCGCGCGGATCTCTATGAGGTGCTCGGCTATCACGACTATGAGCGCAAGCTCGATACGCTGTTTGGTCAGGCGGCGGACTAGGGCTTTGCAGTTCCCCCGCGGCCTCAGCCCGTGGTGATGACTTCAAGAAGAACAGATAAGCAGGGATTTCATTTCAAGGAGTGCTTCATGGAAGAAAAGAAACAACTCGGCGGCGCCGGACTGCGCGGCCAGGTGGCGGGAGAAACCCGGCTGTGTACCGTCGGCAAGGAAGGCGCCGGCCTGACCTATTGCGGCTACGACGTGCGCGATCTGGCGGCCCAGGCCCGCTTCGAGGAAGTGGCCTACATGCTGTTGCACGGCGGGGAACTGCCAACGCGCAATGAACTGGCCGCCTATCAGGCCAAGCTCAAGGCGCTGCGCGGCTTGCCGCAGGCCTTGCGTGAGGTGCTCGAACGCATCCCGGCCAGCGCCCACCCCATGGACGTGATGCGCACCGGCTGCTCCATGCTCGGCAACCTGGAAACCGAGGCGGATTTCTCCCAACAGCATGATGTGGCCGATCGCTTGCTGGCGGCCTTTCCGTCCATCATCGCCTACTGGTGGCGTTACGCCCAGGATGGCGCGCGCATCGAGACCGAGACCGACGCCGATTCCATCGGCGCCCACTTCCTTGAGCTGCTGCATGGCCAGCGCCCCAGCGCGCTGCACGAGCAGGTGATGAACGTCTCGCTGATCCTGTATGCCGAGCATGAATTCAACGCCTCTACCTTTACCGCCCGGGTGTGCGCCTCGACGCTTTCCGACATGCATTCCTGCATCACCGGCGCCATCGGTTCGTTGCGTGGCCCATTGCACGGCGGCGCCAACGAAGCCGCCATGGCCATGCTGGAACGCTGGCAGACGCCCGATGAGGCCGAGCAGGCGATCCTGGGCATGCTGGCGCGCAAGGACAAGATCATGGGCTTCGGCCACGCCATCTACCGCACCTCCGATCCGCGCAACGAGGTCATCAAGGCCTGGTCGCGGCGGCTTGCCGACGAGGTGGACGATACCGTGCTGTATCCGGTGTCCGAGCGGGTGGACGAGGTGATGTGGCGAGAGAAGAAGCTGTTCCCCAATGCCGACTTCTACCACGCTTCGGCCTATCACTTCATGGGGATTCCCACGCCCCTGTTCACGCCGATCTTCGTGATGTCGCGTCTCACCGGCTGGGCGGCACACGTCATGGAGCAGCGCGCCAACAACCGCATCATCCGCCCCAGCGCCGATTACGTCGGGCCGCAACTGCGTTCCTACGTTCCCATCGCGCAGCGCGCCTGAACCCGGACATCTACCCCAGGCCGGCGGTGGGCAGGGACCCGTCGCCCGCGTGATTTTCCCTCATCTGCTGAAAAAAGGATTTTTTCATGGCTCACGACATCCGCTCCGCCAAGCGCCCCAAGCCGGACCCGATCCTGGTCGATATGGCCGACTATGTTCTCGACGCCAAGGTCGAGAAAAGCAAGGAAGCCATGCAGACGGCTCGCTACTGCCTGATGGACACCCTGGGCTGCGGCTTGCTGGCGCTGTCCTTCCCCGCCTGCACTAAGTTAATGGGACCACTGGTGCCGGGCGCGGTCATGCCGGGTGGGGCGCGGGTGCCGGGGACGTCCTATGAACTCGATCCGGTGCAGGCGGCCTTCAACATCGGCTGCATGATTCGCTGGCTGGACTACAACGACACTTGGCTGGCCGCCGAATGGGGTCATCCGTCTGACAATCTGGGCGGCATCCTGGCGCTTGCCGATTACCTGAGCCGGCGCAACATTGCCCAGGGCAAGGCGCCGCTGCTGATGCGCGATGTGCTCATCGCCATGATCAAGGCGCACGAGATCCAGGGCGTCACCGCCATCGACAACAGCTTCAACCGCGTGGGCCTGGATCACGTCATGCTGGTGCGCATCGCCACCACCGCCGTGGCCGCACAGATGCTGGGGCTGGAGCGCGAGGAAGTCATCAACGCCATCTCCCACGCCTGGATCGACGGCTCGGCCTTGCGCACCTATCGCCACGCGCCCAACACTGGTTCGCGCAAGAGCTGGGCGGCCGGCGATGCCACCGCCCGCGGCGTGCGGCTGGCCTTCATGGCTGCCACCGGCGAGATGGGCTATCCCTCCGCGCTCACCGCCAAGACCTGGGGCTTCCAGGATGTGTTGTTCAAGGGCAATCCGCTGAGCTACAGCCAGTCCTTTGGCAGCTATGTGATGGAAAACGTGCTGTTCAAGATCTCCTTCCCGGCTGAGTTCCATGCCCAGACGGCGGTGGAGGCAGCCATGCAGCTGCATCCGCAGGTGCGCGACAAGCTCGATCGCATCGAGCGCATCGTGATCCAGACTCAGGAAGCCGGGGTGCGCATCATCGACAAGACCGGTCCCTTGGACAATCCGGCCGATCGCGACCACTGCATCCAGTACATGGTGGCGGTGCCCATGATATTTGGCCGCCTGACCGCCGCCGATTACGACGACGCTGTGGCCAAGGACCCGCGGATCGACGCGCTGCGCAAGAAGATGGACGTGGTGGAGAACACCCAGTTCAGCAAGGATTACCTCGATCCGGAGAAGCGCTCGATCGGCAATGCGGTGCAGGTGTTCTTCAATGACGGCACCAAAACCGACAATGTGGTGGTGGAATATCCCATCGGCCATCGCCGTCGCCGCAAGGAAGGCATCCCGGTACTGGTGGAGAAATTCGAGCGCAATCTGGCCACCCGTTTGTCGGCCAAGCATGCCCAGCAGATCCAGGTCATCTGCGGCCCCCAGAAGACGCTGGAGCAAACGCCGGTGTCCGAGTTCATGGATCTGTTTGTGGTCTGAAAGGGTGAGATGCACCTGAAAAAGGCGGGAAGGTGACAAACGCCTTCCCGCCTTTTTGCTGCGAGGCTTGCGCGTGATATTCGCTCAGGGGGCGGTTCCACCCCCCCCGGCGCCACTGAAGGCGTTGTTGAAGAATCCCGCAATGCTGCCGGGAGATAGTGCCTGTCCGACGACGCCTGCCGCAGCCGACCCCGGGGTTGGAGCGGGGGGTGGCGTGGGACCTGGGTCCGGGGGCGGGCTCTCAGGCCCCTCGCTGCTGGTTCCGTTCGAAACCGCCAGCACAACGCCGACCAGGGCGCCGAGCACCAAGACACCCTTGGCGCCTGTGGAAAGCTGACTGAATTCCGTGTGCGACTGGTCGTTGAACACCATCTTCCCGCCGCGGTAAAACAGCGCGGGCGCGGTATCGAGTTCAAACCCTGTTTCTGCATAGGCAAACTCGTTGCCGGCATAAAAGCCTTGCTGACGTTGATCCTGGGCCCCGTCTCCCAGGACCCACTGATAGCCCACGCTGGCGACATGGCGACCGTTTTCCAGGCTGCGGTGGTTTTCCAGGGCAAAGTGCAGACGAGGCGCCGCATCCCTGCCACCGGTCATGTCAAAGGGAATCTCCAGGGCTGCCACCCAGCGCGGCTGGCCGTTGATGTCCATCAGGTCTTCCGCCTGGGCCAGCGGCGCCATGGCGAGTGCGGTCAGCCCCAGTCCCATGCCCCCCAGCACCAGCCAGCGATGGAGGTCTCGCCGATCTAGTGGCTGGGCCGTTGCCCGGGCGTGTCGAGTCGTTTTGAGTAGATACGTGCGCATGTATTCCATCCCCTGTGAGTTGCCGGGTCCGTGACCGTTGCCCCGGCCTGATGGCGGGGATCTGGTGTATTAGTCGGCTCGACAGGGGCGGGCTTGAATGCCGCGTGGGGATGCGCGCTCAGAACAGGTCTTGGGGGTCTACGTCGAGGGACCAACGCACCTGCCGGCTTCCTGGCAATGTGTCGAGTTGGGGCATCAGGCGATCCAGGTAGGTGTGTAGCGGGGCGGGCGAGGGGGCGATCAATAACAGCTGGGCACGATGGGCGCCGGCCCGGCGCGCCATGGGAGCGGGAACCGGGCCGAGAACCTGCAGTTCGGGGGGTGGCGCCAGCAGCGTGGGGAGCCGAACCAGGAAATCCATCGCCCGTTGAAGCTCGGGCGCTTGCGCGCGGAGCAGGGCCAGACGGGTAAAGGGGGGCCAATGCGCCTGTTGGCGTTCCGCCAGCAGGGTGCGGGCAAAGGCGGGATAGCCTTCGGTGAGCAGCTGGCGCAGCCAGGGGTGATCGGGGCGGTGGGTCTGGATCAAGGTGGTGCCCGCGCGCAGTTCCCGCCCCGCCCGACCGGCGACCTGCACCACCAGTTGGCCCGTGCGTTCGCTGGCGCGGAAATCGGGACTGTACAGTCCCTGATCCACGTCCAGAATGGCGACCAGGGCGAGATGGGGCAAATGATGGCCCTTGGCCAGCATCTGGGTGCCGATCAGCAGATTCACCTCGCCCCGAATGGCGGCGTCAAGCATGCGCTCCAGACTGCCTTGGCGACGGGTGCTGTCACGGTCGATACGCGCCACGCGGGCATGGGGGAAGTGAGCGCGCAGGGCCTCTTCCACGCGGACGGTGCCCATGCCCATGAAATCCAGCGCTGGATGGGCACAGTCGGGACATTGAGCGGGGCTGGTGCGACGGAATCCGCAGTGATGGCAAATCAACAGGTCGCGCTTGCCGGCTTCCCGATGCAGGGTCATGCGCGCATCGCAATGGGGGCAGCCGGCGATCCAGCCACAGGCGCGGCAGCGCAGCATCGGCGCGTATCCCCGGCGGTTCTGGAACAGCATCGCCTGGCCGCGCTGGGCCAGTTCCCGCTCGATGGCCTGCAGCAATGCGGGAGACAGGCCGTCGGGTGCGCCATGGGGACGCATGTCGATGAGTTGAATGCGGGGTTCCTGGGCGCTGCCGGCCCGCAGCGGCAGCCTGAGCAGGCGGTAGTCGCCCCGCTCCGTGCGGTGGAAGGATTCCAGGGAGGGGGTTGCCGAGCCCAGCACAATGGGTAGCGCGTGCTGGCGTGCGCGCCACAGGGCGAGATCGCGGGCGGAGTAGCGCAGGCCGTCATCCTGTTTGTAGGCCGCATCATGCTCCTCATCCACCACGATCAGGCCAAGCTCGGGTAGCGGTGTGAAGATGGCGGAACGGGTGCCGAGGACGATGCGTGCGCTGCCGTTGCGCGCCCCCAGCCAGCCGTTAAGGCGCTGACGCTCGGTCATTCCCGAGTGGAGCAGGGCCATGGACGCGCTGAAACGCGCCTGTAGGCGTTGGCGAAGCTGCGGAATCAGCCCGATCTCGGGGGTGAGGATCAGGACCTGCCGGCCAGCCTGCAGCACGGTTTCCAGGGCTTGCAGATAGACCTCGGTCTTGCCACTGCCAGTCACCCCCTCCAGGACGGTGGGGGCATAGCCATGCGCCGCCCGTAACGCGTCCACAGCGGCCTGCTGGTCTGGATTCAGAGGGTGGGGCGATTGGCCAAAGACCGGATCGATCAGCGGCGCCACGGGCGCCGGCATGGCATGAATCCAGCGCCGATCGCAGGCACGACGCAGCACGTCGCGACTGCCGGGCAGGGCAGTTTCCAGTTGGGCAGCGGACATCCCCAGGGGATGGGCGTCGAACAGCGCCAGCAGCGCCTGCAAGCGGTGCCCTCGCAGGGCATTGCGATCAAGCGCGCGGCCCGCAGCTGATAGGCCCCAATGGGGCATTTTGGGCATCTCGGCGGGGCTCCCCTGGCGCAGCAGGGTCGGCAAGGCGGTCGCCAGCACCCGGCCCAGTGGATGATGGTAGTAATGGGCGGTCCAGTGGACCAGCGCCAGGCTTGCGGGATCGAGGAGCGGATCGGTATCCAGCACCATCTGGCAGGGGCGCAACTGATGGGGCGCAAGCGTGGAATGCGCGGCTGCGCCGGCGACCCAACCCACCACGGATCGCTTGCCCAGCGGGATCCGCACACGGCGGTTCAGGGGTGCGGGGCCGTCCCAGCCCTCGGGCGGCGCATAGTCCAGAATGCGATCCACGCCATTGAACAGGGCGATCTGCCAGATGGACTCAGCAGGGAAGGACGGAGTAGGCAGGGCGCCGAGATTTTGACGGAGTGTCAATTATCCACACCAACTGTGGATAAGTTTGTGGGTAAACCGGCGGCAACTTGATCAACTCGCTGTTCTTTCAGGCATTGCATGGGTGTGGCGAGAAAGTGACCGATTGATGACTTTATATTTTTCAATGACATGTAGGGTTATCCAGAGACTTGTTTCAACAAATCGATCTAGTGATCAGATCATCATGTGAAAGGCAGATATGTGCATAAGTCAAGCAGCTGAGACCCAGCGTCTCATAAAAAAGGCCGGGTTTCCCGGCCTTTTTCGAATTGAGCGGAATGCTTACTGTTCCTTGATCATGGCGATCAATTGGGCCGCCATTTCCTGCCCATCGCCGTAAAGCATGCGGGTATTGTCCAGTGTAAACAACGCATTTTCGATACCGGAGAAGCCGGTGCCCTTGCCGCGCTTGATCACCAGCACGTTCTTGGCCTGATCCACATTGAGGATGGGCATGCCATAGATTGGGCTTTCCGGGTTGGTCCGCGCCATGGGATTGACGACGTCGTTGGCGCCGATGACGAGTGCCGCATCCGCGCTGGGAAACTCCGAGTTGATCTCCTCCAGGTCATAGATGATGTCGTAGGGCACGCCGGCCTCGGCCAGCAGGACGTTCATGTGACCGGGCATGCGGCCGGCCACCGGGTGGATGGCAAACTTCACCGTCACGCCCCGCGCGATCAGCAACTGACACAGCTCCCAGACCTTGTGCTGGGCCTGGGCGACTGCCATGCCGTAGCCGGGAACGATGATGACCTTGTTGGCGTAGGCCATCAGCACGGCCGCATCGGAAGGATCCATCGGCTTGAGGCTGCCCCCACTTTCCGTGGGGCCGGCGGCCTCGCCCGTGCCGCCAAAATTGCTGAACAGGACATTGCTGATCGGCCGGTTCATGGCCCTGGCCATGAGTTGGGTGAGCAGCGTGCCCGCAGCGCCCACCACCGTGCCGGCGATGATCATGGCCGCGTTGTTGAGCACGTAGCCTTCGAAGGCCACGGCCAGGCCGGTGAGCGCGTTGTACAGCGAGATCACCACCGGCATGTCGGCGCCGCCGATGGGTAGCGTCATGCTCACGCCGAGCGCCAAGGCCAGCAGGAAGAACAACACAATGACGAAGCCGCTGGCTTCGCCGCCTTGAGAGACGATATGGAGTCCCAGCAACAAGGTAATGGCGAACAGCCCCAGATTCAGCCAATGCTGGTTGGGGAAGCGCACCGGCTTCTTGATCAGCTCCTGCAGCTTGCCGAAGGCGATCAGGCTGCCGCTGAAGGACACACTGCCGATGATGCCACCCAGCACCGCCAGCGCCAGCGCGATACCAGCATGGCCTTCTTTTCCGCCCAGCTCCACGGCAGCGATGGCGCCAGCCGCGCCGCCTCCCATGCCGTTGTAGAGGGCGATCATCTGCGGCATGTCGGTCATGGCCACGCGCTTGCCCGAGATCCAGGCCGCGCCGCCACCGATGGCAATGGCCAGCAGCAGGAAGAAATACTTGAAAAAGCCCATTTCACCGAGCTGGGGATGGCCCAGGGTGACCAGCGTGGCCACCACCATGCCGATGCCCGCCCACAGGATGCCGCTCTTGGCGGTCTTGGGGGAGGACATGCGCTTGAGACCCACGATGAACAAGGCCGCCGTGGCGAAATAAGCGAGATTGATAAAGGCGCCGGGACCACCCATGGCTTATTTCTCCCCCTTGCTGCTCTTGAACATGTCCAGCATGCGCTCGGTCACCACATAACCCCCGGCGGCATTGCCGGCGGCCAGGACGACCCCCAGGAAGGCCACCAGCTGGGTGAAGAAACCTTCCGCTTGACCGAAGGCCACCATGGCGCCCACCAGCACGATGCCGTGGACGAAGTTGGAGCCCGACATCAGCGGCGTGTGCAGGATGGCCGGCACGCGACCGATGATTTCATAGCCGGTGAACGCCGCCAGCATGAAAATGTAGAGTGCGGTGAATCCCTCGATCATCGGTTGCCTCCTTCGATCTGCTCGCGGGTGGGTCCATGCTTGATCTCGCCGGCGTGCGTGACCACGCTCTGGGCCAGGATTTCATCGTCCCAGTTCAGGGTGATCGCGCCGTCCTTGAGCATCAGGCCCAGGAAATTCTGCAGGTTCTTGGCGTACATCTCGCTGGCGTGCTCGGCCAGTGTGCTGGGCACATTCAGCGGACCGTGGATGACCACATCCCCTGCGGTGATGGTTTCGCCGGGACGGGTCAGGGCACAGTTGCCGCCGGTCTCCGCCGCCAGGTCGACGATCACGGCGCCCGCCTTCATGCCCTGCACCATCGCTTCGGTCACGATGCGCGGTGCGGCCCGGCCGGGGATGGCTGCGGTGCAGATCACCAGGTCGGCGCGGGCAATGTGCTCGGCGAGCAGGGCCTGCTGCTTCTGCTTTTCCTCATCGGTCAGCTCTCGGGCGTAACCGCCGGCGGCATCAGCCTTTACGTCCAGGGCCACGAACTTGGCGCCCAGCGACTCCACCTGTTCCTTGGCGGCGCTGCGCACGTCATAGCCTTCCACCTGGGCGCCCAGGCGCTTGGCGGTGGCGATGGCCTGCAACCCGGCCACGCCGGCGCCGATGACCAGCACCTTGGCGGGGCGGATGGTGCCCGCGGCGGTGGTCAGCATGGGAAAGAAACGCCCCAGCAGGCTGGCGCCCATGAGGACCGATTTATAGCCCGCCACCGAGGCTTGGGAGGAGAGAGCATCCATCGACTGGGCGCGGGAGATGCGCGGGACCAGTTCCATTGCAAACGCGGTGATGTTGCGCGTCTGCAGGCGCTTGATTTCCTCAGGATGGTTGTGGGGGGCCAGGAAGCCGATCAACACCGCGCCCTCGGGGATGAGCGCGATTTCCGCCAGCGAGGGTGGTTGAACCTTCAGCACCACTTCGGCGCCCGCGTAAACGGCCTCGGGCCCGGCAACCTGTTCGGTGCGGGCATAGGCACTGTCGGGGGTACGGATGCCGGCGCCGGCGCCCTGCTCAATGCGGACGGTGATGCCTTGATCGGCGAGCTTGGCGGCGACAGCGGGGACCAGGGCGACGCGTTGCTCGCCCGGCTGGGTTTCCTTCGGCACGGCAAGGGTAATGGGCATGGGGCTCTCCACGGCCTGAAATCGTTGTGATTTGTCCCCGCTCGCTCGTATCTCTTTCGTCGGATCGGGCATGGACGTCGGGGCGTCATGGAATCAGTCCCTTCGGGGACGGTCCGCGATTACATCACCCCTTGGGGTGGGAGGCAACCGTGGGAGCGTAGGCTTAGGTATCGGGAGCGAGACGGTCGCCCAGCAATGCGTCGAGGGCCCGGAGTCGTGCCGCAAGGGCGGCTGCATCCGGCGCAGTGATCGTGATGTGCCCCAGCTTGCGCCCCGGCCGCGGTATCTTGCCGTAGCCGTGGTAGTGGGCGCCCGGGATGGCCAGCACCGCGCCCAGCTCGGGCAGATTGCCGATGCAGTTGCGCATGGCGCAGCAACCGACTGTCGTCGTTTCTCCCAACGGCAGGCCAAGGATGGCCCTGAGGTGGTTTTCGAATTGGGAGGTCTCGGCGCCCTCCAAAGTCCAGTGGCCGGAATTGTGCACCCGGGGGGCGAATTCATTGGCCAGCAGGCCTTGCTCGCAGTCGAACAACTCCAGCGCCAACACCCCGACATAGTCCAGGTGTTCCAGCAGGCGCTGGCCATGGTGTTCGGCCTGGGCCTGCAGGGCGGCGTCGGGCGCAGCCGGTCGGCTCAGGCGCAGAATGCCATCCGCATGCTGATTTTCCACCAGGGGGTAAAAGACCTGTTGTCCATCCCGCCCGCGGACCGCAATCAGTGACAACTCGCGCCGAAAGATCACCACGCCTTCCACGATGAGGTCCTGCCCGCCCAAGCGGTGCCAGGCCGGCGCGCAATCGGCGATGTCACGCAGCCAGGCTTGGCCCTTGCCGTCATAACCCAGCCGTCGGGTCTTGAGGATGGCCGGCAAGCCCATGCGACTCACCGCCGCTTCCAGTTCAGCCAGACTGTCGACAGCCTGAAACGGGGCGGTTGGAATCCCCAGGCTGCGAAACAGGGTCTTTTCCCGCAGCCGGTCCTGGGATTGTTCCAGGGCACGCGGTGGCGGGTAGACCGGGATGCGCCGTGCCAAGTGGTTTACGGCTTCCACCGGCACGTTTTCGAAATCGAAGGTGGCCACCTGACAGTCGCGGGCCAATTGATCCAGCGCGGCATGGTCGGTGTAATCTGCCAGCAGTTGCGGGGCTACCCGGCTGCCTGGCGCCTCGGGTTGCGGATCGAGGAAGAAGGGCCGTATTTCCAGGGGAATCCCGGCCAGGGCGAGCATTTGGCCCAGTTGACCGGCACCCAGGATGGCGACGTTCACGGATTGAGTCGCGGGTCGGGTTGGGCCAGGACGCGATCGCGCTGCTCGGTGCGGAAACGCTCGACCGCGGCGGCGATCGTGGGCTCGCTCAAGCCCAGGATGGCCGCCGCCAGCAGGGCGGCGTTGATCGCTCCGGCGGTGCCGATGGCCAGGGTGCCGACCGGGATGCCCGCGGGCATCTGCACGATCGACAGCAGGGAGTCCAGCCCGTTAAGGGCGCGCGACTGGATCGGGACGCCGAGCACCGGCAGCGTGGTCTTGGCCGCGAGCATGCCGGGCAGATGGGCAGCCCCACCGGCTCCGGCAATGATGACCTGCAGCCCACGCGCAGTCGCCGTTTCTGCGTACTGAAACAGCAAATCCGGCGTACGGTGGGCGGACACCACGCGGGTTTCGTGGGGGATCTGCAGCGCATCCAGGGTCTGGGAGGCTTCCTTGAGCGTTTCCCAGTCCGAATGACTGCCCATGACAAGGCCGATCAGCGGGTTCATGGCGGCGGATTCTACCTGATCAAGCGCGCGAGTCCGAATCTTTCAAGGTTTTGGCTGGCCACGGGTTTTGCGCACCACCTCGCCTTCCAGTGTGCGACCGCCGGCAGGCGGCATTCCCGAGCCTGGCATGAAGCCGCCGATTCGCTTGCTCAGCCAGCCAGCCAGACGCTTGCGGCTTGTCGGCCACAGTAGCGCCAGTCCCGCCAGGTCGCTCAACGGGCCCGGCAGGATCAGCAGCACACCGGCCACGAATAGAAGAGCCATTTCCCAGCGTTGAGCGATCGTGGTCGGATCGGGCACGGGTTCAGCGCGACTCAGGGATTCCAGCGTGGGCCTGCCGGCGCGACGCATCAGCCAGATTCCCAGTGCCCCGGTGGCGCACACCAGAATCAACAAGGGCATGGCGCCCAGGCGCATTCCCAGGCGGCCCAGCAGGAAAATCTCCGCCAGGGGGATGAGGGCGAGCAAAGGCCATAAGGGAAAGCGGGTCATGGGGAAACAACCTTATCTAAGGACGGCATTTACGGTGCCGAGCGCAAGTGACGCTGGAGGCGAAGCCGGAACGCGAACAGCATAGAATCAACGAAGAGATCTGGAAAGGCGGAGCCCATGGGTGAAAGATCAGCGACTGGCCGTGGGGATTGGCTGTGGCGGGCTGGACTGCTGGGCGGAGGCGTTGGCCTTGCCGTCGGCGTGAGCGGATTGCTTCCCTTTCAGGAAGCGCTGTTGACGGGATTTGATGTCGGTATTCTGGCTTATCTGGTGGCCACGGCCTGGGACACATTGCGACTGGATGCGATGGCGCTGAAGGCGCGGGTTCAGGCGCTGGATGAGGGGCGCCGGCCGTGGGTGGTGCTGGGCGTCGGTTTGATGCTGACGGCGGTAGTGCTGGTGGCGTTGGTGGTTGAGTTGAAGGCGCGCAGCGAACCCTCGATCCTGGCCATCGGATTGGCGCTGAGCAGCTTGCTGCTGTCCTGGTTGTTCTTCAATGTCCTGTTTGCCCTGCACTATGCCGATGTTTACTACAACGAGGCGGGCGGATTGAGCTTTCCCGAGGCGGCCGAGCCCGACACCCGGGATTTTCTGTATTTCGCCTTCGTGATCGGCATGACCTTCCAGGTATCCGATGTGGCGGTGGTTGGTTCTGCCATGCGTCGCCGAGTCCTTGTTCACAGCATGATCGCCTTTGTGTTCAATGTGGTGATCGTGGCCTTGTCGGTCAATATGGCGGCCTGATTCCGCCAGGATCCGCGCGCAGCATTTCAGCATCGGCCGAACAGGGTTGCCATTACCCTCGCCTAGCCATCGGTTCGTTGTATCACGGCGCAGGGATTGTGTTCGTTTGGCGACAGGTGGCTCCTGTCGCGGTTTCGTGCTAAATCATTGCAATGGTTTGGATGAGTTTGTGATGGGGACGGTCGGCCGTACGGCCTTTCCGCCGCCTGCAATGACGAGTTGAATCAACAGGCTTATCGCAAGTCCAATCCGTCCGCATTCCGGATGCGGAATATGTGTTTTTCACTCTTTTTTAAGTGTCGAGGCAGGTCATGGATCTGAATCCGCGTCGTCTGCATCCCTTGGTCGCCACGGCTGCCGTGTCCGTCATCCTGTTGTCCCTGGTGGGGATTGCCGCGTTGACGGGCTGGCTGCCCGGATCGACATCAGCCCCTGCGATCGAAGCGCCATTGGTGGACCCTTCCGTCGAGGCGGCTGCCCCGACTCCCGAATCGCCCGTCCCTGTGGCCAAGCCGGCTGTGCGGGTGGAGGCATCCCCCAAGCCGCATAAAGCCGCCCCACGCCGTGTCGCAGCGGCCGAGCAGCAGGCCGAGGTGGCGCCGGTGGTTACGCCGGAGCCCGTTGCCGCACCGGTTGCAGCGGCGCCTGCCGCGCCGGTCTGCGGGAATTGCGGTGTGGTCGAGTTCATCCAGACCCGTGACAAGGAGGGCGCTCAGGGCGCGGGTGTGTTGGGCGCGGTGGTTGGCGGGGTGGCCGGCGGCCTGCTGGGCAACCAGGTCGGCTCCGGCACGGGCAAGAAATTGGCCACCGCAGCGGGTGCTGTGGGTGGCGCCCTGGCGGGGCGGCGCATCGAGCAGGCCCGTCGGCACGCGGTCTACTATGAAATCGGTGTTCGCTTTGAAGATGGACGGCTGCAAACGTTTAGTCAGGACGTGGCGCCCTCTGTCACCACCGGCCAACGGGTGCGGGTGACAGCCGGCACGGTCTTCCCGCAATAAAGCAGATCACTTCCGGAGAGCAGGTTGATCCCGCGCCGTCATGATGCGCATAGCGCGTAGCGCGCCCATCCCACGTGAATAAGCCTATATGCGCGGCCACGGATTCCGGGCGAATCAGTCCGCCCTTGATGGCTTTTCCTGCGCCACTGAGGCGCGGGCGGGCGCCTCAGTGGCGAAGGCCAACTTGCCGGCCCCGGCCTGCTGCAGATCGGCGATGACCTGAGCGACCCGGCCATAAGGCACCGCCTGGTCAGCGCCCAGTCGAACGACGAGTTCAGGGGTCACCGTCAAGGCGTTGCGGATAGTTTCGGGCAGGGCCTGCGCTGCGATCGCGTGGTGATCCACTCGCAAATCCCCTTCTCGCGTGATCTCCACGTCCAGCACCTTGGGCTCCGCCAGCGGCGGTGCCTGCGTTTGCGGCAGATCGACCCGCAGGGCCTGCGCAAACAGCGGCGCCATGACGATGAAAATCACCAGCAGCACCAACATCACGTCCACCAGCGGGGTGACGTTGATTTCGGCCATCGGGGCATCGTTGTTTGATAGGGTGCGACTGGCCATGAAAGCTGCTCCTTGATATGTATGCGTGTCGGCTGGCCCCGCTGAGTGCGGGGCCAAGTGGAGAATCAACCCTTTTCCAACAGTTCGCGCAGGTCAATGATGGCCCCGTGGGCACGGGACAGATAGGACGACAGCACCAGCGAGTGGTTGGCGAGCATGCCGTAACCACTGCCATTGAGTATCACGGGGCTGCGCAGCGGCTGCTGGGCTTGTTCCAACTCGCGGATGATCTGGCGCATGCTCAGCTGAGCGTTCTTGCGCTCCAGTACCGGCGCAAAGTCTGTTTCCATGGCGCGCAGGAACTGCAGCAACGCCCAGCTGGCGCCGCGCGCCTCGTAGAACACATCATCGATCTGCATCCATGGGGTGCGAATATACTGCTCCGCCGGCCGCTCGGTGGCGCGGCGGGCTTCGGCGTCGCCGGCCAGGTCGGTGTTCACGCGCACCGCGCCGGTGCTGGCGGAGAGCCGTTCGGACAGATCGCCCAGGCGTTTTTCAGTGATGGCGAGGTAATTGCGCAGGTTGTCGGTGCGTGCATAGAACTGGGCATCGGCCTGCTGGGGGTCGGTCAATCGTGCGCGATAGCGCTCGAGCGCCCGGATCCCCTGGCGATATTCGCCCTCCGAGGGGGGGAAGAGCCAGCTTTCACTGTCGAAATTGAACTGGGGTTCGGCGATGGCCAGGTCCGGGTCTTCGACCGAATGGGACTGGGAACGGCTGAAATCATTGCGCAGCGCGCGCGCCAGATCGCGCACCTGCACCAGGACGCCGAATTCCCAATTGGGCATGTTGTCCAGCCACACCCCGGGCGGCAGGATGTCGTTGCTGAGGTAGCCGCCGGGTTTGTCCATCAGTGTGCCGGCGACGCGCATCAGGGTCGCGGTGGTGGTATCCCCGACCACGGCTTCTGCGGCAACCACGGTGGGCTCCGGTACCGCGGGTTCCCGCGACCAGTACCAGCCCAGAATCCAGAGTGCCACCAGGGCTGCGGCAATGACGGCGCCGATGATGGCGCTCAGTCGATGCGTCGAGGTTGGGCGGCGGATATCAGTGATCGGATCGGGCGTCATGATTGTCTTCTCCATCTCCCGGGAGGCTTCCCGCGCCCGACCATCATGGCATGCCCGCCCGCCCCAGTTGAAGCGCGGGTCGCAGGGGATGGCCTGAATTGGCCTTGGCGCGCTGGCGGGGCATACAATTGGCGCGGTGTATGTTTCTATGGAAAGCCGATGAGTCAGGCGGTGTGGGTCGTGTTGTGCAACTGTCCCGACCAGGAGAGTGCCGAGCGCTTGGCCGTTCTGATGGTGGAGCGCCGGCTGGCCGCGTGTGCGAATCGCCTGCCCGGGGTGCGCTCGGTCTACCGCTGGCAGGGGCGAATCGAACAGGCCGAGGAGTGCAGCGTGTTATTCAAGACCACGGCAGAGCGCTATCCCGCCTTGGAGTCCTGTTTGAAGGCCGAACATCCCTATGAGCTCCCGGAGATCATCGCCTGGCCGATCACGGCGGGCCTGGACGCCTACCTCGACTGGGTGGCAGTGGCGACCTCTGGGGATGCGGACGCGTGAAATCATCCTTCCAGCGGCCGGAATTCCGGCTGTTTTTCCTGATTCTTTTCCTCGCGCTCTTGGTGCCCGCTTCCCCCGGCCTTGCCGAAACCGGGGGCGGGTTGCGGGAGCTGCTGGGCTTGAAGTCGGCCGAGCGTCCCTTTCTACGGGCGGACGAGGCTTTCACGGTCGAGGTGGTGCGCTTGGCGGGTGGTGGCGTGCGGGCGCAGTGGACTATCGCGCCCGGCTATTACCTTTATCGTGATCAGCTTGAGATCGGTCTGGACGGCCGCGACCTGATTGCCGCCGGTCAGGCGGAGATTCCATCGGGCGAACCGAAGCTTGATCAAGAATTCGGCCAAACCGAGGTCTTCCACAAGACCCTTGCCGTGCGTCTGCGGCCGCCGCTGGAAGGCACGAGGCTGGTATTGGGTTACCAGGGCTGCGCCGAGGGAGGTATCTGCTATCCCCCCATGGTACAGACCTTCGAGTTGGCAAGCCTGGCCGTCGTGGAAGGGGCGATGATCGACGAGCCATCCGGGGCCAGTAAGGGCGGCGATGCCCAGGACTGGAGTGCCGACCCGGCGCAACTGGCGCGGCTGCTCGAAATTGGCGGTTGGTGGAGCAATCTGATCACTTTCTACGGCCTGGGCCTGTTGCTGGCATTTACCCCGTGCAACTTGCCCATGATCCCCATTGTCTCGGCCCTGGTAGCCGGCCAGCCCGGCAAGCGCTCGCCGCGCCGTGGTTTTCTCCTGTCGCTGGTGTATGTGTTGTCGGTGTCCGTGACCTATGCCGCTGCCGGTGTCCTCACTGCGCTGCTGGGCGCCAATCTCCAGGCCAGCTTCCAGAACCCGTGGGTGTTATGGATCTTCGCCGGCCTGTTCGCCATGCTGGCGTTGGCGATGTTCGGGCTGTACGAGGTTCAGATGCCCAGCGCCATCCAGAGCCGGATCGACATGTGGGTGCGGCGGGTGCGAGGGGGCACGCTGGCGGGAACGGTGGGCATGGGCCTGCTTTCGGCGCTCATCATCGGCCCCTGCGTGGCGGCGCCGCTCGCCGGCGCGCTGATCTATATCGGTCAGTCCGGCGACGCGCTGCTCGGCGGAGCAGCCCTGTTTGTCCTGAGTCTGGGCATGGGGACCCCGCTGTTGCTGGTGGGCACTTCGGCCAGTGCCCTGATTCCACGGGCAGGGCCGTGGATGATTTACGTGCAGCATCTGTTTGGTTTGTTGTTGCTGGCCGTGGCGCTCTGGATTGTGGGTCGGCTGCTGCCGCCGCCTGTCATGCTGCTGCTGTGGGGCGGTCTGCTGGTGGTGTCCTGCGTCTGGCTGGGCGCCCTGCATCCTGCCCGGACGCCTGCGCGCCGCTTGGGTCAGGGTGTGGCCTTGGTGGGCGTCCTCTACGGCGCCGTGCTGATGGTGGCCGGGACCTCTGGAGGCGAGCGCTTCTGGCCGCCGCTAGGCCACCTGCAGGGTGGGGCCAGCGCCACGATTCATGTCCCCTTCAAGCCCATCAAGACCGTGGCGGATCTGCAACGGGAACTGGATGGCGCCAAGGAACGGGGACAGTCGGTGGTGCTGGACTTCTACGCGGACTGGTGCGTGGATTGCATCATCATGGCGCGTACCACCTTTGCCGATCCGCGGGTGGTTCAGGCCTTGCAGCCGGTATTGACGCTGCAGGCGGATGTCACAGCGAACGATGCGGAGGATCGCGCGCTCATGAGCCATCTTGGGGTGATCGGTCCGCCGACGTTGTTGTTTTTTGACCAGACGGGAGAGGAACGCCTCAATTACCGCGTGGTTGGATTGCTGCAGCCCGATCCCTTCCTGCGGCAAGTGGAGCAGGCCTTGGGGGCGGTGGGGGACATGCCATGAACCGGATTCTTCGGTGGGTTCTGTTGGGCTTGCTGGGTATGGGCGCCGCGGTCATCGGGATTGAGGTCTGGCGTGGGACGCAGACGGCTCCCGTGTCGGAATCGGCCGAGGTTCCCGTCATCGCCCTGCCTGATCTAGACGGTCGTCAGCGCGACAGCACGGAATGGCAGGGGCGCGTGGTGTTGGTGAATTTCTGGGCCACCTGGTGCGCGCCCTGCGTGCGTGAGGTCCCCGAATTGGTGGCAGCCCAGCGCCGTTGGGGCGACCAGGGTTTGCAGGTGGTGGGTATTGCGCTGGATCAGGGGGAACCGGTGCATGCCTTCGCCAAGCGCATGGCAATCAATTATCCGGTGCTGATCGCGGGAATGGCCGGATTTGATCTGTCGCAGGGTTTTGGCAATGACGTCCTATCGATCCCCTTTACGGTGGTGCTGGACCGGACTGGCCGGATTCGCCACCGCCATTTGGGGGTGGTGACTTCCGCCGAGTTGGCGCAATGGCTCCCGCCGCTGTTGGCTGAGCCAGTTGCACCGGGGATCAACCGAAAGGCAGAATAGGGCCAAGTTGTGCGATGATCAACGCAATTGACCGTAGTTTGCGCGAATTTCCCCGGAGTATCCCCAAGTCATGGCCCGCCTGCTGCTGCTCAACGGCCCCAATCTGAACCTTTTGGGGCGGCGCGAACCGGAACGCTACGGCCGAACCACGCTGGCGCAGATCGTGACCCGGCTCGAAGACCGCACCCGGGAGCTGGGCCACCGTCTGGATGCGTTCCAGAGCAATGCGGAAGGCGCGCTGATTGATCGGATCCAGGAGACGCTTGAGGATGACACCGATTTCATCCTCATCAATCCGGGGGCGCTGACCCATACCAGCATCGGCCTGCGCGACGCCCTGCTCGCGGTTGCGCGCCCTTTCATCGAGATTCACCTGAGCAACATCCACGCCCGCGAGCCGTTCCGGCATCATTCCCATCTTTCGGATGTGGCCCTGGGGGTCATCTGTGGCCTGGGGGATGTGGGCTACGATCTGGCCTTGGAGGCTGCCCTCCATCATCTTGCGGCCAAGGGCAGCTAAAGCGATCCTTTTAAAAGAATAACGTTTCCGTGCATTCAGGAAGTACCCGCGACCATGGATATTCGCAAAATCAAAAAATTGATCGAGCTGCTGGAAGAATCCGGGCTCAACGAAATCGAGATCAAGGAAGGCGAGGAGAGCATACGCCTCAGCCGCAACGCCACCAGCCTCTCCATGGCGCCAGTGTATACAGCGCCGCCGCTGCCCCAGCCGGCACCCGTGGTCACGGCCGAGATGCTGCCCGCCGTGAGTGCCGCCTCCTCCCTGCCGCCGGGCCAGACGGTGACGGCGCCCATGGTGGGCACCTTCTACCGCGCCTCGGGCCCAGGTGCCAAGCCGTTCGCGGAAGTCGGACAGGCGGTGAAGAAGGGCGATACGCTGTGCATCATTGAAGCCATGAAAATGATGAACCCCATCGAATCCGAAGTGGAAGGCACGGTGGCGGCCATTTTGCTCAACAACGGGGAGCCAGTGGAATATGGCCAGCCCCTGTTCGTGATCCAGTAACCCCAGGCGCACCATGTTCGACAAGATTGTCATTGCCAACCGCGGCGAGATCGCCCTGCGCATCCTGCGGGCGTGCCGGGAACTCGGGATCAAGACTGTGGCGGTGCATTCCACCGCCGATCGCCAGTTGCAGCATGTACTGCTGGCCGATGAAACGGTGTGCATCGGCCCGCCACCCTCGGCCCAGAGTTATCTCAACATGCCGGCCCTGATTGCGGCGGCCGAAGTCACCGACGCCGAAGCCATCCATCCCGGCTATGGTTTTCTTTCCGAGAACGCCGATTTTGCCGAGCGGGTGGAGCGCAGCGGCTTCGTCTTCATCGGTCCTCGCCCGGAAACCATCCGCCTGATGGGCGACAAGGTGTCGGCCATCCACGCCATGAAGGAGGCCGGTGTGCCCTGCGTGCCCGGTTCGGGTGGCGCGTTATCGGATGATCCCGCCGAGAACATCAGGATTGCCCGCCAGATCGGCTATCCGGTGCTGATCAAGGCAGCGGCGGGCGGCGGCGGGCGCGGGATGCGGGTGGTCCACGGCGAGGCTCACCTGGCCGCTGCGATTGTGCTCACGCGCAGCGAGGCCCAGGCGGCGTTCGGCGACGGCACGGTGTACATGGAAAAATACCTGGAGCGGCCGCGTCACATCGAAATTCAGGTGCTGGCCGATGGCCAGGGGCAGGCGATCCATCTGGGCGAGCGCGATTGTTCGATCCAGCGCCGCCATCAGAAGGTGATCGAGGAGGCCCCGGCGCCCGGTATCACTCCCGAGCAGCGTGCCCGCATCGGCGCGGTGTGTGTCGATGCCTGTGTGCGCATCGGCTACCGCGGCGCCGGCACGTTCGAGTTCCTCTACCAGGACGGCGAGTTCTACTTCATCGAGATGAATACCCGCGTGCAGGTGGAACACCCCGTTACCGAGATGGTGACGGGGGTGGACATTGTGGTCCAGCAGATCCTCATTGCCAGCGGCGTCCCGCTCAGCCTGCGTCAGGAAGACATCCGGCTGCGCGGCCATGCGATCGAGTGCCGCATCAACGCCGAACATGCCCGCACCTTCATGCCCTCGCCGGGCCGGGTGACCCATTATCACGCGCCGGGAGGGCCCGGTATCCGCATGGATTCCCACCTCTACAGCGGCTATGAGGTGCCTCCCCACTATGATTCCCTGATCGGCAAGCTCATCGCCCATGCCGATGATCGCGACAAGGCGCTGGCGCGCATGGATACGGCCCTCGACGAACTGGTGGTGGAAGGCATCGAAACCAATGCCGCCTTGCACAAGGATCTGGTACAGGACGCCGGCTTCCAGCGCGGCGCCGTCAGCATCCATTACCTGGAAAAAAAGCTGCAGGGCTAATGTCCTCGGCGGAGCGCGTCATGCCCTGGCAGCAACTGGTGATGGAAATCGGCCCGGGGGAGAGCGAAGCCCTGGAGGCGGCCTTGCTGGAAGCCGGCGCCGTGGCCGTAACTTTGGAAGACGGGGCCGATCAGCCGCTGTTCGAGCCACCACCCGGTGCCACCCCGTTGTGGGATCGTCTGCGCCTGACAGCGCTGCTGCCCCTGGAATCAGATCCGCTGCGTGTGCTGCTGGATCTGGCGGCTCAGTGCCATCCCCTGCCGCTGCCACCGCATCGCCTGGAATGGCTTGACGATCAGGCCTGGGAGCGTGCCTGGCTGAAGGATTTCAAGCCCATGCGCTTCGGACAACGGCTGTGGGTGGTGCCCAGCGCCCACCAGCCCCCTGATCCATCCGCCGTGAATCTGCGTCTGGATCCGGGGCTGGCCTTTGGTACCGGCACCCACCCCACCACGGCCCTGTGCCTGACCTGGCTTGATGGCGCCGAGCTGGCGGGCCTGCGGGTGATCGACTACGGTTGTGGTTCAGGCATTCTGGGAGTGGCGGCGGGGCTGTTGGGCGCGGCAAGCATCGAGGCGGTGGACATCGATCCCCAGGCGCTGACGGCAACGCGGGAAAATGCCCGCCGCAACGACTTGCTGGGCCGGGTCCATGTCAGCGCCCCGGAAACCCTTGCCGAAGCTGCGGATGTGCTGTTGGCCAATATCCTGGCGGGGCCCCTGCAAGAATTGGCGCCGCGTTTCCGGGATTTGCTCAAACCCGGGGGCTGGCTGGTGATGGCCGGACTGTTGGCGCGCCATGTCGCTCCGCTGCAGGCGGCCTACGGGGACTGGATTACACTGTCCGCCGTGGGCGAACGGGAAGGCTGGGTCTGTCTGGCCGGGCGGCGCCTTCGGGATTGAGTGGAGGGGTCGGGCATGTATGTGGATTGTCCGGCCTGTCAAACGCGGCTCCAGGTGCGGGCCGAGCAGTTGCGGCTAGCGCGCGGCGAGGTGTGCTGCAGTGTCTGTCAACACTGTTTCGATGCCTTGGCGCGCCTGCAGGACGATGAGTCGCCGCCTGGGCTTGTGCCCCTTGTCGATCCGCCTCCGGACAGCGCGGCAGAGGCACCGCACCTGATGTTCTGGTCGGAGGAGATAGGCGTCGCCGATAATGAGCCGGGGATCGTCGCGCTCCCGGAGCCGATATGGGAAGACGAGGATCTCGCCGAGGTCGAGGCGAAGCCGCGCCGCGCCGGGTGGTGGTGGATGGCCTTGGGTGGCGTGGCGGGCGCGTTGCTGGGCGTGCAGGTGCTCATGGTCTTCGGGCCGCGTTGGCTGGCCGATCCGGCTTGGCGACCGCTGTTCGAATGGGGTTGCGCGCGGTTGCAAAGCGTGGGCGCAAGCTGTGCGTTGCCGCCGCTGGTGGAGGTGCGACTGCTGGCGCTGGAGGCGCACCAGTTCACCACCCACCCCCAGCGCGAGGGCGGACTGCTGTTCGAGGCGGAGCTGGTCAACCGGGCGCCCTTTGCGCAGCCCTACCCACGCATCCGGCTGAGCGTGGAGGATCCCTTTGGGGGATCGATGGCGATCGGCACCTTCGCGCCGGAGGCCTACTTGCAGGAATCCGTGGATCGCAGCGCGCTGCTCACCCCCGAGGCGCGGGTGCCGATTCATCTGGAACTGTTGGATCCAGGGCGCCAGGCAGCGGGATACCGGTTCGAACTGCTTCCCCCCGAATAGACCAGGCTCGCTCGTCTGCGTGGGCTTGAGGGATGGGGCGGCACTGCTTAAGATGGCCTGATCGCGGGTTCGACTGACGGGTTTGCGGGCCGGAAGGTGGGATGTCGGCTCTGCGATGCATGGCGCTGGCCTTCCCGCGTGGCCTCGGTCGATGATTACTCAGGATAGAGGCAAGGCGACCCATGGATAGTGCGCAACATGCAGCGGCCCGGGCGCTCGAACCCGCTGCCGAAGAGCTCCCCCTGCGGTTGTGTGTGGAGCGTGCGGTGGGCCGCTATATGCACGAACTAGGCGGCTTCTACACCGGCGACATGCACCGTCTGGTGATGGAAGAGGTTGAACGACCCCTGCTGGAACGGGTGCTCGCCCACGTCGGTGGCAACCAGACTCAGGCCGCCGAGATCCTCGGGATCAATCGCGCCACCCTGCGCAAGAAACTGCGACATTATCAGATCAGCGGCTGACGTCCCCGTCCGGTTCCAGCCGCGTCCCCCATCCCCGTGCTGGAGCCCGTCCCATGGACACTGACCGTTATGCCCTCCTCAGCGTTTCCGACAAGACCGGCGTCGTGGCCTTGGCCCGGCGGCTGGCGGCCTTGGGCGTGCAGATCCTGTCCACCGGTGGCACGGCCCAGTTGCTGACGCGCGAGGGGGTGCCGGTGATCGAGGTGTCGCGCCATACCGGGTTTCCCGAAATCATGGATGGCCGCGTGAAAACCCTGCATCCGCGGATTCACGGTGGCCTGCTGGGGCGTATGGATCGGGACGGCGAACTGATGGCGCTGCACGGCATCGTGCCCATCGATTTCCTGGTGGTGAACCTGTATCCCTTCGAGCGCACCGTGGCCCAGCCGGGTTGCTCGTTGGCGGATGCCATCGAAAACATCGATATTGGCGGGCCGGCGATGATCCGGGCCAGCGCCAAGAACCATGGGCGCGTGACGGTGGTGGTGGATCCCGAGGATTACGCCGGCTTGGCCGATGCCTTGGAGCGAGAGGGCGCCACGACACCCGAGCGGCGTTTCCAGTTGGCCGCCAAGGCATTTGCCCACACCGCCCGCTATGACAGTGCCATTGCCAACTATCTGAGCGCCATGGACGAGACGGGTCACCGCGCGCCGTTCCCCGCCACCTTGGGCGGCCAGTGGCACAAGGTCGAGGATCTGCGTTACGGCGAGAATCCCCATCAGCGCGCGGCGTTCTACCGCGTTGCCCATCCGGCTGCGGCCGAGGTGGCCAGTACGGTTCAGTTGCAGGGCAAGGCGCTGTCCTACAACAACATCGCCGACACCGACACCGCCCTGGAATGTGTCAAGACCTTCGAAACTCCAGCCTGTGTCATCGTCAAGCATGCCAACCCCTGCGGGGTGGCGGTAGCGGACAGTCCGCTTGAGGCCTATGAGCGGGCCTATGCCACTGACCCCACTTCCGCCTTTGGCGGCATCATCGCCCTCAATCGCCCGCTTGATGAAGTGACGGCGCAGGCCATCGTGCAGCGCCAGTTCGTGGAGGTCATCGTGGCACCGGAAGCCAGCGAAGGCGCGCTGCAGGTGTTGTCCAGCAAGCCCAATGTGCGGGTGCTGAGCTGCGGACCTGTTCCGCCAGCGCCCCTGCCGGCCCTGGAATGGCGCAGCGTGGCGGGGGGCATGCTGGTGCAGGACCGGGACCTCGCCACGCTGTCGGCCGAGCAGCTCAAGTGCGTCACCCGCCGTGCGCCGACGCCGGCCGAGGTGGCTGATCTGCTGTTTGCCTGGCGGGTGGCCAAGTTCGTCAAGTCAAACGCCATCATCTACGCCCGCGAGGGACGCACCATCGGCGTCGGTGCCGGGCAGATGAGTCGGGTCTACAGCGCCCGCATCGCCGCCATCAAGGCCGCCGATGAAGGCTTGGCGGTGACCGGCTCGGTGCTGGCTTCCGATGCCTTCTTTCCCTTCCGCGACGGCATCGATGCGGCGGCTGAGGTGGGGATCACGGCGGTGATCCAGCCCGGCGGCTCGCTGCGCGATGCCGAGGTGATTGCCGCCGCCGATGAACACGACATGGCCATGGTGTTCACCAGCGTGCGCCATTTTCGGCACTGACGGCTTGTTGGGAAGCACGGCGCCTGTCCGCGTTCAACGGGGCAGCCCGTTGCAAGGGATGGCTTGACGCTTGGCGAAGCCAGGGCATGCGGGGGCTGTGCTATCCTTTGCGCCCCCTGTTCGCGGCTCATGCGCCGCGCCCCACTTCATTCCGGATGGCTAACGCGATGAAAGTGCTCGTGATCGGCGGCGGTGGCCGCGAACATGCCCTGGCCTGGAAATGTGCTCAATCGCCCCAGGTGGAGCAGGTTTTCGTCGCGCCCGGCAACGGCGGCACGGCCCTGGAGCCCAAGGTGGAAAATGTTCCCCTCGCTGCCACCGATCTGGATGCCCTGGTGGCGTTCGCCCAGCGCGAGGCCGTGGGCCTGACCCTCGTCGGCCCCGAACAGCCCCTGGTCGCGGGTGTGGTGGACCGTTTCCAGGCGGCCGGACTGCCCTGCTTCGGCCCTTCCCAGGCCGCCGCCCAACTGGAAGGCTCCAAGGCGTTCAGCAAGGCCTTCATGGAGCGCCATGGCATCCCCACCGCGCGTCACCGCAGCTTCACCGAGGCGGCTGCAGCCCATGCCTACCTCGACAGCGTGGGCGCGCCGGTCGTGGTCAAGGCCGATGGCCTGGCTGCCGGCAAGGGCGTGGTCGTTGCCCACGATCTCGCCGAGGCCCATCGGGCGGTCTCGGACATGCTGGGTGGCCAGTTTGGTGCGGCCGGGGCGCGCGTGGTCATCGAGGAGTTCCTCGAAGGCGAGGAGGCCAGCTTCATCGTCATGGTGGGGGGCGGCCATGTTCTTCCCATGGCCACCTCCCAGGACCACAAGACCTTGCAGGACGGCGACCGCGGCCCCAATACCGGCGGCATGGGCGCCTATTCCCCCGCCCCGGTGGTGACCGAGGCTCTGCACCGGCAGGTGATGGACGCCATCATCCGGCCCACAGTGACGGGGCTGGCCGCCGATGGCATCCCCTATACCGGCTTTCTATACGCCGGCCTGATGATCGCCCCGGATGGCACGCCCCGGGTGCTGGAATACAACTGCCGCTTTGGCGACCCCGAGGCCCAGCCGGTGATGCTGCGTCTGCAGTCGGATCTGGTGGCGCTGTGTCTGGCGGCGGTGGCGGGGCGCTTGGAGCAGGAAACCGCGCAATGGGACCCCCGTCCCGCCTTGGGGGTGGTGATGGCGGCGGCAGGCTATCCGGGTGAGGTGCGCCGGGGTGATGTCATCACGGGCCTGGAGGCGGCGACGCAGGTTGGCGTGCAGGTGTTCCATGCTGCCACCCGGCGCGAAGACGACCAGGTGTTGACGGATGGTGGGCGGGTGCTGTGTGTGTGCGCCCTCGGGGACGATCTGGCGAGCGCAAAAGCCAGGGTTTACCAAGGGGTCGCGGCCATCCGCTGGCCTGGCGTGCAGTACCGGACCGACATCGGCCACCGCGCCCTGGGGCGGATCTAGCCTCTGGCGAGCGCGGCGGGTTGCCGGTTTGGCGTTCTGCGACGGGGATCGGCTTGGCTTGTTGCCGGTTATTCCCGGTTCGCTTGCCGGGACCGCCCGGAAAACCCGTGTCTCGGTCTTGATGCGTGGCGTGTCCTGGTTTGCCTGATGAGAAATGGCGCGGCCCCGGCTCACCACAGGGGCGGTGAGCCATCTTCCTCAGCGTCCTCGGATACGGGGGGCACCGAAACCAGAATCTTGTCCACGCGGTGCCCGTCCATGTCGACCACCTCGAAGCGTAGGCCGTTGCGGGTGAAATGATCCGCCGCCTGGGGAATCCGGCCCAGGGTGTTCATGACAAAACCGCCCAGGGTGTGGAATTCGCCGTCGGTATCGCCGATCCAGTCGTCAGGAAGCTGCAGGCCGGCTTGAAAACGCTGCAGGGACAGGCTGCCATCCACCAGCCAGGAGCCATCCTCGCGCCGCACCATGCTTTCCTCTTCCGGAGTCTGCGGTAAGTGCAGTTCACCGATGATGGCTTTCAGTACGTCGGTGAGTGTCACCAGTCCCTGCAGGTCGCCATACTCATCCACGATCAGGGCGAGTTCCTGGCGCACCTGACGGAATTTTTCCAGCAGGCGGGTAGTGGTCATGCTTTCGGGCACAAAGAGCGGCGGCTGGGCGGCTTGGGCCACTTCATCGGCCGTGAATGGCGCGCCGGCCAGCATCCGCCGCAGCAGGTCGCCGGCCTGCAGGATGCCCACGATCTGGTCCAGCTCGCCACGGCATACCACCATGCGGGTATAGTCGCTGGCCAGCAGATTTTCGCGCATGGTTTCGGCTGGCGCTTCCAGATCCAGTGCGCGGATTTCCCGGCGCGGGGTCATGATGGCCCGCACCGGTTGTTCGTCGAGGCGCAGCACGTTGGCGACCAGGGCCTGTTCGCTTTCATGGAAAACCCCCGCTTCTGCGCCCTGCTGCATCAGCACGCGGATTTCCTCATCACTGACCGATGGCCCGGAGTGTGCCCGCGCACCCAGCAGGCGCAGGAGCAGATCGCTGGCGGTGGCCAGAATTACCACCAACGGACGGGCCACCCGGGAGAGGCCATGCATCGGCAGTGCAATGCGAGAGGCAACACTTTCAGGCGCCAGCAATGCCAGTCGCTTGGGCACCAGCTCACCCACGACCACGGAGAAAAAGGTGAGGCCGATCACCACGGTGCCCAGCGAAATGCTGTGGCTATAGGGCGCCAGCGTCGGGAAGTTGACCAGCCAGGCGGCGAAAGGATCGGCCAGGGTGCGTTCGCCGACGGCGCCGCTCAGGATGCCGACGGTGGTAATGCCGACCTGAATGGTGGAGAGAAAGTTGGAGGGGGACTCATGCAAGGCCAGGGCCACGCTGGCGCCGGGGTGTTTTCGTTCGGCCAGGTTTTGCAGGCGAGCTTGACGCGAAGAGACGACGGCCATCTCGGACAAGGCAAACAAGGCATTGAGCAGGATCAGGAAAGGAAGAAGCAATAAGTCCATTATTAAGGGCTGCACATCGCCGCATGACGGCGCCCAGCCTCGGGAAAAAGGGATTTCATCCTAAGGCAGTTGGCGCAGGCGGGCAATCCTGCGCGGGATGCGACGATGGCGGACGATCTGATCGATCCGCAAGAAATGCTTAAGTGCTGCTCTCAACGTGAATCCTGACAATTCCGTGAATCTTCATCAGCTCATGCTTGGCAGGCGATCGGACGGCGTCTTTCCGCGCAAAGGTGCGCGCTATCCGGCGAGATCAGCTGCGGCAGGGGATCATTCCGGAGGCCAGACATGGCGATGATCAATTCCCGCAGCAGGCGGCTTGCCTGGGGTTGGCTGATGCTGCTCGGCTTGCAGTTCTGTATGCCTCTCGAGGCCCAGGTGCGTCAGCTCGATGACACCGGTCGCTGGGTGGAATTGGCGGCTCCGGCCCGCCGCATCGTCAGCCTGGCGCCTCATGTGACCGAACTGCTGTTCGCTGCCGGGGCGGGCAGCGGAGTCGTCGGGGGCGTGGCGTACAGCGACTATCCGCCTGCCGCGCGCGACCTGCCCTCGGTGGGCAGTTATACCGGCGTGGATGTGGAGGCCATCCTGGCGCTGCGGCCCGATCTGGTGGTGGGCTGGCAGGGTGGCAATGCGCCGGATCAGCTGGATCTGCTCGCTCGCATGGGGCTGCCGGTTTATCGCAGCGATCCCCGGACGCTGGCCGATATTCCTACCAGTCTGCGGCGGTTGGGGCAACTTGCCGGCACTGCGGATCAGGCCGAATCCGCGGCAGCTGCGTTTGAAACCGGTCTTGCGACCCTGGCCGCAAGCCACCGGGAGGCGCGCCGGTTGCGGGTGTTCTATCAAGTGTGGGACACGCCCTTGATGACAGTCGGTGGCGGCCATTGGATCAGCCAGGTCATCGCACTTTGCGGCGGAGACAATCCATTTGCGGGACTACGCACCCTTACCCCCACGGTGTCGTTGGAGGCGGTGCTGGCAGCGGCGCCGGAGGTGATCCTGGCCGGCGGCATGGCGGGTGCGGAGCCGGCCTGGCTGACGCGCTGGCAAGCTTGGCGCGCCCTGCCGGCGGTGCGCGGCGGGCATGTCTACGCCATCAATCCCGATTGGCTGCAGCGGGCGGGTCCACGTCTGCTGGATGGCGCCCGAGCGGTCTGCGCGGATCTGGATCGGGCACGCGCTGATCCGACGGCGTCGCATCGCTCCGTGCCGGTGTCATCTCGCTGAATCATGCCCATGCTTCGGTGGATTGCACGGCGAGAGCCAGATGGCTTTGCTTTGCACATACCCGGTACGCCGTGCCGCGATTCGGCGATCAGGGCAGCAGGAGCAATTTGCCTGTGGTCTGGCCGCTTTCCAGTGCCCGATGGGAGGCAGCAGCTTCGGTCAAGGGAAAGGTCTGGTTCACCAGCAGTTGCAGCCGCCCGGCCTGCAGGTTGGCAAACAGGGCTTCGGCATGCGAAAGCAGCGCTGCGGGCTCGGCGATGTAGTGGAACAGACTGGGGCGGGTGAGGAAAAAAGAACCCGCGGCCAGGCGGGCAGGATCCACTGGCGCCACCGGGCCGCTGGACTGGCCGAACAGCACCAGCATGCCCCGGCGCGCGAGTATGGCCAGCGATCCGTCGAAGGTGGCCGTGCCAATGCCATCGAAGACCGCCCGCACGCCCGCGCCACCCGTCCAGTCCAGTCCGGCCGCCACGACATCCTCCCGGCTGCGGTCGACCACCCGCTCGGCCCCTAGATCTCGTACCAGATCGACCTTGCCGGGGCTGCCGACCGTGGCGATCACGCGCGCCCCCCGCGCCCGGGCCATCTGGATCAGCAGTCGGCCCACCCCGCCGGCCCCGGCGTGGACCAGAATCTGATCTCCCGGCGCCAGCGGGCAGGTCTCGCTGGTCAGAATCTGCGCCGTCAGGCCTTGCAGCAGTGCGGTCGCCGCCTGCTGCGCCGTGACCGCTGTAGGCAGCGGCACCAGCCGTTCGGCGGGGATGGCAGCCTGTTCGGCATAGCTGCCCGCGACCCCCACCCAGGCCACGCGATCCCCGATCCGGAACGCCGTGACCTCGGCGCCCAGCGCACACACGGTACCGGCGCCCTCCACACCCGGCGTGAACGGGAGAGGTTGCGGATACAGGCCGCTGCGGTGGTAACAGTCGATGAAATTGACGCCCGCGGCTTCCACCGCCACGACGACTTCGCCCGGTGCCGGGACTGGATCGGGAACGGTTTCGGCGATCAGGGCGTCCGGGCCACCGGTGTGATGGATGCGCATGGCCTGCATGGGCGTGGCTCCGTTGTGCGCGGGTCAGGCGGCGCGCAGGGCGGCGGGATCAATGGGCAAGCGGCGAATGCGCGTACCGGTGGCGTGGTGGATGGCGTTGCAGACCGCCGGCGCAATGGGCGGCGTCGCCGGCTCGCCCACGCCGCCCGGCGCTTCGCCGCTGTCGATGAGGTGCACCTCCACCCGCGGCATCTCGTTCATCCGCAACACCCGGTAGCTGTCGAAATTGCCCTGCGTCACGGCGCCGTCCTGGATGGTGATGGCGCCGAACAGGGCCGCGCTCAATCCGTAAGCCATGCCGCCTTCCATCTGCGCGCGCACCGTGAGCGGATTGACCACCTGCCCGCAATCCACCGCAATCACCACGCGATGCACCTGCACCTGGCCATCCGCGTTTACCGACACTTCGGCCACCTGGCCGACGATGCTGCCGAAGGATTCATGGAGCGCCACGCCGCGGCCATGCCCC